>Ga0310914_10004091_pt1 | contig 10168 bp, 7 predicted proteins | sample GREbulkMGAN108_FD_203450 | JGI IMG/M metagenome (GOLD analysis project Ga0310914, IMG submission 203450) | Lab enrichment of tropical soil microbial communities from Luquillo Experimental Forest, Puerto Rico - GRE.bulkMG.AN108 | ecosystem: Environmental > Terrestrial > Soil > Tropical forest >...
TGGGCTGGGCGGTCGGTGGCGGCACCAGGTTCAACTTCCCTGGCGGCGACTACTTCCAGTGGCAGGCTACCTACACCCAAGGCGCCGTCCGCTACGTGGCCTTCACTCCTGCCGGTGCGTTCAGCCCGGTGATGTTCAACGGCCAGAACTTCGGTTACGGCTTCTTCAGCGACGGCATTTTCAGCAATGCCACCCAGGATATCCAGCTGACGACCGTCTGGGGCATCAACGCGGCCTACGACCACCTGTGGCTTCCGAACTTCCGGACGTCGCTCTACGGGTCGTATTTCAAGGTCGACTACGGTTCCAGCGCCAATACGGCGATCTGCCGGGCGCAGAGCACGCCCAACATCGGTGCGAGCCCCTTTGCCGCTCCGAGCGCCACCGGCGGCGCGCTCGCCTTCACCGCGGCGCAAGTCGACAGTGGGGCGTGCAGCAACAACTGGGCCTTCTGGACGATCGGCTCCCGGACCCAGTACAACTTCACACCGTGGTTCTATGTGGGCTTCGATGTGATCTACCAGAAGCTGCAGACGGCATCGAACGGGACGATCGCGACCTATACCGCTCTGGGCGGCACGGCCAAGCCGACTGCCTTCTACGCCATCACGGATCAGGACAACTACGGCCTTCGCATCCGCGTCCACCGCGACATCGTTCCTTGATGCTCGCGTGACGAGTTTGAGCTGACGACCCCGGCGGGGCCAACCCGCCGGGGCTTTTTTTGTCCCCCGAGCAGGACGCGGGCTGGGCCCGCTAAAGCTGATTCTGTGCGCCCCGGCGGCCTGGGCGAATGGTAATCGCCGTCTTGCCGCCTGGCTTCGTTGGCCCAACGCGCCGCCGGCTGGTGTCGGGTTGGCGCGGCCACGCCGCCGCTTTGCGCGTAAGCCATCCCTCCAGGGGTGTCGGTCCGCCGCGCTCTGACGGCTCGACACGTTGGGGTCGCGCCATCCTCGGGGTCAGCTCTCATTTCGGTTTGGCGTCCGCCGGCATCGCCTCCGCGATGAACGGCCACCAGCGGTCTCTCAGCACGCGAATATTGGACAAAATCTTCTGTCGCTTTTCCTCGGGCATTTCGCTCTTCGGGTCCGCCAACTGATCGAGGCTCTTCTCGACCTTCGACCAAAATTGAGCGCCGCCGATTTTGCTGTAGTCCTGCAGGGTCGTTTGCCAGGCGAGGCGCGTGCTTTCGAGCTTCGTCGCAATCAGATTGCTCGTGATAACGATTGCAGCCGCGACCAGAACAACAACGATGCCCACTTTCAACGCGAATTGCGCGAGACCCTGGGAGGTCGCGGGGGCGACCGGGTCGGCAACAGCAACCGCGGACAAATGTTCGACTTCGCCGGCGGCGATCAGATCTTTGAGAAGCGCCGCTTTTTTGCGCTCCAAAGCATCGAGCGCGCCGTAGATATCGCTCGCCGTCGCGTAGAGGCCGAGCTGCGGTACCGCCGCGATTATTTTGTCGTCCTTGCGGCGAATGGAGATTTCGAATTTGTCAAGTTGGTTCATGGAAGTCCCCTGCATGGCGGGTGAGTCCTTTCCAATTCGCCTGCCTCCGTCCTGCGCCTTTCGGCTGTCTGGGTCATTGCGGTTGCCACGATCTCGGGAATCCCGCTATCATTTTTTGCAGCGCACGGTTCCACCTACAATTCGCATATCATACCCGATCACGCGCATGTCTATGCTCGCACCTTGCTCGCAAAAACGGGCTCCGCATGGCCCAAGCCTGTCGAACAAGCCTCCTCACGCGGCCGACTTGGTATCGCTTTCCTCCAATGCGGCGGTCGACCTCTCTGCGCAAGCGCGCAGACGCGACACGCGGCACCCACGCGGGCTCGAGACCGCCCGAGGCGCATCAGCGGCGGCTCCGTAGCGAAACCGCCATGCTGTTCAATTCCGCTCAGTTCATATTCGTGTTTCTGCCGATCGTTCTGTCGGTCTTTTTTTTGCTGGGAAGGCTCCGGGAGCAGATGCTCGCCGTGATGTGGTTGGTTATCGCCTCGCTCGTATTTTACAGCTTGGACGACCCCTATCGTCTCCTGCCGCTGATCCTCGCGTCGATCGCGTTCAATTTTTTCATCGGTCGGATGCTGCTGAGAAGCCAAAATCGCGTCCTTTTGGCAATCGGCGTCGGTGGCGATCTATTGCTGCTTGGTTATTTCAAATATGCCGGGTTCTTGGTCGAGACGCTCAACGGGGTGACCGGCGTCGCTCTGCAGAATCCGAATGTTGCTCTGCCGATCGGCATCTCGTTTTTCACGTTCACGCAAATCGCCTTTCTGGTCGACGCCTACCGTGGCGAGGCGCGCGAGTACGAACCATTTCATTACACGCTTTTCGTCTCGTTTTTCCCGCATCTCATTGCCGGCCCGATCTATCATCACAAGGAAATCATGCCGCAGTTCCACCTCCGAGAAAATTTCCGCTTCGATATTTCCAACTTCGGCTTCGGGTTGACCTGGTTCGCGCTCGGACTTGCCAAGAAAATGTTGTTCGCGGATGTCGTGGCGCAATATGCCACGCCGATTTTCAACGCGGCAGCCGCGGGTCACCCACTCGGCCTGGTCGATAGCTGGATCGGGGCTTGCGGCTTCGGGCTCCAACTCTATTACGATTTTTCCGGCTACACCGACATGGCGATTGGCTTGGCGCTGATGATCGGGGTGCGCCTCCCGCTCAATTTTAATTCGCCTTACAAAGCGATCTCGCTGATCGATTTCTGGCGGCGCTGGCACATGACGCTCTCGCGGTTCCTGCGCGATTATCTTTACATTCCGCTCGGCGGCAATCGAAAGGGACCGCGACGGCGCTACATCAATCTTCTGGTCACGATGCTGCTCGGCGGCCTGTGGCATGGCGCAGCGTGGACCTTCGTGATTTGGGGCGCCATTCATGGATTCGGGTTGGTCGTGAATCACGCGTGGAACAAGGTGGCCGAGTCCTATCGCCTGAGCCTTCCGAATCCAGTCGCCTGGGCGTTCACCCTCGTCTTCGTGATGGTGGCGTGGGTTCCGTTTCGAGCCGATGGCCTTTCCGCAACTTTCACGATTTGGAAGGGGATGTTCGGGTTCCACGGACTCGTGCCTGAAAGCGTCATCGCAGCCCAAGTCACAACCGCCATTGCGTGCATTGCGGGGTTGCTGGCTGTGGCTTTGTTTGCTCCCAATACCCAACAGCTGTTGTCCTATCCGCGTGTGATTATCGCCGCGTTTCGACAGCCAATTCGCTTTTTTCCATCACCGACATGGGCCATGGCCGCCGGCATCGCTTTCGGAATTGCGGTATCGTTTATAATCACCCAGCGGCCGACCGAGTTTCTGTATTTCCGATTTTGATCATGAAATCCCTCATCGCTTGGCGGTGGTACGTGGCGCTCTTCATCCTGTGCGCCGGCCTCGGCATTCTCATCGGTGGCGTCGGGCAAATGACGATCGACAATCTCAAGTGCCAGTCGACGGGTTATGCCAACGACCATTTTCTCGCCTACTGCGATAGCCAGCGGTACGCGGACTATGAACACGGAGCTCTCTTCTACGGACTGGAGCGCTCCGCCATCGACAGCATTCGCAGCGCCGAGGTTCTTTTTATCGGTAACAGCAAGCTCCAGGCCGCATTTTCGACCAAGGCAGTAAGGGATTATTTCAACGCGATCAGCGTGCGATTTTTTGTCATGGGATTTGGCTATGGTGACGAGAGCACGTTCTCCCTAGCCGTCTTGAGAAAATGGGGAGCGTCCCCGAAGATTTTGGTGATCAATGCCGATCCGTTCTTCAGCGATAAGATTTCGCAACCGGCTCGGGATGCGCTGGAGGGGCGACCGGCATTTTTGTGGAGGCTCGCGCTCAAGCTCATATTCCAGCGCGTTCACCGCGCCGTCTGTCTCGCGGGGAGCTACGTCTGTCCCGAGAGCGATCCTTCCATATTCAGATCGGCGAGGGACGGCGAGTGGAATTGGATCGGCCCCTATGTCAAGGAAAAGTCGGTCCCGATCGACCGCCCGGCCCAGACGACGATGACCCCAGAAGAGATCGCAGCGGCTAGTAAGCTTGGGGACCAAATTCTTGATCAGATCGGGTTGGACCGCCAGTGCGTGGTCTTGACCGGTACGCCGAACTCGTTTTTGGACTCCACCGGAATTGCGATGGCGCTTGCGGCCTCCTTGAGGACGAAGTCGATTTTTCCCCCGGTCGACGGCCTATCGACGCTCGACGGCATTCATCTCAATTTGGCAAGCGCGGAACGCTGGTCCGGGCAATTCGTTCAAGCAATGACCCCGACCCTGCAGAAATGTATCTCACCCCCCATCCATAACCGCGAAGGCGTCGCCGGGGTCGCAACCGCGAACTAGATCGGCATCCGGGGCGGCATGCATCTACGCACGCAAGATATCCGAGATCGTGGGCAAGACTACATGAACGCTTGCCGCGCTCGAGAATTCACAGAGCTCAGCGCGAGCGTCGAGACGTCAACATGTCCTTCGCAGCCCGCAGCGGCGCCGTGATGCGCCAACTCGTCGAATGTTCGATATCGTAAATGTGCTTGCGCAGCTCTTCGTGCCCCGTTCCTCCCGGCCGGCAATCCGGATTCGCGAGAAGCCGAATGGCACGGGCAACATCGAAACGTGCACCCAAAAGGTCGGCAAAGCGCTCGGCTGTGTCCACGGCAATATCGTTGAGCCCGTGGAGCTCATAGATGATCATCAGCTTGATCAGCTGATCGAGGGTGAAAGGCTTGCATTGGGTCTGGTAGTTGCTCGGAGCGTCGGTCTCGTCGATCAGATCGCGGCAGAATAGGACGTTCACCATCGCCGGCTTGCCAAAACCGCCGTGCTGCGGACCCGTCTTGATGCCCTTGCTCTCCAGCGCGCGGTGGAAACTGGCACGAGGGATGCGATTGAAGGCGAGATCGAACACCAGCAAATGGTGCTCCAACAGGATTTCGGCAAGCGTGCCGAAATGGCTCTTGGGATAAGCATTGCTGACGCCGAAGTTGGTCTCGGTCTCCACACCGAGCGCGTTGGCGAGGAGATTGTTGGCGCCGAGCAATACATCTTTTTCGAAGCCTTCGACGTCGACCTTAAGGAAGTCGGCCTGGGGAATCAGGCCTTCGGCAAAAAGCGTGTCCAGACGACGGACCGGCACCGAGCGGGTTTGTTCGCCCGCCGGCACTTCGAAACGACTGGTCCCCTGCGCGTACATCGAGCTGGCGGTGGGATTTGCCGGGTTGAAATGGAACACCCGTTCCTCGTCCGCACTACCCGCCGCGATGCGATGGTAATGTCGATTGGGCACGCCGCCGGTCTGTTTCCTCAGCTCATCTATGGCTTCCGCGATGGCATCGAATCCATGAACGACCAGGTAATCGCCGAGCCGGTGCCAGGATGGACTCTCGCCGCCCTGAACGCCGACGTCGACGAGGACGAAGGGCTCACGCAGAAAGCCCGCCTTCACCACCCAGTTGGTGAACTCGGCATTGGCATTGGTGAACAGATTCAACCGCTCCTCCTTCCGATCTTGCGAGGCCGCTCGTCGGCTGCGTTCCAGGCGCAACGGGAGCAAGATACTTCCATTCCGATGATCAAAAAGGGGTGGCGCTGAAGCGCTGTTTTCCGCCGACAGCGAGAGGCTCGCAGGATGCTCGCTCCAGATCGTTCATGGAACGTCCCTGCCGGCGCGCAGCTGACCGGCCGTTTTTAGGCCTTCTGGCCAGTTCTAATTTTCGCAGTCGTCCGTTTGAACGAGGCCAGAGATCTGGTCCATGCGCAGTGCGCCGAGCGGTGCAACATCACCGGCGGCGAACCCGCCGCAGCTCTAGCGGATCGGACCTGAACCCCAGGTGTAGCCGGTCCCATACGCCGACCCGGGAAACGGATTGGGTCGGCAAAAGCCGCCGCGGCCCAGGACCGCCGTTTGATAGCACTGGTTGAACGAGGAATAGCCGCAGTTGTCGTTGAGGCCCTGAGCGGGATAGGTCGCGCACCAGCTTCCTTTGGCCCCCGCCGCCTGGCTCCCTTGCGCGCTCGACCGGCGCTTGGCGTCAGCATCGGTGAGCAGCAAAGCCATTATTGCGATACTGAGCAAAACAAGACCGATCGCGCGCATGGTTCTTCTCCCAGTCCGTCTTTTCGTGCGGCCAATGCAAAAGGCGAGGCGGCGAGCCGCCGAGCAAGCCAATGAACTCGCGCCGCTACATCTCGATGACCCGAAGGCCCAAGGACTATGCCGAGTATAGCAGGTCGAAGCCGTGTATCGCAGCAAAAGCGGGCCGCTCATGTCCGGTGCACAAGAATTCAGCTTCGCCCCCAAACCGGACCGCTGTGCGTTAATGAGTACACGCCCTAGCTTCGATATCTTGACCCCGCCGCGTCGCAGGATGCGATGAAGGCGGCGATGGGGCCGATCGTTACGGAGCCCGCGAGCCGCGGCGCATGGCCCTCGTCGGGCACCTCGACCACCTCGAGCGCGCGGCGGCGCTTGCGCATGGCCTCGACGGTTGCCGCCGACAGAATGTCGGAATTGGCGCCGCGGATGACCATCACCGGCACGCGGCCGAGCGCGTCGAACTCCTTCCATAGGGTCGGCAATGGCTGCGCGGGACCGATTGCTTCCAGGATCGTCGCGAGCTTTGGGTCGTAGTCGGGAACGAGTTGCCCGCCAGCCTCTTTGAACGTCGCCCGCGCGAAGGCGAGCCAGTCGTCCTCGCTCCATTTGGGAAAGTAGCTGCCGAACCGCCGGTGCAGCGCGTCGGCTGCCGCGGGGAAGCTTGCGAGCTGCGGCAGTTTGCCGACATAGCCCTTGATCCGCACCAGGCCCTCGAGGTCGATCACCGGGCCGATGTCGTTGAGCACGCAGCCGGCGATCGCGGCCGGGCGCGCGACCGCAAGCAGCATCGTCAAGATGCCGCCGCGCGAGGTTCCGACAAATGCCGCCTGGCCGATGCCGAGCGCGGTGAGCACGGAAAGCACGTCGGCGAGCTCGACTTGGAGATTGTAGTTCGCCGGCTTGCGGTCGTAGTCCGATTTGCCGCGGCCGCGAGAGTCGAGGGCGAGGACCGGCCGCGGGTGCTCGCGATCGCCCGAAAGCGCCGCCGCCAGCGCGTCGAAATCGGCGCTGGTCCGCGCCAGGCCGGGCAAGCAGACCACCGGCAGGGCGTGGTTCGCGCGCGCGCCATAGGCGCGGACATGCAATCTCAGGCCGTCCTGCGCGCTTACGAACAGGCTGTGGCCGGCGGCGGAGCTTCGGTCGTCGGAACGCTCGCTGGCGCTCTGCGGCATCGGTGCGCAACCCATGACGTGGAGTGTCGGTCCTTACGAAGGTTGGTATCATCTGTCGAGAGGGGCGCGCGGCGATTACCGTCAGGACATCCGCTTTACGATGCCGACCATCGACCAGGGAAAAGCGCTGCATCGAATGGGCCGGATCGCCGAAGCGGAGGCGGTGTATCGTTCCGTGCTCGCGCGCGACCCTCGCCAGTTCGATGCGCTGCATCTGCTCGGCCTCATCCGATATCAACAAGGCCGTGCCGGGGAAGCGCACGAGCTCCTGAGCCAGGCGATCAAGCTCCGGCCGCGGTCTCCCCAGGCATTGGCCATCTTGATGGCCGCGCTGCTCGCGCTCGGTCGGCTCGAGGAGGCGCTGGCTGCTTGCGAGCGGCTGATCGCGCTCGATCCCCACGATCTCGATGCGCTTTACAATCGCGCCGTGGTGCTGTCTCGTCTGCGGCGCTTCGAGGACGCGCTGCTCGCGTTCGACAAGGTGTTGGCGCGCGACGGCGGTTCGGTCGACGCGCTGTTCGAGCGCGGCAACATGCTGGCCGCTTTGTTGCGGTTCGACGAGGCCGCAGCCTGCTACGCAGCCGTCTTGAAGAAGGCCCCGGCGCATCTCGGCGCGCTCACCAATCGCGGAAACGCCCTTGCGCGACTCGGCCGGCACGCGGACGCGCTCGCCTGCTACGAGGAGCTGCTGACGGCGCGCCCCGGCGACGTCAATGCGCTCAGCAACCGCGGCATCGCGCTCAAGGATCTTGGCCGTTACGAGGAAGCAATGGCCAGCTGCGAACGGGCCCTCAAGATCGACCCCAATTCCGTCGCGGCATTGATCACCCGCGGAAACATCCTGGCCAAACTGGCCCGCTACGATGAGGCTTTGGCGAGCTTCGAACGCGCCGCGACGATCGATCCGCGCGACGTCGATGCGCTCAACAACCGCGGTTTCGCCCTCACGCAGCTGCGACGCTTCGACGACGCATTCGCGAGCTTCGATCGGGCTCTCGCGATCGCCCCAGCGAATATCGGCGTGCTCGACAATCGGGGAGCAGCCTTGTTGGCGATCTCCCGCTTCGAGGACGCGCTCGCGACCTTCGACCGCGCGCTTGCGCTCAAGCCCGACGACGCCGAAACCCTCTACCATCGCGCCCACGCGCTCGCCAACCTCGGACGGTACGAGGAGGCGGTCAACGCGTGGGAACGGGTGTCGGCGATCGACCCGAACCACCCGCACACGCTGGGCGCGCTCGCCTTCTATCGGCTCATGGTTTGCGATTGGAGCGGGGCCGAAGCGTTCGAGGCCAGGCTCAAACGCGCGCTCGAGGACGAACGGGCGGTGGTCGAGCCGTTCACGCTGCTGGCCTATCCCATCGGCCCGGCGGATCATCTGCGCCACACGCGGCGGTTCGTGCGCCATCGCCTACCGGCGGTGCCACGGCTCACGCGGGCTCATAAGGCGCGCGTTGGAGAGAAGATCAGGCTCGCCTATCTCTCGGCGGATTTCCGCAACCATGCTACGGCCTGGCTTGCGGCCGAGTTGTTCGAGCTGCACGACCGGTCCCGATTCGAGGTGCTCGGCGTGTCCTATGGCGTGGACGACGGCAGCGAGACGCGCCGGCGCCTGGTCGCGGCGTTCGATCAATTCCACGACGTGGCGCTGCGCAGCGACCGCGAAGCGGCGAAGCTGCTGCTCGACCTCGATGTCGACATCGCCGTCGACTTGAAAGGCCATACTCAGCAGGGGCGCCCGGCGATTCTGGCTTACCGCCCGGCGCCGGTGCAGGTGAGCTACCTCGGATATCCCGCAACAATGGGGGTGGATTTCATCGACTATGTATTGGCGGACCGGATCGTTCTGCCGCTCGATCAACAGCCCTCGTACAGCGAGATGATCGTCCACTTGCCAAATTGCTACCAGATCAATGATTCCAAGCGTGGAATCGCAGCCGAGGCTCCGACCCGCGGCGCCGTCGGCTTGCCCGAGACCGGATTCGTGTTCTGCAGCTTCAACAACAGCTACAAGCTCACGCCGCGGTTCTTCGACGTGTGGATGCGCCTCCTTCGCCAGGTCGAAGGCAGCGTATTGTGGTTGCTCGGAACGAGCGAGGCGGCAACGCGCAACCTTTGCAATGAGGCGAGCGCGCGCGGCGTCGATCCCTCACGTCTTGTGTTCGCGCCAAAGACGGAGATATCCAAGCATCTGACGCGCCACCGCTTGGCCGACCTTTTCCTCGACAATCTTCCGATCAATGCGCATACCGCGGCGAGCGACGCGCTTTGGGTCGGACTGCCGGTGCTCACGTGCCTGGGAGAGAGTTTCGTCGGCCGCGTGGCTGCGAGCCTGCTCGGCGCCGTCGGCCTGCGCGAACTCGTCACTCGCAGTCTCGACGAATACGAGGCTTTGGCCTTGAAGCTCGCGACCGATGCCGGGCTGATCGCCTCGATACGGCAAAAACTCGAGGGCAACCGCGAGACATGTGCGTTGTTCGATACGGACCGATTGCGGCGCGACATCGAGCGCGCCTATGTGACGATGTGGGACATCGCTCGGCGCGGCGAGCCTCCGCGAAGCTTCGCCGTCGATGCGACCTAAAGTGCGAAGTGGACGCAACCGTTTCCGCTGCGCAAGGCTTTTGGCGGGCGGACAACGCAAGGTCGCGCGATCCTTGTATTTGCCGCCCCGTGGTAGTAGGGCGTTGGACCGTGAGGAGAGGGATCGAGGCACAAATCGGCCCGTGTCATCCGGGTGGAGGCGACCATGCGATTCATGCTCATCGTAGTGACCGTAGCGGTGGCAATGTTGCTCGACCTTCGCGTCAGCCAAGCCACTCAAATGCCGTGGTGCGCGGGCACTAGTACGGGCCATTCCTTTCATTACAATTGCAGTCTGCCAACCTACGA
>Ga0310914_10004100_pt1 | contig 10160 bp, 8 predicted proteins | sample GREbulkMGAN108_FD_203450 | JGI IMG/M metagenome (GOLD analysis project Ga0310914, IMG submission 203450) | Lab enrichment of tropical soil microbial communities from Luquillo Experimental Forest, Puerto Rico - GRE.bulkMG.AN108 | ecosystem: Environmental > Terrestrial > Soil > Tropical forest >...
ATGTGCATCGTTTTGGGCAAGGCGAGCCTAGCCCGCAAAAATCACACGTTGCGAGAAGCGGCGCGCTTATTGCGGGCTAGTTAGCTCTTAAACAGCCGCTTCGCGCCCGTTTAAGAGCCTGTTTTCCAAGATCAGTAGTTGATTACACGCTGTCGAAATCTTTCTGTGAAAAATTGCAGCAGAATCAGGCCGGCTGTGTCTGTTTAGCGTATAAGCACTGTGTAGTTGAGGCATTTTCAGGAGGTATACTTCGAAGCACGCCGAAGGCGTATTTCCGGGAAGACCTCGGCGAGCTCACTCGAGACGCTCCCGCTGAGCCGTCGCGATCTTTCAGCAGAATCGAGCTGAGCCCGGCGTTTTGACAGCCGCCTGTAGCGCGAAAATCTCACCAGCGCTTTGGGTCGTGAGATTTTCGGGCTTACAAAACATACAAAATCGTGAAGAGGAAGATCCAAACGATGTCAACGAAGTGCCAATACAAACCTGTGCAGTCAAGAAAACCGTGCTGCCTCGGACTGACTTTCCCCATTAGCGCCCTGATCAGCGCAGTGACGAGCAAGATCACACCGATTAGCACGTGGAGACCGTGAAAGCCGGTCAGCACGAAGAAGCATGAGCCCATGATACCTGCAGTGTTGAACCAGAAGCCCTCGCTATGGAGACTGGCCCACTCAAGAGCCTGATTGGTCAAAAACGCGGAACCCAAAAGGATGGTGAGCAACAAGAGAAATTTGCCACCTTTGCCTCTCTTGATTAATCCGAGCTCGGCAAAGTGGAGCGTGAAGCTGCTGCTGATCAGACAGAGGGTCGCCACGATCGTTTTGACCATCGTTTCCACGTTCTTGAGCGCTTCGGGCATCTCCCAGCCGACTCCAGCTCCTCCGCGCAGCACCATGTAACCCCCGATCAAGCCGGAAAAGAGCATCGCTTCGGAGGCAAGGAACGTTAACATTCCAAATCGAACGATGTCAGGACTCTGGTTGTGAACGGTCGTGGCGGGAGCGTGCATGGTCAGATCTTTTGATAGATTGAGAGTTTCCAAAGAATCACGATTGCGCAGAGCGTGAGGGCAAAAATAACAATGGCGATAAGAAGACGCCGATTTTTCTTACGAAGATTTTCATCCATCTAGGAACGGGTAATTACGAGTGCCGCCAACGTTACCGGCAGATAGATAATCGAAGCCGCGAACAACCGGCGGGCAGCTTGTTCGGTACCGGTAATTGCGAATCGAAATGACATCCAGATAAAGGATCCTCCGGTAATCAGCGCAATGGGAAGATACCAGAAAGTCGTGAGCTCGAGCACCAGGGGCAGCAAACTGACGGAGATCAAACCCATCGTATAAATGAGGGCCTGGCGACCGGTCAGGCTGCCGTTCGGGTCGGAGCCGGTCAGCATGATGAAACCGGCTTTCTTGTAATCCTCTCGGTACAGCCACGAGATCGCAAGAAAGTGAGGCATCTGCCAGAGGAACAGAATGGCGAATAGAATCCAACTTTCAAAATCAGCGTGCCCGCGCGCGGCGGTCCAACCAATAACCGGGGGAAGGGCGCCCGGGATAGCCCCTACAATCGTGTTTAAAGTCGTGATTCTCTTAAGCGGAGTGTAAACAAAAACATAGGTTCCAATCGTGATCGCGGTCAGAGTGCCGGCATAAAAATTAATGGCCAAACTAAGCCACAAAATGCCTGCAACCGAGCAGAAAATCCCGATGATCAATCCCTCATCAACCGTCATTCGACGTCCGGGCAACGGACGATTACACGTTCTACGCATCCGAGCATCGAGCTCTACTTCAAAAACCTGGTTCAGCGCCGCAGCCCCGGAAGCGGCAAGAGCTGTACCGCAAAGCGTCTGGACGAAAGACAACAGATTAATCGGGCCGTGGCAACCGAGCAAGAAGCCTACGGCCGTCGTAATCAGCACCATGAATGTGATTCTCGCCTTGCACAGCTCCGAGACATCCGATACCCAGTGGCGGGCGTGAGGCCCGTTGGCGTTGGGTAATCCAGTCAGTCGCGGCTTGTCGGTGAGTGCGCTCACGCTTGTGCGACCTCTTTTTGTTTGGCATCGACCCGGCCGTTGTTTGCACCCTTGTCTCCAGGCGCGATCGCCGACAAAATGACGCTCAGCAACACTCCTGTCATCAGAATCAGCGCGCCAACAAAAACGTGCGCAGTTGCGACGTCGGCGGCTTTATTACTCCAGATGGTCCACGCCCCGAGCCCAAACTGGATGAGCACCAGAATCGGCCAGAAGCCGGCTGCCAACCGGATTCGAAGCGGAAGTTCGCGGTGACGGATCATGCCCACGGCAACGGATGTTAGCGCTATTACGATCACTGCCGCCAGGATTCGATGGACAAACTGCAAAAGAATGAGGCCGGCGGAAATCGGCGGTTGAGCTGCCTGCCAAACGCGTACTTCGTTAATTGCCCCAATTGAAGCAGCGTCAATCGGCGGCAATATGCCTCCGTAAACTGTAGGGAAATCCGGGATAGACAAGCCGGCGTGAGAGTGGCGCATGGAGGCACCCAGTGCCAGTTGCCCGAACACCATGATTGTTACTCCGATGGTCCAAAACCTCAGGTGGCGAACAGCGTTGCAGTCGGCCACAGGTCTGAGCTCGCTCCAGAGTCTGGAAGTAACAAGAGCGATTGCCGCTGCAAGACAGAAAAAGCTCTGTGCGAGGCATCCGTGAAATAGTCCAAGCAGAGCGTTGTGCTCGGTAACACGCAACCCGCCTAGGACTCCTTGAACAATGACAGCTAATACGGCGACTCCAGCAAGCCACTTCACCCATCGCCTTTGCTCGATGACCAACGTCATCCCACAAAGGACAAGCGTCAGAAGACCGACACCGCTCGCGATGAGCCGATGAGTATGCTCAAAGAATACCCCTCCCACCCACCGCGAAACCGGGAAGAGAAACATGCTGTAGCCAAAGCTGTTGGGCCAGTCCGGAACGGCCATTCCAGCTTCATGACTGGTCACCAGACCGCCGCTGCAGATCAGGATTAATACACTACAGGCAACAAAAAAAGCGAACCAGTGCAGGAGCCGATTTGCAAGGCCGGATGTTCCCATTGCATCTAGTGCGCCGCAAGCCTGACCGTTTCAGGAGCGGGTTGATTTTGAGGCAGATAATCCTCTTCCATTCCAGGAACGCTGTACTCGTAGGGTCCGTGATAGACCGTCGGCGTCGTTTCAAAATTTCCGTGCGGCGGCGGCGAAGGAACCGTCCATTCCAGCGTGTTCGATTTCCACGGGTTAATCGGCGCCTTCGGTCCTTTGAACATGCTATAGAAGAAGTTGATCAAGAATGGGATCGTCGACAAACCGAGTGCGAACGCGCTGAGCGTTATAAAAATGTTAACGGGCTGCTGGCTGCGAAGATGCTCGTATTGAGTCGGATCGGCAATTCGGCGCATCATGCCATTCAGCCCAAGGTTATGCATCGGGAAAAAGGTGCAATTGAAGAAAATGAATGCGAGAGCGAAATGAATCTTTCCCCAGGTTTCATTCATCATGCGGCCAAACATTTTCGGGAACCAGAAATAAATCGCCCCGAAAACCCCGAACAGGCTCCCTCCGAACAACACATAGTGTATATGCGCAACAATGAAGTAGGTGTGATGGATGAACAGATCCACCGGGGTAGCGGCCATATAGATCCCACTCAAACCGCCGATCACGAACATTGAAACAAAGGCGAGGGCAAAGCACATCGCCGTCGTGTATCTGATCGAGCCGCCCCAAACAGTTCCCAACCAGTTGAACGTCTTGATCGCCGACGGGACCGCAATCACCATCGTTGAAAACGAAAAGGTCGCAGAGAGAAGGAGATTCATTCCGCTGACAAACATATGATGTCCCCAAACGATGAAACCGAGAAAACCGATCGCCACCATCGCAAAAACCATCGCTTTGTATCCAAAAATCGGCTTTCGTGAATTGACCGATATGATTTCCGATACAAGACCCATGGCCGGCAATATCATGATGTAAACTTCCGGATGACCAAAAAACCAGAATAAGTGTTGCCAGAGTAGCGGTTGTCCGTAGTTGCTGGAAGAGAAAAAGCTGGTACCGAAATTCAGGTCGCAAAAAAGCATTGCCGCAGCCGCAGAAAGAACCGGCACAGCCAGGAGCAATAAGAACGCAGTGATTAACAGCGCCCAGATCGGAAGAGGCAGCCGGAACATTTTCATGCCGGGCGCACGCATGTTAATAACAGTCGTGATGTAATTTGCGGCTCCGGCAATGGATGCAAGGCCGTTGACAAAAAGGCCGACACACCAGCAGCTTTGGCCGATCTGGGTCCCATTGTACTGCGCATGAGCAGACAAAGGGGCGTACGAAGTCCAACCCGAAGCAGGAAAGCCGGTCGGTGCAAAAAAACTCCCTAACAGGATAATGCCCGAGAGGAGGAACAGCCAGTAAGAGAGCGCGTTAAAAAACGGAAACGCCATATCCGGCGCCCCGATCTGGAGCGGAATAAGCAGGTTACCGAACACACCGATCAGGAAAGGCATGACCACGAGAAAGACCATCGCCGTGGCGTGCATGGTGAAAAGTGCGTTATATCCCGCGGGCTGAATAGCGCCGGTAGAAGTTACGAGCCAGCTGGGAAGAAAGGAGCCGATGATTGGAACAGGAACTCCCGGGAACGCCAGTTGGTAGCGTACACCCATGGCAAGCAAGCCAGCCACAAGCAGGAAAAACAGGCTAGTGAACAGGTATTGCATCGCGATTGTCTTGTGGTCCTGAGACCAGATGTATTTTCGGAAAAAGCTTAGCTCAGTATGATGGCCGTGTGACGACTCAACTTCTGACGCCTCGGGATGAGCTATGGTTTGTGACATGAGGACTCCTGCGATTATTTGCTTTGCGCCGGCGCATTGCCGGCAGGGGCATTGGCTGCCGTCGCCTTTTCCTTATACCATTTGTCGAAATCTTGCTGACTCACAACTTCGATTTGCGCCTTCATATTGTAGTGGCCTGAGCCACAGAGCTGATTACAGGCCAGCTGAAAGGACCCGAGCTTGGTTGGAGTGAACCAAACCCAGTCGATCGTGCGACCCGGAACCATATCCTGGTAAACCCGAAACTGCGGTACGTAAAACGCGTGGATTACATCCCTTGAATTGAGCCGGAGGCGAACCGGTTTGTTGACCGGAAGTTCCAAAACACTGGATTGGAAGTTGTCCTTTGTGGCCGGATCATTCGGGTCATTTCCGAATAAGTTGTCATTCCCGATCAGTTTGACGTCCGATTGGCCAAGCTTCCCATCCGCGCCGGGATATTGAAAACTGAATGCGAACTGGTAGGCCAGCACGTGTACCTCCATTGAATCCGGAGGAGCCGGCGCATGAAGAACGTCCAACCAGAGATGGTTGCTATATCCCCACAGACCGATAAAGATCGCGGTAGGTATAGCCGTCCAGAGCAATTCCAGGCGGTTGTTGCCGTGGCTGTAGGTGGCCTTAGCTCCTCTCCTGGATCGATACTTAACAAGAAAATAGATGAGGACAATTTGTGTCAGCACGAATACCCCACCCGTCAGATAATAAATAAAGTAGGTGAGTTGATCGATCAGGACGCCCTCCTTGCTGGCAACCTCCGGCATCCACCACAGGTCCGACGTGCGGACTCCGGCGCGCGCGCAAACGCCGGTTGCAACAAGCAGTAGCGCGACCACTGCAGAGAAGGCAAGACTTGTTCGGGAAGCCTGCTTTAACATAAATTATCTAAGGAACAGTAGGCTAGCATACTGCGGTAGCCAGTTCTTGTCATGGGCATTGCCATTAGCCCTTCGCTGGAGGCTGAGCGGGTGCAGGAGGCTGAGCGGGTGCAGGAGGCGCAGATTGATTTTGCTGCCCGGGGCTTGCAGGTTTTGGTTGCCCTGGGGGTGGACTTCCACCCCCAGCCGGTGCGGCCAAATCTTTCGGCGGTATTTTCAGCAATTCCGCCCACGTCCATTGTTCTTTACGATCTTTGACCTGCTCCCGGACCTGTTTTACCATGTCTGCCGTCACCGGTCCTGCGTTATTTCCCCAATCGGATCGTTCATAAGTCAGAATGGACGCAAGCTGTTGATCCGAGTACTGGTCCTCCCACGCTTGCATCGAATTGTTGAATGCCTGGCCCTTTACCGTTACGGGACCTTGCAGCCCTTTTAAAAGAATCGCTATCGTATGGTTCAGCGCCGGGCCCAACACAACTTCTGATCCCGCTAGAGGCGGATATTGCCCAGGGACTCCCTCACCATTCGCCTGGTGGCAGGTTATGCAATTAGCGGAAAAGAGCGCTTTCCCAACGGCTTTTGGATCCGCGGCGACCTGCGCGCCGCCTACAACGCCAAATTTGGGTTCATAGTCGAACACATCTGTTTTGAAGCCACCGCCGAATGAAAAAAGATAAGCTCCGGCCCAAAAAAAACCAAAACCAATTACCCCGATGAGCCAAGCTGGGATAGGCGCGGCCCCGATCGCCGGCGTATCGGATTCTCGCGAAAGAGCCTCTTCCCCACCGGGCAACCCTCTGTCGGCTGCTCCCAACGGTTTCTGAGAGCCGGGCACATCTCCAATAGAATCTTCTTTTGGATCAGAGCTCATTCATTCCGCCGGTTCAGGCGCCTCGGGTAATGCATAGTTCCTCTTAAGGGAAATCAGATACGCCACAATAGCCCTTCCCTGCTCCGTCGGCACAATCTCATATCCGCTGGGCGGAGCAGCCGGGCCGCTCAACTTAAGCGCGTCCGCGGAGCTCTGGCCGGAAATCTTCCGTGTCCTGAATAAATATCGAAACGACGGCATTACGGATGCGGGATGCAAAGATCGCGGGTCGTACAACAGACGATAAAACCATTGAGGATCGGTCTGGCGGACGCCGATGTTTGTGAGGTCCCCACCCAGCCGTGAATTTCCCAGGAAAACGTAGCGATCAAACATGTAGTCTCTGGCAACGGTGCGCCGTTTACCCCAGCCTCGATCGATATCGGCGCCTTCATTCTTGTCGCGCACAAACTGGCTGTGGCAGTACACGCACCCATTCGCGGCATAAACCCTCGCCCCTTGGTCAGCCGTTCCCGGATTCCCCTGGGGCGCGACGGCGTTGGTGTTGGGATCCTTGTTGGGCTGCATGCCGGCGAAAGTGATGTACGGATAGGCTACAAAGGCCAGCCATGAAGCTCCGAATAGCCCGAAAACTCCAAGGAACAAATGAGCAAACTTGTTCATGCCACGGTCACCTCCGGCGTTCTTTCCATCGAAGTCTCGGGAACATCCGGCCGGTTTCCGACTCGACCCGGAAGCAGAAGTATCAACCCCACGGCGATAGCGAACAAGACGTTAGCCGCAAAAATGATAAGAGCGGCAACAGCTTGAAGCGTCAGAAATGGCGTTAAAAGATCGCTGATGGCGTCCATCGAAACCTTGGCATCCTGCAGACCAAATCCCTGAATCAACCCACCGATAGTGAGATCGAACCAGAGCAGAGCAAATCCAATGACACTGAGCCAGAAATGAAGCGCGGCAATGCCTTTAAAAATGATCGGCCGATTCAAGAGGCGCGGCAAAAGATAGTAAATGGCCCCAAAAAGAATCAGGCTGCAAAAGCCATAGAGGAAAAGTTGATTTTGACCAAGAATGACCAGGGTAAACTGTGTGAACTGGCTTATCGTCCGTAACGAATTCGTTGCCGCCTCAAAGCCATAGAACGTAAACATCATGGCGCCAAACGCCACAAAACGAAGAACCAGACTGGGCCCTCCGGCTTCGGTGGCCGATCTGGTAGTCATGTGGAAATTCGCCGCCACCGCTAGAACCGGAGCTAGCGCCAAAACATTGGCGACAATTCCCACTGTCACCATCCATGCAGGAAACGGCCCACCGATGAACGCTGCCATGCCGCCGAATGCTACGCATCCAATCCATCCCCAAAAACCGAGAAGCGCCAATTTATAGCTATAGATCGGTTTCTGGAGTGCCTTTGGAATGATGTAGTAGGCCGCCGCAAGAGCCAGCGGCGCGAGCCACAGGCCAAAGAGACTTCTCTCATACCAGGCATGAATCGCGGCCTGCGAAACCCCAGGTGCCGGTCCGATCAGGCTCAATGGCTGATTCAAAAGGATATTGGCGGTGGTAAAGCTCCATGCAAAACAAAGCAACGCCGCAAAAATATACCACTCGGAGACATAAACCGATTCAGATTGTCGATTCCAAATGACCAGGACGCTCCAGATTCCAAAAAACAAGAACGCGAGCATGAGAATAAACGCCACAGAAAAAGGGAAATCCAGGAGCGCTCTGCTATTGCCGCCTCCGCCCAGGATCGAGAGAATGCCGACGCCTATTCCGGTGTTCCACGTAAATGCGGACAGCCAAAGAAGATAGCTGCTCCGATATGTCGTATTGCAAAGCCGCGAAAGCAACCAGATCGCCACTCCGATTCCAGCCGAGGACAGCCAGCCATAGACAAGGGCATTCTGAAAAGCCGAAAAAACCCTGCCGAAAGTCAGCCACGGGAGATTTGCGAGTATAGTCAGGGAGCCCGGCCGGTGGCATTGGGCGGAAGCCAGGAGCCCAAAGCAGGAGGAAACCAGCAACCAAAAGACAGCTGAGATAAGAAAGGCCAGAACGGGCGCCCGGAGCGCGTGCTCGATGCTCTGCCGATTGTCGCGATCACTCGAAAGATTGTCTGGCGGAATGGCTTCTGAAATGGCGGGCTGATTCATTGGTCTTGAAAGAATTCAGGGATTTGTCGCACTGCTCTGCGAGGGCGCAGGGGCAGTGGCTGGAGCCGGTGCTGGGCTTGCACCGGGCGTAGCGGCTGGAGCCGGCGTAGCAATTGCACCCGGCGAGGGACTTGCGGCCGGCGACGGATTGGTGATCGGACCCGCTGCGTGCGGTCGAACGGATTGCAATTCATTCAACACCAGACTCATGGCTCGGTCGATCGGAATTCCCACCACTCCCTTCGCCTTATCCACCCAGTGATATTGCGTGAGGATTTTTTCGTTTTCCGCGTTGAGCTCAGCAAGGTTCTTCAGACGTTGTTCCTTGCGAGCTTCATCAAAGGTTTGGACATGTTGGCGCTGCACAACGAGTAATGCGACCAAACCAACAAACAAAAGAATCATCACCACGGCGGTGATTATCATTGAAGTCGAAACTCGATTCTTTTGGATAGTCCTTTTCATCAACTCAATTACTCAGTTTGAGCGACTCTGCCAATCGAGGGTCGCGCGCTGGAAAAAGAGAAGCTGTACCCAAGCGCCGCAGAAATAGAAACGCAAGCAGGCACCCAATCGCCAAGGGGCACAGGAAATCGAGAATATCAATCTGGAATCCGCGGGGATGAACGAAGGGCAAAACGATCACATAAATGTCAAGAAGGTGCATGCCCAGCACCCAAAAGGAAATTGCCACGAGAAGCTTCGGGCTGCGTTTCGTAAACTCGAAAAGGAGGTAAAGAAAGGGCACGAAGAATCGCCCGATGACAAGAAACGTGTTGAGGATGTTCCAGGATTCAATGTTCCTGAGCAGAAACCATTCGGTTTCTTCAGGGATGTTCGCGTACCAGATCAACATATATTGAGCAAAGCCGATATAGCCCCAGAAGATGGAGAAGGTGAACAGGAGCTTCCCCATGATGTGATAGTGCTCCTCGTTCACAAAGCGCAGGTAACCGGCGTTTTGCAGCGCGTTGACGACGACGATTATCAGGGCCATTCCAGCGCCTGCAGCCCCGGCAAAGATATAAACGCCCCACAAGGTAGAGGCCCAGCGATAGTCCGGAGATGAGAACCAATCAAAGGATAGGGCAGTCGTGCAGGCGGCAAAAACCGGAATGCCCGGAAAAGAAACGCCCCGCATCTGGATAGACCACCGGGGATCGCCGTCGCTATCTTGACGAATGGAGGTGCGACGAAAATACTGAGCTGCGAAGCCGAAGAACCCAAAGTAGAGAATGGCTCGCAGCCAAAAAAACGGAACCACGACGGAACCGAAATGAAGCTCGAAATATGCGAGCTTCTCTCCCAGATGCGGATCGAGCACCGGAGCCTCCTTTGCACTGATCCAATTCCAGATATCTCGACGGAAGACGAAAACCGGCAAAAAGAACAGGATCATCCAAGGCAAAAGGCATGCCAGG
>Ga0310914_10004101_pt1 | contig 10160 bp, 7 predicted proteins | sample GREbulkMGAN108_FD_203450 | JGI IMG/M metagenome (GOLD analysis project Ga0310914, IMG submission 203450) | Lab enrichment of tropical soil microbial communities from Luquillo Experimental Forest, Puerto Rico - GRE.bulkMG.AN108 | ecosystem: Environmental > Terrestrial > Soil > Tropical forest >...
CTCCACCCTGGACCGCGAACTGGCCGAGCGCTTCGGCCAGGACTTGGCCCAGGCGGCGCAGGGGCAGTTGGACCACTGGGTGGACACCGCCGAGGGCGCGCTCGCCCTGGTCATCCTGCTGGACCAGGTGCCGCGCAACGTCTTTCGCGACAAATACCAGGCCTTCGCCTTCGACAGCCATGCCCTGGCCATTGCCGAGGCGGCACTGCTGCGCGGCCATGACCGCGCGGTTGCCCCCATCCGCCGCCGCTTCCTCTACCTTCCCTTCCAGCACTCCGAATCCCTGGCCGACCAGCGCTATTGCGTCAGCCTGTTCGCACAGGCCGGCGACGACCCCGAGGGGCTGGACTGGGCCAAGCGGCATTGCGCAGTCATCGAGCGGTTTGGCCGGTTTCCCCGCCGAAACGTGGCATTGGAGCGGGAGACCTCGCCCGAGGAAGAGGAATACCTGCGCAATACCCCGCCGGGATTTTGACCCTAGAACCGCATCGTATAGGACAGGCTTATCAGGTCCACATGGTTGCGATACTGCCCGGTCAGGTGGCCGCCGATCCCGTTGGGGTCGGTCTGGTCGATGCTGGCCGTGCGGCCGAAGAGGTGGGCGTAGGACAGGTCGAACTGCCCGCCAAAGCTCGTGGCATAGCTGATGCCGCCGCTCAGCCAGATGCGATCGCTGTCGGGGATGCTGGCGGTACGGAAACGATCCTCCACCGGAGACATGTCGTAGGCGGCCCCCATGTGCAGGGTGAGGCGCTCGCTGGCCTTGTAGTTCGCCCCGACCGAGACGAACCAACTATCCGTCCAGTTTTCCGGCGTCACGGCATCGGGGCGGCCGCTGTCGAAGCCGACCCGCAGGGTTCGGAACACCGACCAGCGGATCCAGGACAGGTCCGACATCACCGCCCAGCGCGGTGACAGGTCGTGATAGATTCCGATGGTGGCCGTGTCGGGCAGGGTGATGGCGGTGTCGTTGGCGAAGGCGACATTTCCGGCAAGGACGGTCGGCACCCCTTGGAACTCGGCCTTGCCGCGAATGGCATGGCGGACGGCCGAGCGGTATGACAATCCCACGCGGGTCGCGGAATCGATTTCGTAAAGGGCGCTAGCCGTCCACCCCAGGGCGAAATCGGTGCCGCTGACGCGGGAAAGACCATCGCCGGAACCGGGAACCAGGGCACCGAAATTGATCGCATTGGTCAACTCGGCGCTGATCCATTCGGCCTGCAGGCCGGCCGCGACCGAAAGCGAGGGAGTCACCCGATAGGCGATGGACGGGCTGGCGTTGATTGTGGTCAGCCTGCTGCTCAGCGCGAAGTAGCGGCCGACCCAATCCTCCTTGTAGTCCGAACGCATTCCGAACGGGGTGGTGATGGCCAGCCCGAGCCGCCAGTCGGAGGCTGGCTCCCACATGGAGTAGGCGGCGCCCACGGCGGTGCCCTGGAGATGGTTGCCACCGTCCGAGCCGCCGACCTCGCCCCCCCCCACATGATTGCTGCCGTCGAACTGGGAGGACGGCATGATCCAAGCGGCGCTTGCACCGGCTTGCGTCCCGTTCAGGCGGGTCATGCCGGCAGGGTTGTAGAACACGGTGCTGACGTCGTAAGCCTTGGCGGTCGAGCCGGCATAGGCGTTGCCCATGCCTTCAGCGCTTTGTTCCCGCAGCTGAAAGCCCGAGGCGCAGGCATCGCCGCCTTGCCCTGCCAACGCCACGGCAGCGGTCAGGATCATCAGCGGATGGTGACGCCATGTGCCCATCGTAAGCCCACCGGGTTGTCTGGGCTTAACTGGTTCCGCCACCCGCACCGTCAATCCGCCGAGCCACCGAAGAGTAAGGCTTAAGGCTCAAGGCACTCCGCCATCCCCAACCAGGCGTTTGAGGGCATAGGCGAGGTCATGGGGGGTGACCGGCTTGTGTAGGATCAACGCCCCTAGAGACTCGGCGTCCTTCACCCATTCGGTTCCGGTTTCGCCGGTCAGCACGATGCTGGGTACCTCGGCCACGCAACAAGCGCGGATGCCCTTGATGGCATCCGTGCCAACTCGGCCGTTGCGCAGCCGATAGTCGGCGACGACCAATTGCGGCTCTCCCCGGTCCTGCATTTGCGCGACCGCATCCTCCTCGGAGCCGGCCATGATCACTTCGTAGCCCCATTGCTCGAACATGGTGTTGAGCGCCAGCAAGACCAGCGGGTCATCATCGACGACCATGACTTGGCGCCGCCCTTCGGCTGCCGCGGGCACGGCCTCGGCGGCGGCTTCTGACGCCGGGATGTCACCGTCGGCGACCGGGACCTCGATGGAGAAGATCGAACCAACACCAAGTTGGGAACGAACCTCGATCGGGTGTCCCAGAATTGCTGAAAGGCGCTGGACGATCGACAGCCCCAATCCCAGGCCACGGGCCTTGTCGCGCTCGGGGTTGCCGACCTGGTGGAACTCTTCGAAGATTCGGTCGAGCTGGTCCGGGGCAATGCCGATCCCGGTATCTTCCACCGAAATGCGAACCGTCCTGGTCCCCACGACCGGACTGGACAGAACGATTTCGCCCCGCTCCGTATAACGGATCGCGTTCTCGACGAGATTGCGCACCATCCGCCCGAGCAGATTCGGGTCGCTGTGGACCTGGATATCGGTGATCTCTCCTGCCTTGAGCTCGATCCCCTTGCTCGCCGCGATGCGCCCATAGGCCACGACGATATCGTCGAGCATGGGTTTGATGGGCAAATCCATGATTTGGGGTTCCGTCACGTTGACCTCGAGACGCGACAAATCCAGCAAGCTGTCGAGCATGCCTTTGAGGATGTCGAGGCAGCGTTCGATGCGCAGCAGCACGTCGATGCCTTTGCGCTCGGTGACGAAATGGTGCAGCGACGAGGCGAACAGGTACATGGATTGAAGCGGCTGGCGAAGGTCATGGCTGGCTGCGGCGAGGAAACGGGATTTGGCCATGTTGGCTTGCTCGGCCTCGGCGCGCGCCTCTTCGGCGCGGGTTTCCGCACTTATGCGCTCGCCGATTTCACGTTCGAGGTCGGCATTGGCGGTGCGCAAATCCGCAGTGCGCAGCGCCACCTCTTCTTCCCGGGTGGCCAACAGCCGTTTGTTTTCCTCGTTGAGGACCAGGGCGCGGATCAAAGCGGCGTTAAAGTTGCGGGCGATGATCACCAGCCCGATCGCGTAAACCGAGCCCATGCCGCTCATGGCCAGGCTGAGCCTGTCGCCCCGTATCAGCAGGCTAAGCTCGAACGGCACCATGCTGCACAACAGGTAGCAATAGAAGGCGGGCAGATAGGTCGCCAGGCCGGTGACCGACCCCGCTGCCATGCCGCCGATGACGAAGGACACCAGGATCAGGGAGGTAGGGTTTTCGGGGCTGATGAAAAGGAAGGCGGTGCTGCCCCACAAAAGGCCCGAAACGGTCGACCCCACGGTGTAACGCGGCCCCCACCGTACCGCCTCGCCGGCGTCCGCCAGTCGGGGCCGGGAATACAGCCACAGCCCCAGCCGCACCAGGGTGAGCGTGGCTACGGCCGCCGCCCAGCCCAGCAGGGTACGCCTGTCGGTGCCATGCCAAAGTGCAGCAACCATCAGGCTGCAATTGACCAGGTTGGCGGTGAGCACGGCCGGTACCTGCCGGTATAGCAACCGGACCAGCTCAGCCGCTACCGATGCTATCGGGTGTGCCATGGCAGTGGGACCGGGCGTTCACCATGGTATCGGGTCTTTGTCATATCTGGGGGCATCCGTCGGTAAAAGGCATACGAATTCGGCAGTCGCAGGCAGGTACATGCGGTTCAGCCCGACGAGATTTTTTGACATTGCCCGCAACAGGGGCCCAACGGCTCCGCCAGTGGCGCTTGGCGCACACGCATGCTATGGTCCGGCGGCAATTTACGCCGTTTTGCGGGCAAGCCCTTGAGCAAGAAGAAAATTTCCCTGGATTATTCCACCGCCGTACTGATGCGCCGACTGCTGAAGGAGGGCATTCGCCCCTATTGGCGCAAGGTGGTGCTCGCCGTCATCTGCATGGCCGTCTCGGCTGGCGCCACCGCCATGTACGCGTGGTTGATGGACCCCATCATCAACAAGATCTTCGTTGCCCGCAAAGCCGAGTATCTGTGGCCGCTGGCGGTCACCATCATCGTCACCTTCGGTTTCAAGGGTATCGCGGATTACGGTGAGGCGGTGCTGCTGTCGCGTGTCGGCCTCAAGGTCATCGCGGACATGCAGCAGCGGCTGTTCTCGCGGCTGATGGAACTGGACGTGGCCTACTTCCACGTCAACCAGTCGGGCAAGCTGATGAGCCGCCTGACCAACGACGTCAACTCCATGCGCTTCGCCGTGTCCAACGCCCTGACCGGCGCCGGCAAGGATGCATCGTCGGTCGTCTTCCTGGTGGGGCTGATGTTCTACCAGGACTGGGTGCTGTCCTCGCTGACCTTCTTCGTCTTCCCCCTCGCCATCCTGCCCATCCGCAAGCTGGGCCGGCGCATGCGTAAGGTGACCGCCAACACCCAGGAGCAGACCGGCCTGCTGTCCACCTACCTGAACCAGGCCATCCAGGGCATCCGCGTGGTCAAGGCCTACGGCATGGAGGGGTACGAGAAGCGCAAGGTGGGGGCGCTGGTCGAAACCCTGCACGAGCTGACCTACAAATCCGCCCGCGTACGTTCCGCTTCGTCACCCATCATGGAAATGTTGGGCGGCATAGCCATCACCGTGGTTATCGTCTATGGCGGCTCCCAGGTCATCTCCCAGGCCGACACTAACCCGGATCGCGCCGGCGCCTTCTTCTCGTTCATCACTGCGCTGATGCTGGCCTACAAGCCCTTGAAGGCGCTGGCGTCCTTGAACACCAATTTGCAGGAAGGTCTGGCGGCGGCGGCCCGCTGCTTCGAGGTGATCGACACCCAGGCCACCATCATCGAACGCCCCAACTACAATGGAGTGGCCGATGAACTCGTCGTGCGCGAGGGCAATGTGCGCCTGGAGGGGGTGTTCTTTACCTATGACGGCGTCAAGGCGGCGTTGGACGGCGTCGACCTGGAGGTGCCGGGTGGCCGGACGGTGGCGCTGGTGGGCCCCTCGGGCGCCGGCAAGACCACCATCCTGAACCTGCTGCCGCGCTTCTATGACGTCACCGATGGCCATGTGCTGGTGGACGGCCAGGACGTGCGCGACGTCTCGATGGCGTCCTTGCGCTCGAAGATCGCCCTGGTCAGCCAGGAAATCATGCTGTTCGACGACACCATTCGCGCCAACATCGCCTATGGCCGCTTCGGTGCCACCGACGAGGAGATCGAGGCCGCCGCCCACATGGCCGCCGCCCACGACTTCATCATCAGCCTGCCCGATGGGTACGACACGGTGGTGGGCGAGCGCGGCTTGAACCTGTCCGGCGGCCAGCGCCAGCGTCTGGCCATCGCGCGCGCCATGCTGAAGAACGCCCCCATCCTGCTGCTGGACGAAGCCACCAGCGCGCTGGACACCGAGTCCGAGCGCCAGGTGCAGCATGCGCTGGAGGTGCTGATGAAGGGCCGCACCACCATCGTCATCGCCCACCGCCTGTCCACCGTGGTCAACGCCGACCTGATCCATGTGATGGATCGCGGCCGCGTGGTGGAATCGGGCGACCATAACGCCCTGATGGCGCTGGGCGGCCTGTATGCTCGCCTGTACGCCATGCAGTTTGCTGAAGAAAACCAGCGCTCCGGCTGGCCGGTCGCCGAGGATACCCAGTCCTCGGGCTGGCCGGCTTAAAGGGCGACGACGCATGGGCTTGGCCAAGCGCATCGGCAAGAGCGAGCGCATTCGCGGTGCCCTGTGCTGGCTGGCCTCGCAATACATCCGGTTGGCCTGGGCCACCGGCCGCTGGCAGGTCGTGGGTGGCGACATCCCGGCCCGCTATTGGGATCAGGGCAAGCCGTTCATCCTGGCCTTCTGGCACGGCCGCCTTCTGATGATGCCCAAGTGCTGGCGCCAGGGCACGCCCATCCACATGCTGATCAGCCAGCACCGTGATGGCCAGCTGATCGCCCGCACGGTGGGGCATTTCGGCATCCGCACCGTCGAGGGCTCCTCCACTCGGGGTGGGGCAGGCGCCTTGCGCGCCATGCTGAAGGCGCTGAAAAACGGCGAGTGTATCGGCATCACCCCCGACGGTCCCAAGGGGCCGCGCATGCGGGTGGCCAGTGACGGTATCGTCGCGGTGGCGCGGATGTCGGGCTGTCCGGTGATCCCCGCCGTCTATGCCGCCGCCAGCCACAAGCGTTTGGGTTCATGGGACCGCTTCCTCGTCCCGCTGCCTTTCTCCAAGGGCCTGATCCTCTGGGGTGAGCCCATCGAGGTGCCGCGCGAGGGCGACGAAGCCGAAATCCGCCGAGCCATCGAGTCTGCCATGAACGCCCAGGCCGCCGAGGCAGACCGGCTGATGGGCACCCCGCCGGTGGAGCCGGCATGATCCACGCCCTCTACCGCCTCGCCACCATTGTCGGCGGCCCGCTGATCGGGCTGTACCTCAAGCGCCGCATGGCGCGGGGCAAGGAAGACCCCCTCCGTTTCGGCGAGCGCTTAGGGAAACCCTCGGTCGCCCGTCCCGATGGCCGGCTGGTGTGGCTGCATGCCGCGTCCGTGGGCGAGTCGCTGTCGCTCTTGCCGCTGGTGGAGAAGCTGGCTGCGCGGCCGGGCTGGCGCGTGCTGATGACCACCGGCACGGTGACCTCCGCCAAGCTGATGGCCGAGCGGTTGCCCAAGGGGGCGCTGCACCAGTACGTGCCGGTGGATCGCCCGGCCTTCGCTTGTGCGTTCCTCGACCACTGGCGGCCCGACCTGGTGTTGTGGGCCGAATCAGATTTCTGGCCCAATCTGCTGGATGCCATCCGGCGCCGCAATCTGCCGATGGTGCTGGTGCAGGGCCGCATCTCGCCCAAGTCCTTCGCCGGTTGGCAGCGGGCGCGCGGCTTCATCACCAGGATGCTGTCGGGCTTTACGCTATGCCTGGGGCAAACTCCGGGCGACGCCGAGCGGCTGGCGGCGCTGGGTGCCCGCAAGGTGGACTGCCTGGGCAATTTGAAGATGGCGGTGCCGCCGCTGCCCGCCGACGAGGCGGAGCTTGCCCGTTTGCGCCTGGCCTTGGGCGTCCGACCGGTCTGGCTGGCGTCCAGTACCCATGCGGGCGAGGAAGTCCTGGCCGGCCGTGTCCACCAGCTGCTGGCGGCGCGTTTCCCCGGGCTGCTCACCGTCATCGCCCCCCGCCACCCCCATCGCGGTGCCGAGGTGTCGGCCGAGTTGGAGGCCCTGGGCCTGTCCGCGAGCCTGCGCTCGGCGGGGCAGGGGCCGGAGGGGGACGCCTACGTGGCCGACACCATGGGTGAGTTGGGCCTGTTCTACCGCCTGGCGCCGATCGTCTTCATGGGCAAGAGCCTGGTCGCCACCGGCGGCCAAAACCCTTACGAGCCGGCGCGGCTGGGCGCGGCGGTGCTGTTCGGGCCGCACATGGACAATTTCCCCGAGATGGCGCCGGCCATGACCGCCGCCGGGGCCGCTGTCCAAGTGGCCGACGAAGCTGCGTTGGCCGAGGCGGTGGCTGCCCTGCTGGCCGATCCCCTGGAGCTGGCCCGCCGCCGCGCTTGCGCTTCCGCCTGGGCGGAGGCCGAGGCCGGCGTGCTGGAGGCCGTGCTGGGGGTGTTGGAACCTTTGCTCGCCGGTGTGGAGGCGGCCCATGCGCGCACCTGAGTTCTGGCACTCGGACAATTGGGCCAGCCGCCTGCTGGAGCCCCTGGGCTCGGTCTATGCCTGGGCAGTGGCACGCCGGCTGGCCGAGGCAAAGGAATACCGTCCCGCCGTGCCGGTCATCTGCGTCGGCAACATCGTAACCGGCGGCGCCGGCAAGACACCGGTTTGTTTGGCCCTGGTCGAGCGCCTGCGGGCGCGTGGCCGTCACCCGCATCTGTTGACCCGCGGCTATGGCGGCACCGAAGTGGGGCCGCGTGCCGTCGATTCCGTCCGCCATGATGCCACCCGCGTGGGCGACGAGGCGTTGCTGCTGGCCGCGCATGCGCCCACCTGGGTGGCGCGGTGGCGGCCCGACGGCGCGGTGGCGGCGGTGGAGATGGGTGCCGACATCCTGGTGATGGACGACGGTTTCCAGAACCCCACCATGGTCAAGGACCTGTCCCTGGTGGTGGTGGACGGCGGCTACGGTTTCGGCAACGGGCGCGTCATGCCCGCTGGTCCTTGCCGCGAAAGCATCCGCGCCGGGCTGGCCCGCGCCGACGCGGTGGTGCTGATCGGTGACGATCGGGCCGGCGTGGCCTGCGGCCTGGGCGACCTGCCGGTGCTGCGCGCCCGTCTGGTGCCCGGCCCCGAGGCAGAGGGTTTTCGGGGCCGCAAGGTGGTGGCCTTCGCCGGCATCGGTCGGCCAGCCAAGTTCTTCGAGACGTTGGAGGCGGTGGGGGCCGACCTGGTGGACGCCCATTTCTTCCCCGACCACCACCCCTATACCCGTGCCGAAATCGCCGAGCTGGCCGAGCAGGCGGAAAGGGAAGGCGCGCTGCTCGCCACCACCGCCAAGGACGCGGTGCGGGTGCCGTCCGACCTCAAGCCGGCGCTATCGGTCTTGACGGTCCGGCTGGAATGGGACACACCCGAGGCCCTTGACCAGTTGCTCGACCGCGTGGACAGCCGATTTTGAAGCTTAACAGCAAGATTATTCGCCAGCGCCTGGAAGCCTGGATTGCCGCCGGCATGCTGGCGCTGTTCCGCGCGCTGCCAGTTGACGCCGCGTCGGGCCTGGGTGGCCTGCTGGCGCGCTCGGTCGGTCCGCACCTCAAGGTCTCGAATGTGGCGCGGCGCAACCTGAGGCGCGCCTTCCCCGAGAAAAATGCCGCCGAGATCGAGGCCATCGTTCGCGAGGTGTGGGATAATCTGGGCCGGGTGGTTGGCGAATTCCCCCACATCCATACCCTGATCAGCGAGCGGGTCGAGGTGGTGGGTCTGGAGAACGTCCACCTGCTGCGCGACGACGGCAAGGCCGGCCTGATCGTCTCGGCCCATACGGGAAATTGGGAGTTGGGTGGGGCGCTGGCCGGCCAGGAAAATTTCGGCGTCATCTTGGTTTACCGCGCCGCCAACAATCCCTGGGTCGAGGAGCTTTACCGCCGCAACCGTATGACGGCCGGTACCCGCCAGATTCAGAAGGGGCCGCAAGGCGCCAAGGAGATCATGGCGGTGCTGCGCTCGGGCGGGCATGTCGTTTTGCTGGTGGACCAGAAAATGAATGACGGCATCCCCGTCCCCTTCTTCGGCCGCGATGCCATGACCGCGCCGGCGGTGGCGCGGTTCGCCCACAAGTTCAAGTGCCCGGTGGTGGCGGCCCGGGTCGAGCGCCTGAATGGCGCCCGTTTCCGTCTGACCATCTACCCGCCCATGGAACTGGCCGCCACCGGCGATACCCACGCCGACACCCTGGCGACCATGACCGCCATCAACAAGATGACCGAGGACTGGATCCGCGAGCGCCCCGGCCAATGGCTGTGGCTGCACAAGCGCTGGCCGGAATAGGAATTACGCCTCCGAGACGAACCCCCGCCGCAATGCTCCTTTCATGGCCTGCATCGGGTCGCAGCTGCCCGCCGGCAGGGCGGCGGGGGAGGTGAACAGCCTGCGGATCAGGGCATCGCGGGTGGCGCCTTCGGCGATCAGTTCCAGGTACAGGCGGCCAGGGACACGGCGGACGATGCGGGCGCCCACCGCGCCTACCTCGGCCAGGCGGAGCGTGACGAAATCCGCCTCGGTCTCGGCGGCGACGCAGGCTCCCGTCACCGACAGGTCCAGCAGGCGGGCCGGACGGCCGTCCACCAGAACCGGCTCGTCCAGCGCAAAACGCTCCTGCCGGCGCCGCCTCGGCAGCTCCACCGAGACCAGCATGGCGAGGAACAGGATGGTCAGGGCGTAGGCGCTCCATCCCAGATTCATGCCCTGACCGCGCCCACCGATCCACGGTGCCAGCTCCGGCATCTGGCCCACCACCATGCCCAGCACGATGGCGGCCATCAGCGCCGCCAGCCAGGCCAGCAGGCGGGTGTGCACCACCACCGTGCCGCGCTCGCCGCCTTTCAGCGTCACCTTAAAACGATGGCCGTAGGGCTTCACGACGGCCCGCC
>Ga0310914_10004109_pt1 | contig 10151 bp, 12 predicted proteins | sample GREbulkMGAN108_FD_203450 | JGI IMG/M metagenome (GOLD analysis project Ga0310914, IMG submission 203450) | Lab enrichment of tropical soil microbial communities from Luquillo Experimental Forest, Puerto Rico - GRE.bulkMG.AN108 | ecosystem: Environmental > Terrestrial > Soil > Tropical forest >...
CCGTGCAAAACTGACCCCTGAACCCCATCAGAGGGCGACTAATGTCGGCTGGGACGGGTTAGATTCCACGGCGACGCGATTTCATCGAGGTGGTGCCGCCGGTGGTGACGACAATCTTGTTCGTGAAGCGGCGCACAGCGTCTCTCCTACTATCTGTCAGCACTCCCACCCAGTTAACCAACTGCGCGTCGGGCGAAAAGCATTACCTGGTTCGGGTTCGCTCATAGAACGCAATCATCTTCTCCACGATAAAGGACAGACAGTCTTCGACCGCAAAGTGACCAGAGTTCAACCGATGCATCTCCGCTTGGGGGAGGTCCTTGAGATAGGCCTCGCCGCCTTCCGGCGTGAAGAAGATGTCGCCCTGACCCCAGAAGATAATGGTCTTCGGCTGATGCTTCCTCAAGAACGCTTGCCATCCGGGATAAAGCTCAACGTTGGTCCGGTAGTCGTAGAAGAAATCAAGCTGGACGCGCTTGGCGTTCGGACGTTCCATAAAGTGGTTGTCCATGTTCCAGTTATCCGGACTAATCAACTCCGGATTGGGATGCCCCGTGGTGTAGACGACCTTAACCGTCGCGGGCTCGAGAAACGCGCCAATTGCCTTTTCCGACTCCGCGCTGCGGGTTTTCCAATAGTTGCTGCGAAGCTCGTCCCATGCCGGGGTAAAGCCGATCTCGTAGGCATTGGTGTTCTGAATGATGAGCCATTCGAGCCACTCGGGATGCCGACCGGCGATGCGGAATCCGACCGGACCGCCGTAGTCCTGAGCATAGAGGCCGAAGCGCGTAAACCCGACTTTTCTGAGAAACGCTTCGATGATCTCGGATGTCTTGTCGAAGGTGTAGGCGAATGTTGCCGGGTCAGGCATGTCCGAGTTGCCGAATCCAGGATAATCAGGAGCGATCACATGAAACCGGTCGGCCAGCGCCGGTATCAGATTGCGGTACTGGTGTGATGAAGCCGGAAAACCGTGCAGGAGGACAAGCTTCGGCGCGGTTTCTTTACCGGCTTCACGATAGAAAATATTGAGACCGTCGATGTTGACATTCTCGAATGGCATCTGTTGGCCCTCCGCTTGGCTTCATCTACCTTCTGAATTCAGCGTCCTGAACACTCGGCCGTAGATCTGAGAAACCCTGCTCAGCCACATCCCGGTTTGCAGTTGTCCAGGGAACGGCCTTTTCTTCTTTGAAGAAAATCATTCGCCCAACTCCTCCAACTCTCGGACATTCCGGGAACCGCAAGCAACCGGTCGACTTCATGGCGATCACGGGTGTAAATGCGAAATACATGTCGAACGGTGAGATCATGATTGGGTCTCTCGATCACCCGGATTTCATCTCCGGCCCCCACATCGCCCTCGACGACGATTCGTAAGTAAGTCCCCGGCCGCAACGCCTCGGTGAAGCGGCGCGGAAACAACTGATCATTCATCCGAACTCCCAACCGCCAGCAAGGGATTCGCGGCTCAGATACCTCAAGAACAGTGGTTCCGATCTCCCAACGCTCTCCGATGAGCGCATCGTTCGTCTCAATCCCTTCGGTCGTGAGATTTTCGCCGAACTCGCCGTATGCAAGCGGTCGGCTTATCTCCTGTTCCCACCACCTTGCGTCTTCGACGGCGTATGCGTAGATCGCTTTATCGGGTCCCCCATGCGCTTCTCGATCCGCCTGGGCGTCTCCGTCGAGGTTTACACCTCGAGCGGCGATCCGACCGGCGACTGGTGATTTCCAGATGGCACTCTTGGCAGGACGACCGTGGTATTCGAACTGGCGAACAGTACCGACGTTGACCGAGAGAACCCTCGCCATCCTAGTCGCCATTGGCTCTTCTCCTTCCGCCGTAGTCCTGCATATAAAGTGTGCCGCCAATTCGCACGCTATCGCAGCTGTCAGTCCACCTTCGCTCCTGTGTGAGCCGCCGCTCTACGCCGCTGGCCGATTTCTGCCGATCAAGGTACGCGCCTTTCTCGACGTCGCCGCGCCGCGACTCAAGGCGCAGCTGGCGCGCGGTTGATCCGGCCGTTCGACCCGATCGCGACACCGGCCTACATGATGGATGCGAGCTCCGCGTCGCGGGTGCTGTTGCTGGGCTGAAGTCGTGTAGACCAAGCTCGACCAGGACTGCGCGAAATTTGAGGATCGGATCTGGGGGTTGGGACCGACCTGAATGATGTCTGGTGCTTCATGACGCGATCTCGCGGGTGAGGAAACCGCGGATGAGCGGCACCATTTCGTCGGCTTTGTCCTCGAGCGCGAAATGCCCCGTGTCGATCAGGTGAAACTCGACCTTGGGCAGGTCGCGCTTGTAGGGGTAAGCGCCGTCGGCCGGGAAGATCTTGTCGTTCTTGCCCCAGACGATGAGCGTCGGCGGCTGATGCTTGCGGAAATATGCCTGCACCTGCGGATAAAGCGGCAGATTGGTGCGATAGTCGTAGAACAGGTCCATCTGGATTTCGGCGTTGCCGGGCCGATCGAGCAGCGCCTGATCATGGACCCAGTTGTCGGGATCGACGCGGCTCACATCGGCGACGCCGTCGGTGTACTGGAACTTAGTCGTCTCCGGCGCGACCAGGACGTGAAGCGCCTTGCGGTGCTCTTGCGAGTGGTCGGACCAATAGGCTTTGATCGGGTCCCAGAACTCCTTGAGGCCTTCCTCGTAGGCGTTGCCGTTCTGTACGATGAGGGCAGTGATACGCTCGGGATGCTTGAGAGCGAGGCGCCAGCCGACCGGCGCCCCATAGTCCATCACGTACATCGCATAGCGCTTCACGCCCAGCGCATCGAGCAAGCCGTCAACAAGCTCTCCGAAGCGGTCGAACGTGTAGGAAAACGTCGCGCGGTCAGGCATGTCACTCTGCCCGTAGCCGGGGTAGTCCGGGGCAATCACGTGATAGCGGTCGGCGAGCTCCGGGATCAAATTGCGAAACATGTGAGACGAGGTTGGGAAGCCGTGCAGCAGCAGGACGACCAGCGCGTTGGCCGGGCCCGCCTCACGATAAAAGATCTTGATGCCGTCGATCGTCTTGGTCCGGTAATATGTGACAATCGGTGCTTCGTCGCGTGACGGCGCCTTTGCCGCGACGACTTCCTGCGGAGCGGCAGCGCCGGCGGCCAATAGTGGCAAACCAAGCGAGAACCGTCGCCGGTTGAGGGCAACGGACGTGCTAGTCAGGTGAGTGTCTTTCTTCATGCCAACCTCCGAGTTCGAGCGTTTGCTCATGGCGGTTCTCCTACTTATCTGTCAGTTGTCCTACCCAGTGGCCAACTGCGCATCTGGCGAACTGTATTGCCTGGTTCTGGTTCGCTCATAAAAGGCAATCATCTTCTCCACGATAAAGGGCAGACAGTCTTCGACCGCAAAGTGACCAGAGTTCAACCGATGCATCTCCGCATGGGGGAGATCCTTGAGATAAGACTCACCGCCTTCGCGTGTGAAGAAGATGTCGTCCTGTCCCCAGAAAATAATCGTGTTGGGCTGCTGCTTTCTGAGGAACGCCTGCCAATGCGGGTAGAGCTGTACGTTTGTCCGGTAGTCGTAGAAGAAGTCGAGCTGGACCCGCCGAGCATGCGGCCGATCGAGGTAGTGCAGATCCATGTTCCAGTTGTCCGGGCTGATAAGTTCTGGTCTGCGATGGCCGTGGGTGTAGACGAGCTTGACCGTGTCGGCCTGCAGAAAGGCTTCAAGCGGCTTCTCGTTCTCAGGCGTCCGGCCTTTCCAATAGGCGCCGCGCAAACCGTCCCACGCAGCGGTGAAGCCGACTTCGTAGGCGTTGGTGTTCTGGATGATCAACCATTCCAGCCAGTCCGGTCGCCTCGTGACGATACGGAAGCCAACCGGACCTCCGTAGTCCTGGGCGTACAGTCCGAAGCGGGTAAAGCCGACCTTGCCGAGGAACTCTTCGATCATCTCGGATGTCTTGTCGAAGGTGTAGGCGAACGTCGCCGGATCGGGCATGTCCGAGTTGCCGAATCCAGGATAGTCCGGCGCGATCACGTGAAACCGGTCGGCCAGCGCCGGGATCAGATTGCGATACTGGTGTGACGATGCCGGAAAGCCATGCAGAAGGACGAGCCTCGGTGCGGCTTCGTTGCCCGCTTCGCGATAGAAGATGTTGAGACCGTTGACATTGACGTTTTTGAACAGCATGGTCAGCTCCGTAGTTCCATTGACTATTTGATACAGTTCGCTCGCGAAGCGCGCAGCCCCTGGATCGGGACTACGCGCGGCCGACGCCAGGCCTGATGAAGGCCGATATCTGACTGGTAGTTACGATCGCGCTCACGTAGTTCGGGATATTGATGTCGAGGCAGCATGCATCATCTCGTGAGTAGTCCGCCGTCGCATCCCTAACGACGGCGACTTCATAACCGAGCTCGGCGGCATAGCGCACGGTCGCTTCGATGCAGGTCTGGACCACGGCTGATGGGGACTCGGAGTACACGCATCAACTGCTTGTGCCATGATCGTCATCTCCTATCGCCTGCTGAATGCTCTCAAGCAGGACCGCCCGATCGAAAGGCTTTGTGAGGTATGCGACAGCCCCGGCCTTCAGAACCCGTTCGCGAAGCGCTCTGTTCGGGAACGCGGTGATGAAAATGACAGGGATGTCGATACCCGAGTTCACAAGGTGTTTACGAAGGTCGGGCCCGCTCATCCCAGGCATTCGCACGTCAGCAATGAGACAGTACGCCTTTCGAGGCCACTCAGATCCCAGGAATGCTTCAGCTGAGTCGAAAGTCTCGACGTTGTATCCGAAGGATTCCACGAGACCACGCGTCGCCGTGCGAACCATGTCGTCATCATCCACAATCGCAATTACAAGAGCCCGGTTCACCGTGGCGCTTCTCCGATGTACAGAGTGTATGATCGCGCAGAGTGCGCTTCTATTGCGCTTCTGGGGTCGGCTGTGAATTAAATGGCTAAGCGGCTTTCGCTTCGTTTAGACGGATGGCGTTTTCGTTTGTGAGAGCGCCAGCTTATCGACAAGCCGCACCAAATCCGCGAGCGAGCGAGCGCCCATTTTCTGCATGGCCTGCCTGCGATGAACGCGAGTGGTGACCTCGCTGATGTCCATTTGGCCGGCAATTTGCTTGTTCGAGCGCCCGACAGCCAGCAACGCTACGATCTCCCGCTCGCGGGTTGTCAGGGACGCGAATCGCTGCTGGAGCTGCGCCACCACCTGTTGTTCGGCACGCCGAGCGCGGGCGCGCTCAATGCCGCTTCGCACCGCATCAAGCAGTTCCTGATCTCGAAATGGTTTGGTCAAGAATTCTATGGCGCCGGCTTTCATGGCCCGTACCGACATGGGGATATCGCCATGGCCGGTGATGAACACGATTGGTGTGTGAACGTTGGCTTTCGAGAGTTGGGCCTGAAAGTCGAGACCGCTTGGTCCGGGCAGCCGGACATCCAAAACGATGCAATCAGGTGCGCGTGAGCGGCTCGCTCCTAAAAAGTCCTCAACCGATACGAAAAGCTCGACGTCCAGCGCAACCGTCTCAAGCAGGCCGTGCAGCGCCTCGCGAACGCGTTGATCATCATCGATAACGGCAACGATGGCGCGCTCGCCACTCATCGAGCGTCACTGACGGGTTGGAAGACTGAACTGAAAGATTGCCCCATACGGAACGCCCGGCAGAGCGCAGATGCGTCCACCGTGCGCCTCGACGATGGACCGACAGATTGACAATCCCATACCTATTCCACTCGGCTTGGTCGTGAAGAACGCGTCGAAGATGCGATCCGCCGACGACGGATCGAGACCAGTGCCAGCGTCGTGCAGAGAGACCTGTATTTCGTCCGCTCCGTTCAGCTCAGACTTGACCCGGAGGGCTCTTGGCCGGTCTTGCACCACTATCATTGCCTCGATGCTGTTCAAGATCAGATTCAGGATGACTTGCTGCAGTTGGACCCGATCCCCCAAGATCATCGGCATCAACGCGGTCAGCTCCACGTCCGCCACTACCTCGTGTTTTCGCAGTTCGCCTTGCGTGAGGTCCAGAACATCCCGGATAAGGGCATTGATGTCGACGAGTGCCCGCTCCGAGACGGTCTTGTTCATCAGAGAGTGGATGCGCGCGATGATGTCGCTCGCGAATCTCGCGTCACGGGCCATCCGTTGAGCGGCCGCGCGCGCCTTTCCGAGATCGGGGTTGGTGCTTGCCAGCCAATGCTGGCAGGTATCGCTGTTCGTTACAATTGCCATTAGTGGCTGGTTGATCTCATGGGCAATGGATGCCGAGAGCTGGCCCATTGCGGTCAGGCGAGTAACCCGCGCAAGCTCCTCTCGTGCTTCCTGTAGCCGCTTCTCGCGGTCCTGCACAACTCCCTGCGCCACTTTGAGGTCTTCAATACAGGCGCACGTTCCCATAAATCGGAAGATTTTCCCCTGCGAATCTCGCAACGGAACGGCTTGTTCGAAGTGCCAATAATAGGATCCGTCGGCATGCATAAATGGGACTTCGAACGACCATCCGGTGCCCGATCGTATCCCTCCCCAGAATATTTTGGCTGCGCGTTCGCGATGGTCAGGATGCAAGCCCGAGAAAAACGGCGGGAGATCGTCAGGAGCCTTCTTCCACTGCTCGGTTGGGGCCAGGCAATGGTCGGCCGTCATCCCCGTCGTCTCGAGGTAGTAACGGTTGATGAAATCACATCTGCCATCAGGTGTAATCGTCCATGCGACTGCTGGCATGTTATTGAGGACTTCAAGCTGAAGCTGCATAGCCTCTGCTGCCGCTTTGTGCTCGGCGACCTCACGCCGAAGAGCTTCGTTCTGTTCGCTGAGTTCGGCGGCGCGCCGCGCATGGACTTCCAGGGTGACGGCGAATTCTGCCTGCTGCGCCGAGGCCATATCCGCGCAGATAGTGACAGCGGTTCGGAGGCCATTGGACCAGTCTGAAATGGGTCCCGTGTCAGTCGATGCCCAATCGAAGGCGCGAATGCGCTCGCCTAACTCACTCTGAGCGAGCCGAAACGGTCGGCGTGATTGGGCAGGGGCTGTACCGCGCGCTTGATCTTGAGCGCCGCGCCTATCGGGCGAACGCTTCGCCTGCGAACGTCCGCCGGCGGACCGGTTCGCTTGCGTCGCTGATCTCTTTTGCGACTTGCTCATGCCCGGCTCGCGGAACACGGCTTAATGCGACAGTAGCATAATTCGGTCGCCGACTCAAAGGCTCTCTGCGGGCGATCTTGAGAGCTGATTTCTGAGGCCGCGGGTATTTTGCACCGGCGGCCGCGCAACACAGAGTGTCATGATCGTGCCGGATCTCAAACGCTAGCCGCGGGCCTTTGTGCTTCCCTAAACTCACATCTGCGACCGATGTACTGATGAACGCAGCTCGTCGCAGGCGTGCAACTCGCAATCGGGCTCGATATTACAGCATCACGAGTCCCAGTTGTGCGGCCTTCGCCACCGCTTCGGTCCGACTGTCTGCATCAAGCTTGGCGAGTATCGCAGCGACGTGAAACTTGGCGGTGTGGAATGAAATACCCAGCCGACGGGCAATGGCTTTGTTTGACGCCCCGTCTGCCATTGCCGCAAGCACTTCGAGTTCGCGGCGCGTCAGTCGGGCGCGGCCAGCGCCATTGGCCTTGAACAAATCATCCGCAAGAGGAGCCTCGTGGAGCAACGTCGCAAGAAGATGAGGCGTCACGACGACGAGCCCGGTGGCGACGGCCTTGATGGCTGCGATGATTTCATTATGGCTCGCCGAGCGATCGAGGACGGCCTGTGCGCCCGCGCTAAACACGCGAACGGTGTCCTCGCCGTCCGCCCTGTCGAGCAGAACCACCAAAGCTATCCGATCATGTCTGGCGCGATATTGGGCCAAAAGCTCTTGTGTTGGTACGTCCGCCAGGAGGACATCGACCCGATCCCGAGTGACCAGTTCCCGAAGGGAAGACGACTGGTCGACCATCCCCACAATGTCGACGGCCGGGTCGTCGCGTGGCAGCTGTTCGAGGTTGCGGCGCAAGACCGGATCGGTAGAAAAAATCGCGACGGCGACCATGAAGGCTGGCCTGCTCTAACCGCCGACCGCAACTACGCCACGGGTCGCTCGCCGATGACAACCCGCAGCGCAGTCGGCGCACCACCACGTATCAATCCGAGGTCAACGGTGCTCCCGATGCTCTCGGGTCCGAGCAGCCGCATGATTTCGCGCACGCGCTCGATCGGCTGTCCATTCCAGGCAGTGACGATATCACCAACGAGCATTCCAGCGCGCGCGGACGGTCCGTTTGGATCGATGCTCACGACAAGAACGCCGCGCCGGCTGCCCGAAGCCTCGGACCCATTGGACGCGCGTTCCTGCTTCATGGGTTGCAGGCCGGCGCCGAGATAGCCGCGAAAGACCTGTCCCCTCGCTAGGAGCTGATCGACGGCGCGGTCGACGGTCGAGCTTGGTATCGAAAGCGCCCGGCGGCGCGGACCGAGCACCGTCATCCCGATGACACGACCTTGCAAGTCGACAAGTGCGCCACCTTCGGCCGCCGGACTGAGTACCAGGTCGAGGCGAATGAGGCTGTCGATGGTCCCACCGCGAACGCTATGCCAGGGCCCGCCCGCGAGAGCGACGATGCCCAGCGCGGCGAGCGGCGCGCCGTCATGGTTTCCCACCGCCACGACGACCTGACCGGCGCGTAGCGAGGCCTCGGCGGTCGTCGCTACCGAAAGTCCGTCCGGCTGGAAACGAAGCACAGCGACATCAGTGGTGGGGTCGCGGCCAGCGAGCGAAGCGTCGGCTACGCGCCCGCCGGGAAGCGTAAGCTTGATGTTCTCGTCGCGCTCCAAAATTTCTTCGGCTGTGACGATGACACCGGAACGCCAATGGATGCCGCTCGAGGGCCATCGGCCTCCACCATGAACAGAGACGATGCTGCCGGCGATGCGTTCGACAAGCTCCGCAGCGTGGTCAGAAAATGCGAGAAGGGGGCTGCCGGGTTCGACCATGACTTGCTCCAAATAAGAATTGCCTGGTCGCGATATGACATCGACGCGAATTCCCTTCTACTGGCCAAATGGCCGGGTCCCAGACTTCGCAAGAGCACCGCCGCGCGGCATGGATTGCTGGTACTTGAGCCGCCGGCGGAACAGTGCATGCGTCGGTGAAGTCGCCGCGCTGCCTCGGACGCCAAGCCTTGAATTTGCGTCCGGTTTCGGGGGCAAAGCGGAAATAGAAGGAAGCGTGGACTTGACTGACTACGACGCTTTTGACCCAAACCGGACATAGACGGGTTTGAAATCCCGCAGTGCAGCGGCGTCTTGTGTGCTATCGTTTTGGCGGCAGCACAGGAGGGGTTGGTTGGCTCCACCATCCCGGCCGGACGGAAAGATAATGAGATGCTGAGCGTCGTGAGGCCGCCGACAAGGCTTGCGACTTTCGCGTTGATCGCAGCGATATGCTTCTTATTGGGAGTGCGAGCAATGGCTGCAGACGGACTGATCACCATCAAGAGCGCTTTTGGGCCGGAAGAGACCATGAAGCGGCTCGAGGCCGAAGTGAAGGCCAGAGGCCTGACGGTGTTTGCCCATGTCGATCATGCGGCCGGTGCGGCCGCAGTTAACCTGCCGCTGCGGCCGACCGACCTTTTGATCTTCGGCAATGCCAAAGGCGGCACGCCGCTGATGCAGTCGGTGCAGACCATCGGCATCGATCTGCCGCTCAAGGCGCTGGTCTGGCAGGATCAATCCGGCACGACATGGCTGTCCTACAACGATCCCGCTTTTCTCGCGCACCGTCACGGCCTTGGCGAGCAGGCCAAGGCCGCCGGTGCCACCATCACCGCGGCGTTGAATGCGATCGCGACCAAGGCAACCACGCCCCCGTGAGAACAACGACGCAGGCAACGAGAAATCCAACACCTCCTGCAGGCTCGAAAAGGCCTGTGAAATTGGTCACTGCGGCGATCCTATGCTTTGCCGGCGTCTACGCTGAGGCTGTGGAGATTCACGACGGCGATACGGGATACATCGCCAAAAACTCAATCTGGTTCACTGACGAGTCGGATTTGTCGGTGTGGAAGCGGGTTCGCCAGACCTTCGCACCGAAGGATGTAAAGACCTATCAGCAAATTATTCTAGAAGAGCGGCAGGCCTGGCAGTTTTCCGGACCGATCAAGGTCAAGGTTATTAGCTATTGGG
>Ga0310914_10004112_pt1 | contig 10149 bp, 7 predicted proteins | sample GREbulkMGAN108_FD_203450 | JGI IMG/M metagenome (GOLD analysis project Ga0310914, IMG submission 203450) | Lab enrichment of tropical soil microbial communities from Luquillo Experimental Forest, Puerto Rico - GRE.bulkMG.AN108 | ecosystem: Environmental > Terrestrial > Soil > Tropical forest >...
ACCGAAGCATGGCATTGGCTCGGCAATACGTTGCTGGTCGCGGGCCGCCTCGAGGAAGGCCTATCGTGCTGTCGCCGCGCAATCGCGATCGACCCCGATCTTGCCGACGCCTACGAGGCGCTCTCCTATAGCGGGCAAAGCGCAGACGAAGCGCAAGTGAAACGCCTCGCCGCATTGCTTGCCGACGCGGACCGCCCGGTCTCGGATCGCATCGCCGCCGGGTTTGCGGGCGGCATGTTTCTCGACAACGCCGGACGGTACGACGTGGCCTTTCCCCACTTTACCGCGGCGAACGCCTTGCAACGACAGATGCTGGCGGAAGCCGGTGAACGTTTCGATCCCGCTGCTTTTGCTCGCGACGTGGATAGCATGATCGCGCGCTGCACTCCGGCAGTGATGTCGGCCGCTGCGGGATGGGGCAACCCTTCCGAGTTGCCGGTCTTCATCGTCGGCATGCCGCGCTCGGGAACCAGCCTAGTCGAACAAATTGTCGCCAGCCACTCCCGCGTTTTTGGCGGCGGCGAGCGCAAGGAGATCTTCCATCTCACTGATGCGGTGCTGAGGCTTAACCGTGACCGGCCGATCGAAGAATGGGATATGGACTTCGCCCGGGAGCTCGCCGACCAGCACATCGCCCAACTGCAACGGCTGGCCGGCGGCGCGGCGCGGGTGACCGACAAGATGCCCGACAATGTTCTTCATCTCGGGATCATCGCGGTCCTGTTCCCGGCGGCTCGCGTTGTTTTCTGCCGGCGCGAGCCGCGTGATAATTGCCTTTCTTGTTACTTCCAGAGGTTTGGGGAGGGGAATGCCTTCGCTTATGACCTCGCCGATTGCGCCCGCCGGTATCTCGAGATCGAACGGGTGGCCGAGCACTGGCGGCGGGTGCTGCCGCTGCCGACGCTGACGGTCGACTACGAGGCGCTGATCGCAGATCCGGAAGGTGAGAGCCGCCGCCTGATCGAATTCCTCGGCCTGGACTGGGAGCCCAGCTGCCTCGCGTTTCACCGGACCGAGCGGCCGGTGTATTCGGCCAGCCTCTGGCAAGTACGCCAGCCGGTCTATGGCCACTCGGTCGGCCGTTGGCGGCATTACGAGCGGCATCTCCAGCCGCTCTTCGATGTTCTGGGGCAGAGCGCTGATGCCGGTACGCGTGGTTCCGGCTCCCTCTCTCCGCGAGCGGGACGAGGTGATTGAGCGCGAGGTCGTAGCGCAAAATCTGCCCGCGCGAGCCGCCAGCCGCCGGCAGGCCGCCGGCATCTCAAGAACCTTGCGCGCCGGGCTCGCACATCATCAAGCGGGGCGACACGACCGGGCAGAGGCGCTGTACCGCAAAGTGCTTGCGAGAGATTCGAATCATGCTGAGGCACTGCATCTGCTCGGGGTTCTCGCCTATCAGCGCGGGAAACTAGGCCCGGCACTGCAGCTAATCGAGCGAGCACTGCCTGCATTGGCTGAGCTGCCGGACGCACATCTGAACTACGGCAATGCCTTGCGCGCGGCCGGGCGGCTGGAGGAAGCGGCCGCGAGCTACAGGCGGGCGATTGCGCTGAAGCCCGACCATGGCATGGCGCACAATAACCTCGCGAGAGTTCTGATCGACCGGGGCTCGCTCGAAGCTGGTCTCGAAAGCGCCCGGCGCGCGATCGATCTGATCCCGGATTTTGCCGGCGCGCACGCCAATTGTGCCGGCGCCTTGTTGGGTCTGGAGCGGTTTGCCGAGGCGGAAGCCGCACTTCGGCGGGTGTTGGAATTCCGCCCGGACCTGGCAAGCTTGCATGTCGATCTCGGCTGCGCGCTGCTGGGGCAGAGGCAGCTCGATGAAGCGGCAGCCGCCTTCCGCCGCGCGATCGAGCTGCAACCCGGCTTTGCGGCAGCCCACAACAATCTCGGCAACGCGCTGAAGGACCTGGGTCGGTCGGACGAGGCGGTGGCCTGCTATGAATGGGCGCTGCAGCTGGCGCCGGACAATGCCGCCATTCACAACAACCTCGGCAGCGCGCTGCAGGAACAACATCGGATCGATGAGGCGGTATTGAGCTATCGACGAGCCCTCGCTCTCAAGCCGGACTTTGCCGGGGCGCAGCGCAATCTCGGCGGGATCCTCGCCGCTCGGGGGGAATTGGACGAGGCGGTCGCAATGCTCGGCCGCGCGGCGCAGCAACTCGACGACTCCACGATCGAATGGTTTCACGTGCGAAGGCGCATGTGTGACTGGGCCGATTTCCGCCAAGAAGAGGCAAAGGCTCGAAAAAACGCCGGAAAGTTGGCCTTCCAGCTCTGATGTTCCCTGCCGTGGTACGAAGGGCGGGCGGGCGAATCCGCATCGGTTACGTGTCCGCGAATTTCAAGCCGCATGCAGACGCCTCTCTGATGGTCGGGCTAATCGAACAGCACGATCGCCGGGAATTCGAGATTATCGGTTATTCCGCCAGCCCCGATGACGGCAGTCAGATCCGGGCCCGTCTCTCTTCCGCTTTCGATCGCTTCGTCGATATTTCCAGCACCTCAAACCGGGACGCGGCGCGGCTCGTCCGTGATGGTAAGATCGACATCCTCGTCGACCTCAACGGCTTCACGCGAGAGACGCGTATGTCGATCCTCGCGTACCGTCCGGCGCCGGTCCAGGTCACTTATCTCGGCTTCCCGGCGACGACGGGCGCGGACTTCATCGACTACATCATCATCGATCCGTTCGTCGTGCCAAAGGATCAGCAGGAATTCTTCAGCGAGCGGCTCGTGCACCTGCCCGACTGCTATCAATGCAACGACGACAAGAGAGCCATTTCCGAGCGCACGCCGTCACGTGCGGAATGCGGTCTGCCCGAAGAGGGTTTCGTCTTCTTCTGCTGCTTCAACAATGCTTACAAGATCACCCCCGATTTTTTCGACATGTGGATGCGGCTGCTGGCGGCGGTGCCGGGGAGCGTGCTGTGGCTCTTGGACGACAATCCTTGGGCGAAGGCCAATCTGGCGCGCGAAGCCGCAGCGCGCGGGGTTGCTCCCGAGCGAATCGTATTCGCGCCGAAGCTGCCGCACCCTGACCATCTAGCGCGCCATCGGCTTGCCGACCTGTTCCTCGACACCCTGCCGTACAACGCGCATACGACCGCCAGCGACGCGCTGTGGGTCGGGTTGCCGCTCGTGACCTGCGCCGGCGAGACTTTTGCCGGCCGGGTCGCAGGAAGCCTGTTGCGGGCGATCGGGCTTCCCGAACTCGTCACCCACTCACGCGAAGACTATGAGGCTCTGGCGCTGCGCCTGGCTCGCGACGGCGACTTGCTCGCTGGGCTACGCGCCCGGCTTGCGCGAAACAAATGGACCCACCCGCTGTTTGATACCGAACGCTTCGCGAGGAATATTGAGGCCGCCTACTGGCAGATGTGGCAGACATGGCGCGCCGGGCGGCCGCCCGAGGCGTTTTCCGTTTCGCCGCCAGAGGACCCTCATTGAAACGGGTCTCGTTTCTCCCCCCAGCCGCGAAAGTCCCATCCTAACCGCTCCCCAGCCAAACGGTGGGAGAGTTATGACCCGAACACCGAGCTTTGCGCCGCTACGAAATGGACCAATGTCGATCTGTCCTCCGAGGCGCGCTGTGGCCTCGTCTGACGCCATGCCAATGGGGGGTAAGTGACAGCTTCACCACTGACCTGAGAGGCTTGGGCCGCGGCGTTAGAACGGCTGCTTTAGGTGCATGGGCCGGCATAGCTGCCGGCGCTGCTGAGGGTCCGCTGTCGGCGCTACCTCGTCGTTGCCGTGCGCTCCGGCGAAGGTCCCCTCGCCATACGATTTGCGGACCTTCGTCATCGTGCGTTACCAACCGGTGGCTCGCTGAGTCTACGACGCACGCCCTGGCGAGCCGTCTGAGGGCAAGCTGGAGGCGAGGGTAACAGAGGCGGCCAAGGTTTCGGCAAGGTTCTCGAAGTCCTTGGCGAGACGCCTCCTAACTCACGACTGTCGACCGCTGGCATTGCATTTTGCGGCCCGCATAAAATTGTCGCACGCGTCGCGTGATTTGCGCGCGGGAGGGTATTCGTTGATGTGTATTGCGCGCCTCTTTTCGAGATTTGGTGTCTGACCTCTTCTGCTTCGTGAGGGCATCCTGGCCGGTCAAACCAGCTTTTTGGCCCGTGAGTTATATGATCCGGGGCAGCACCTTCTCGGTCAGCAGCATGAAGGTTTGGTGGCTGAGCGGCGCGCACAGCAGGTAGTCGAGCTCGATCTCCTCGCGCAGCCGCAGAATCTCGTCCGCGACTTTCTCCGGCGTGCCGTGCAGGATCACCTCGTCGAGGTAGCGCCGCACCAGATCGACTCCGGCCGGCGTAAAGCCGCCCTGCATGACCGGCCGATGCTGCGCGCCGAGATACGAATTGAGGATCCATTCGGCGCCAGTGCGCGCTACCTCCGCTGCCTTGCTGGTATTGTCGGCGATTGCTACCAGACGGGCGATCGGGATGTCGCGGCTGGTCTCCGAGAAACCGGCAGCCGCCAGCTTCGCGGCGTAATGCTGCCGCTTGGCGCCGATCTCGGGACCTGACGAGTGCGGGTCCATCAATATCGAGAAACCGCGGCCCGCGGCCCAATCGATTGCCGACTCCGAGCTCGCCGCCATCCACATCGGCGGATGCGGCAGCTGCGCCGGCTTTGGCAATACCTCGACATCCTCGAAATGGAAGTGCTGGCCGGTAAAGCTGAGCCTCTCGTCGGTCCACGCCCGCAATACGATTTCGACGGTCTCGCGAAAGCGCGATGCGCTCTCCTCGGGCGGCACCCCAAAAGCGGCGAACTCGACCCGCGCAAAGCCGCGCCCGGCGCCCCAATTGACCCGCCCGCCCGAGAGCACGTCGAGCAATGCCACCTCCTCGGCGAGCCGCAGCGGGTGGTAGAACGGGGCGAGCGACACCGCCGTCCCGATGCGCAGCCGCTGCGTGCGGGCCGCGGCCAATGTCCCGACCATGTGCACCGAGGGACAGACACTGAAGCCGCTGAAGTGATGTTCGGCGAGCCAGACCGCGTCATAGCCAGTGCGGTCCATGATCTCGATGCGCTCCAAGGCGCGGGCGTAGACCGTCGCCAAATCGACCCGTCGCTCCGGCCAACTGAAGAATTGCAGAACCCCGACTTTCATTAGTCCTCCGCCTCGACCGCACGCCAGAAATCCAGGGCCGCTCGAGCGCAGCCTTCGGGTTGCAGCAGATTGACGCCATGGCCGTACCCGGCAAACAGCTCGAGCCGGCCGCGCGGCAAGGTCGCGGCAAGAATTTTTTGCTGCTCCGAGGCGATCCGACTCTTGTCGCCACTGAGCAGCAGCACTGGGGTCCTGATTCTCGGGAGCAGCGGCTGCAAGTCGATCGCTTCGAAATACTCGTGCAGCGACGCGGCGATCTCGGGGCCCGTCTTGTCCATCTCGGCGATGCACCATTCGCGCAGCGGTTCGGGCGCATGCTCGAGGTCGAGCCGGTAGCCGAGCGTGCGGCGGCACCATTCGCCGACCCCATATGCCCGGATCGCCGCCGCCGTGCTCTCGCGGTCGAGCGCGTAAATTCCTTTGATCTCGTTGGAAATCCGCGTCGGCGTGTTGCACAGGACAAGGCTCGCGATGCGCTCGGGATGTGCCGCGGCGAGCAGCAGCCCGATGATCCCGCCCGAAGATTCGCCGACCCAATGCACCCGCGATAAGGACATCGCCTCGAACACCCCCAGGATCTCGGCTTTGATCTTCTCGGGTGTAAAACGGTAGCCCGAAGCGGGCACATCGGAGGCGCCGCAACCGAGCAGATCGGGGCGATAGATGCGACGGCTTTCGGCGATCGCTGGAACCCAGCGGTTCCAAAACGTCGCGTTGCGCGCAAAACCGTGCATCATCAGCACCGGAGTCCCAACGTCCCACGGCCACAGGTAGTCGTCGACGGCACAGTGGAGGGAGAGACCCTCAACGAGACGGATGGTTGCCACCAGAACGCTCCAAGGGTTGGCGCGGTGCGCGAGAATGTCACCAAACATAGCACGACTTCGGGCGCCACACGCCCCCGCCAGATCGAGGCAACGGTCCGGCCGAGGCCCTCGCGACCCCGTCGAAGTCAACAGGCCGCTCTAAACCGCACCGCGGGAACGACGTCCCGGCTGCGCCTGGCCAGCGATCGAGGATGATCTCGCCTGTATCACAAGCCCAGGCCGGGCGGCTGCTGACGGCGAAAGAACTGGCACAGGCTGAGCTCAGCATCGTCAGCCGAGCCGCAGGACAAGAATCTGACGCAGGTAAAGTGATCATCGGGCGATTATGACCCCGCATACGGCCCGTGCCGCCGATGATTTCGAAACGATCCGCCAACGCATGACTGCGCTGCGTCTTCAGCGCGATGGCAAATGTGCGATCCGCGAGGGCAAGTCGAGTGCGGATTGCTGGTGCTACCAGGCCGGCCCTGACGGCAGCACTCTGCCCTGCCCGCCACCGGCCGACGATGGCCCAAACGCATAGGGTTTGCCAGCAGTGCGGCGGACCAGTTCCGCGCCGACGCCTGCATGGCCGATGTCGTGAGTTTGGCCGGAATCACATGCCGCGCCCATTCGTCATCATCGCCGCGCTGCTGTTCCTGTGTACCGTTACGGCGGCGCATCCGCCCGAGGCCGAGTTTGCCGATTGGTTCCGCACCCTCAAGGAGCCCGGCACGGAAGGAACGCCGGGCGGCGCCGTCTCATGCTGCTCACCGGCGAGCGATTGCCAAATGACGGACTACGAGACGGATGCCGACGGTCGCTATTGGATCACCGCCGAGGGCGAGCGGATCCAGGTACCGCCCGACAAGATCCTGCAGCGCGCCGACAACCCGACCGGGCGCGGCGTCGCGTGCTTGCGCCATTACAACGGGCATCCGGTCGTGCGCTGTTTCGTCAGAGCCTCCGAAGGCTAAGAGAACGTTCCACCACCCCCACTGCGGCGTGCGCATCGTTCAGAGATTTCGGGGCAGGGTGCGGACAGAGCGGCTCTCGGCCCTCGACCGATCCTCACCAAGTGGCATCGAGACCGAGATGCGCGAATACTTGATGCCGAAGCTCAGCCAAATGCGGATCGCCGCGATGGCGGGGATACGGCCTTGTGTTGACGATCTCGGCCTTGATGTGCGCAGGGCGCTCGCTCAACACGATGACCCGGACAGCGAGGAACAGCGCCTCTTCGACATCGTGGGTCACCAAGAGCGCTGTGAAGCCCGCCCGCTGCCACAGCGAGACGAGCTCGCCCTGCATGGTGATCCGCGTCAGCGAGTCGAGCTGGCCGAGAGGCTCGTCGAGGATCAGCAGCTTCGGGTCGTTGACCAGTGCGCGAGCCAAGGCCGTGCGTTGCGACATACCGCCCGAAAGCTGGTGCGGATAGGCGTTGGCGAACCCGCTGAGCCCGACCAGGCGCAAGGCATCTTCGATGCGTTCGCGATGGGTGCGCAGCAGCCCGCGTGCTTCCAGTCCGAGGGCAACGTTGCCCCAAACCGTCCGCCACGGATAAAGCGTGGGGTCTTGAAAGACGACGATGCGCGAGGGATCGGGCCCTTCGATCGCCGTGCCTTCGACGAACAGACCGCCGGCGCTTGGAGAGTCGAGCCCGGCGACCAGTCGCAGCAAAGTCGACTTGCCGCACCCACTCGGCCCCAGGAGGGCGATGAACTCGCCGCGGCCGATACGCAAGCTGATCCGGTCCAGCACCGGCAGCGGTTGTCCCTCCAGGTCGAAACGATGGCTCACGTCACGGATCGTGAGCGTTGTTCCGCGGACCGGATCGTTACTTGCCGGAGGCGCCCGTTCTGACGGAGCCGGAGCGACTACCACCGCACCAGACCCTTCTGCCAGGACAGCAGCCGGTCGCGCAGGCGGAACAGCAGCGTGATCAGCCCGGAGCACAAAAGGGCCATGATCAACAGCGCGGCATACATGTTGGCGTAGGCGGCCCAACCCTGGGCCCATTGCAGGTACCAGCCGAGACCCGCCTTCACGCCCAGCATTTCGGCGACGACCAGAACAGCGAACGAAGTGCCGAGGCCCATGAACAGGCCGACAAAGACATGCGGCATTGCCGCTGGGATGGCAACCTTGAGCACAAGAAAGCGCTGGCCTGCGCCCAATGTCCGCGCGATATCGTAATAGGCGCTGTTCACGCCTGCGACACCCGACCAGGTGAGCACCGTTACCGGGAACCCGGTGGCGAGCGCAATCAGGAATATGCTGGCGCTAAAGCTGGAAGGGAAAATAAAGAAAGCAAGCGGCAACCAAGCTGTCGCCGGCAGCGGTCCGACGAACCGCAAGACCGGATGGATCCAATAATTGGCGAGCCGCGACCAGCCGATAGCCACACCGGTCACAAACCCAACTGCCGCACCGAGAAAATAGCCGGTCGCCAGCAGACGAAAAGAGGCGAGAACGCATGCAACGAGGCGCGTCCTATCGTCGACCACGACTTCCAGGATGGCCTGTGGCGGCGGGAAAAACGGCAGCGGCAGCAGGCCGAGCTTCGCCGTGACGGTCTCCCAAGCGGCTAAAAACAGCGCAAGTGCCACCAGCCACGGTGCAAGCCGTCGCACGCTCTGCAAACCGGCAAACCAAACCCCGGCAAAGGCCGCCAGTGCGAGGGCAATAGCCAGTGCTCCGCATAGAGCAGCCAAGTCGTCGGTGTAATCCCAGTCGCTTTCGGGCTTATCCGGCCAGTACGCAATGAGCACGGCGACTGCGAGCCACGCCGCTGCCGCCGCCAACCCGCCGATTAACGATCGAGCGGCTGGGCTCGCAAGAAAACCGAGAGCCGGTTTCGGCCCGCTTGATACCTCATCTACAACGGAGCTCACTGCAGATTTGCCGCATGGGCTCAGCTTAAAACGTCGAGATAGATCCGCTCAGCGAATTTGGCTGAGTCGGTGCTGCGCTTCATGACATTCACCGCCTTGAGTTCGTCGGTATAGAGCAAGAGTTGCTTCTTGAGAGCAGTTCCGACGGGATGATTGTGGTGAGTATGGCTGCGGTACATAGCGGCGAGATCCTCCACGGATCCCTTGCCGCCGTAGCTCGAATATATCGCAGCGGCATCGGCGGGATCGTTAGCGACTCGGTCGGCCGCCTCCAGTATCGATCGTGTCAGAGCGGCCGCCACCGGTAATTCGCCCCGGATCAGACTGCCACGTATCGCGAGAACGCAGCAGGTGCGGTCGATGAATTCACCGCTCAAATTGGTCGTGATTTCGTTGAGCTTGCCGTCCTTGAGCCATAGATACGGGAGCGGATCGATCTCGGCGAGCGCCTGCACTTCGCCCTTATCGACGGCGAGCGCGAGCAGATTGGCCGGGTACTGGCGCCATTCCACCTCCTGAGCCGGATCGATGCCGTTTTTGGCAAAGAAGATCGAGAAGAAGTTTTTTGCCGGGCTCGCCTGATCGCTGATCCCGATAGCCTTGCCGCGCAGCGCTTCAAGATTGTCGATATTCGCAACCTTGGAGCCGAGGAGCCGGATGCAGCCGCCGTGCACACCGGTGGTGATCCGAACATCGAATCCTTGCTCCAATGGCTTGAGCCAGCGCAGGGCCAACCCCAAACCGGCATCCGCCTTGCCGGTCGCAATCGCCTCCAGCAACTGGTCGGTCGTTCCGCCGAAATTGACGAATTCGACATCCAGGTTGTGATTGGCGAAGATGCCGCGCTCTTTTGCAACCGCCGCGGCGACGGTGCAGGCTGCGTTCGCATTCCACGCGAGCTTGACTTGTCGCGGCGGACCTTGCGGCGCTTCGCTACCGGCGGCGGTGCGGCAAATAAGGGAGGCGCCGGGAGTATGCGGTGCCGGGGTCAGCGCACGGGCCGCCCCGAAGATTCCGAACGGTGTTGCTGCCCCGAAAGCACCGGCAAAGCCGAGAACCGAGCGGCGGGATAACCGGTGCCGCTTCGTTTCGGAAAGTCCGTTCGTCGAGCTCTGCCTAATTTCGACTGTTTCCATGGTGGCGCTCCCTAAACGGCGTTGCCGGAGGATCTCCGTTTTATGATCATCTGGGCCTGTCTTCGCGGCAAGTGTGAAGCGCTTCACACTGGCCACGCCACTGCCTGCGACCGGAATCGTCCACGACACAGATCGCCGTCAATTTTTGCGCCACGTCCAGACCGACATAGTGGGTCATCGCACAG
>Ga0310914_10004116_pt1 | contig 10145 bp, 10 predicted proteins | sample GREbulkMGAN108_FD_203450 | JGI IMG/M metagenome (GOLD analysis project Ga0310914, IMG submission 203450) | Lab enrichment of tropical soil microbial communities from Luquillo Experimental Forest, Puerto Rico - GRE.bulkMG.AN108 | ecosystem: Environmental > Terrestrial > Soil > Tropical forest >...
GGCGGCAGCCTTCACACGGTGGCACGAGCCGGATGACGCGAGAGTGTCAAGTCCGGATCTGTGAGCGGCTCGGGGTGAAATTCCCCGGGCCGACTCGGCAACGAGCCCGAGGAAATATTTCCGGCCTTCAACCGTGGAAACCAGCCTCTCGAGCGGCGATTCGACAGGTTGTGGTTAATACGCAAGCCCAGTATCCCGTCATCCACCGGCTTGGATCGACATCTTTAAAGCTCGGGATGAGAGTTAACAATTTTAGGATCCCGATAAAAGGGTCCGTCAACGACTGGCGGCTAACGCCGGAATGACCCATCATTCCCGAACCGATATTTCACGGCGGCGCCGACTGCGCGTTGCCCAATAAGTGGGACAAACCGGCGCGTTGGCGCAGCGGCGACATGCGGCCGGCGAGCACCACGGGTGGTTTGTGGCCGCCGACGATCAAAGTGCCGGGACCATTGACCAACATCTCGCCCTTGGCAGCCGGGCCCCCTAGGGTCGATCGCCCGGTGATCAGCAGGTCCTGCAACCCCCGTTCGTCGAGGTCCCAGTTACGGACGGGCCCGGTGTCGAAGTGGATAAAGCCGGAACGCGGGTACCAACCGACCCCGCCCCGCCGCATCGCGCGCGCGACCGCCACCGCATCGGCAAGCCGTGCGCCGAACCGCACGTCAAGCGCCCGGCCGTGAAGATGCTGACTATTTTCGGCAACTCCGAAGGTCGTCCGAGCCAGCATCGCATTGGTTTCCTGTGTGCGAAAGGCCGACAGTACGACAGCACTCGTCTGGTCCGTAGCAACCATGACATTGACGAGAAAGTCGATGACGCCGACATCGATACTGGTCATCCGGCCCGAGTGTCGGTCGCGCAAGAAGACGCACAACTCATCCATCACCCGCGGAATCGGGCCGTTGGCATCGCGATAGGCGCCATCGAAGGTGGCTCCCGTATGAGCATCGATCAGCCGCAATCGGGGCCATGCGGACGCGACCGGCATTGCCCATGCGTGGTAGGTTGGTACGCTCAGCAGCCCGATCGTGCGCAACAGGAAACGCCGTCGGTTCATAGCTCGATTTTTGGCGATCGGTCGTGCAGTCATCCGCGCTCGCTCGCTGCGGCCGGCATTCTCAGTCCGACCCGTAGAGCTGTAGCTCCTGCACGCGCTCCTTGATCGCTGAAAGGTCTGCATTCGCCGTCAACACGCAGATGATCGTGCCCCTGTCCTGCCGCCAGGGCCCTCCCATGGCCTCATGCTCCGCTTCGCGGAACGCCACCCAACGCCGCTGGGATGCGCGCACGAGCTCCCGCGACTTCGGGGTCCAGCCCGGCCATCACTTGCTGATAGACTTTATTCAGGCGCTTGTCCCACTCCCGGATCGCCTCGGCGGTGCAGTCGACCATCCCCAGCGTGCTTGCAGCGTCGAGCGGGTCCGGGTCGGCTGCCAGAGCAGGGAACGAAAGCAGTGACAGCAACAGGAGGACGCAGATGACCAAGGTGTTGGTAAAGCGCGAGTGCCACATCAGTCGCCGTAGGCCGGGGTGCCGCGGGCGAGGCCGTCGTAGAGGTCGAGCATGCGGCCGCGCCAAGCGCTGACCGGATCATCGGTCGCGAGCAATTCGAAATCGCTAATTGCGCGTGCCCATTGAAAGGCGCCGAAGACGATGTAATCGGCATAGGCAGGTGCCTCGCCGGAGAGGAAATTCTGCCGCTCGACGGTACGGCGCAGCGGATCGAGACTAGAGCGAAACGCCGGTAGCCGCGCTTCGCGGTCGCGCACGACCCCTTCCAAGGTTTTCCCAAAGCGCTCTTCGCGCGACCGGCGGAAATAGTCCCGATCCTGCGGCCGGCTGTGGCGATGGATGTCGAGGACGACGAGCGGGATGATACCCGGTTGCAGGATCGTTTCGGACCAGTTCTGCACGAAGCGCGCGAGCGCGCGGCCGGTTTCGCCGCCAAAGAGAGACGGCCGGTCGGCATAGTGCTCCTCGAGGTAGTCGGCGATCGCGGTCGAGTCGTGGACGACGGTGCCGCTGTCGACGATCACCGGGACCCGCCCGGCGTTTGGCTGCGGCAGCCGGTCCTTCTCGGTGAAGCCCCACGGCACGGTCTCGACCGCGAGCCCCTTATGCGCCAGCGCCATACGGGCGCGCCAGCAGAACGGGCTGAAGCGCCGGTTCGGCTCGGCGCCGGCTAGGTCGTACATCGTGATGCTCATGCCTCGGTCCTCACGTTAATCCGCCATGATCGGCAATTACCTTGGCTCGATAAGCGGGGAGGAGGAAAGGACCGACGGCGGTCCCTGCTCGCTCCCTCCGTAACGCATTTGCCGCCCCTGAAACGCTCCCTCAGGTGAATAACGACGATGACCAGCGAGCCTTTGATACAAAAGGCGTTTCGGCGGCAGCGGAGCGAGCGGTGAGAATTGCCTTCCTGATCCGAAGAATAGGCCGTTCAATCTGCCGCGGCGGCGCGCTCGGGGTGCCGCTCCCAACGCCGTGCCCGCGTATTGATGGTATCGGTTAGCTGGGCGGCGCCGAACGACGCCGCTCGGCGTTCGGCAGGGACGTCGGCGTAGAGGGTCGTGCGCTGGCGCGGCTCGCGCCCAAGCGCGCGGATCACCTGCTCCATGCTTTCGGGCGGCATCTCCTGCCCGTGCACAGCGCCGGCGGCGCGAGTGATGCTCTCGTTCATCAAGGTGCCGCCGAGATCGTTGGCGCCGGAAGCGAGGCAGAAGGCTGCCCCCTCGCTGCCCATCTTGACCCAGGAAGTCTGGATGTTGGTGATCAGAGGGTGCAGCACGAGGCGGGCCAACGCATGCATCAGAACCGCCTCGCGCCAAGTCGGGCCACGGCGCGCCCGACCCTTCAGAAAAATCGGTGTCTCCATCGGCACGAACGGCAGCGGCACAAATTCGGTGAAGCCGCCGGTCTTCGCCTGGAGCGCGCGGATGCGCAACAGGTGCCGCGCCCAATGCTCGTACCGGTCGACATGCCCGTACATAATCGTCACGGTGCTCCTGAGGCCGGTCCCGTGCGCCGCTTCCATGACATCGAGCCACTCGGCGGTTTTGATCTTGTCGGGACAGATCACGGCGCGAACCTCGTCGTCGAGGATTTCGGCCGCGGTGCCCGGTAATGAGCCGAGCCCCCTCGCCTTCAGCTCGGCCAAGAAGTCAGCGACGGTGCGGCCGAGCGTCTTGGCACCCTGCCAGACTTCGAGCGGCGAGAAAGCGTGGATGTGGATGCCGGGTACGGCCTCCTTGATCGCCTGGCAGATCCCGAGATAGGTCGCCCCGGTGTATTCCGGGTGGATACCGCCTTGCAGACACACCTCGGTGGCACCGCGCTCCCAAGCCTCGGCGACCCGCCGCCGGATCTCGGGGAGGTCAAGGTCGTAAGGCCGGCCGCGCAGATTTTCGCTGAGCTTGCCCTTCGAGAAGGCGCAGAACTGGCAGCGAAAATAGCAGATGTTGGTGTAGTTGATGTTGCGGGTCACGACATAGCTGACGGTATCGCCATTGACCCGCTGCCGCAACTCGTCGGCAGCGTGGCATACCGCGGCGAAGGCCGTGCCGCGTGCCTGGAAGAGCTCAACGATGTCGGCTTCGTCAAGCGTCTCGCCGGCTGCCGCCCGGTCGAGCACGGACGAGGCCGCCTCCCTTTCCCTCCCTTGCCTGTGGGGCGGAGTTGGGGTGGGGTCTGGATAGGTGAGGGTTGGCGGCTCGGTCCCGGCGCCGGGCACCCAGTCATCGGTGCGGGCGAGCCCCTGGGCGTCGATTGCTTGCAACACCGGAGTACGCAACGCGGGATCGAGCCAACGTTCGGGGTCGCGTGCAAAGGCCGGATAGATTGCCAAGCGCTCGACCAGGAGCTTGCCGGCGGCGGCGGTGCGCTCGGCCAACAGGTCGAGCGCCGGCCACGGCGCCTCGGGGTTGACATGGTCGGGGGTCACCGGCGAGACGCCGCCCCAGTCGTTGATGCCAGCCGCGATCATCTGCGCGAGCCCGTCCGGGTTCAGATTGGGCGGCGCCTGGATGTTCATCTCGGGGCCGAAGATCAGCCTCGCCACCGCGATCGTCCAGAGATGGTCGTCGAGATCGGGTTCGGGAGCCTGCGCCATGCGGGTTCCGGGCTTGGCCCGGAAGTTCTGGATGATGATCTCCTGCAGGTGACCGTGGCCCTCCTGCAGCTCGCGCAACGCCAAGAGCGACTCGACGCGCTCGCGCCGGGTCTCGCCGATGCCGATCAGGATGCCCGATGTGAACGGCACCGCCGCCTCGCCGGCGTGGCGGGTCGTTTCGAGGCGCAACGCCGGATCCTTGTCGGGCGAGCCGAAATGCGGGCCGCCGCGTCGTCGCAGCCGCTCGGCGGCACTCTCCAGCATGATCCCCTGCGATACCGAGACCCGGCGCAGCCGATCAATGTCGGCGCGGGTCATGATGCCGGGGTTCAGATGCGGGAGCAGGCCGGTCTCGCGCCATACCAATTCCGCCATCGCGGCGAGGTAGGCGAGGGTGGTCTCATGACCGAGCCGGGCCAGTGCCTCGCGCGCCGCAGCGTAGCGCAATTCGGGCTTGTCGCCCAACGTGAACAGCGCCTCATGACATCCGGCGCGCGCGCCGGATGTCGCAATCGCGAGAATCTGATCGGCGTCGAGGTAAGCGGATTCGTCGCGACGCGGTGGATGGGCGAAGGTGCAATAGTGGCAGACGTCGCGGCAGAGCTGGGTCAGCGGGATGAAGACCTTGCGCGAATAAGAGACGAGATCGCCATGCCCTGCGTCGCGCAATCCCGCGGCGACCGCCATCAACGGCCGCGGATCGGCGCAGTCGGCGAGCGCCAGCGCCTCCGTCGTCGAAAGGCGTTGCCCCGCCTCGGCTCGTGTCAGGACGTCGTCGGTCGTCATCGGCGAAAACCTCCTACGAGCTGCATACGCTCCTCGGCGAGCACGGCACGGGCCCGGGTCGGGGATTCGATCCGCATAAAGGATACAACATCCTCCGGATTGTCGATGTCGAGAGCGATCCCGGGCAGGTGCAACACATTCGGCCTGATGCCGCACGCCTCGGCCGCCTGAATATGTGGGTAGAAACTGTTCTCGCCAAAGCGCAAAGGCACCGCATTGGGCGGCGAGCAGGCGATCGCGTTCGAACCGCGCTCGTCATGCGACGGGACGATCGTGAAGGACGGCGCTGGTGGGTGTGCCGCCAGCAGACGCTCGATCTCGGACGAGGTCACGAGCGGGATGTCGCCCGGGAGGGTCAGCATGCCCGGGCATTCGTCGGCGGCCAGCAGCCGTGCTGCCGCGGCGACGGCGCCGGTGTGGCCGTCCCGGGCGCCAGTCTCGATCAACCGCGCGCCGTAGCTCGCTGCTAATCGCCCGGCCTCGGCATCGACCGTCACGACTAGGAGCTCGGCGATGCCCGGTGTCGCGGTCAGCGCCGCCAGGACGTCTTCGAGCATCGCCAATGCCAGCGCCTGCCGCGTCTCCGGCCGCAGCATCGGTGCGAGGCGTTCCTTTGCTGAAGCCCGCTCTTTGACCGGCACGACCGCCCACAAATCCATCTCAGAAACCTCGGTCGGCCGTTTCCAGCACCACCCGCGCCAATGCCTCGCGATCCTCGAGCGACGACATCAGGGTCCGCGCAACTCTCACCGGCACGCCCAGATCGGCGACCTCGTTCGCGTCCGCCTCGTCGGCGACATAGAGATCGAGGATGTCGCCGTAATGCCGTGCGACGGCCGCCGCATCAACGGGCAGGCCAAGCTCCGCCATCATCTTCGCGGTCGGGCCCTTGACCGCCTTGCCGCCGATGATCGGCGAGACTGCAATTACCGGTGCATCGCATGCGCGCAGCGCCTCGCGAACCCCCGGCAGGCCCAGGATCGGGTCGATGCTGATGAACGGGTTAGACGGGCAAATCACCACTGCCCGCAGATTTTCGTCGGCGAGCGCCGCCAGGAAATCCGGTTGTGGTCGCGCCACGTCTGCCCCGGCAAAGGCAATCTCGCGAACCACCGGCGCACAGTGCTGTCGCACGAAATAGTCCTGAAAGTCGAGCCAACCTTCAACGGTGCGCAGCCGGGTGCGGACGCGGTCGTTGCTCATCGGCAAGAGCCGCACCGAAATCCCGAGGCGTCGGCGGAAATCATCCGTGATCTCAGACAAGCTCTCGCCGGCCCCTAGCCGCCGGGTGCGTTCCACGTGGGTGGCGACATCGCCGTCGCCGAGGTTGAACCAAGTCTCGCCGCCGAGGCGCTCGAGTGCGGCCATGAAGGTCCAGGTCTCGTCGCGCCGGCCCCATCCCAGCTGCGGGTTGTCGAGGCCGGCGAGGGTGTAAAGCAAGGTATCGATATCGGGCGAGATCGCGAGCCCGAGATGTTCGAAATCGTCGCCGGTGTTGGCGACCACGGTCAGCGCTCCGGGCGGCAGGATGCGATAGAGCCCGAGCGCCAGCTTGGCGCCGCCGATCCCGCCCGACAGCGCGAGCACATTCATCGAAATAGGTCGTGCTCGGCGGGTCGAACCAAGACGGCGGCCGGCACATCAGGGGCAGACCAGGTGAGGCCGCGCACCAGCACCATCGGTATCGCCTCGTCGGCCTGCCCCATTAAGAGCCCGGCGGCGGCGGCGATCTCATCGGCAAAGCCGGTCTCGGTCACCAGCAATTCTCGTCCGAAGAGGTCGGGATGACCGCGCAGGTCGACGAATGCCGGCAGCCCGTCGGCACCGAGCGCCACGCCGACCGTGCCCTTGCGCCACGGACGACCAAAGCTGTCGCTAATGATGACGCCGATGCCGACGCCGAAGGCGCTCAGCAAATGCTGCCGCAAAGCTTTGGCCGAGCCGTCCGGGTCGACTGGTAGAAGCAGCACCCGCTCGGCACCGTCCTCGGCCGCGACATTCGAGTGGTCGATGCCGGCATTGGCCATCACGAATCCGAGATGATGCTCCACGATTAGCAGACCCGGGCGATGGCGAACTACCCGCTTCGATTCGGACAGCACCACCTCGACAAAGCGCGGGTCCTTGTCGACCTCGGCGGCGAGCGCTATCGCGCGCTCCGACGGCTCTACAGTCGCGATATCGACAAAACGTCCCTCGGCCTTCGAGACGATCTTCTGCGCCACGACCAGAACATCGCCGTCTTTCGGAACGAGGCGGTTGTCGCGCAATGCCACGACGGTAATCGCGCCGAGATTGTCTCCCCGCTCGACCAGCTTGATGCCGGAAAGCGCAGTGAGAGTAACCTCCCGGCTCATCAGCCGAGCTTGGCGCGCAGCAAAGGCAGCACCTGTTCGGCATAAAGCCTCAGGAACCGGGATTGGTCGGGGCCGGGGGCGTGGAACACGAGGTGGGTGAAGCCGAGCTCGACGTAGGGCCGGATCTGCGCCAGCTGCTCTTCAGGGTCGGCCGAGACGATCCAGCGGCTCGCCGCTCGCTCGAGCGGCAATGCCGCGGCGAGCTTCTCCATTTCGAGCGGGTCCTCGACGTTCACCTTTTCCTCGGGTGTCAGGGCGAGGGCCGCCCAGTGCCGTGTGTCCTCCATTGCCCGATACTGGTCGGTGTCGAAGGATACCTTGACTTCGATCATCCGCTCGATGCTGTTGCCCGCACGGCCGGCGCGTCGCAGCCCCTCCTCGACCTTTGGCAGCAAGGTGTCGCGATAGAGGGCATCCCCCTTGCCGCTGGTGCAAATGAACCCCTCGGCGAGCTCGCCGGCCATCGCCGCTGCGGTTGGCCCAGAGGCGGCAATCCAAATCGGCACCGGGGTTGCCGGGCGGTCGTATATCGTCGCGCCCCGGGTACGGTAGTACTGGCCGTCAAAGGTCACTCGCTCCTCGGTCCACAACCGCCGCATCAACACGATCGACTCGCGCAGCCGGCCCTGCCGCTCCCGGAAGCCCGGCCATTTGATGCCAGTCGCCGGCACGTCGTTCAACGATTCGCCGGTGCCAACGCCAAAGATCACCCGATCCGGAAACATCGCACCGAGCGTGCCGACCGCCTGTGCTACGACCGAGGGATGGTAGCGAAACGTCGGTGTCGCAACACTGGTGCCGATCTTGACGCGCGTCGTCTTGGCGCCGAGTGCGCCGAGCCAGGCAAACGAGAACGGCGCGTGCCCGCCGGTGTGCTTCCATGGCTGGAAGTGGTCGCTGACAAAGACCGAGTCGAAACCAACCGCCTCGGCCAAACACGAAAACTCTAACAGCTCGCGCGGCCCGAATTGTTCGGCCGACGCCTTGTATCCGAGCTTCAGCAACGCTTGTTCCTTCCCTACACTTTGGCGAGGACTTCTTCGCGGAACCGCCGCATCTCGCTGATCGTCGCGTCGGCGGTGGCACCGGCAAAGTTGAAATCGACGTAGCCGACGCCGAAATCGCGGAACGCCCGCAGATCGGCGACGACATCGCTCGTCTGGCCGGAGAACAGGCGCCGCTCGCCATCGTTGGTGCGCGCCGGCAGCGCGTCGCCCCAAGAGCCGATGCGGTAGGCGAGCGCAATCTTTGCCGGGTCGCGGCCGGCTTCGCGGGTCAGCCGGCGCAGCCGCTCGACCCCGGCTTGGTAGCGCTTCATCGAGTCGAGCCGATGCTGTGGATTGGTGCCGATCGGATACCAGCCATCGCCGATCCGGGCGGTGCGGCGCAAAGCCGGGCCGCTTTCGCCGCCGACCCAGATCGGCGGGTACGGCTTCTGCGCCGGCTTTGGCTCGAAGCGGATGTTGTCAAACTTGACATAGCGGCCCTCAAAGCACGGATCGTCCTTGGTCCACAGCTCGCGGAAGGCGTCCAGGTATTCGTCGGTGACCACGCCGCGCTCAGCGAGCGGTGGCACCCCCAGCGCCTCGAACTCCTCGCGCATCCAGCCGGCGCCAATGCCAAAGACCAGCCGGCCCTTAGACAGTACGTCGATCGTGGCGAGCATCTTGGCCTGCAGCACCGCCGGGCGGTGCGGCACCACGGTGACCGAGGTCACAAGCCGCAGCCGCGAGGTCTTGGCGGCGATGAAGGCCACAGCGGTCAGCTGCTCATGCCGGTCGCCGCCGGCCCGGCCCGGGAATTCGCCGGTGTCGCTGTAGGGATACTTGGCCTCGATATCCCGAGGAATGACGACATGGTCGCTGATGGTCGCGTAATCGTAGCCGATCGCCTCACCTTCGACCGCGATGCGCGCGAGATTGTCAGGCGACGAGAGGGGTCCGCTGACCGGCGCGCCGAAGCCGAACTGCATCTCTTGTCCCTCCAACGAGAATTGGTTTCCAGGGGCTACGGTAGCAGGCCAGAAGCGATGTGACCACCTCGGGCTAGCGATCGGCCTCGCGGCGCAGCCAGTCGCGAAAAGCCCGCACCTTGGGTCGTTCGAGCGCTCCCGGCGCGGTGGCGATGTAATAGGCAAACTGGTCCGGTAGCGCCAATGAGAAGAGCCGCACCAGGCGGCCCGCCGCGAGGTCGGCGGCGGCGATCGTGCTCTGGGCCAAGACCACGCCGTGGCCGGCGATCGCCGCATCGAGCGCCAAATGCATATTGTTGAAACTGAGACCGGTGGTGGCTGGGCCGTCCTTTACCCCCGCAGCCTTCAGCCACATCGACCAGGTTGGCACCAGAGGATCCCGCTCGACCGTCTGATCATGAATGAGATTGTGGAGCGGTAAGTCATCGGGCGTTCGCAGCGGCGGGCCCGTGGTCAGTAACTGCGGACTGCAGGCCGGGAACACCTCGTTCGTGAAAAGCAGCTCTACCTCGAGCCCAGGATAATTTCCGGTGCCGTAGCGTACAGCAATGTCGAAATCGCCCTGGGTCAGATCGACGACGTTGTCGGTCGCGGAAATCCGCACATCGACCTCAGGGTATTGCTCCTGGAATCGGTGCAGCCGCAGCACCAGCCACTTGGCGGCGAAGGAGGGCGACGCGGTCACCGTCAGTGTTCCTGTGTCGTTATGGGCCCGCAAGCGTCTCACCGATGATTGGATGCCGGTGAAGGCTTCCGACAGCCCGGGCAGCAGCACTCGAGCCGAGGCGGTGAGCTCGATCGACCGGTTCATTCGGTGAAACAACCTGACACCGAGATCCTCCTCTAAGGCATGGATCTGATGGCTGATCGCCGCCGGCGTGACGTGGAGCTCGTCCGCGGCCCTGCTGAAGCT
>Ga0310914_10004117_pt1 | contig 10145 bp, 8 predicted proteins | sample GREbulkMGAN108_FD_203450 | JGI IMG/M metagenome (GOLD analysis project Ga0310914, IMG submission 203450) | Lab enrichment of tropical soil microbial communities from Luquillo Experimental Forest, Puerto Rico - GRE.bulkMG.AN108 | ecosystem: Environmental > Terrestrial > Soil > Tropical forest >...
CGTTGCGCATCGCGGGTTACACGACGGCAAGTGCATCATCGAGAACACTCCTTCGGCATTTGTCGCAGCCATCGCAGGATGCTATGGCATCGAATGCGATCTGCAAATCACCGCCGACGGCGAGGCTTTGGTTCATCATGACGATGCGCTCGACCGGCTGACCGACGGCAACGCCCGCCTCGATGCCATGACGGCAGCGGAACTCAAGCGTATCTCCTTCAGGAGCAGCAGCGACAGAATGATCACGCTGGGCGAATTGTGCGACCTGGTCTCGGGCAGAAGCACGCTGGTCATCGAGCTGAAAAGTCGTTTCAATGGCGACCATCGTCTGGCAGCCAGGACCGCGGATGTGTTATCAGGCTATCGCGGCCCGGCGGCGGTCATGTCGTTTGACCCCTGGCAGATCGCTGCGTTGCGTGAGATCGCGCCGACCCTGCGGCGCGGAATAGTTGCCGAGAGTCGCCATGGGGGAGGCCCCATCTACTGCGAGCGGTTGCTGCGGATGCGGCCGCAATTCATCGCATACGCTGTGAACGATCTGCCTTCCCTAATGACCTTCGTTGCGAGCAGATTGTTACAGCTGCCGATTCTGGCGTGGACCGTGCGCGGCACGATCGAACGCGAAAAAGCCAGGCGGCACGCCGACCAGATGATCTTTGAAGGATTCCGGCCCTAGAGGCGCGTTACCGGGAAACCAAGGATGGCTTCAACCGCGCTCAGACTGCGGGTAGTCAATTCGATCGCCGAGGTTTCCGCCGAGGCCTGGGACGCTTGTGCCAATCCTGCTTCCGCCGACGCGGACTGCAAGAACGGATCCCGATTCGGATTGGGCCGCGGATATAACCCATTCATATCGCACGATTTTCTTGCCTCCATGGAATTATCGGAGTCGGTGCGGCCACGGGTCGGCTGGCAGCCAATGCACATTCTCGCCACAGATGAGCAGGACCTGCTTCTTGGCGCGGTTCCCTGCTATGCGAAGTCCCATTCGCGTGGCGAATATGTCTTCGACCATGGATGGGCTGAAGCCTATGAGCGCGCCGGCGGGAGCTACTATCCAAAGCTGCAAGTTTCAGTTCCGTTTACGCCGGCGACGGGCCGTCGCCTTCTGGTGCGGCCCGGGCCTACGGCCGAGACCGTGCGTGCATTGCTGGCCGACACGTTGATCGACATTTGCCGACGCTCCGCCGCGTCCTCGGTGCACGTCACCTTTCCAACCGAGACGGAATGGGATCTGTTTGGCGCGCACGGTTACCTCAAGCGAACGCATCAGCAGTTTCATTGGGAAAATGCAGGCTATGACACCTTCGACAGCTTTCTCGGAGCGTTGTCATCGCGCAAGCGAAAAACCATCAGGCGCGAACGTGCGGAAGCCCTCGCGGGCGGCATCAGCGTGCATTGGCTGAACGGCTCCGATCTCACGGAAAGCATCTGGGATACTTTCTTCGAGTTCTACATGGAGACCGGATCACGCAAATGGGGCCGACCTTATCTTACCCGCTCGTTCTATTCGCTCGTCGGTGCAAAGATGCACAACCGCATCCTCCTGGTCATGGCCAAGCGCCGCGGCCGATGGATCGCCGGCGCCATCAATTTCATCGGCTCCGATACGCTATTCGGCCGGCATTGGGGCGCCGTCGAGCACCACCCATTCCTGCACTTCGAGCTCTGCTACTATCAGGCCATCCAGTACGTCATCGAGAACAAGCTCTTGCGCGTCGAGGCCGGAGCGCAAGGCGAGCACAAGATCTCGCGTGGCTATCTGCCGACCACGACCTATTCGGCGCATTACATCGCCGACCCGGGGTTCCGACGGGCGATCGATGATTTTCTCAAGCGGGAGCGCGCCTACATGACCGCAGCGGGCGAGGAGCTCGCAGAGATGGCGCCTTTTCGCCGGGGATGACAACCGCTTCTGCCGCAGGCTTCGGAGGCCACGGCACCTGCAATCCAAGATCGGAGAAGCTTATGGCCGCGTACGACCCGAACAATATCTTCGCCAAGATCCTGCGTGGTGAAATGCCATGCTATAAGGTGTATGAAGACGATAAGACGCTCGCCTTTCTCGATATCATGCCGCGCGCTCCCGGTCATGCTCTCGTCCTGCCCAAGGCGCCGGTGCGTAATATCCTGGACGCTGCGCCCGACGATCTCGCTCATGTGATCACGACCGCGCAAAAGATTGCCCGGGCGAGCATGGACCTGTTTGGCGCCGACGGCGTCACTATTCAGCAATTCAACGAGAGCGCCGGCGGCCAGGTCGTCTTTCACCTTCACGTACATGTCATTCCACGCCAAAACGGCGTGGCAATGAAGCCGCCGGCCAGCGTGAAAGAAGCGCCCGACATCCTCGCGCAACAGGCGAAGAAGCTGACGATGGCGCTCACACGGTCATCCTGATTGCGGGGTCCGCGACGGCAGTTGCCGCGCCGGCGGCCGTATCAGCTGCCGCGCAGCTCATGCTGCAAAACCGGCAAACCGGAGTACTCCGGCGAACCGACCGGGGCGGCGAGCGCGCGATGCACGCGAAGGGCAATCACCAGGGCGACCAGCAGGGTGGCTGCCAGACCAACCGGGGCAGTAACCAACGGAAATATGAGAACAAGAAAGCTGGCAAAACCGATCGCAAGCATTTCACCGCGCATAAAGCCCACAGATCCGCCGATCCGAATGAGGAATGCCATGGGAAGGGCGAGCACGAGCAGATCGTAAACAAACAGATATGGCGTGACCAGAAGCGCGCCCGTCGCCAGCCCTGCCGCCTTGAGGTCGGATGAAATCTTGCTGCGCCACATTGCATACAGGAGGATTGCGACTGTCGACGCAAAGACGAGTTGCAAGGTCCACGCGAGCGCCACGCTTCCACCCGCAAGCCGCGCCACGGCAAATATGCTCTGCAACTTTGCCCAATCCGCGCGCCCTTGCGTCAATGCCGCTTGCGACGCGGCCGGCAGAGACTGCAGGAACGCATGCCACGATTCCACGCCGAACGCGACGCAGGACGCAAGCGCCAGTAACGCCGTTACAGTCGCCGCCGAGGCCATGGCGCGCCAATGACCGCCTGCCGCCAAGACAACCGGAAACAGGATGCCGAGATGCGGCTTGAACGTAAGCAGGCCGATGCAGCAACCGGCAAGCATTGGACTGCGCTCCAGCAAGACCAACGCCCCCCCAATCAAGCCGGCGGTGGCAAACCCGTTCTGTCCGACGACTGCATTGGATAAAACGCCAGGGAAAGCGCACGCCAGCACGATCCCTGCGCGCTGCCCGATGATCGCACGCACAGCGCTCACATAAACGGGGAATGTCAGAACGATCCAGGCTACGTGGGCCGAAACAAACGGAAGCGCGGCAAGCAAGGTTGCCACGAAGAGGAACGTGGGCGGATAAATCCAGGGGTACTCACCAGCGAATGGATGTCCGATAGCCGCAACTTCCGCGTCCTTGTGAATCGCGGGGTCATAGGCACCCGCCGGATCTCCGGCAAGGACCTGCCGTCCGCTCGCCAGACGTTGACGAAGTCGGTTGCGATCCGTTGTCCGCTCGCATCAATAATCCAGCTTCCCTGAAACAACGAGGTGACGAGATAGACGCATTGCGCGACACAGAGCGCAAAGCAGATCAACTCGACCGAGCCAGTCAGCCGAAACGATTGCGGACGTCCGGAGGTCACCGTGCCAGGGGGCATGCTGGGCACTGATATCGATCCTCATTAATCTGTCGAATGCCCGACCGGTTCAAAGCCCCATTCCTTTCCGAGGCGTTGAAGGCAGGTCGTCACCGTCCGATTGCAGCGCGCTTTATTCTCTGTGGCACGAGGCGCTCGCTTTGTAAGGCCTTTTGGGTACCGGATATTCCCGCCTCGTGATACTCTGCATCCTCGTTGACTTCCCAGATGTCATAAATGTGCTCGCCGGCCAGAATATTGCGAGCGGTCAGTATGGCAGTCATCATGGCATGGTCCTGATTGTTATATTTGTGCATGCCATTGCGGCCGACGAGGTGGAGAGTAGGATAGCTACTCTTAAGATCAAGACGAATCATCGCCACGTTCTCCCGGTAGCTTTCGTCATAGACCGGGTAGGCTTTCGCCTGGCGCACCACACAGGCATCCACAACATCGTTGGACTCGACGAGGCCGATGCGGGCGATCTCCGACTTGGCGAGCGCAACAAGCTCTGCATCGGCCGCGTCCCACAGCTCGTCGCCTTCGAAACAGAAATATTCCAGTCCCAGGCAACTCATCCCGGAGGGGACCATTTCCGGCGACCAGGAGCGAAAGTTCTGCACGCGTCCGACCTTGACTGACGGATCGTGGACATAAATCCAGTTGTCCGAGAACAGATCAGGCTTATTCACCATCAGCGCAACGGTGATGAAGTCACGGTAGCGCAATTGCTGCGCATGGAAATAGGACAGCGGCCGCGGCGATATTTTTTCCATCAGTTCGCGAATTGGCGCCGAGCTGATGACGTGCCTTGCAGTATAGCTTCGTCGCTCGCCATTCATGCTCGATACTTCTACGCGCCATATCCTGCGGTCTTGATCGAATGACAGCGCCTCCAATTCTCTGCCCATCAGGATGTTTCCGCCGCGCTGCCGGATCTTCTGCGCGGCCGTTTCCCACATCATTCCAGGCCCTTTGCGGGGGTATTGAAAGCTTTCGATCAAGGTCTTGACGACCGGCCCTCCGAATTTTCGCCCTGCTGGTGCAAGCTTGAGGGTGCGTTTGAAAGCATTGATGATGGCGACACCAAGATCGAGCCCTTTGATCCGTTGCGCTGCCCAATCGGACGATATTTCATCGCACGAAAGGCCCCACACCTTTTCGGTATAGGTCTTGAAGAAAATCGAGAACAGCCGCTCCCCAAACTGGTTGCGCACCCAGTCGTGAAAAGAGCGTGCGTCGTTGATCGGAAATGCCTTGGCATATGCGAAGGAGAGCATGCAGGCCGCGCTCCTGGCCAAGCCGAGATTGGTCAGAGCCTCAAATGCTTTGAGCGGGTAGGAATAGAATTTCCCCTCGTAGAAGATGCGCGACAGCCGCGGCCGTTCGATAAAGTCATCGGGCAGAATCTCACGCCATAGATCAACAATCTCACTTGGCTTTCGAGAAGAAGCGATGACCGCCAATATCGAACAGAAAATCCTTGTAGCGCACGGTGCGACTGATACCGCCGACGTAGATCGGGTCTTTCTCGATCACGGCCACCGATTGAATTTTCTCTGCCAGGCAGTAGGCGGCGGTGAGCCCCGCGGGTCCGGCACCAATTATGAGCACTTCGAAGTCAACCGACATGATGCAAGACACTTTTGTGATGCGATCAGGATCGCAGGGTGCCGGCGCACGGCTTGAGTGGAGCGAAGGCAAACAGGCGGTGGCCATTGTACGAAACCACTGCCCCGACGCCGGCTCCGACCAGGATCGCAACCTGCGGCACGCCGGCTAGCACCGTCGAGGCGAAGACAGCGAACACGATGTAGCTCGTGCTCTGCGCCGCGACCGTCACTGCGGCATAGCGCACGGCTTCGTCGCGCTGACCGCGGCCGGTGCGTTCGAAAGTAAAAATTCGGTTAAGCCGCCATGTGAGGACGGTGGCCGCGGAAAGTGCCGCCAGACCAGCCAACAGCGGATGAAGCCCCAGCATCAGCATCAAGGTGAAAAGGGCGATGTCGGCAGCCAACCCGACGCCTCCGACCAGCAGAAAACGCAATGGTCGCGACATGCGATGCGCGCGCAGTCGGGGCCATCTGCCTCCTGCGCCGGCCGGGTAACAGCCACTCGAGGCAAGTTTGATGGTCATCTGCCGCTGGTCCCATAGCCGGACGCCGCTCGGCCGCCCGGCAACGCGCCGCCCCATGACGGGCAGCCGCTCCCCCAGCCCAGATTTGTCTCAGGGATTTGTTAAATCGGCCTTTATCCCGCACAGGGGAAAGGACGATCTCGATTACGGTTAAGCAGATCGCAATGCTCCCTGCGCATTCTCGCGCAGCAAAGCACCACACATCTGATCCGGGAAAATTGAGCAGATATGACTCTGCCTGCGACAGCTCCGCATACGGCGGCGAGGGACAGCTTTTTCAAGCTGGCTTTGGCAATTGGCGTGCTCGTGGTCGGGCTGGAGGTCGGCTATCTGCTCTATTCGCCCCTCCCCTATGATCCGGTCGGCTATCTGGTCGGCCGCGACTTTGTTAACACGTGGGTGGGAGGTGAACTTGCGCTGACGCGCGAGCCGCAGGCCCATTTCGCGGTCGACGCCTACAACGGTCTATTGGCAGAGAAGTTCGGCGGTCGTTATCCGCTGCATATTTGGTCATACCCCCCGCATTTTCTGCTTTTTACCTGGCCCTTCGCGCTCATGCCCTACATGACGGCCTATGTCCTGTATTGTGTGGCCGGAATGCTCGTGTATCTCGTCGTGGTGGCGGACGGTGAACGCCGCATCGACCACCTCGTGCTCCTGGCGCTGGCGCCGGCGGTGACGGTCAATATCTGGTGCGGACAGAACGCTTTCTGGACGACGGCGCTGCTCATCGGCGGCCTTGTTCAGCTCGATCGTCGTCCGGCCGTCGCGGGAGTCCTGTTCGGGGTCCTCAGCATCAAGCCGCAATTGGGGGTGCTGCTGCCCCTCATGCTTGTGCTCACGGCGCGGTGGCGCGCCATCCTGTTCGCCGCAATGACGGTTGCCATCCTATTGGCGCTTGCAACACTCGCGTTCGGAGCAAGCGTCTGGACCGCGTACCTGCACGACGCGATGCCGGTGCAAACCAACGTGTTTCTTCGCGACTACGAGAATTTCATGACTCACATGCCAACCGCATTCATGAATGCGAGGGTGGCGGGCCTCTCTCTCCCGGTGGCAGCTTGTTTGCAGGCCGTGCTCTCGCTGGCATCGGTAACGGCCGTGGTCTGGACATTCCGCCGCAGTCGGGATGCCGACCTGTCGAACGCGCTGCTGGTGACCGCCACTTTTGTGGTGACGCCCTATGCCTTCAACTACGATATGGTGGCTTTCGGCTGGGTGATCGTCAAGCTCATGGACCGCATCGACAATAATGCCTGGGACCATGGTCTTATGCTTGCCGTCTGGGCCACGCCTTTCATGACTGTGGCTCTGGGCATTGCCGGGCTTCCCATATCGGTTCTGCCGATGCTCGGGATGGGAGCAAGGCTGCTATGGAAAATTGCGAATATGCAGGCTCATCCGGGACCGCAATTGCAAAGGACCCCGCTGCCGCAATTCACAGCAGCCAGCTGAACCCAGCAAAGCGCAAAAAGGCGCCTACACCTTCACCAGCGGCACTTTCGGCACCGACCCGCGCGGAGAGGATGGACCATCACCGCCGCGTGGACCGGATGGCTTGCGGCGAGCGCCGGTCCGGCGTTTCACCTTGCCGCCATGCTCGGGAATCTTTTCCGGCTTTGGCGTCACTGGCCCGTCGAGATATTCGAAGCCGAGCTTGATTGCGGCCGCCTCATCCTCGGTCACTATGACACGAACGTGCCCGCCGCGCTTTAGCTTGCCGAACAGCACTTCATCGGCAAGCGGCTTCTTGATATTTTCCTGAATGAGGCGGGCCATGGGCCGCGCGCCCATCTGCTCGTCATAGCCATGCTCGATGAGCCACTTGCTGGCATCCTCGGAGAGCTCGATGGTGACGTCCCTGTCTCCAAGCTGTGCTTCGAGCTGAAGCACGAACTTCTCCACCACCTTGGCAATAATCTCAGGCGTGAGATGCGCGAACGTGATGATCGCATCCAGACGGTTGCGGAATTCAGGCGCAAACATACGATTGATCGCTTCCAGGTCGTCGCCTTCGCGCTTGATGCGGGTAAACCCATAGGCCTGACGCGCAAGATCGGCAGCGCCCGCGTTGGTGGTCATGATCAAAATTACGTTACGGAAATCGACCTGCTTGCCATTATGGTCGGTGAGCTTCCCGTGGTCCATGATCTGCAATAGCACATTGAACAGATCGGGATGGGCCTTTTCAATCTCGTCAAGCAGAAGAACACAATGCGGATGCTGGTCGACACCGTCGGTGAGCAGACCGCCCTGATCGAAACCCACATACCCGGGAGGCGCGCCGATGAGCCGCGACACCGTGTGCCGCTCCATATATTCGGACATGTCGAAGCGAATCATCTCCACGCCCAACGCGATTGCGAGTTGCTTCGCCACCTCGGTCTTGCCGACGCCGGTGGGGCCGGAGAACAAGTAGCAGCCGATCGGCTTTTCCGGTTCACGAAGTCCTGCGCGAGCGAGCTTGATGGAAGCAGATAACGCCGTAATCGCCCTGTCCTGACCGTACACGACCTGCCTGAGCGCCTGGTCGAGGTGCTGAAGCACCACCGCATCGTCCTTGGATACGGTCTTCGGGGGGATCCGCGCCATCGTGGCGATGGTGGTTTCAATCTCCTTGATGCCTATCGTTTTCTTGCGGCGGGCTTCCGGCAGCAGCATTTGCGCCGCCCCCGATTCGTCGATGACGTCTATGGCTTTGTCCGGAAGCTTGCGGTCGTGGATATAGCGCGCGGACAGCTCGACTGCCGCCTTGATCGCCTCGGTCGTGTATTTGAGCTTGTGATAATCCTCGAAATAAGGCTTGAGCCCTTTGAGGATCTCGATCGCGTCCGGCACCGTCGGCTCGTTCACATCGATTTTCTGGAAGCGACGCACCAGCGCGCGGTCTTTTTCAAAATACTGCCGGTACTCCTTGTAGGTCGTCGATCCGATGCAGCGCAGCGTCCCCGACGCCAATGCGGGCTTGAGCAAGTTGGAAGCATCCATTGCGCCGCCGGAGGTGGCTCCGGCGCCGATCACGGTGTGGATCTCATCGATGAACATGATCGCACCGGGATAGGCTTCGAGCTCCTTGATTACCTGCTTGAGCCGTTCCTCAAAATCCCCGCGGTAGCGGGTCCCAGCCAGCAGCGTACCCATGTCGAGACAGAATACGGTCGCGTTCTTGAGCACATCCGGAACTTCCCCGTGCACGATCCTTCGCGCCAGACCTTCGGCGATCGCAGTCTTGCCCACCCCGGCATCCCCGACGAACAGCGGGTTGTTTTTCTGGCGGCGACATAGCACCTGGATCGTGCGGCTGATTTCGGCCCCACGGCCGATCAGCGGGTCGATCTTGCCCTCTCGTGCCTTCTTGTTGAGGTTGATGCAGTATGCATCGAGCGCGTCGCCCTTCTTCTTGCTGTCATCTCCGGTCTTGGTATCGGTCTCGTCCTCGGAGCCGCGTACCGGGCGTGCCTCAGACATGCCTGGGCGCTTGGCGATACCGTGGCTGATGTAATTGACCGCATCGTAACGGGTCATATCCTGCTCTTGCAGGAAATACGCCGCGTGACTCTCACGCTCGGCGAAAATCGCAACCAGTACATTTGCCCCAGTGACTTCTTCACGGCCCGACGACTGCACATGAATGACGGCGCGCTGGATGACGCGCTGGAATCCGGCCGTCGGCTTGGAATCCTCGTTGCCATCACTGACCAGGTTCTCAAGCTCGCTCTCGAGATAGGCCGTGAGGCTGCGTCGCAGCTTATCCAGATCCACGTTGCACGCACGCATGACGGCGGCGGCATCCTGGTCATCAAGTAGTGCGAGCAAGAGATGTTCGAGCGTGGCGTATTCGTGATGACGCTCATTGGCCAGCGCCAGAGCGCGGTGCAGGGATTGCTCGAGGTTGCGCGAAAACGTAGGCATGTCAGGTCCCGTAATAACGCGTTATATGGTTCCGGCGTTCCCTTTGCTCCAGCGCATTTATTTTTTTTCCATCACGCACTGCAGAGGATGCTGGTGTTTGCGGGAAAAGTCCATAACCTGCGTGACTTTTGTCTCTGCCACTTCGTAGGTATATATCCCGCATTCGCCGATCCCGTGCTGATGCACATGCATCATGATTCGCTGGGCGGTTTCGGGATCCTTGTTGAAAAAGCGCTCAAGCACGTGCACCACGAATTCCATCGGCGTGTAGTCGTCATTCAGGAGCAGCACACGGTATAGGCTGGGACGCTTGGTGTGGGGCTTGGTCTTGGTGATGACGGCAGTGCCCGGTGTCCCCGGCGTGCGAGGTTTGGAGTGATCGTCATCCGCGAGCCGCGGCACCGGCACCGTTGGTCTAATCCCGGCATT
>Ga0310914_10004123_pt1 | contig 10138 bp, 9 predicted proteins | sample GREbulkMGAN108_FD_203450 | JGI IMG/M metagenome (GOLD analysis project Ga0310914, IMG submission 203450) | Lab enrichment of tropical soil microbial communities from Luquillo Experimental Forest, Puerto Rico - GRE.bulkMG.AN108 | ecosystem: Environmental > Terrestrial > Soil > Tropical forest >...
ACGGGTCATGACCGCCGCCGCCGAGGGGCTGCGCTTGGCTCGCGGACTGCACGACGCCGGGGTCGATCCGTTTGCGCTATTGGGTGCCTAGCTGCGAAGGTTGTCCCGGATGGGCACCGCGATGCAATTTTTCTCCCTGAGTTTTCCGGAAAGCCAGGAGAACACAGGCCTCTTTCAAGCCGAAAATGGCGGTGCAGGATGATCAGTCAGTGGCTTGTTAGCATCAGTCTCCTACTCGTCGTCGGCTATTATGGTCGTGGCTGGCAAGCTCGGGCTCGGTCGGCTGCCCGGCGACATCGTGATCTAGTGCGGAGATTTCCGCTTCTATTTCCCGATCGTGACGCGCCTTGCCGTCAGCCTGGTCGTGTCGCTGATCTTGTGGCTCCTGAACCCATGAACCACTCGGAGAGGGTGTGAGGGGGACGTGTTCCGCTTACCGACGCGCTCGGGCCCTTGAAGCTCGTCCACATTCACCGGTCGTCCATCGGGCTCAAGGCTGTCGTCGCAATCGACAACATCGCCTGCGGGCCGGCAGTCGGTGGCGTGCGCATAGCGCCCGATGTCAGCACCGAGGAGGCCTTCCGGCTCGCGCGGGCGATGACCTTCAAGAATGCAGCCGCCGAGCTGCCCGCACAGCGGCGGCAAATCGGTGATATTTGCCGATCCCAAGATGCCGCTCTCTGCCAAGGAACGGCTGATCCGTGCCTTTGCAGCGGCGATGGGCGATCTCACGGATTACATCCCCGGGCCCGATATGGGGACCGACGAGTTGGCGATGGGATGGATCAAGGACGAGACCGGCCGTGCCGTTGGCCTCCCCGGCGAGCTTGGCGGCATCCCGCTCGACGAGATCGGCGTCATCGGCTTTGGCCTCGCGGTCGCGATCGATGTAGCGCGGGAACATATCGGGTTGCCGCTGGCTGGCGCGCGGGTCGTCATCCAGGGCCTTCGGCTCGGTCGGCAAGCACGCCGCGCGCTTCCTCGTCGAGAAAGGGGCGGTGCTGGTCGCTGCGAGCGACGCAAGCGGCACGATCGCCGACAAGTACGGCATGGACCTGGCTGCCCTGATCGCGCTCAAGGCTGAGGGCCGGCCCCTACACGATCATGGGCGCGGCCGCAAGCTCGGCGTGGACGCGGTGATAGATATCCCTTGCGACATCTGGATCCCGGCGGCGCGACCGGATGTCATCCACGCCGACAACGTCGCACGGCTGCAGACCCGGATCCTTGCCGAGGGTGCCAACATTCCTTGTTCGGCGGAGGCCGAGCAGGAGCTCGCCGCCCGTGGCGTGCTGGTTCTGCCCGATTTCATCGCCAATGCCGGCGGCGTGATCTGCGCGGCGATCGAATATCGCGGTGGGACGGAGGCGGCTGCTCTCGCGTACATCGCGGAAAAAATCCGGGCCAACATCGAGCCCTTGCTCGACGAGATGCGGTGCACCGGTGCCTACCGCGCAAAGCAGCGCTGTCGCTAGCGACCGAGCGGGTGCAGCGGGCGATGCGGACGCGGCGATGGGGATATGAGGGCGAAGTGAATTGAGCTGGATCAATGTTCCGCCTGATGCTCCTGACGAATATCAACCCGTTCTCTTTCAGCTGACCGATGGAGACAGCAATGACAGAGGTACCCGTCGAAGTGAAGAAAGCGCCGCCGGCGCGGACCACCCTTCCCGATGTATGGCAATCCTTTCGCAGCGAAATGGACCGCTTGTTCGATCGGTTCGGCAGCGGGTTCGGTTTTCCGTCGTTCCGACGGATGTTCGACATCGAACCGGCGTGGCGCAGTTCGTTCAGCCTTTCCACGCCGGCGATCGACATGAGCGAGGACGAAAAGTCTTACAAGATCTCGGCAGAGTTGCCAGGGATCGACGCCAAGGACATCGACGTGTCGGTATCCGGCGACATGCTGGTCCTCAAGGGCGAAAAGCGCCAGGAGAAGGAGGAGAAGGACAAGAACTATCATTTCTCCGAGCGTGCCTACGGCTCGTTTCACCGCGCGTTCGAACTGCCAGCGAGCGTCGATCGTAACAAGGTCGCCGCCGATTTCTCGAAGGGGGTATTGACGATCACGCTGCCGAAGACGGCGGAGGCTCAGAGACCGCTAAAAAAAATCGAGGTGAAATCATCCTGATATGTGGCTGGTGAGGCGGCGGGACGCTCCGCCACCTCGGCCCTCGCGATGACGTTTCGCCGGCGCCATGAACGGCTGCGCGCCATGCGTCTGAAGGTGGCGGATGTCTACGGCCCACGACGCTCCTGAGGCACTGGACGAGGGCCGGGATTCGTCGCCCGACAGCCTTTTGCCCATGCCCGTTCGTGTCAGTCGAGTCCGACGAGACGGCGGATGTCGCAACCCTCGAACTGACACCTCCTTCGGCCTTCGCCTTCATCGCAGGCCAATTCAATATGCTTTACGTGTTCGGGCTGGGCGAAACGGCGATCAGCATCAGCGGGGATGCGGCCGAAGAGGGCCGGATCGTGCATACGGTGCGGGCAGTCGGCGCCGTCAGCAGCGCGATCACTCGGCTGTGCCGGGATCAGGTCATTGGCGTGCGCGGACCGTATGGCTCGTATTGGCCCGTTGCCGAGAGCGAAGGCAGCGACATTATCATCGTGGCGGGCGGGCTCGGTCTCGCACCGCTCCGCCCAGTAATCTATCACGTGCTCGCCCATCGCGAGCAGTACGGCAAAGTCGCTCTGCTCTATGGTGCGCGGGGTCCGGGTGAAATCCTCTACCGGCGGGAGCTCGAAGCATGGCGCCGGGGTGTCGACATTACGGTCACGGTCGATCACGCCGCAGCGGATTGGCGCGGCAATGTCGGCGTCGTACCGGCCATGATCCCGCGTGCACCGGTCGATCCGAACCGTGCAGTTGCCATGGTGTGCGGGCCGGAGATCATGATGCGGTTTACCGTCGACGCGCTGCGCCAGCGGGGGCTGGCCATGGATCGGATCTCCATCTCGATGGAGCGCAACATGAAATGCGCGATCGGGCAATGCGGGCATTGTCAGTTCGGACCCGCGTTCGTCTGCCGCGATGGGCCAGTTTTTCGTTTCGACCGCATCGCCCCGTTTTTCAACACCCGCGCCTGGCGGTGTGGAAATTCGCTTCCTGCGACGGCTGCCAGCTCAGTCTGCTCGACTGCGAGGACGAGCTTCTTGCGGTCGCGGGAGCGCTCGACATCGCCTATTTTGTCGAGGCGTCGCGACGGATGTTTCGCGGGCCGTACGATCTCTCGCTGGTCGAAGGCTCGATCACCACGCCCGCCGACGCCGAGCGTATCCTAAGGGTGCGTCGTCTATCGCGGCATCTGGTGACAATCGGCGCTTGCGCCACGTCGGGTGGCATCCAGGCTTTGCGAAACTTCGCCGATGTCCGCGAATTCGCTGCCGCCGTCTATCCGCACCCCGAATATCTGAAGACGCTCGCGACCTCGACGCCGATCGGCGCTCACGTGCGCGTCGATTTCGAGCTGCGCGGCTGCCCAATCGAAAAGGGCCAGCTGCTCGAGGTCATCAAGGCTTTTCTGATCGGGCGCAAGCCGTCGATCCCCGCTCACACTGTGTGCCACGAATGCAAACTGCGTGGCACCGTCTGTGTCATGGTCGCGCAGGGAACACCCTGCCTCGGCCCCGTTACCCAGACCGGCTGCGGCGCGATCTGCCCGGCTTACAGCCGGGGCTGCTACGGTTGCTTCGGGCCGGCCGAGAGCCCAAACACGGCCGCGATCGCGCGCGAATTCTCGGCGCTCGGCATGGCCCAGCGCGATATCGCTCGCATCTTCCGTACCTTTAACGCCGCCGCCGAGGCATTCCGGAAAGAGAGCGAGGCCCATGGCGAATAGGACTGTGCGCGTCGACTACATTGCGCGCGTCGAAGGCGAAAGCTCGCTCGAACTTCATGTTCGCAACGGCGCGGTTGATAGGGTGCGCCTCAGCATCTTCGAGCCGCCGCGCTTCTTCGAGGCATTGCTGCGCGGGCGCGGCTTCGGCGAGGTGCTCGACATTGTCGCCCGTATTTGCGGGATCTGTCCGATCGCCTACCAAATGAGCGGCGTGCACGCGATCGAGGATGCGCTCGGCATCCAGGTCGATGAACCAATCCGCGGGCTACGCCGACTGCTCTATTGCGGCGAATGGATCCAGAGCCATGCGCTGCACATTGTGATGCTGCATGCTCCCGACTTCCTCGGCTATCCGGATGCGATCGCGATGGCGCGCGAGCATGGAGAGGCGGTGCAGCGCGGGCTGGCGCTCAAGAAAACCGGCAACGAACTCTTGCGCGTGCTCGGTGGTCGCGAGATTCATCCGATAAATGCGCGCGTCGGCGGGTTCTATCGAGTTCCGGGCCGCGCCGAACTTGCGCCGTTGGCCGAAGCGCTGAAGCATGCGCGCGATCAGGCGATCGAGACACTGCGTTGGACGGCGAGTTTTTCGTTTCCCGAATTCGTCCGCGACTACGAGTTCGTGGCGTTGCGTCATACCGATGAGTACCCGATGAACGCCGGGAGGATCGTCTCCTCGGCGGGTCTCGACATTGCCGCCGTCGATTACGAAACCGAGTTCATCGAGCGTCAGATGCCGTACTCGACGGCGCTTCATTCCGCATTGAAAGAGCGTGGTGCCTATCTGGTAGGGCCAATGGCGCGTTATGCTCTCAACCGGGATCGCCTGCCGGTCGAGATCCGTGCGCTCGCCGACGAAGTCGGTCTCGAGCCGATGTGCCGCAATCCCTTCCGCAGCATCCTCATTCGCGGTATCGAGGTCGTTTATGCCTGCGACGAGGCACTGCGTCTGATAGCTGGTTACCAGCCGCCGCCACGGCCTTTTGTGCCACCCGAGCCGCGTGCCGCCGTCGGCTACGCGTGCACCGAGGCGCCCCGCGGCGTCCTTTATCACCGCTACCGTCTCGATGGAGAGGGCACGATCCTTGAGGCAAGCATCGTTCCGCCAACCGCGCAAAACCAAGGTGTCATCGAAGGGGATTTGCGAGACGTCGCGACTGCCAGCCTCGATCTCGACGACCACGCACTGCAGGCCAGCTGCGAGCAGAGCATTCGCAACCATGACCCCTGCATCTCCTGCGCGGCACATTTCTTGAAGTTCCAACTGCACCGAACATGAACGGCAGCGAACGGGCCCTGGCGCTGGTTGCTGGGATCGGTAATCCGGACCGTGGCGACGACGGCTTTGGTCCGACGGTCGCCCAGCGGTTGCGCGGGCGTGCGCCTTTCACGGTTCGCGTTGTCGAACGCAGCGGCGATGCTCTCGCCCTGATCGAGGATTGGAACGGTATCCCCTTTGTGATTGTCATCGATGCGGCAGCAGCGATCAGCCAACCGGGACGGGTCCATCGCCTCGATCTCACCGATAGGCCGCTCCCGATCGGACTTGCGCCTCCCTCTAGCCACGCATTCGGGGTCGCGGAAACCGTCGAGCTGGCGCGCAGCCTCGGCAAGCTGCCTCGGCATCTCATCGCTTACCTTGTCGAGGGCGAGCAATTCGCTACGGGAGCACCGCTGTCGCCAAAGGTTGCCAACGCCGTCGAGACGGTAGCAGAGCGGATCGTCAATGAGCTTTCCGCGATATTGGAGGCAAAAGGAAACGCCGGATATGCATGAGACAGCACTTGTCCGGGACGTCGTCCATCGGATCAATGACCTCGCTCGCGCGACCGGCGCGCGCCGCGTCACGGGTGCTAAGGTGTGGCTCGGCGCACTAAGCCACTCTTTCGGCCCAGCATTTTCGAGAGCATTACGCCATCGAGGCGCAAGGATCGATCGCCGCCGGAGCAACATTGGCAATCGAGGCGTCGGACGATCTCAATCACCCGCACGCCCAGCACGTCCGGCTTGAAAGCGTCGATCTCGACGAATGACCTCGCTGCACGCCTCGATCACGCTGCAGGTCGAGACCGCGACTGGCTACGGCCGGGCGGCGCCGGTGCGCTCTCGATCAGCTTGCGCAGCCTATTGCGACCGCGGGAAAGGCGCGACCGGACGGTCCCGACCGGGACGCCGAGGCGGGCCGCGATAGTCTCGTACCGTTCGCCGTCCAATCCGATCGGCACCACCACCGACCTTTGCTCTGCGGGCAGCCTTGCCAGTGCACGCTCGAGGTCCCGCACCTCGAGCCATGCGATTTGACGCGGGAGACAGGTCAGCGACGCCTGGGCGTAGTTCCGCTCGATCATGGCGCCATTTCGTACGGCTCGGCGGATATCGCTCACATGCTGGTTGTGTAGGATGGTGAACAGCCACGCTCGCAAGTCTGTCCCTTGCCGCCAAAGGTGGATGTTTTCAATCCCGCGGACGACCGTCTCCTGGACGAGATCATCCGCGGCGGCGGCATTGTGCGTCAGATGCAGCGCATAATGCCTGAGGCGCGGCAGCAGCGCCGCAATCTCCGGGGCAAAGCGCTCGACCTTGGATTTGTTTTGCCGGTGCCGAGTGCTGCTGTCACGAGCCGCCGTTAATGCCATCTTCGCCCTCGTCGGCATCTGCTCGCCAGCTGGTCCTAGGCTTTGGACGGGCTCGCCGGCTCTTTGATTTGGGTCAGGCGCTTTTCCAGCAGAGCGGCTTCTTTCTCCAGCTTGTCAGCTGTCCTCAGCCGAGCATCCCAAATCCACGGGTCTCCCGCGCGCTCGGCAAACTCGCGGTACCAAGCGGCCAGATCCCGAAGCTTACGCGCTTCGTCCATCGCCTTCTTCCCTCCGCACCTACCCGCCGGCTGATCAACATCAGCCTTTGGCTCGTCCGAGAGAAAGAAAATCATCGGTCTTTTCTGCCCGGACCTTGAGCCGATTTTCGCCAGGCTGCGCTCATCCGCTTGATCTGGATCAGCTAAATCGGCCGATACAGGCGTTCGACATCGGAGCGCCGGCAAAGCTCAGTTCCCGATCCCAACAACGCTGCCGCTCCGGCCGCCAGGCCAAATCTGACGGCCTCACGTAACGGCAGTGCCCGGGAGAGACCGAGAACTATCCCCGCCAGCATGCTGTCGCCCGCGCCGACCGTGCTTCTCGCCTCGACCGGGACCGCGGCGAACCGCTCGCACTCCTCAACGGTAACTAGCAATGCGCCTTCGGCCCCGAGCGACAGCACGACGATCTCGCTGCGGCTCCGCTCAATTACTTCGCGTGCGGCTTTTTCTTGCTCAAACGGGGTGCCGATTTCTCGTCCTACTAAGTCCTGCAGCTCCCGCAGGCTCGGTTTTAGCAGGTAGATCCCATGGCCAGCCTGCTTGAGTGCGGCGCCCGAGGTATCAAGCACGAAGCGTTTGCCCAGCCTTTGCGCTAGGTCGGCCACTCGGGCATAGAAATTCTCCCGAACACCCAGTGGGAGACTGCCGCTGGCGACGATATAGGCCGCTTCTGCCGCCACGACCGACAGCCGGTCGAGACAGCGTTCCTGGTCTCGCTCGGAAACCTCCGGCCCCGGCAGGATGAAACGAAACTGCTCCCCGGTTTGGCGGTCTTCGACCGCGAGGCTTTCGCGGGTGAACCCGGCGATTGCGATCGAGTGATGAGGCACACCTTCCTGGTCCAAAAGGTGCGTGATCATTTCACCGGCCGGCCCACCGACCGGGAAGATCGCGACCGCGTCTCCGCCCAGCGCTTGCACCGCCCGTGCGACGTTGATCCCGCCGCCGCCGGGATCGTAGCGCGGCGGCGAACAGCGCAGCTTGTGCGTCGGGACGACTCGGTCGGTCGAGGTGGCGATGTCGAGCGCCGGGTTCATCGTCAATGTCACGATCGTGCCCACGGGGATGCGCCTACTGCGCTGCGAGCGAGCGGGCTGCCGCCGCCTGCTCCGCCTCGTGCACCACGGTGGTGGTGCGCAAGAGGCTCGCCGCATTGACGCTGATCGAATCGATCCCGAGCTCGGCCAAGAAACGTGCTATCTCCGGATAATTCGCCGGCGCTTCGCCACAGATCCCGACGTGACGATCGTTGCGTTTGGCGCCGGTCACCGCGAGCCGCAGCATTTCGAGCATGCCGGCGTCGCGCTCATCGAAGTCGAAAGCGACGATCTCGGAATCACGGTCGACCCCCAGTGTCAATTGCGTCAGGTCATTCGAGCCGATCGAGAACCCGTCAAATATCTCTGCAAAAGCGTCGACTTGGATCACGTTGTTGGGGATCTCGCACATGACGTAGATCTCGAGCCCGTTGTCGCTGCGCCGGAGCCCGTGCCGAGCCATCGTCTCGATCACCTCCCTACCTTCGGCGACCCGGCGGCAGAAGGGCACCATCACCCGCAGGTTGGTCAGCCCCATTTCGTTGCGCACGCGCGCTAGTGCGGCGCACTCGAGGGCGAAGCCCGCGGCATAGGCGGGGTGGGCATAGCGCGAAGCACCGCGGAAGCCGAGCATCGGGTTCTCTTCCTTCGGCTCGAACCCGGCACCGCCGAGGAGGCTCGCGTATTCGTTGGTCTTAAAGTCCGACAGCCGCAGGATGACCGGCTTCGGATAAAACGCGGCGGCAATCGTGCCGACCCCCTCGGCCAATTTCGCGACAAAGAAATCGGTTGGGCGGGCATAGTTCCGCACCAGTCTGGTGATCGTCATGAAAGCCTTCTTCGAGGTGACCTTTTCTGGGCAAGCGAGCGCCATCGGATGGACACCGATGTGCTCGTTGACAATGAACTCCATCCGCGCGAGCCCGACACCGTCATTGGGCAGCATCGCTGTGTGATAGGCGAGTTCGGGATTGCCCAGATTGACCATGATTTTGGCGCGCGGCCGCGGCAACGCACCCGCCGGCACCCGGGTGATCTCGAACGGCAGAACGCCGTCGTAGACCTTGCCGACCTCACCGTCGGCGCAGCTGACCGTGACGAGCAACCCGGTGGCAAGGCGTTCGGTCGCCCCTTCGGCGCCGACCACCGCCGGCACGCCGAGTTCGCGGGCTACAATGGCGGCGTGGCAGGTGCGTCCGCCGCGGCTGGTGACGATCGCCGCGGCCGTCTTCATGACCGGCTCCCAATCTGGGCTGGTCGCTTCGGCTACCAGCACCTCTCCGGGAAGGAAGGAGGAGAGGTTGTGCGCGTCCGTCACCACCCGAACCTTACCCGAAGCAATTTTTTCACCGACCGCGCGCCCGGTTACGAGGACCGGGCCGCTGGCCTTCAACGCATAGGTCTCGAAGGCGCCCGGTTCGCGGCGCGAGGCGACTGTCTCGGGGCGGGCCTGGACGATGTAGAGCTTGCCGTCGACCCCGTCCTTGGCCCACTCGATGTCCATCGGCGTCGGCTGCCCGGCCAGTCGCGAGTAGTGGTCCTCGATGCGGATCGCGTAACCGGCGAGCTCGAGCACCTCTCCGTCGGCGAGACAATAGCGTTCTCGATCGGTCTTGCGGGTCGGCAGGTTACGGGTGCTGGCCTCGCCGTGCCCGCGCGCATAGACGAGCCGCATCTGCTTTCTGCCGAGCGAGCGGCTCAGTACGGCGCGGTAGCCCTGGCGGAAGGTCGGTTTATGAACGTAGAACTCGTCCGGGTCGACCTTGCCCTGGACGACGTTCTCGCCGAGACCCCAGGATCCGGTCACGAAGACCACATCGCGAAATCCGGATTCGGTGTCGAGCGTGAAGATGACGCCGCTCGACGCCAGATCCGAGCGGACCATTTTCATTACCCCGACCGACAGTGCCACTCTAAAGTGGTCGAAGCCGTTGTCGATGCGATAGACGATGGCGCGGTCGGTGAAGATCGAGGCAAAGCAGCGCCGGCAGGCCTCGAACAGATCGCTCTCGCCTTGCACATTCAGAAAGCTCTCGTGCTGGCCGGCGAAGCTCGCAGTCGGCAGGTCTTCGGCGGTGGCTGAGCTGCGCACGGCAACCGCGACCCCGGCGCCGCATTTTTCTTCGAGGGCACGATAGGCCGCGGCGATCTCTGTGTGGAGATACTCGGTGCCTGTCGCCTCGTAAACCAGCCGACGGGCGGCGGCAGCGCGCTCGGCGAGCAGCGCCACATCGTGGTGGTCGAAGCCGGAGAGAAGCCGGCGCAATTCGTCCTCGATTCCGGCCGCAGCGAGCGCGTCGCGGTAGGCTCGGGCGGTCAGCGCGAAACCCTCGGGCACTCTGACCCCCTCGCGCGCGAGCATCGCATAAAGCTCCCCGAGCGATGCGGTCTTGCCCCCG
>Ga0310914_10004130_pt1 | contig 10124 bp, 4 predicted proteins | sample GREbulkMGAN108_FD_203450 | JGI IMG/M metagenome (GOLD analysis project Ga0310914, IMG submission 203450) | Lab enrichment of tropical soil microbial communities from Luquillo Experimental Forest, Puerto Rico - GRE.bulkMG.AN108 | ecosystem: Environmental > Terrestrial > Soil > Tropical forest >...
GGAGCCTACCGGGCTTGAGGCGACGGGCCTGACCTCGAACTGGTGGCTGGGCCTGAGCTTGCTGCACAATCTCTTCACCTTAGAGCACAACTCTATCTGCGACCATCTGGTGAAGGCCGTCCCGGAGTGGAAGCAGCAAGAGGACGCAGACGATAAGTATTTTCGCGTGGCGCGCCTGGTCAATAGCGCGCTGATGGCCAAGATCCACACTGTGGACTGGACCTGTGCCATTCTTCCAAATCCTGTCCTCCAGATAGGCATGAACGCCAACTGGTCGGGTTTGGCTGGCGCGCACCTCAAGAGGGACTTCGGACGCATCAGTGCCTCCGAAGAAATCAGCGGTATCATCGGGTCTGAAACCAACCAGAATGGCGCGGATTACTGCTTGACGGAGGAGTTCACGTCCGTCTATCGCTTGCACCCACTCCTGCCCAATAACATTCAGGTTTACTTCGCCGATGACGGACGCCAAGGGCGGCTGCTGAAATTCGAATCTGATGATCCCAACGACACCAGCGTCATCGTCGGACCCAACGCGATGGAGAACGCGCTTCAGGGCGGGGCGACTCTGCTCGACCTGATTTTCAGCTTCGGCGTTCAAAGCCCAGGCGCGGTCACGCTGCGCAACTATCCGAACTGGATGCGCAGGATGCATCGCCGCAACGGCGCAAAAGTAGAAGAGCTGATCGACTTGGCGACTATCGACATATTGCGCGATCGCGAGCGTGGCGTACCACGTTACAACCGTTTTCGCGAACTGTTTCACATGCCGCGGGTCAACTCATTTGAGAAGATGACGGATGATCCCGAGTTGGCCCGCACCTTGCGCGAGATCTACGGCCACCCCGACAAGGTGGACCTGATGGTAGGAATGTACGCAGAGAAACCGCCGGAGGGATTCGGTTTCAGCGATACCGCCTTCCGCGTTTTCATCCTCATGGCGTCACGGCGGCTCAAGAGCGACCGCTATTTTACCCAGGATTTCACACCGGCGGTTTACACCCAGCCCGGGATTGATTGGATCAATGACAACAACATGACATCGGTTCTTCTGCGGCATTTCCCGGAACTGACTCCGGTTCTGATGCGGACCAAGAACGCTTTCGCGCCCTGGAGCCCGATCAGTTCACTGCAAAGTGTGAAGACTTTGTGAGGAATGTTTAGTTTTCTGGACGCACCCACAACTGCAGACTCTCAAGTGAAACCCGAGTATCGCCTCCGCTGACGTCAGGGCGAACGCTCAGCTCAAGCCCGGTGGCCGAAGGAAGGTGTTCGTCGTATTCTTCGCATTCGTTCTCGGTGGTCGGTGGACTGAAGTTCCACTGTTGCGGGACGAGATCTTTCCAGACCGATGTTTCCTGCAGCAGCCATCGCAGCACGAACTCCTGAGTCCGGGCAAGCCCTTTTTCTTTGAAAACCAACTGAATGACCTGAATTGTCTTCGGGTGATCGAAAAGTAGCCAAATGGTCTGAATGCCAGGTTCGCTGGCCCGCCAGCCGTCCTGCACATCCTTCAACAGCGCCCCCTCGGCGGGATAACCTTCGGCCTCTGAACTGACTTCGACCCGAGCCGCTTGCTCCAGGTCCAGCCACTCATGTCCCGGCGCGGCGCTACTGCTGCCAATTGGAGAAAGCAGTGTTTTTCGCATGTTGGGCGACACGCCGTTGCTGCAGACTTCAAATTGGACCATTTCTGCCATGCCTCCCGCAGCCGCCGAGAAAGTCTAAAGAGCCGAGAGAGTCGAAAGAAATGACTGCGAAACGAGATGTTGTTGATGGTCTGCTCCGCTGTTTCTCAACGTGGCCGCCTACCGCGTACGCGTTCCATGCCAATGACTGTCACTGCCTACGTTGTAATACCAAAATAGAAATTGCTCCCTCGTTCTATTTAGGAAGGTGCCACGCAAGTGATCGGCTGAACCATTTGAATTGTCTTCAACCCATTGCGCAGACAAAAGACCGTGAGCCGGTTTGAGGAATACGTGCCGTTGCTGACCTGTTCGACCGCACGTGGATCGAACCGTAAATTAAAAGCCCCTGCCCTTCATGATTCCAAATCCGAATGCGATTGTCCTTGGCCCCGATTTCCCCACATCATCATTGATACTATGATGTAGCTCTTCTGAGACCTTCTATGACATCGTACATTCACGCAGTTCCTTCCCCCTCACAGCAACAACCTTTGGCATACGACCCGCTGCTTGACGACGTTGGATACATGACCTGTATGACCCTGGTGCTGCTCGGAAATTACGCGCAGACCGGGCATCTTGGCGGACCACTCGCATACACACCGTACAATGTGGCGGCGCATTTGGTGGGTCCCCAAAACGGCGGACTCCGTTACGATTACCGCCGGCCGAAGCATCCTTACTCCGACAAATTCATGATGACGGCGGGCCACTCGATCCCCACGTGCTACGCACTGTGGATGATCATGGGCCAAGCGCTGTATCGCAAGTATCAGCAGACCGGTGATCCGCGTTACCGCGTCGATCCGCGAGTCGCGATGCTGCCGATCGACGCGTTGGGATTTCGGCGCGGGGCGGGCGCCCTGAAGACGCTGCTGCACGAATCGGGTTTGGAAGATAATCCGCTGTTCGCGCAAGCGAAGGGCCGTGGCATTCGCGCTCTTTCGGGACATGCAGAGAGCACCGACTGCACCAACGACGTGAACGGCGGACCCTCGGGCATCGGCATCGCGACGGCCGCGGGTAAAGCAGCGTTCTGGGATGTGGCGGGCGCGCCAGACTCGCCGAAAGTGATCGCGCTGGAAGGCGAATTCGCGCTTGCCGAAGGTCACGCGCAGGAGTTGAAGACGCAGGCGGTGGCGCTGCAAGTGGGAAAGCGTTTGCGCGTGCTGGTTTCCAACAACAACGCAGGCATCGACGATTGCCTGATTGGTGGCGTGATCGCCGCGCAGTTCGACGGCTATGATCTCGTGAATCAATGGACGTCGTATGGGTGGAACGTCTTCACGCTGTCGAACGGCAACGATTACGGCGAAGTAACTGAGGCGCTGAAAGCAATGGACGAAGTGGACCCGCACGACCGTCGTCCAATCGTCGCGATCGGCAAAACGACTAAGGGCTACTGGCCCGCTGCCGTCGACGGAAAAATTCCTGGGTACGGCGATCAATTGGTGAGCTACCCTAGCCATCCTTACGCGCTGAAGATGAACTCGGAATATTTTGTCGCGCTGGCGCAGACGTTCGAGAAGCATTACGACGTGGAGTTCGAAGGAATTCGCGACGGCGCGGTCAGCAACAATCGCGAGCGATTGATCCAGTTCAAGACGAACATCGATGTGGTGATGTCGCTGCTCGACCGCGACGGGCTGGGCGATCGCCTCGCCGATCGCCTGGTGGAAATCGGCCAAACCGTGCGCGACGTCATGAAGTTGCGCATCTCGGCTACGAGCGATCCGTTCCTCTCCGATCGCCTGCGCGTCGCGGCGCTGCCTGAGGAGCCGCAGAAGGTCTCGATTCGCAATGTGATTTCCGGCGCGGAAAAGGAAGTCAGCATTGCGCTGTTCAAGAAACCGGGCGAGAAAGTCGGAGCCCGGCGCGCGATTTCCGAAATCATCAAGTGGATGAATCACGTCACGGACGGGCGATTCTTCACGGTGGCCGCCGACCTTTCGGAGTCGATCAACGTGGAGCACGGCAGTTTGTGGGGACACTACAATCCTGTGGACAACCCACTGGGCACGCGCTTGAAAGCGGCCATTCAAGAGGCGGGCAATGTGTCCACCGCTATCGGGCTGGTGAGTCAGAGCGCTTCGCTCGATCCCGAGAAATTTGCCGGCGTTTGGGCTTTGAGCGGCACGTACGGAGCGTTCACGCCGCTGATGTACACTCCGGCGCGTGTCTGGAGTCAACAAAATCAAGACAGCAAATTTCGCGTCGGCGTGCTGCACATTCTCGCCGCGCACTCCGGTCCTGAAACTGCGGCCGACGCGCGCACACACTTCGGCATCTTTGCGCCGCAAGTGTGGAAGCTGTTCCCGCGCGGTCAGGCGATCAATTTGAGCTTTTGGGATTACAACGATGTTGCGCCCGGCTATTTCGCGGCGGCGGAAATCGCGGCACGCGATCCGCACGTGGGCATCATCACAATTGAGGTGGCGCGACCCGACTTCGCGGTCGCGGACCGCAGCCAGTTTGCCGACTCCGATCTGCGCGCTGCGGCAAAGGGCCTGTACGTCATCCGCGATTTCGCACCGGGCAAGCCGCGCCACGGTTACGTGATCGCGCAAGGATCGAGTTCCACCGCGAATCTCGTAAAAGTGCTGCCGAAACTCGAAGCGGCGGGTGTGAACGTGAAGGTGATCGCGGCGATCAGCGAGGAGTTGTTCGATCGCCAGGCGCAAGCGTATCGCGATTCCGTGCTTCCGCCCGAGGCTAGCTACGATCTGATGGTGGTGTCAACCGGCACGCGACGCATGTGGCCGCTGCGCAACCTCGGTCCGTTGACGGATGACTACTCGCTCACATCCGACTTCGACAATTCGTGGAGAAGCGGTGGCCTCGAACCGGATGTGATCGCGGAAGCGCATCTCGATCCCGATTCGATTTTCACAGGCGTGGAGCGATTCGCAAACGAACGCGAGCGCCGCATCAGCGAGCAACGCAAAATGATCGGTTAGTCGAGAGGGCTGTCAGTTGTCGTTAGAGGGCCCTTTCAGAGCTTGTGTGACAACTTTCCAAATTGGCAATCCTAAAGGGCTGGCGCGGCTTGATGTGGCTTCGTGACTGTCAAACTGAAGAACGGCAGCTACAAACCCATCCGACGGCAATCGCTTTTCACATTTCTGAAGGTCTCGATCGAATCAACCGTAATGCTCAGGAGCCCACTTCAGTGAAACGCTGCTACTGTCACAACTGGTGTAGCGAGAGCTTTCGATAACTCCTTAGATCAACACGACAGCAAAGCCGCCGCGGTGTCTGCCGAAAGGGTTAGGTGATGTATGAATCTTGCGCACGGGAATTTTTCAGGGGATGGGCGAACCTGGACAGCCAGGGACCACAGGCGGCGGAGAACGTTCGCTTCAGGAACTTTGAAGCCGATCTTCAACGCGGCGAACTGCGGAAATCGGGAAGGCGGGTCAAGCTGCAACCGCAGCCTTTTCAGGTCTTGGCACTATTGGCGAGACGTCCTGGGGAACTCGTAACTCGCGAGGAAATCCGGCACGAGTTGTGGAAGGGCGACACCTTTGTAGATTTTGAGAGGGGGCTGAATTTTTTGCATTCGTCGTATTCGCACAGCCCTGGATGACGATGCTGAATCCCCGCAATACCTACAGACGATCCCCCGCCGCGGCTATCGCTTTGTCGCATCGATCTTACAAACTGACACACAAGACATTGTTATCGCCGTCTTGCCAGTGGAGAGTTTTTCGTCCGAACCCCAGCCGGAGTATTTCGCCGACGGACTAACCGAGGAGCTAATCACCGAACTCGCCCAGATCATGCCCGAGACCTCTGAAGATCCCCTTTAACCCTGAGGAGCACACCACGAAATTTTCTCGATGCAAGGTTAGTTCGAGGGATCGTAGTTCAGGCTTTGTCCGAGCCAGCGTTCGACCTCTGCGACGCTCATCGCCTTGCGCTGTGCATAATCCGCAACTTGATCGCGGTCGATCTTGCCTAGGCTGAAATATCGCGATTCCGGGTGACCGAAGTAGAGGCCACTCACGCTCGATCCCGGCCACATCGCAAAGGATTCGGTGATGCGCATTCCGGTGTTGGCCTCAACATCCAGCAAACGCCAGAGCGGACCTTTCTCCGTGTGGTCGGGGCAGGCCGGGTAGCCTGCGGCCGGCCGTATCCCGCGATATTTTTCGTGGATGAGATCTTCGTTGCTCAAATTCTCGTTGCGACCGTATCCCCATTCGCACCGCACCCGTTTGTGCAGGTATTCGGCGAAAGCCTCCGCCAGCCGATCGGCGAGAGCTTCGGCCATGATGGCGTTGTAGTCGTCATGCTCGGTGCGATACCGGTCGCACAGCTCCTTCAAGCCGATGCCGCTGGTGACCGCGAAGGCGCCAATGTGATCGGGAAGTTTCGTCTCTACAGGCGCGATGAAGTCGGCGAGCGACCGGCATGGGTCGTTGCCTTCCCGGTCCGATTGCTGACGCAGAAAATGGAATCGCTCAAGAACATTGGCGCGGCCGGCGTCGGTGTACAGCTCCACATCGTCCCCAACCGCATTGGCGGGGAAAAACCCGTACACCCCATGCGCGCTGATCAGGTTTTTCTCGACGATCGAATCCAGCAGAGCCTTGGCGTCCTTGAAGATCTGGTGTGCTTGCGCACCTTGCTCCTCGTGTTCGAGGATACGCGGGTAAACCCCTTTCAGTCCCCATGTGTGGAATAAAGGCGACCAGTCGATGAAGTCGCGTAGTGTGGCCAGGCAAACATTGTTTAACACACGGACGCCGGTAAAGGACGGGAAGGGTATATCTTCGACCTTCCATTCGATCGGTGTACGCTTGGCTCGGGCCGCTTCGAGTGAGACAATGTGCAACCGCGGTGCTGCGTGGGCTCTGCGGAGCGCCTCATACTCGGCGCGATGCTGCGCCACGAACGCGTCCTTACTTTCTTCGCTGAGAAGACTGGTTGTTACCGGCACGGCGCGGCTGGCATCGAGCACATGGACCACCGGCTCACGATAATGAGGAGCAATCTTGACTGCGGTATGCCTCCGGCTGGTGGTTGCGCCGCCAATGAGCAGCGGCAATTTAAATCCCTGGCGCTCCATTTCGCGTGCTACATGAATCATCTCGTCGAGTGATGGCGTGATCAGGCCGCTGAGCCCGATCAGGTCCGCGTTTTCCGCCTTCGCGCGTTCGAGGATCTTCTCGCAGGGAACCATCACTCCGAGGTCTATCACTTCGTAGTTGTTGCAGGCGAGAACGACGCCCACGATGTTCTTGCCGATGTCGTGAACGTCTCCCTTGACGGTAGCCAGGACAATTTTTCCCTGCGCCTTGACCATTTGGCCGCTCGCGGCCAGCTCCGCTTTTTCCGCCTCCATGAATGGAGTCAGGTAAGCCACCGCCTTTTTCATCACCCGCGCAGACTTCACCACTTGCGGCAGGAACATCTTGCCCGCTCCGAACAAATCCCCAACCACACCCATGCCGTCCATCAGCGGGCCTTCGATCACCAGGAGTGGGCGCCCCAACTTTACACGCGCCTCTTCAGCATCAGCCTCGATGTAAGTATCAATCCCTTTCACCAGCGCGTGCGTAAGGCGCTGTTCGACAGTGCCACTACGCCATTCTTCTTCCTTCTTTCCACTGTTTCCTGAGCTGACACCCTTCAACGTTTCGCCGTACTCAACCAGGCGCTCTGTCGCGTCAGGACGGCGGTTCAGCAGTACGTCTTCGACCAGGACCTTCAGCTCAGGATCGATTTCCTCGTACACTTCGAGCATGCCGGCATTGACGATTCCCATGTCCATGCCGGCCCCGATTGCGTGATAGAGAAACGCCGAGTGTATGGCCTCGCGGACCTTGTTATTGCCTCGGAAGCTGAACGAGATGTTGGACACGCCGCCGCTCACCTTGGCGTGCGGCAGGTTGGCCTTAATCCAGCGTGTAGCCCGAATGTAGTCGACCGCGAAGTTGTTGTGCTCCTCCATGCCGGTAGCGATGGTGAGGATGTTCGGATCGAAGATGATGTCTTCGGGCTGGAACCCAATCTCGTCGGCTAATATCCGGTAGGCGCGCTCACAGATTCGGATCTTGTCGTCGTAATTGGCAGCCTGCCCCCGCTCGTCGAAGGCCATCACAACCGCAGCGGCGCCGTACTTGAGAATAGCTGCTGCGTGTTCTCGGAACCTCTCTTCACCCTCTTTCAGCGAGATGGAATTTACGATGCCCTTGCCCTGCATGCCTTTGAGACCTGCTTCAATCACCTCCCATTTTGAGGAGTCGATCATGAACGGTACCTTGGCAACTTCGGGCTCACCCGACAGGTATTGCAGAAAGCGCGTCATCGCCGCGACGCCGTCGATCATCCCCTCGTCCATGCAGATGTCGAGGATATTGGCGCCATTCTCGACTTGCTGGCGAGCGATGCTCACCGATTCTTCGTACTTACCTTCCTTGATCAGCTTGGCGAACTTGGGCGACCCGGCCACGTTAGTTCGCTCACCGATGACAATGAAGACACCAAACTGTTGCGTGAAGGGTTGTGCACCCGAAAGACGCAGCGGTCGCATCTTCGTAGCTGGAGCCACGTTTCCGCTATCGAGCAAGCTCGCTCTCCTCTCGCGCTCCAGCGGCGTAGGAATTTACAACGTGCGATGTCCCGAACTTTCTTGGAGGCAGACCTTCCAGCGCTTTGGCGATAGCTCCGATGTGCTCAGGCGTGTTGCCGCAGCAGCCGCCCGCGATGTTGATCAGCCCTCCACGGGCGAACTCCGCGAGGTATCGCGCCATGTCCTGCGGTCCAAAATCAAATCCGGTTTCCGCCAGCGGATTCGGCAGCCCCGCGTTGGGATAACAGGAGATCGCTACGTCGGCCTTCTCGGAAAGCTCCTCCAGAAACGGATACATCAGGTCAGGGCCGAGTGAGCAGTTCAAACCCACGGCAAGCGGCTTCACGTGCTGTACCGCATTCCAGAATGCCTCAACCGTCTGTCCAGAGATCATCGTCTCGCCGCCTCGACCCACGGCCGCCGAAATCATGATCGGCAACTTCTTGCCGTCTTGATCGAACACTTCCCGAACGGCAACCAGCGCGGCCTTGGCATTCAGCGAGTCGAAGATCGTCTCCACCAGGAGAAAGTCCACCCCGCCTGCGATGAGCGCACGCACTTGCTGCATGTAGGCTGCCTTGACCTGGTCAAAGGTAATCACCCGGAAACCGGGATCGTCGGCATCCGGGGAATTTGAAAGCGACACAGTTAGCGGCCCAATCGCACCTGCCACGAAGCGCTGACGCGCGGTTTCATCAGCGGTGCGGTCCGCCCATTCACGACACTGCTGCGCTGACTTCTCATTGATCTCCCACGCCAGGTTCCCCAGAAACGGATCGTCGATGATCTTTTGGTAGAACTCGGGATCCTTCCGGCCACCATGCTCGCGCGGGTCGGCCACGAAAAACTCGCTCTGGACGATGCTGGTCGCACCAAAGGTATTGGTCTCGATGATGTCCGCGCCAGCTTCGAGGAACCGGCGGTGAATGTCGCCAATCATCTTGGGCTGAGTGAGTGAGAACAGGTCTCCGTTGTTCAGCAGACTCTTGGTCGAATCCTTGAAGCGGTCTCCTCGGATATCCGATTCCGCCATGCCGTAGGTACGTATGGTCGTACCCATTGCGCCATCGATAATTGCAATTCGATTTTCGAGGATTTGCTCAATTGGATGTTGGTCGGGCTGCGTCATGTTCTGTTCACTCTCACACAGTTGACTCTGATGTTTACAAGATATGATTCCACGCCAACGGGATGGCTTTTCTCCAGTTGGCTCACCTTTGTGTCGCGTTAGATCTGGCCTGATTGGATGCTAAAGAGGGCCTTGTAGAATTATAGCGGTGCGAAGGCTCGATACCCGGCACACCAAGGTTGAGAACCCTATGACGGTGAGTGAAAAGCCGATTGCCTCGGCAACGAATCAGGCCCGCCCGATTCGAATGCCGTTCATTCCGGCAGGAGCAGTAACCGGAATTGGTAGCCTGCCTCTCATTTCCGTGGCCTCCGCAATTCAGGCAGTTGCCGAATTTTCAGCGGAAGTCCCTTTCTGGCCTCAACTGCCGCGACTCTCCGAACGGGAAAGCATCATCGGGCAGGGTCTGGGCATCGTCAAGGATCACCTTGAACCTCGCAGCGAGGGTTACGGATATCAGGTGAAAGAGGGGCGAATCGATTCCGTGCTTGAGGTTCTTCATCGGAGCCGCGGGGATTTGACCCCTGAGAACGCAATAGGTTTCTGGGCTTTTGAAAAAGCCCTGTCACTCGGCACCTTCGATTCCGCCGTCGCAGTTAAAGGTCAGATCGAAGGCCCAATCACCCTCTCCGCCTATCTGTTTCATCGTGGCCGGTCGTTCCTGTCCGATCCAGCCCTCTTCTCGGCTACCGCATTCCATGTCTCGCAAATTATTTGCTGGCAAATT
>Ga0310914_10004136_pt1 | contig 10118 bp, 8 predicted proteins | sample GREbulkMGAN108_FD_203450 | JGI IMG/M metagenome (GOLD analysis project Ga0310914, IMG submission 203450) | Lab enrichment of tropical soil microbial communities from Luquillo Experimental Forest, Puerto Rico - GRE.bulkMG.AN108 | ecosystem: Environmental > Terrestrial > Soil > Tropical forest >...
TGGCCCTATGGCAATGCGTTTTTCTTTGAGCTGCGACAGCCGATCAAACTGTTCATTCGAGGAGTAAAAGATCCAATATGGATTGTTGTATACAGTTCCTAATGACAGCAGTCCTGGCGCATGTTTTCCATCCGAAACACCACTGACCATCAAGGAAATCTGAACGCCCGATCTTGGATCCTGCAGAATCTTAATATTTTCCACTGCACCGGAAGTCGGGCGCAGCTCAAGATCAACGTTAAAACGCGCGAATATTTCTCGATATTGGTGGCCGTAATATTCGAAAGAAGAACCTTTGAAAGCCGTCGCCATTGTAACTTTCGACGGTGGTGAAGGAATGAAATAGATCAAGAGGAGCGAAACAATGCTCACGGTACCGACGGCCGCGGCCAATCCTTTGAACAATTGCCAACGATTGTATCCCAGCATGAATATCTCCCTGGGTCTCCATCCGTCGTGGAAAGCGGCGGTGAACAGCCTTTACGGACCTCGCGGAAAGAGCATTTAGTTTCTAATCAGGCAGGCAGACATTGTACGGACACTGACAAGCGCTGATGTTTGTCGCGCTCGCGTCTATCAGTTTTTAGGTGCCTGCCGATGGCGTCTTTGCTGCTTTACAAGCGGGATTTCGGCACGTTCCGCCGCGCCAGTCGAAGTAAAGACTACAATAGTTTCTGATCAAAAGGGTGCACGATGTCCGCTTATGGCACGAAGCGGACATGCCCGGGCAAGCTCGCGCTGTCCGCTTTTGGGGGTAAAGCGGACATCGGCGGGTATCGTTCATCAGGAAGCGCGGACACTATCTCGGGACCGTTGAGGCCCCGAGTGAGAGGGCGGCCGAAGCCGCCCGCGGCTGGCTCCAATTCAGTCGCAGGTATCGTCTTTTGGCCGGACCACCATCGCGGCGCTCTGTGGCGTGATGATATCGGGACCGTAGTCGTTGTCGACGTAGATGAACTTCTCGCCGGGGGAATACACCCACTTCCTCTTGCCGGCGTAACTGCCATCGGCCGCCTTGGCGTCGACCCAGCCGCAGACGATGTCCTTCCTGCGCTTGACCATGAAGAAGAACTTCGCGGAGTCCGGATCGCGGAGCGTGTCGAGCAGGGCCGTTTTGGCTTCCTCGACGATATCGGCTGCTGCTGGCGTGACCTGCAAGGCAGCGATCAGAGTGATGAATATGAGTTTGCGCATGGGCGCTGATTGTCAGCAGCACGATGGCGAGTTCATGGTGGGACTGTTGCCCGCAAACCACACCGCGCCTCTAAACTCAGCGGGCGAGCGTCGCCTCGGCACGGCGAAGGTCGCAAGTTCAAATCTTGCGAGGCGCACCATTTCGCCGTGATGCAAGGGCTCGGTGTTCACGGTGCGGCTGCCTGGAAGCGCCGGCAGCTAACCAAAGACTGCAAAAATGCTGCTGAGACCGGTGCTGATTTGCTGCACCGCGTTATGTCCGCTTTTGGCACAAAGCGGACATGCCGATTGCGCTGACGAATGTCCGCATTCGGAGGTAAAGCGGACATCGGGAGGGCGGAACGCAACCGTCATCCTATAATCGTCTAGGCCGGCGAGCTAGAGCCGGATGCGCACGGCTTCTACTGTCGCTGTCGCTTGCAGTCGCGCATGAAGCGGTAGCGCTTTAGGAGATGCAAATGCTGTTCGCGAGCCTGACGCCTGCAATCTTCATTCTGCTGGGCGATGCGGTTGCTCGACGCTGCAATCTCTGCGGGAGATTTTGGTTTCACTAACTGGGCGTCCGCGGCACGGGTAGCGAGCGTGAAAGTGGCAATTACAACACACCAGACCAACGTTCTCATCATCATCCTCCCGTGTAGTGGAGCGCGCAATTGGTGAAGTGAATCGAATTCATTTTAACTCGGGCCGGCGCTGCAGGTGGATCACTTCTGAACGCATGCCAGGAACACCTTGATTGAAATACCCTATCGCTGCGGCCGAAAGGCGGCCTTGTTATTGTCAGTAAAAATGAAGTCGCCTTCCGATTCATCGCCTGAGCACTGAGGATGCAATGTTGATGCCTTCGGTGGGATTGCGTCCCTCAGCGCTGCAGAACGCCAATTGCACGATTTGCAAAGCTGAGCCGTTCAGCCATCACGCTAACTATATAAGTCAACAGGGCGTGGCTCAGCCTGGGGTTCTCGCGCTTGATCTGCTCGTAGGCACTGGCGCTGAGTTCGTAAACGATGCTAACCAGCTCCGCCTGCATGGTGGCGCTACGCGGCTGTCGCGAGATGAGGCCCATCTCGCCGATCGTTGTGGGCGGCCCCAGGCTACGTACACGGACCGGGGTGCTGCCGGCGTTCACCATGATCCCCACTCGGCCGTCGAGGAGGAAATGCATGGAGTCGGCCGGCTCCCCCTCGTGTACGATAATTTCGTTCGGCTGAACCTCGATCCGGTCGCAATGCTGGATCAGCTGATCAGCATTCTCTGCACCGCCGAGCGCTTCAGTAAACCACTCGCGCAGGGTGCCGGCCTCGCTGTGATGTGTTTGGTGCGCCCTGATAATCGCGTTCTCACACAATTCAAGGGCAGCGTCGAGACACGGCGCTACAATGATGTGGTCCGAAATAAAACGGGTAGCACGGAAGGCATTTTCCACGTCGTGCGTGAGACCCGTGAATACCATGCGTGCGCCGCACTCGTCAGCGATCTGCTTAATCTGCGTGAAGCTGAGGGTCGCGGACGAGTCGATTCCCGTGACCAGCCGAAAATCAAACAACAGGAAACGGCACGTTTGTTTTGCAAGAAGCGCCTTAACGTGTCGATAGAGCCGATTGGCCGAGCCGAAAAATAGGTAACTATGAAGAAGCATGCCTTGAATTTCAGGACCATATTGGGCGAGCAGCGTCAACTCATCAGGTCCGCGGTCAAGCGAGCTGTGATACTCGGAACCATCGAAGCTGAACTTAATTGCGTGCACTCGGCTTACGCTCACCGCGAACGTCGCGAGGCCGACCACTATTCCGATCAGTACACCGGCAACGAATCCCCACCCAATGATCACCAAGGCGATACCAGCGAGCGATATGTATTCGACGCTAGAGAGGTGCCGCCACGAATCGAGCAGCCATCGATAAAGCAAGTACAGGCCACTGTACAGCAGCAGACCACCCAGCACGAACTTCGGTATGTAAGCGAGAAAGTCGAAGCCGCCCGCTAGTACGAGACCCGAGATGGCCGCGACGGTAAGTCCGGAAAGCCGGCCTCTGCCGCCGACCTCATAATTGAACGTGGTTCGGCTCAGCGAGCTACAGGTGGACATATCCGCCGAGGCTCGCGGACAATAGATTGGCGGCGCCGACTGCATTGAGTTCGCGCTCGAGATCCGCCTCACAACGAGTTTCAAGTTCAATCCCAGTCACGTTGAGCAGCACGCTCATAACAGTCACGAACATCAGCGCAATGATGGCGCCGGCCAGGGAAAAAAGTGCCGACCACGGGAACCGGCTAAGCTCGTCGAAGTTCCAGGACGGCGCGAGCGCGACCGCCGGCTCGGGCTTAAACAGCCAGCCGGTGGCTTGTGCCTCGGCTATTGAGATGTCGGTCGCTAAGAAAGCGAGATGTGCCGCTGCTACGCCTGCCAATATTACTCCTAGCAGTACGAGGGGGTTTCCGAAACGGCGCAGCCCGAAATAGAGCGAGAGGACAATCGCTGATGCTGCTGTGAGCTGAGAAAGACTTGCGGGACTGAGGAGCGCATGAATATTGGCAACGGCGAGCGGTGTGCCTGTAATGACCTGACCAGCACCTGAAACCATGAGCCACCCGGTCGCCCCTAAGAATCCGCCAATCACCGGGTAGGGCACGAAGCGGACCGCACGGCCTGCCTTTGCCAGTCCAAGTCCGCAGAGCAGAATTCCGACGAGCAACGCGCTGAGCGCCAGGAGAAGCAGCGTTGGCTCAAGGATATGGTCGGTCCTGCCGTTTTCGACGAGCCACCGGACAAAGCCAGCCACGAGGCTTGCTGTGACAACAGAGGTGGCGCTATCTGGCCCGGCTATGGTGAACGGCAGGGAGCTGCGCAGCGCTACAACTAATGCGCCGACTGTCGTCGAGATGAAGGTCGCGGCGATTCCATAGCTGAGCCATGGTGCAAGCGGACCGGAAAAAATGAATGCGGCATAGGAGACGCAATAGTCGATCGTAATGACGCCAGCAATCGCGCCTGCGAAAAGATTTCTTAGCGCCGTCTCGATAGTGTTCGGCAGCGCATTTTGATTCGCAATCATGTCGAGGCCCCACTGCGGCAGAGTCGCAACTGATTTTGATCGCTGGGCGGTCGGGGCACGGGACCGTTCGCACGGTATGGCTGCCGGCGGGAACGCTCAGGGTTAGAGGCGGAACGGTCTGAGCGTCGCTCGAGAGCATGCTGTTCGAGCCGTGCTTCCATCGCGAGAAGAACCTTCGCGGCTCGTTTTCAGGCTTAGCGGCGGATGCAGCTTGTAGGCGTCACTAACCGGGAACTTTCGCAGAGCACGACGCCGCGCGCTACAACATTCTTAACGAACGGTTAACAAGCTGCGGTCATAGATTTCCTGACCAACATCCCCTGACTGCGGCTCCCATCGTGAGAATAATACCGCTGCGACCGCGCGGCCATCACGGGCGCGGACGAGGCGGTTGCATAGCGTTGTTTTTGCTGCGGCGCTATTGGCACAAAGCGGACATGCCGATTGCGCTGACGAATGTCCGCATTCGGAGGTAAAGCGGACATTCAGGCAGCCGCACTGTCCAAGCCGGATTTATGAGTCCACGCCCCTAGACGGTGAGCGTTCCGGCAGGATTGAAATTCCGCAGTGCAGCGATCTCGTGTGTGCTATCGTTGGGGTAGCAGCACAGGAGGGGTCGGCAGCGCCCACTAGATTCAAAGCTCGCATCGTCGAGCTGGGTTACCTGGCATTCAAAACCTCGCAGACCGAGTTCGCCAGCTTCGTCAGCGAATCAACCGCGAAGTGGGCCAAGGTCATTCGAGGCCGCGAACATCAGGGCTGAGTAAATGACAAGGAGACAGCAATGCCAACACGCTCAATCAAGTTAAGCTTGATGGCGGTGGTAGCCATCGTGGCAACGTCGTTGCCGGCGCGGGCCGACTACATGGTCAAGGAAGTGGGCAGCTTCCACGTGGGCGGCCGGACCGCAGCGCTGAGCGGGATGCCAATCCGCGACGTCGTGTTCAGCCCTGGGGCGCCGCCGATCAAAGTCGATCCAAACGGAGAATTCGCAGTCGAGCAGATGTACGTACAGTACGTTAAGCTCGCGCAGCCGAAAGCAAAGGTCCCGATCCTGCTGTGGCACGGCGGCGGCCTCACCGGCGTCACCTGGGAGACCAAACCCGACGGCAAGCCCGGCTGGCAACAGTTCTTCCTGAACGCAGGCTATGATGTTTATGTCTCGGACGCGGTCGAGCGCGGGCGCGCCTCGTGGGCGCGCTACCCGGAAATCTTCAAATCCGAGCCAATGTTCCGCACCAAGAAGGAAGCCTGGGAGCTGTTTCGCATCGGGCCGAGCTACGAAATCGGCGGCCAACGTCTCGAGTTCGAAGGCCAGCGGTTTCCGGTGGAGGCGTTCGATCAATTCGCCAAGCAAGGCGTACCGCGCTGGGTAACCAACGACGCGGCGACGCAGAGGGCTTACGACGCGCTGGTGGAAAAAGTCTGTCCGTGCGTCGTAGTCGTGCACAGCCAGGGCGGCAGTTTCGGGTTCAACGCCGCGCTTGCCGCGCCCGACAAGATCAAGGCGCTGATAGCGATCGAACCCTCGGGCGCACCCGACCCCGCGAAAGTTGATCTAGGCAAGCTAAAGGGCGTGCCCCATCTCTTCGTCTGGGGCGATTTCCGCGACAAAGTCGCGGTTTGGCAGCGCCTGCCGATCGCTCCCACCAAATATGGCGACGCCGTGCTCGCAGCCGGCGGCAAGGTCGATGTCTTTAATCTCCCGGCGATGGGCATCAAAGGCAACACCCACATGCTAATGATGGATCGCAATTCCGACGACGTCGCGAAGCTGATCCATGATTGGATCGCCAAGCAAGGACTAGTGAACTGACGCTCGCGTACAACTGTGGTAACCCATTTCTATGCGGGTGCAGCCGCGCCGATTTCCGGGGATGGTGCCATCGACGACGATCTTGCTGCGCGCCGATGAGGTGATCGAGGTGAAGCGGCGCAACCTGCTTGTGTCCACTTCAGGCACAAAGCGGACATCCCCGTCGCGTCGCTCAATGTCCGCTTTTGGGGGTAAAGCGGACATCAGCTAGGTGATCCGAATAAGACGGCCAGGAGGTCGGCAATGGGAGACAAGCATATTATTATCGGCCGTGTGATTAATGTAACAGGAATGATCGGAGTCTCGGCGGGAATCGTCTTGTTGGCTTTTGGAATTGTATTGCTCCTATTTCGGCGTGGCTTTGGCTTCAATGTTGGAAACCTCTTTCACTGGTTTTGAGTCGGCACACTGAGGACTGGACCATGAGCACCGCAGATAAGCTTTTCTTTGCACTGGCATTGGGGCTTTCCGCTGCCGCCTTCGCCTCGCAGGCACCAGCTCAACAGAGTGCAAGGGATGCGGCGATACACAGATGCATCAACCAGGCTCACCGTCAGTTCCCGGGTGGGGAAGATCAGGACATCCCACGTTCAGAGGCCTACAAGGCCTGCATGGTCGCCGCTGGTTTTCAGCCGTAAGGGATTTGCTCTCTTCTTCCAACCGGATTCAGAACATTTCAGGACTAACGATGAAGCCGAGCGCCGGCTGATCCAAAAACTATTGAAGGAAGCTATACGCAACTCAAGAAATAGCTTGGTTCGCCGAGCCCGCACGTCCGCCTACGATGTGCCGTCAGGGCCGCGCGCTGGGCCGTTTTCCAACGACTTCTTTTGCGGGTGAGATTTTCGGCGACTGAATCCAGCGCTTGAGCCAGCTATTTGCAAGCAACACCGCGAGGGCAACAAACAGCATCGCCATTAGCCCGCGCATCGCGCTCGCCAGAAATGCTACGTCGACTTTCGGAAACGGGAATTTCGCGAGCCGCTCGCCGCGTTCGATCATCCAGTGCCAGGCGACGTGGGCGATGAGCGCTGACAGAATGATGACGCCCAGCCACTCCGCGATCACGTACTTGAAGAGCAGATCGAGCGCAGGGATCAGCACGAGGAGCACAACGATCTGGCCGATTTCGACGCCGATGTTGAACCCGAACAGCGCGGTCATTAGATGGTTACCCGCGAATTGAAGAGATTCGCGGAGCGTGAAGGAAAAACCGAAACCGTGCACTAAGCCGAACACGAAGGCGATGATCCAGCGTCGAGAAATGTCGCCATCTAACGTTCCGAGTGCCGCATAGACGATGTTTTCCAGCGCCATATAGATGATAGTCACCGCGATCAACGTTTCTATGAGCGGCGGGAACCAGAGCGCATCCGGGACAAAGCCGAAGGCCGAGGCGATCAGAGAAATCGAATGCCCCACGGTGAACGATGTTACGATGATGACAAGGGGCCGTAGCCGCCGGAACGGAATTACCAGGCAGCACAAGAATAGTAGGTGATCGCTGCCTTCGAGGATGTGCCAGAACCCGGACACGACAAAGGCCATCGCAGCGTGGTGCCAGCGCGGATCGAGGCGCACCAGGCCCGGATCGCCGTGGAACTCGAACGGGCGCGCGGCGCCTTCGGGCGGAAGGAAGCGTATGGCCGTGGAGACGTTCTGGCCGAACCGGTCGACACGCATGCGGATTGCAAACTCAGAACGGTCGGATTGGATCGGGTATTCGAACAGGACATCGAGCAACTGCTGGTTCCAGTAGAGGTCCAAATTGTCGGCGAGGCGGGGCGCCGCTACATGCTCCCGCGCGTCCTTGTATGACGTGAACGACCGGTCCGACATCAACGACACGCGAGCGTAAAGGATGCGGGGTGATGGAAGTGGCACATCGCTTTCGTACACGGTGATGTTGTCGACCAGGTAGAGCTTTGCGGCGTTGTGCAGCGGTTCATCGGCGCGAGACAGGTCGAGATACCCCGGACCTCGGGTCGGAAAATCCACCTCGATCATGGCCGCCAGCGGTAGGCGGATCAGCAGCTCGAGGCGCTTGCCTTCCGGCTTGACAAAGGCATTGATCTTGACGTCGGTCGGAATGTCGTGTGCCGCAGCACTCCATGCGACGGCGCAGACGAGCGTCGCGGCGAGCGCTGCTACTCCACGCCGCGTCAGCTTGATCAGCGCATGATAACGCACGGATTGTTCTCCCGCAGGTAAGGTTAGGGGAACATCAAATGCCCTTACAAGCTCAATTCGTTCGCCTATAATCACCTTAATCAAAGCGAAAGCTGCCCTTGAAATTTTTCGACACGGTGTCCTGGGGCAGTGCTTTTTCGCGCACTGGGGAGGCGCCGATGGTCGCGCTTGGGCAAAAGCAGAAATTCGCCTTTGGAATGGCCCTCGCCGCGGGCATTCTTGGTCTAGGCGTCGGTCAGGCGGTTTTGCAGCACGAGGCCGAGGCGCAAGGCTCAAGCGTAACGGCGCCGATGTTCGAGGTTGATCCGCTTTGGCCGAAGCCGCTTCCCAACAATTGGCTGCTGGGCTGGACGATCGGTGCGTGGGTGGACGAGCAGGACCACCTCTGGATCATCCATCGCGGCGCTGGTGGACTCCACAACAACGAGAGAGGCGCCGAGCTCACTCCGCCGATCGCCGAGTGTTGTCGAACGGCGCCACCTATTCTGGTGTTCGATCCGGACGGCAACCTTGTGCGCTCCTGGGGCGGTCCAGGCCCGGGCTATGAATGGCCGCAGTCCAACCATGGCATCCACGTGGATTACAAAGGCAATGTCTGGATCGGTGGCAACGGCGAGAAGGATGCGCACCTTCTCAAATTCACCAAGGACGGCAAGTTCCTGTTGCAAGTTGGCGGCTCCGGCAAGAATGCCGGCAGCAACGATCTCGAGAATTTCGGGCGCGTTGCCAAGATCTGGGTCGATCCGAAAACGAACGAGGCCTACATCGCAGACGGCTATCTCAACAAGCGCGTAGCGGTGATCGACGCCGATACCGGAAAGATGAAACGCTACTGGGGTGCTTACGGCAACCGGCCGGACGACACCAACCTTGGCCCCTATGATCCCTCAGCTCCGCCCGCGCAGCAGTTTCGCAACCCGGTACACTGCGTCGAACGCTCGAATGATGGGCTCGTCTATGTCTGTGACCGCGCTAATGATCGACTGCAGGTCTTCGGGTCGGATGGAACTTTCGTGAAGGAAGCGTTTTATGCCAAGAACACGCGCGGGGCGGGATCGGTTTGGGACATCACGTTCTCCAAAGACCCCGAGCAGAAATTTCTCTTGCTGGCAGACGGTCAAAACGAGCGCATCCGTGTCATTGTGCGCGAAACGCTCGAGGAAATAACCTCGTTTGGCGACGGCGGGCGCCAACCCGGTCAGTTCTACGGCGTGCACAGCATTGCGGCCGATTCCAAGGGCAATTTCTACACGACTGAAACCTACGAGGGTAAGCGGGTACAGAAATTCGTCTATAAGGGCATCGGCTCGGTGCCGCGCGGCTACCAGGGCGTGCTCTGGCCTAAGCGGAGCTAACGGTTTGCACCGCCGCCCGTCTCGCGCTTATTCTTCTGCATCCGACGAAGTGATTGAGTGAAGATGCTCTTTGCTGCGATGCATGAGTCCGCTTTTGGCAAAGCGAGCTCTGCTATTTGTCCGCTGTCGGGGCGAAGCGGACATGCACCGTGGCATCGCTCTTGCGGACCGACACCTGCGCGAGGACGCTGTCCAGGCGCTTACACTCTGTGCTGCCGTTTGCTATCGTTGCTATCAAGCATAAGCGAAGGGAGGACTTTGCCATGACACGCTGGGCGACGCTCGCGATTGGATTTTTGGCTTTCTGCTCATGTCCTGTGACCAGTCCGGCGCAGGCCCAATCCGGCGAGGGCTGGATCACGCTCTTCGACGGCAAGAACCTTGATCAGTGGCAAGGCGACGGCAACGCCAATTTTGCGATCGAGGAGGGCGCGATCGTGGCCAAGGACAAGAAGGACCCCAAGGCCACCGCCTTTCTGATCTCGAAGGACAAATACAAAGACTTCC
>Ga0310914_10004140_pt1 | contig 10115 bp, 18 predicted proteins | sample GREbulkMGAN108_FD_203450 | JGI IMG/M metagenome (GOLD analysis project Ga0310914, IMG submission 203450) | Lab enrichment of tropical soil microbial communities from Luquillo Experimental Forest, Puerto Rico - GRE.bulkMG.AN108 | ecosystem: Environmental > Terrestrial > Soil > Tropical forest >...
GAATACACGGACGGCCCCCATTTCGCGCCGAACGACGATCATCCGCCCACAGGGATCAGCCGCGGGCAGGCGTTCGTGGCCGACGTGTACTCCGCGCTGACCGCGAACCGGGTGCGCTGGGCGCGCACGCTGCTGCTTGTTACCTACGACGAGCATGGTGGGTTTTTCGACCATGTCTCGCCTCTGAACATCCCCACGCCGCTGGCGGGGCACGGGCCAACGTCGGTGTTTCTGACGACCGGCGTCCGCGTGCCGGGTTTCGTGATCTCTCCGTTGGTGGATCCCGCGACCGTGTATTCGGGACCGCTGGATCACACGTCGGTCCTGCAGCTTCTTGCAGACAAATATGCGGGCGGACTGTATTCGCCGGAAGTCGCCGCCCGGCAGCCCTCGTTGTCCCGATTATCGGATGCGCTCACCCGCACCGCGCCGCGCCTCGACCTGCCCGAGCCGCAGGATGTGCCTGCCGTGGCGGCAGCGGTTCCGGTCGTGCAGCGAGCGCCGGCTGCCAACGCCAATGCCGAGGCCTTCCGGCTGGCCGCCGCAAAAATGGTTGCCGACCATCCGGGCATCGTCAGCGGCTGGCCGGCCCTGGCGCAGGCGGTGAGGCCCTGATCCGCATCGTAGGGAAACGCGTGCCGGACACTGGTCTTGGGCAGCTGACGGCGACAGCGATAAAAGGGATGATGGGCAGATTTATCGAAGGAAAATGATGAAAGGCCGCGAGTGGGACCGCAGGTTCGAATCCGGCTTGCTCCAGCGGTGAGTCTGCGAACCATCGGTTCCTGAGCGACGGAGTCAAATCTGCCGAGGCCCTTCCTCTCCCCCGCGGGGCCGCGGGGATGCTGATAGCAGGTAGGCCGGAAGGCGATCTAGCGGGCCAGTAGCATATTGTTCTGAACACCTGCATGCAGCCTACGTGGGCAGGTTTCTCGCCCCTGACGATGCGATCGACATACGAAGCTAAACGCCCGCCGGATTCGGTGGCCGATTTTGTTACCGGCGTCAGGCCGGCGTACTCCCCGGCCCTGGCATGGCCGGGATTAACCGCGCCACCTGCTCCGTTCTCGGATGAACCTCCGGACCTGCCACCAGTACATCCGATGGTGCCGAGCTGCCGGTGCGGGCGTGGGTCAAGCGCCTCAAATGCTCGCACTGCGGCAGCAAGCAGATCGATTTCGTGCTCGGTCGGCAGGCGCCGCTGGAGATGCCCGCCGGGCCATCGATGGTGTAGCCGCAGTGGAGTCGATTCAAATGCGATGGAATGCTGCCGCCGGGCTGGCGGTCGTTCTTGTTCTTTGCGGTTGCCAATCCGGGACTCAGCTTCCGCCGACCCCGGTCATAGGGGCAACCTGCCAACACTTTCGGGCAGCTGTCTTCTCCTAACCCCACCCCCATCAGGAGGAGGCTGCACTTGCCCCGGATTGGGAGACGGAATAGTGAAGGGAACATCAGGGCTATGATCCTCGATCTTTCCGACGAGCAGACGCGGACATTGCTCAACCTGCTGATCGACACGATCGAGGCCGACCGCTACCCGTTCTCGCCGCGCAGCAAACAAAAGAGGGGAAGCCGTGGGACGAAACCTGATCGCTTTGCTGGGAGCCGTCGCGCTGAGCGGCTTTCTATCGGCTGCTGTGCAGGCGCAGGTTGTCGCTCTTGGCGCCAGCAACACTGCCGGGAAGGGCGTCGCGCCACAAGAGGCCTATCCGGCGCAACTCGAAGCGATGCTCAGGGCCAAGGGCTACAACGGCCATGTCGTGAATGCCGGCCTGAACGGCGATACGACAGCCGGCATGCTGGCGCGGCTCGACAGCGCGGTTCCCAACGGTACGCGCGTCGTCATCCTGCAGCCCGGCGGCAACGATTTTCGACGCCGCGGGGGCGGCTCGGAGACGCGCGCCGAGAACGTCGAGCAGATCATGTCCCGGCTACGCAGCCGCGGGGTTCAGGTCATCATGCTGGAGAACCAGACGCTAGGCGCGGTGCCGACGCAGTATCACCAGCCCGACGGTCAGCACCTGACCCCCGAGGGCTATCGCCAGCTGGCCTCCTGGCTATTACCGCAGGTTGCATCCGCGCTCGGGCTGCCGGCGAGCTGGCTTTTAGCGCCGCGCGGGTTGGGGGGCCAAAAGCATACCGCACATCGGGCGGTGTCCGGCCAGGCCGCCGAACATCCGAAGGAACGCGACCCGGGACGACCCCGCGGATGGGGCGGCGCCGGCGCTGAAACGGCGTGATGATCCATGACGAGCGCGGAGAAAGAACGATGACCATGATCTGGCGGCTGCTCGACGGGCTCGGCGCGGTTCTGGCTTGGCTACTCAACGGGGCGCTGGCGCTCGTCGACCTGATCTTCCCCGGCTGGGATGATGAACCTGCCGAGACTTGATTCTAAGGCTCGCTGAAGCCAAAGGACCGAGACACCCCTGTTTTGAGTCCTCCTCGCGCCGCCTGGCGGGCATCTGTCGGGGAGGGGGGCGATCCCTGCGCGCGTGGGAACAAGGCTCCCTCTACTAGTGTCGTCGCCAGCACCGCTAGACGGCCCGATCCGCGCGCGCGCCGGAGCAAGGCCCTGGAAAGCCGTTGTCGACTGACATCGCGCTCACCTACAGCCAACGTCGAAGAATTCGACTAATCCAGTATCGAATGGGGAAGCCCGACCCACCTCTTTGGGGAGGCATCGCAGATTGACCACCATTTCTCGCCCGCATGTACAAGCTCCTCAGTCGATTATCGACCAGAGAGAGGGCAGATCGTCGCTCCTCAGCTAGCCGTGCGGCCGGTACGACGTTGTATGTCCGGCATGTCCCGCACCTGATCAACAGCTGGGCGTCGACAACTAGTTGTCTGCCGGTTGACGATGCGGACCACCCGGACAGGACGACCATTCCGCAGGTACCGCAGACAAGATCTTCGTTATCGGTGCCAATGGGCAATTCGAACTGACGCCGTTTGGTCAAATCAACGATCGACGCCGCGGGATGAGGCTTAGCGATCGTCAAGAGCCTTGTCTGGGTCCGGAGCACGGGGGAGGCGGGAAAAGGCCGGGGCCAGGGTGCTAGGCCGAGGGCGAGAAGGCCATCAGGCGGGCCCTGGCGCGGCCCGCGGGGTCCTGCAGCAGCAGGCCGGAGCCGGTCCTCTCGCGCATCTGCACCGCCCTGAGCGCCTGCAGCGTCGTCGTCTGAAAGTCGCTGCGAAAGCGTTCGGCGGCAGCCACCGCCTCGTCGGAATTGACACCGCGTCGCGCCATGCGCTCGATGGTGCCGAGTGCGTGATCGGCAAGGGCGCGGGAGGCACGACCGTCGGCGTCATAGGTGACGGTCTCGACATGACGCTCGACCGGGCCGTGGCGCAGCCGCTCGGTGGTCGGGGCAACAACAGGGATGTCGCCGTTCTCCGTCCGTCGATGCCTGCCGACGCGACCGCCCACCATCCTCGTTCCCCCTGCGCTCGGAATCGAGTTCTCTATCGCACCCGACGAAGCGGTCATAAAGCCGCTGTGGCGGCCGCTGGGTGGGGTTCTGCACGACGGCGGTGCCTGGCATGCCCCAAGCGCGTTTGCGCGCGCGCTGGAGGGGAGTGGATTCGAACCACCGGTTCCTCGGCGGCGGACCTGTATCTGCCGTTTGTCCGATTTACGAAGTTAGGTCCTCCATCAAGCGATGTAGGGGTATGGCGTCGAGGGGCTTTCCGCCGCCCGAGGTCGCGAGCCACGAGCGCAAATTCGCTCCAGGTGCCGTCTCCTTCGTTGGCAGCCTCTTCCAACGTTGCCGCCATCCACAGGACGGCGCCCGGCCGATCACCTTCTATGCTCGCGGCGGGGTCTGCTGGCAGCCCGACTTCAAGCGGCTGACGTTTCATGGTCACCAGCATCTTCAACGGCAATCGCCGCGAGGACGTATGGCTCGACAAGTAAGCCACCTCATGGCGCCTCTTCCTGATTCCCGCGAGAGGAAAGTCGACGTGATCGAGACACCGAGACAACCAGAACGCCGGCGTCTTCCGCGGTACCGAATGTTGGAATCCACCCTCCCTCCAGAGGCGAGTCCGTTGCGAACCGATTCTCCCGCGGGGGAGCCGAACGGACCGGTGGTGGCTTTGACCTTTCGGGCGACGGTCGATCAACCGCAGCGTATTGTGCCGCCGCACTGCTGCTTCACGCTCGCCAGTGGTGCTCAACCAGGTGCATTGGGTCCGGCCGGAGCTTGCCGCCCCCGCAAATTTTTCGACTTGAGACCACAAGCCCATGGATGAACCCATGGTCTGAGCGAATGAGACTGCGCAGCATTGCGTCTTTTATCTCCCGTCGCCTACATTAATCATCCAGGTTACACCGCCGAATGGGGCGCCCAGGTGTCGCCGTCCGCCACCATGAAAACCGCCTGCGGGGGCCCTAAACAACCTTAATCCCGCAACAGCAAAGTCTATCCTGATTGCGCATCACAGCATTGATTGGCAATAGGCTCGTGGTTATCGTGCTGCCGCCGTCGGGGGCGGCAACAACAGGGGAGAGGGGGATCATGCCGGATATCGAGGGTATCACGGGCCCGCAGCTCAAACGGTAAGCGCCAGCGGTGTCAAGCAGCAATAGAGTATGGCCAGTCGGAGCCGTATCTATCACCATAAATGCCTTGCGCCCCGAGATGACCGCTCGGGAGAATGCCCGGAATACTGTTACTTCTTCATAACAGGGAGATTGCAGTTCTTCTTTTAGTAGCGCCAACTGCTCCGGTGATTTCGTCGCCTTCGCCGAAACCAGCATCCGTTCCCGGTAAAGCCTAACTTCTTCCTTCGGATCAATGCGGCTGACTGTCAGGTTCCGAACACGCTCTGGGAGGGTCTCGACGAGATGTTGTGCCGGGTCGGTGGTGGTCAGGTGGACCGACTTGCCGCGATAAGCGAGCCCAACTGCGACAGCGGCGGCAACCGTGGTCTTGCCGACGCCGCCCTTGCCCATCACCATGACAAGGCCGTTGTTCCGCTGTGGCGAGTTCGTCAACCAGCCCTTTCAGATCGGTCAATCCTAAATCCGGGAGCACCAGAGGCGGCAACGATGGCAGGCTCTCGCGGGTGCCGGAAAAGAAGCCCTGGAGTGCTTCGAGGCCGACGATGTTTCTGCCACGCAGAGGGATTGCTGAACGGGGTAATTCACTTAGCTCGGCGGGCATTCCCAACAGAGCCGACGGCGCCACGGCGTTCGACAGCCACAGCGAGGCGGTCCTTCTGATCGGTCGCCCGGAACAGCCCGTTGATGACCAACTGCTGATTGGTCATCCCTTGAGTTCCTAACTCAGTGCTGGTTCGGGCCGCTTCGATGAGCGCTACGCGGTCGGGCCGCGCGACGAGAATGATGGCCGTTGCTGATGGATTAGCAAGCGCCCGCACGATAGCTTCATATCGCTCGCGCTGGGCCTTCAGGCCGGAAAGCGGTCCCAAGCAGGAGACATCGCCGGGTGTCGCTTCGAGAAACCCGGTCCAGGCGGCGGGCAGTTCGAGAAGGCGCAGCGTATTGCCGGTCGGGGCCGTATCGAAAATCACGTGGTCATAGGCTGCGGTCGCCTCCAGGTCGCTCAATAGAAGGGCGAACTCGTCGAATGCAGCAACCTCGACGGTGCACGCTCCCGAAAGACGCTCACTCAGCAAGGCGACCTCTTGCTCTGGCAATACACCACGATACGGAGCAACCGTTCGCCCGCGGTAGTCGAATGCGGCTTGCTCCGGGTCGATGTTCAACGCGTCTACACCGGAGGCCCGTGATACTTTGGTCGGTCGGCTGCTAAGTCTTGTATCGAGGACGGCATCGAGGTTCGACGCCGGGTCTGTGCTGACGATCAGAATCCGCCGCCCTGAATCGTTGAGAAAAATGGCGCTCGCACAGGCCATGGAGGTCTTCCCGACGCCACCTTTCCCCGTGAATAATAGGTGGCGGGGCGCGCTCCTCAGGAATTCCGGCCACTCGGACAGCTTGGGGGTAGCCGCCATATTTTCCCTCGTCTCTACGACTCTTCGGGAACCGATCGTATGGTATGTTTGATCCAAATCAAGGCACAGCAAACTCTTCGCTGTTAGGCAGGTGCGCCATGAAAAGCCTGCTGGGGATAGTCGTCGCATTTACCCCCGGGCCGGGCTGTAGACGCGCCCGCCGAACCTTACCCTTGGATGTCGCACATGATGTGGGGCGCGGGCTGGTATGGCATGATATTCATGCCGCTATTTATGATCCTGATGCTTACCATGTGATTGCGGTGGCAGTGCTCATTGTGCGTTCGCTCAGCGGTCCCCGGCACGGAGCGGCCCCGCCGCAACATCCGCCACCGGGCGCACGGCACTCGACATCCTCAAAGAACGCTATGCGCGTGGCGAGATCGACAAAAACGAGTTTGAGGAACGCCGCCGCGTAATTGGCGAGTAACCCGCTTTTTTCCGAACAGGAGGATGCAATGGCGGAATCTCATTATCACGCGAGGCTAGTGTGGAGTGGCGGTGCGCTTGGCCCCACCAAATCCGTCGAAAGCTATTCTCGGGAATTCAGAGCCGAGTTTGATGGCAAACCCTCGTTCCGCGGGTCTGCCGATCCCGCCTTTCGTGGCGACCCCGCGCTCTACAACCCCGAAGACCTTCTATTGAGCGCCCTGTCTGCGTGCCACATGCTGAGCTATCTCGCGGTCTGTGCCCACGCGGGTATTGCCGTCCTCTCTTACGAGGACGCCGTGGTCGGCACGGCGACCCTCCGAGACGGCAGACTTAGGTTTGTCGACGTGCTTCTTCGCCCGAAGGTCGTGCTGGAACAGGGGAGCAATATCGAAAAGGCGTGCTCGCTGCACGACAGGGCGCACGACATCTGCGTGATCGCCAACTCGGTCAATTTCCCGGTGCGCTACGAGGCCGACGTCACGGTGCAGCCATCGGCGTCGAGCCATACGACGATCTAATCGAGCCGTCTGGCCAAGCCATCTCGACCAAAAGGGAAACGCGGCTGGCAGAAGTAAACCGCGCCTCAAGACCACAATCCCTTTCAGACCGACTGAAGCTCGCCCGTCTTGATAAGTTGGACGAGTTCGTTCCATTCAGCGTGAGACAGCCGGACTGTATTTGCGTCGCCGATCCTGACGCCCTGGTCGGTAATCTCGACCTCCGGGCACTCCGTGCAGAGCGGACAGAGGGTGACCTTAATCGGTTCCATGGTGGATCTCCTTCTTGATGCCTCACGCCAGCGACCCTACAGTCTGTAGTGGCTACAGATGCAAGAGGGATTTTTGCGCGTGGATAGGGACATCGCGATCGGCGAACTATCGCGCCGAACCGAATGCAACATAGAGACGATCCGCTACTACGAGCGGATCGGATTGCTGCCAAGGGCGCGACGAGAAGTTGGCGGTAGATTCCGCCGCTATGACAGCGACGACATCGCCCGGTTGAGGTTCATTCGCCGGGCGCGACAGCTTGGCTTCACGCTGGACGATGTTCGTGGGCTACTACGATTGGCCGCACCGCATGGCGAACATGCCCGCGCGGAAGCCCGGAACCTTACTGCTGCACATGTGGCCGACATCCGCACCAAGATCGCCGATTTACAGGCGATGGAGAGGGTTCTGACGGAAGCTCTTTGTGAATGCGAGGCCGGTCGAGATACATGGTGCCCTTTGATTGAGGTGCTCTCCGGAGATGCTGGTGCACCAGCACAAGGGTTTCAGGATGCTGCGCCGTAACAGAGTTTGACGACCCTTTCGGTCACACGAGGACGGGTTTGACGAAACGCCAGTGTAGCGGTGAGCAGATGGCCCCTGACACAATCACCGTGGCCGGGATCGAGATGCCCTCGGTTTCTCCGCTGTTTCTCGCGGTGGTCGGGTTTCACGTCGTTGTGGGGGCGGTTGCCGTGATCGCGGGCATCGCCGCGATGCTGAGCAAGAAGCAGCCGGGTCGTCATCCGCGCTTTGGTACCGTTTACTTCTGGTGCCTATCGGCGGTTTTTGCCTCGGCGACGCTACTTTCGGTCGTGCGCTGGGCCGAGGACTATCATCTGTTCATTCTCGGCACGCTCTCCTTTGGCACCGCATGTGTGGGCCGTACAGCTCGCCGACAACGCTGGCGAGGGTGGGCCAAATGGCACATCACCTCTATGGGGCTGTCGTATATCCTGCTCCTGACGGCCTTTTATGTGGATAACGGCCACAGCTTGCCGCTGTGGAGAGACTTGCCGCCGATCACGTATTGGCTGATCCCTGGCGCGATCGGGATTCCGCTCATTGGCTATGGTCTGTTGAGGCATCCGCTGGCGCGAGACTTGGCTTTGCCGAGGATGTAAAAGCTGTCGAGATGAGCGAGCCGCACATGCCGGTCGTGGAAAGATCCGGTAAAGCTCTGGCCCGAGCGTGTCGCGATCATGAAGATCCGTTGAGGGTTTGGGTCCGGTATCAAGTGTATTTTTATTTTAGAGGCTTGATCCCTTAGACCCATGCAAGACTGAACCTATGGACTAGAGAAGCTGCGCCTACGCCACTCTATGCTGGGCTGACAGACAATAAAAAAGCTCGCCGAAGATCTTATCCGAGGTCCGATGGGTGTGATAGGACCGATGTAACCGAAGGATTCCGCGGCAAAATTTCCGGTTACGGAGTGCGCTGATTTATGCGTTGTTGGCGGTCACGAATCACCGGGGGCCAACTGCTCTCGATGAATGAAAGCACAGCCCAAATATCACTGTCACTCAAAACCCCCTCATATTTCGGCATATCGGTTTGATAGCCCGGCACGATTTCGGGAATGCCCGCCTTGACCATGCCGAATAATTCCTTGTCTGAATGGTGCCACGTATGCCCCGCTGCGTCGTGCGGCGGAGCCGGTAATCGACCGTTGGGCAGCCGCTCACGCCAATTCGGCTGTCCTTCGAGGTTTGTCCCGTGGCAGGAGGCGCATTGTTGCGCGTAGACCACCTTACCCCGCGCGACTAGGCTCCGGCTATTCGGATCGGGTTTGGTCGGCTCACCAGCCGCGATCATCCACCAGACCAATCCAGCCCCGAGCACGATGACGGTGCCGGTCCCACCTACCACCCAACGGATCGTAGGGGTCATCCTCACAGCGTCATAAAGACGCTCGATTTCCTGTCCTGGCCGATTGCATAGATTGTAAATGGTGCAACCTTCTCGCCAGACATACCCGGAGACCCCGCAGGCATTCCCGGCAACGCGATGCCTTTGATTGGCGGACGTTCGGCCAGCAGTTTGTTGATCGCCTCAACCGGCACATGCCCGTCGACCACGTAATCCTCGATGAATGCGGTGTGGCAGCCCTGTAAATCCGAAGGGACACCTCGCGTTTGTCGATCTCCTCGCCGGTTCCCGGATCATGCGGCCGAAGCGCGATCCGTGTGGCGGCCCGGCTCTGGGCCGCCTCAGGGTTGGTATGGTCGGCGGCAAGCTGCGGTGCCGATGATGCCGAACCCTGCTGCCCTGCACTCCGATCCGGGTAACGTGTCCTCGTTCACCTCGACCGGCGCTGGTTGCCACACCTGGTGCAAACGGATAGGTTTCGTGCCCGTCGTCGCAGGCGACAAATAAACCGGGCAGGTCACTAGAGAAAGGCGCAGGAAACCTCGCCAAGTTGCCCGTGGCATTGCAAATCTCCTTGATCATTCAGTGAGTGAACGGCCAGCGCGCCGAAATTCTGCGCCGCGGCAGCTGCTGGTCCCGTAGCAGGTCTTCCACAAGAAGCGCTCGATACGGAGTCAGCAACACCATTGGTGCCTCGAAGTCCTTCCAATATCGCGCAACTCAAACACCACTTGACAAATGCCGCGAGTCGGCTTACGTCGGTCAGCATTAATGCGAAACTCTATATAGTGCTATTAAAGCATAGAAGGCCTAATTTGTCAATGGGTCGCTTTCTGTTCCCGGCTCAACCACAACCAGCTCGTATATCGGACAAAATGTTGCTAATGACGGTAGTAGCACCGCTGCGCGGTAAATTCATATTCCGGCCACGGCTCTCTAAGTGGCTGAGCAAGATGGGGTTTTTTAGCTGGATCAGGGCGTCATGCGGTCGATGCGCTCCTTTTATAGACGGTAAATTCACGAGCGGCTAACCCCGCTGACGGGCAGAAACAAAGG
>Ga0310914_10004151_pt1 | contig 10109 bp, 8 predicted proteins | sample GREbulkMGAN108_FD_203450 | JGI IMG/M metagenome (GOLD analysis project Ga0310914, IMG submission 203450) | Lab enrichment of tropical soil microbial communities from Luquillo Experimental Forest, Puerto Rico - GRE.bulkMG.AN108 | ecosystem: Environmental > Terrestrial > Soil > Tropical forest >...
ATAAAAACAGTTCTAAAAATTGTGCGGCACTTAAACTTCCGCCGTTGGCTAATGGAAAATTTTCTGCAAAAGTTTTAACGTATTCAATCACACGCATATCTTCTTTTATTACCAACCCTGTTTGAGAAAAATTGCCGAAAATAATTGTATCGCCAATGTTTATTTTACCGCTGTCAACAGGTTCTAATTGTTGCAGCATATTTAAAAAAGTACTTTTCCCAACACCATTTTTTCCAATAATACCAATGCGTTCACCTTTACTGAAAGTATAATCAAAGCCTTTGAGAATGGGTAACTCGCCAAAGCTTTTATACACTTTTTTCATCTCAATAATTTTCCCGCCAAGCCTGCTCATCTTTACTTCCAATTGCAATTGAGCATCTTCAATTTTTTGTTTGGCTTTTGCTTCAACTTCGTAAAAATTATCTTGCCTGCTTTTACTTTTAGTAGTACGGGCTTTGGGTTGTTTACGCATCCATTCCAATTCTTTTCTGTATTGATTTTTTGCTTTATCAAGACTTGCCATCTCGCTTTCAATACGTGCAGCTTTACGCTCCATATAGTTTTCATAATCGCCACGATATACATACATGTCGCTGCGTTCCAGTTCCCAGATTTCTTCGCTTACCGCATCTAAAAAATAACGATCATGCGTTACCAAGAGAAGTGTAACATTTTCCTGGTTGATATAATTTTCGAGCCACTCAATCATTTCAACATCCAAATGATTGGTAGGTTCATCCATCATTAATAAAGTATGCTTGTGATTAAAGCCAATGTCAATAAGGGTTTTAGCCAATGCCACACGTTTACGTTGCCCGCCGCTTAAATTGCTTACCGGCTGTTCTAAATGATGCACATTCAGTTTGGTTAAAATCTGTTTCACTTTCACTTCAAAATCCCATGCATTCAAATCATCCATTTTGCCAAACAGTTCTGCCAATGCTTCACCATCTTCGCTTTCGCTGGCCATTTCATATTCACGAATAACATTTAATACCGGATGATTGGTATGAAAAATATTTTCCAGCACGGTTTTATCTTCATCAAACTTCGGATCCTGTTCAAACAAAGCAACCGTAACGTCTTTATTGATGAACAGTTTGCCGGCATCCGGTGTTTCGGTGCCGTTTAAAATGCGTAACAAGGTAGATTTTCCAATTCCGTTTCGGGCAATCAATGCAATTTTATCACCTTCATTTATATGAAAGGAAATATTGTTGAACAGTGGATTGATACCATAACTCTTTACAAGGCCTTCGGCAGAAACATAATGCATGCGGCAAATATAGGATATAGAAATTTAGGAGTGATGCGTTAGCGTTTTTGAATGTATGTGCCAAGCTGAAATGCTGATGGCATCTTCGTTGCGTCGCACACTTGTACTTTCGAGTACAAGTCGGCAAAGTTGGAAAGCTAGTAAGTCGGATATTTGTAAACCGCAAGTCGCTAGTTTTCCAAACTTGCGATTCCCGATTTATGTTTCCTCATTCACATTTCACTTCTTTTTCGTTTCATCAATTACATCCAATAAACCATTGGTAAAACTATCATCGGCTAATTGCCAGAACATAATGCCGTTTAAACGATTTTTAACAGCATAATTTATTTTAGCAACAATGGAAACACTATCATCAAAAGTTACAAACCATTTTCTTTCTGCATTGTAAAATGTTGGGGCTTGTGCAATGCTATCAAAATGATAAACAAAACCGCTATCTGCAGAAAGTGTTGAAGCAAAATTTCTATAAGAAATACCCCTTAAAAATTTTCCTTTCTGATATAATCCTGCATTGATTGCGGGAACATTTTCCCACACTCTTGCATAAAATGCTGCACCAATTAATAACTTATTTTTCGGAACACCTTTTTTAATTAACATGTTTATGGCATTATCGCAAGACTGTTTTTGTTGCATTGTTGCATACAATGCAGTGTGATGCCCTGTAACACTATCGTAGCCTGTAATTAAATCGTAAGTCATTAAATTAATTCTGTCAACCAACGGAGTTACTTTTTCCCATTCAACTGATTCGTTAATGTATTTTGTAAAACCGCCCGCCGCAAAACTTATTTCTTTTTTTGTACCTAAACTATCTCTTAATGTTTTGATGAGTGCAGTAAAGTTTTCTTTATCATTTAAACTATACGGATGCCCCGGCGGGCCGGCAATAGCGGGATATTCCCAATCCAAATCAATACCGTCCGCTTTAAAAAAATCTAATAAATGTTTTACAGAAGAGGCAAATATTTTTCTTGAGCTATCGGTTGAAAAAACTTCGGAGCAAGTATAGCAGCCTGCCCATCCACCTAATGAAACAATTACTTTTAAATTCGGTTTTCTTTTTTTTAATGCAACACAATTAAATAAGGTAGTACTGTCTCTTAAATTAGTTACAGCTATGGAGTTCCCTTTTAAGTGCGCAAAACTAAAACACAAATGCGTTAATTTTTCTACAGGAAAACTATCAATCATAGTTGGCCTTCCGGCATAATATCCAAATACAGTAAGGTTTTTAGAGAATTTTTTTTGGGCAGAAATAGAGGCGGATATAAAAATAAAGCAAGTAAAGGCAAGTAATTTTATTTGATTTTTGATCATGTTCATAATTTTAAAAATCAATTTTAATCTGCATTATATGCGTTTCAATAAATTATTTCAGCAATCCTTTTATCTCATTCAGTTTCATCAAAGCTTCAACAGGAGTGAGGCGATTAATATCAATCTCATTCAGCATTTTTCGCATCTCGTCAAATGTTTGCGAATGTGCATCAAAAATAGAAAGCTGTAGATTAGATGACGGATGACCGATAATAGCTGACAGGTTTTTTTTGACTTTTGACTTTTCATTTTTAGCTTCCGTTTCTTGGCTTCCGTCTCCCGATTCCCGACTATCCTCCAATCGTTTCAATATCTCATTTGCCCGCTCAATCAAGCCGGGCGGCATTCCTGCCATTTTTGCCACATGAATGCCAAAACTATGTGTGCTTCCTCCCGGAGCTAATTTGCGTAAGAAAATAATTTTATTGCCAACTTCTTTATTGGTTACATGATAGTTTTTTACTTGAGGCAATTTTTCTTCCAGCTCATTTAATTCATGATAATGTGTTGCAAATAAAGTTTTGGGTTTAGAAGAAGAATTGTGCAAAAATTCAACAATGCTCCATGCAATAGAAATACCATCATAGGTTGACGTGCCTCTTCCAATTTCATCTAACAATATTAAACTGCGTTGAGAAATATTATTAATGATGCTGGCCGTTTCATTCATCTCTACCATAAAAGTACTTTCGCCGCCACTTAAATTATCACTGGCACCAACACGTGTAAAAACTTTATCTGTTAAAGGAACCCTCGCAAATGCAGCAGGTACGAAGCTTCCCATATGTGCCATTAAAGTTATCAATGCTGTTTGACGAAGAATAGCACTTTTACCGCTCATATTCGGTCCGGTAAGAATAATAATTTGCTGTGCTGAAGGATCTAACAAAATATCATTGGATATATAGCTTTCGCCAACAGGTAAATTTCTTTCAATAACCGGATGACGACTATCTTTCAACTCTAATTCCAATCCTTCATGCAGTTGTGGCTTTTTGTAATTGAATTTCAAAGCATTTTCTGCAAAACAAATCATGCAGTCTAAAATGGCAATAATGTTTCCATTCACTTGTATCGGTGCGATATAATCTTGTAATGCAACCAGCAGTTCATCGTATAAACCTAACTCAATAGCCAATATTTTTTCTTCTGCACCTGTAATTTTTTCTTCGTATTCTTTTAGTTCAGGAGTAATGTAACGTTCAGCATTGGCAAGGGTTTGCTTGCGTATCCAATCGTTCGGAACTTTAGATTTATGCGAATTGGTTACTTCTAAATAATATCCAAAAACATTATTAAAACTTATTTTCAGAGAATTAATTCCGGTACGCTCTGCTTCGCGTTGTTGAATATTGATGAGATAATTTTTTCCGCCGCTGGCAATTTTTCTCAGTTCATCCAGTTCATTAGTAATGCCTTCTTTTATCAGTCCGCCTTTATTTGCAGTAATAGGCGGTGTTTCAATTATTTCATTTTGTATTCTTTCTAAAATAAGATTGCACGGATTTAACCCATCGCCCAATCTTTTCAAATAGTTATTTGCAGATGTTGCACAAATGTTTTTAATCAATTCCGTTTGTTGTAATCCTTTTGCTAATTGCATTACTTCACGAGGATTAATTTTTTTCATCGGAATCTTACTCACCAGCCGTTCAATATCACCGCAATGCTTGGTAAATTGTGTTAACAGATGTCTTGCATCTGTTTCTTTAATTAAAAGTTCAACAGCATCTAAACGTTCATTTATTTTCTTGATGTCTTTCAAAGGCAATACAGTCCATCGTTTCAGCAAACGAGCACCCATCGGGCTCACCGTATTGTCAATCGTCTTCAATAAATTATTACCGTTATCATTGCCGGAACCGATAATCTCCAAATTGCGAATGGTAAATCTATCCATCCACAAAAAATCATCTCTTTCAATTCTTTGAACAGAAGTGATGTGTTGCAAATTAGGATGTTCCGTTTCTTTTAAATAATACAGAACGGCACCGGCAGCAACAATGCCAACATGCATATTTTCAATACCATAACCTTTTAAAGAATGTGTTTGAAAATGTTTTAACAAACTTTCTGTTGCAAAAGCTTCATCAAAAATCCAACTCTCTAAAGTATAAGTATAAAATTTGGCACCAAAAGTTTCTTTAAATTGTTTTTGGTTGCTTCGTTGAAAAATTACTTCGGCAGGTTTTAAGCTTTGCAATAGTTTATCAATATATTCTTCATTGCCTTCGGCAACAAAAAATTCGCCTGTAGAAATATCCAAAAAAGCGATGCCTATATTATTTTCGGTGAAATGAACAGCAGCTAAAAAATTATTGCTGTTATGTTCTAACAATTTATCATTTGTTGCAATACCGGGTGTTACCATTTCGGTAACACCACGTTTTACAATGCCTTTTGCATCTTTCGGGTTTTCTAATTGGTCGCAAATAGCCACCCGGTAACCTGCTTTCACCAACTTGTGTAAATAGGTATCCAATGCATGATGCGGAAAGCCTGCCAATTCCGAACTTGAAACTGCACCGTTGTTTCGTTTGGTTAATGTAATGCCCAACACTGCCGATGCTTTAATGGCATCTTCGCCAAATGTTTCGTAAAAATCTCCTACACGAAACAATAAAATAGCATCAGGGTAACGCTGTTTTATTGCTCTGTGTTGTTGCATTAAAGGTGTATCTGAACTGGCTTTAGACATGGGCAACAAATATAAACCCACTCATTAAAATCACTCGTATTATTTTTCTTTTGTTACCAACTTGTGAATTGCTATTGAGCTTCCGTTGCGTCGCACACTTGTGCTTTCAAATGCAAGTCAGCAAAGCGAGAAAGTCTCAAACTTGCGATTCCCGATTTACGATTGACTTATCTTTGCCTCTATGCGAAAAATTTCGATGGACGAACTGGGCCGCAAATCGGTTGAAGAATTTAAACAGGCTGCAAAAAATCGTATAATAGTTGTGTTAGATAACATCCGCAGTATGCATAATGTGGGCAGTGTTTTCAGAACTTCGGATGCTTTTCTGATTGAAGGTATTTGTTTATGCGGCTATACGCCGCAACCGCCTCACAGAGATATCCATAAAACGGCATTGGGTGCAACTGAAACGGTAGATTGGATGTATTTTGAAACTACCGAAGATGCCGTTGAACAATTAAAGCAACGTGGCTTTACAGTTTATGCGGTGGAACAGGCAGAAGGAAGTATTTCTTTAGAAAACTTTTCTGAACCAACAGAACCGATTGCTGTTATTTTTGGTAATGAAGTTGATGGCGTAAATGCAGATTTATTGCCTTTATGCAATGGTTGTATAGAAATACCACAATTAGGCACTAAACATTCGCTGAATATTTCCGTTGCAGCAGGAATTGTTTTGTGGAAACTGGTTGAACAAAGATTTAGAAAGATTTAATTGATTAAAAAAAGATGAACAAAGTAAAAAACTATTTATCGCTTGTAAAATTTTCGCATACCATTTTTGCAATGCCTTTTGCATTGATTGGCTTTTTTTTAGGAGTAACGAATACGCATTCAACCTTTAGTATTCAGCCTTTAGCATTAAAGTTTTTTCTTGTATTGGTTTGCATGATTTCTGCACGCAGTGCCGCAATGGCTTTTAACAGATATTTAGATAGAAGTTTTGATGAAAAAAATCCACGTACAGCTATCAGAGAAATTCCCAAAGGAATTATTTCTGCAAACAGTGCATTACGTTTTGTAATCCTGTCATCTATTATCTTTGTACTTTCCACTTATTTTATTAACGGCATTTGTTTTTATTTATCACCTGTTGCATTATTTGTAATTTTATTTTACAGTTTTACTAAAAGGTTTACTCCGCTTTGTCATTTGATATTAGGTATAGGATTATCATTAGCACCCATCGGTGCCTATTTAGCAGTAACCGGAGTATTTGCAGTATTACCCATTTTATTTTCATTTGCTGTTGTATTTTGGGTAAGTGGTTTTGATGTGATTTATGCTTTACAGGATGTTGAGTTCGATCAATCGCAACAACTGTATTCTATTCCGTCTGTCTTGGGAAAAGCAAGAGCATTAAGGATTTCGGAAATATTGCATATTGTAAGTGCAGCATGTGTTATAGCCGCAGGATTGTACGGTCATTTTCATTTTTTATATTGGATAGGGATTGCTGTTTTTGTAGGAATGTTAATTTATCAGCACTCTCTTGTTAAACCCAATGATCTCAGTAAAGTAAATATTGCATTTATGACAGCGAATGGTATTGCCAGTGTTGTGTTTGCAGTATTTGTAATTGCAGATCTATTTATAAGTTAGGAGTTAGGGATGCGATGCATGAGTGTTTAACTTCGTATTTCTGACTTCGAAAATCGTATTCAACAATGCCTCGAATTATTTGCATAGATTATGGTGGAAAGCGAACAGGGTTGGCAGTAACGGATCCTCTTAAAATTATTGCAACTGCTTTAACAACGGTGTCAACAAAAGATCTGATTCCTTTTTTAAAAGACTATTTTCAAAAAGAACAGGTGGAGTTGATATTAATTGGAGAACCATTGAATTTAGACGATTCTCCCACACATGCAACCGTTATGGTACATAATGCCATCAAACAATTACAAAAACTATTTCCTTCCATTCCTGTTAAAACAATTGATGAGCGTTTTACATCAAAAATGGCATCCAGAGCCATGGTAGAAATGGGCATGAAAAAGAAGGACAGGCAGAAAAAAGAAAATATCGATCAAATTGCTGCAACTATCATGTTGCAGGAATACCTTCAAAACCTTGATTGATAAGCAATTTGCTGGATGAGGGTTTTGCCTTTATTTTTGCTGCTTATATTAAGAAACAACATCGAAATGATTTTACCAATTGTTGCATACGGCGCACAGATTTTACGAAAAGAGTCGAAAGATATTCAGGCAGATTATCCTGATTTGAGAAAGTTGATTGAAGACATGTGGGAAACAATGTATGCCAGCAGTGGCGTAGGATTAGCGGCACCTCAGGTGAATAAAGATATTCGCTTGTTTGTGGTGGATAGTACACAGATATTCGAAAACCTGGATGAAGATGAAATTGGAAAATACCCTGATGAACCCGGCATTAAAAAAGCTTTTATTAATGCTCATATAAAAGCATATAATGGCGAGGAGTGGGCTTATAACGAAGGTTGTTTAAGTATCCCCAAAATAAGAGAAGATGTATATCGTCCGGAAGAAGTTGTAATTGAGTACCTGGACGAAAATTTTGTAAAACATACAGAAACTTTTAACGGAATTTCTGCAAGAATTATTCAGCACGAATACGATCATATAGATGGTAAATTATTTATTGACTATTTGAAGCCGCTTCGTAAAAAACTTTTGCAAAGCAAACTCAACGATATCAGCAAAGGCAAAATAAAGGTTGACTATAAAATGATTTTTATTAAATGATAAAATATTTCCCGATTATATGTTTGTGTTGTTTTTCTCTTAGTGTTTTTTCTCAAAATAAAGACACTACTATTTATGGAGATAATGGCAAGGTTACATTGCCCGAAGTATTTGTAAGGAATAATTTCGATTATAAAAAATTACTGCAAACCATTAAGGAAGATACCACCTTTTATAAGGCTTTCAGAAATTTACGCATCTTGAACTTTACGTCTTATAATGATATTAAGATGCTTGACAAATCGGGCGTTGTAAAAGCTTCTTTGTATAGTAAAACAAAACAGAACCGGGTTAATGGTTGCAGAACTATGGATGTTTTGGAAGAACAAACCACCGGCGATTTTTATGATGATAAACACAACTATAATTATTTAACCGGTGAATTATATGCGGGATTGTTTTTTACAAAAGGTTCTGTTTGCGGAGAAAATAATATTGTAAAAGGCCATGTTATATCAACCGGAAGCAAATCCGGGCTGGATAAACACAAAGAACAATTAAAGATGCTGTTCTTTAACCCCGGGAAAAAAATACCGGGTATACCTTTTATTGGTAACAAACTCGACTTATATGATGAAAAAGCACACAAAATATACGATTACAGATTAGATATTGTAGAATATCAAAACAAATTATGTTATGTTTTTTCCATCAAACCAAAAGAAAATCTTGGTTTTTTTTCAAAAGATGATGTTGTAGTGGATGAAATGACAACCTGGTTTGATATAAAAACCTTAGAAGTGCAGGGAAGAACTTATTCTTTAAGTTATAAAGCAGGTGTATACGATTTTGATGTAAGTATGGAAGTAGAGATGACGCATTATAACGATATGCTTATACCCAAAATACTTCGCTACAAAGGTAACTGGGATGTGGTTTTCAAAAAGAGGGAACGAGGATTGTTTACCGCTACTTTATTCGATTTAAAAAAATAAAGTAACCATGAATATTCATGGCTACTTTATTAAATTTTTTAGCTTTTTCTGTTATAAGCCATCCAGAAAAGCGCTAATATCTTTTGCTGTTTTTTGTTGAGGTTTTACAGAGATAACATTTGCATTTGAAATAGAAGCATCAGCTTTCCCCAAATAAAATACATTATCTATTAAAGAAAGTGTAACAACTGTTATCTGGCAATTGTTAGGGGCATTTATTGCATAAAAAGTTCTGGTGCCGAAATCGGGTGCTAATCTTATTACAGAATAATTATTTTTAAATACGGCAAATGCAGTGGTGTTTTTATTAGTGAAGTTTGGTGGCAGAGAAACATTTATTCTGTTGGTTCCTGCACTTGTATCTATATAATTGAAACATCCGTTCCAGTGTGTTGCGTTTGAAAACATTTCGTAACCCTTAACTATAGTTTGAGAGCCGGGAAAGTATGATGGATGAACTATACCGTTGCTGCTGTATTTCCAGGTAATTAAAGAATCTGGATTTGTTAATATCGTTCCCTCAAAAAATTTAACCGAATTATTTGCCTGGTTATCGTTCCATTTTACACTATAATAAGTATTGGGTAATAACAACACTTCTTGCCCCTGACTATTTGTAAGTTTTATATAAAAACATTTAGCAGATTCCAGTACTTTGTTTTTTACGCTGGTAGGTATTAAAGTTTTAATATAATCACCTTTTCTTGCCAATACCAATACCTCAACTTTAATGTTGCCCGATGTTATTGGCGCACCGCCTGTAGTAGCGTAAACCAATGGTGGTAAATATATTTCGGTAGCATAAATACTCCCGCCAATATGTAAAGTATCGCCAAGTGTACAGTCAAATGAATCTGTATAAACGAATGGAGATTCGTATGCAAAGGCATACAACATAGAATCTGTTTTTCCTGAGCTGATTGGCTTATTAACCCATGTGGTATCATTTAACCCCATTGTTGGATTAGGTGTAAATATTGTTGATGTTTCTTTCTGGCAAGATGAAAGTATAAACAACACTAAAATGGGTATTATATAAAATTGTTTCTTCATTTTGTCTGTTTAATTGATACAGCTTTATTTATAAATGCTGCCTGCCGCTAATTTTCATCCTAACACCAAACTGAACACCCATTGTATTAAACTTC
>Ga0310914_10004152_pt1 | contig 10109 bp, 10 predicted proteins | sample GREbulkMGAN108_FD_203450 | JGI IMG/M metagenome (GOLD analysis project Ga0310914, IMG submission 203450) | Lab enrichment of tropical soil microbial communities from Luquillo Experimental Forest, Puerto Rico - GRE.bulkMG.AN108 | ecosystem: Environmental > Terrestrial > Soil > Tropical forest >...
CTGACCGTGGCCGTTGCGCTGATCGGCGACCGGCGATCGGCCGATCGCCGCCGTCTGTTGGCTTCGCCCATCGGATCGACATCGCGATAAAGCGTTTCCGAATTCGCTTCGGAATTAGCGGCTGCCACGGCGCCTCGCCTTTTTTCGAGAAGAGCGGGCGATTTGCCTTCAAACGGTCACGCTATTATGGTTAATCCCTAAAGGGAGGACACATCAATGCCGCAGATTGCCGTAATCAACGAGTCAACAGCGATCTCCGATGCAGACGTTCAGAACATGCTGCCCGCCTTCGACCAACAGTGGAACAAAGACCTCGAGCCGATCTGGGGTGTCGATGCGGCGACCTTCACGTTCGTTCCGAAGAATCAGACGCCCGCCGACGGCACTTGGTAGGTGGTGTTTCTGGACGACAGCGACCAGGCTATCGCGCTCGCTTACCATGATTTGACGGATCAGGGTCTTCCGATCTCAAAGGTCTTCGTGAAAACCATTCAAGCCGACAACGCCAGTGTCAGCGTCGGCGCGACTCACGAGATCTGTGAGATGGCGGTGGATCCGTGGCTCAACAGCGCGTATCAGGATCTCCAGGGCGTCTTCTGGGCCGGCGAGGTCTGCGATCCGGTCGAGGACGACCAGTACGGCTATCAGATCGGTGGTATCCTCGTAACGGACTTCGTGACGCCGAATTGGTTCGCGCACCAGCATGCGCAGGGCAACATCGATCTGAAGGGACACGCCAACGCCGCATTCGAAATCCTGACTGGCGGCTACGCGCAGTATTTCGATCCCCAACAAGGGTGGCAGCAGGTCACCGGGTCCCTAACGAGGCACAGCAGGCGGGTGGCCCAGGCGCCGGAGGGCTCACGCGGAGAACGTCGTAGTCGGCAAGGCGCGCCCGGCGGCGGCATGGCCTTTAGCCCGAAGCGGCATCGCAGCCTGGGCGCGGAAGCCCGAAGGGCCCTAAGAGCCCGAATGGCCCCAAGGTAGCCGACGCCGTCTAATCAGAACCACCCGACAGGCGGCGCCAGCCTCACCCACCCAGCCCTTCGGGCCTGGTCTTCACCCTCTCCCACGCCGCGGTAGAGCGTGCGGAGCGCGGCGGGGGTGGGGCGTGTGCCTGGGTAATTTGCCGGCCCCGCAAGCCGGGCACTGTGGCGCCCGTCCGTGCCGAAATTTGCCGTTCGAGCCGGCGCTCGAACGCCCCGTAAGGCCGGCCAGTCCCGGTCGATGACCGAGTAACCAGGCGGAGTCGCGGCTGCGACCCTTATGGGCGCTGTCGAATACCGCTGCCGACCGTGTAGAGCGCGAGCGAGGGCGGCAGCCCTCGTAAACCGCGACCGGACGCTGAGCCGACTCGATCCCTGGCACCGCCACCATCGTCCGAGGTGGATGGAACGGGACAACTTGGCCGTCTTCTCCCTCGCTCCCCTTCATCGCGTCGGCGATGCGAGCCGCTGTGCGATCGGCAACGCCCGGAGCGGATCGTCCGCAAGGTGTGCGTAGACTTCGGCAGTTCGTGCCTGTTTGTGCCCGAGCACCTTGCCCACCATGAAGAGGGTATTTCCATCCGCCGCCGCGAAGGAAGCGAAGGAATGGCGTACGTCATCGAGCCGAAATCCGGGAAGCCCTGCCCGGAGGCGCACCCGTTTCCAACCCTTCGGCAGGCCGGTGTAATGGTCGGCGCCCTAGCCTGATGTTTCGACTCGATCTCGGCATAATCGGTGCAAATCAGAGGCTGCGGGACCACAAGAGCAGTGCGCGCGAAGGCCCCGACCGCGACGTATCATCAGCTCGTGCCTTTGGTGCCGCTTTCAAAAAGCGCCAAGGTCCAACGCATCCTCTGCGTTGAATGACGACACATTGACGACCGCAATGCCAGGCTTCGGCAGTCGGTGCTGCTAAAGGGGGCGTCGAGTGCCTGTCTCGATTGTTGAACAGGGCGGCCGCATCGTCGTCGGCACTCCTTACCACCCAAACTTCCCGGCCCGGGCCCGTCTTCTCGGAGGAGACTGGGATGCCCTGCGGCACGTGTGGATCTTCGACGCCCGCGAAGATGATCGCGTAAGGTCGTTGTGCCGCGAGATCTATGGCACGGACGGGGTTGCTCCGATCCCTGACGCCGAGGAGCGGGGCAGAAATGAGTTCTCCGACGGGGCCGAGTTGCCGCACTATTTTGGCCACCGGCAGCGCCTTCGTGAGCGGATGATCGCCAGTGGCGCCGAAACCTTGCCCGATTACGAATTGCTCGAGGTCATCCTGTTCGCAGCCCGCGCGCGTGGCGATGTAAAGCCAGTGGCCAAGGCCCTTCTGGGACATTTCGGCGGCTTTGCCGAAATGATGAGCGCCGAACCCGAAGCACTGGCCGCGGCCGGGATCAACCTCGCGGGTATCGCCGCGATCAAGGCGGCGCGGGAAGCGGCATTGCGGCTGATGCGCGCGGAATTACAGCAGCGGCCAGTCGTCAACTCCTGGGACAAGCTTATCGATTACTGCAGCGCCCAGGTCGCGCACGGCAAGATCGAGGAGTTCCACATCCTGTTCCTCGATCGCAAGAATGTACTGATCAAGGATGAACGCTAGCAGCGCGGAACCGTCGACCATACGCCGGTCTATCCGCGCGAGGTCGTCAAGCGCGCGCTCGAGCTCGGCGCCTCGGCGCTGATCCTGGTGCACAATCATCCTTCGGGCGATCCGACCCCATCCAAGGCCGACATCGCCGTGACCCAAGATATCAAGAAGGCCGCCGCCCCGCTCGGCGTGGTACTGCACGACCATGTCATTATCGGCCGCAACCGCCACACCAGCCTGCGCGAGCTTGGGGAGATCTAGCAGCCGATGTCGATAAACCATCTATTGACCATCCGACGCCCAAAATGGCCCACGTTGCTTCGACCTGGGGTCCCGCCATGGGCCGGTTTCCTAGCTGGGCTAAATTCTCGGTTGTTGCCGCTGTCGGCCTGCTGAGCCCCGTATTCGCGTTCTTGATGGCGATCGCGGTCGAAATCTCGATCGGCGCCGTAAAGGACGCTGGCGCGCTGCCACTCCTCGCGCTCGCTGTTGCAGTTGCCATCGGTTGCTCCCTGATTCGCAAGGTGCTGCGCGCGTCCGCAGGGCAGCGCTCCGATCGCAACGTAATTCGTCTCTGACTCTGTGGCCGCTCTCCCGTCATTCGAGTTCCCGGCGACGTGGCCGCGACTGACATTTTGTTGACCCTCGCTATGTAGGATTGAGGCCGGCTTGGCGGACGTGATCCGGCCGGGCCAAGCCTGAGCGGGGAGCGGCGCCGAGGATGATCCCCCAACCCGGCGCCGCTCCCTTTATCCGTCCGGCCTTCACACCTCCCGCCGCAGCAGCAAATTGGTTAGACCCGAGACGTCGGTCACCTTACGGAAGTCATGGATGACCGCGAGGCTCGCCTCGACCTCCCGATTGGGAAGGCCCGAGTGCGGCACCAAGGCGCGGTATTTGGCGTCGATATCGGCCCAGGCGAGCCCGAGCATGCCTGCGCCTTTCGGCACGTAGACGGTGCTGGTGGAGGTGCGGCCGTCCGTCGTGCGTATGGTGACGGTCGCGCCCTGCCGGTAACGTTCGACGTCGCCGGCGGGCGGAGGACCGACGCGAACCTTTTCGATCAGCCGGTGGATGACCGGATCAGCGATCTTTACCTGTGTCGCGTGGACCCAGGAGAAGCCATGATCGGCCACGCCGGCAAGCCAGGAAATAGGCCGGGCTGTGCGCCATGCCGATCAGGTCCGTCGGATGGCGGGGACCGGCAAGCGCCGCGACACCAGGGCGCGACAGCGTGATGCTTTCGACCTCGCCCGGCGCGATACGGCCGTCTCGCGCCGCATTGGCGGCAGCCTCGGCGAGTGCGTGGTGAGGATGACCGCCCGGTACGAGCTTGATCGCCATGTCGGTGACGATGTCCCAGCTTTCCCCCAGATCGCGCGTCACCATCGCCCCGGCATTGGCGCCTTCGACGCCGCCGTAGACCTCGAAAAATCCGTGATGCGCGTCGAGGATCCTCTCTTCGGTTTGGTATCCGCGCTGCGCCGCGAGCGCAGCCTGGACCCCGAGCATCGCTGCCAGTCCCGCGTGGTATTCGCGAGCCACGCTCGTATTCGCCGCTGCCGCCAGCCCGCCGATCGAGGTCGCCGACAAGGCGATCGCCCGGGCCATCCGTGGCGCGTCGAGGCCGAGCAGCCGCCCGGCGGCGACAGCTCCCGCAAAGATCGCGACGAGACAGCCGTGAAAGCCCCGAGTGCGGAAGCCCGGGGTAATCGCTTCGCCGATGCGCCCTGCGGCTTCGTAGCCGAGGACGATCGCCGCCAGCACGTCCTCGCCCCCGGCGCCGGTGCGCTCGGCGGCGGCGAGCGCGGTGGCGACGAGGGTCGTGCCGGCATGCACGATGTTGCGCAGATCGCTATCGTCAGAGGCCGCGGCGTCGCTCGCGACGGCGTTGACCTGCGCGGCATCGGCCACCGGCAATTTGGGGCCGGGATGGAACCACATCGAGGCGTCTGGTGTCCCGCCGCGCTCCCGGGCGAGATCCCGGATGATCCCGGAGGACTCGAGCCCCGCGCCGAACGCCGCGCTGGCAAGCGTGCTGGCGATCAGCATTGCCGCGTGCTCGACGGCTTGCGGGGGAAGATCGGACGGGGAGGCCCCGGTCAAGAACTCAGCTAGTTCGCGCGCGACAGTCATCGCATCCTCCTTGCTGTTGGGTTCGGTCTGAGCCAGTGGTTGAGTTCAACCTTGCGTCCTGCCAAGCTCGTTCCCGCTCGGCAATCGCCGAGCGCAACGAGACACGGCAAGGAGAACGATTATGGCTATGGCCGTCCAGCACGTGCACCTAAAGGGCGAGGACCCCAAGAAGACCGCGCAGTTCTACATAGACAATCTGGGTGCAAAGCTGATCGCCGAAATCCCGGGGCGCGGCTGCCGGCTCGATCTGCACGGACTGCAGCTCAACATCACCGGGGTAGTCGCCACCCAGAGCCGCAAGCAGCTCTACGGCATCGAGCACATCGCCGTCGACACCGACGACTATGCCGGGACAATGGCCAAGCTCAAGGCCAACGGTGTGCGCATCCTCGAGGAGATGCCGCCCAACAACAACGGCCGCCGCGTCTGCTTCTTGCAGGCCCCCGACGGCGCCCAGGTCGAGATCATCGAAAAGGTCTAACCGCAGGGGCGGGGCGGCCTGCTCCGATAGAGCAGAGGGCGAAGCATGGCGTTGAAGGACAAAATCTCGCTGGGTATGGCCCTACCGCATCGCTCGCCGGAGCCGATCGATATGGCGGCGGTGCGGCGGGTCGCCCAGCGCGCCGAGGCGTTGGGCTTTCGCGACCTCTGGGTCACCGAAAACACCTTGGATCATGTATTCTGCTTTGACCCGGTGGTGGTGCTGACCTATGCCGCGGCGGTCACCACCACCATCCGTCTCGGTGCCTCGGTCGTCGTGATGGCGGTGCACAGCCCGCTGATGATCGCGCATCAATGGGCCTGCCTCGACTATGCGAGCAACGGCCGAGCCATACTCGGCGTCGGGCTCGGCCGCGAGCACCATTATCGCCAATTCGAAGTACCCGAGGAGGGCAGGCTCACCCGCTTCCGCGAGGAATTGGCGGTGATCCGCTCGCTGTGGTCCGAGCAGATGACGACCTTTCACGGCCGCTTCTACAATCTCGACAACGGGCCGATGTCGCCCAAGCCGGTGCAGAGGCCGATGCCGATCTGGATGGGGGTCGGCCATCCGAATGCGGTGCGGCGATCGGCCAAGCTCGCCGATGGATGGATGGGTTCGGGCGGCTCGAGCATTGCCGCCTTTTCCCGATCCGTCCCGATCCTGCGGGAGGCTCTGGAGAAGGCCGGGCGCGATCCAGCGACCTTCCCGACCTCGAAACGTGTCTTCATGGCGGTCGACGAACGCCCGGAAGTCGCCCGTGCCGAGCTCCACCGTTGGTTCACCAAGGTCTACCATAACCCCGAGGGCACCGACGCCTCGGGCATCCACGGCACACCCGAGCAGGTGCGCGAGCGGTTGGAGGAATTGGTTGGGATGGGCGCCAACCATCTCCTTCTCAACCCGGTCTCGCGCTATGCCGAACAGCTCGAAGCGCTGGCCGCGGTCGTCAGTCTCTCATAGGAGTGCGGTCGCATGAGTTCCGGCGAGACTGATTTCGTCAAGCAGCAGGTGGCCGCCCATTGGGGCCGCAGGGCGCCGGGCTTCGACGCGGGCTTTGGCCACAGCATCCACACTCCCGCCGAGCGCGCCGCCTGGGACCGCATCTTCGATCTCGTCCTGCCAGGACACCGCCCGCTCGACGCGCTCGACGCGGGCTGCGGCACTGGGTTTCTGAGCTTTGAGCTGGCGGCGCGCGGTCATCGGGTCACCGGTGTTGACTTCGCCCCGGCGATGCTCGCCGAGGCGCGGCGCAAGGCGGCCGAGCGTGCCGTCTCGGTCCATTTCGAGGAGGCCGATGCCGAGCACTTGCCGTTTCCGGAGGGCAGTTTCGACCTCGCGATCAGCCGTCACGTGCTGTGGACGTTGCCGCATCCCGCGGCGGCGATCGACGAATGGATCCGGGTGCTGCGGCCGGGCGGGCGTCTCGTGGTCGCCGACGGCCAGTTCGACCCCGGGTTCCTGGTCGAGCCGACGCAGAACGCCCGGACCAGCGCCGAATACGCGGCGATCGGCGACCGGCTGCCGTTTCTCGGCGGGCGGCCGCGCGAGGAGATCGAGGCATTGTTCAAGGCGCATGGGCTTATCGGTATCGCCAGCGACCCGGTGCTCGATCTGGTCGAGGCCCAGGCGGAACGGATGGTCGAGGAGGGCCGCGAGCGGCAAACGCGTCAGCGCTATGTCGCGTGGGGCGACGTGCCGCGCTGAACCCCAACGGGAAAATTCCCGCAAAAAAATCTTATTGCCGTGCCCGGTCGGCCAAGGTTGTCGTAGAGAGGCTAGATAAATCAAACATGTAAGATGAGAACATCGCTCATCGCCGGCATCGCAAACCGGGAATTTTCGGCCCGAGAAACCGGGTAAGATTTTGATAACCGGGAAATAACCGGGAACCGGCACGGACCGCTCGGGCGAGGCTCCCGACCTGTCACAGATCATACCTGAGGATCTTGACCCGATGATGGTGAAGCGACCGGCGCGGACGCATGCTTGATGCATGGCGGCGGCCGGTTCGTGTAGGATCGGCACTACCGAGGAGGCGCCATGGAGGCTCGAGGGCAAGCCCGCGTCGAACGTCGCCTCGCCGCGATCCTGGCAGCCGACGTGGCGGGGTACTCGCGGCTGATGGAAGCTGATGAGGAGGGCACCCTCGCCGCGCTGCGGGCAATCCGGCGCGAACTGGGCGACCCGAAGATCGCCGAGCACCGTGGCCGTATTGTCAAAACCACCGGCGACGGCATGCTCGTCGAGTTTCGGAGCGTCGTCGATGCGGTGCGTTGTGCGGTCGAGCTGCAACGCGGGATGGCCGAACACAATGCGGCGGTGCCGAAAGCGAAGCGCGTCGAATTCCGCATCGGTATCCATCAGGGCGACATCATCGTCGAGGACGGCGACATCTTTGGCGACGGCGTGAATTTGGCGGCCCGCCTCGAAGGCCTGGCCGACCCCGGAGGGATCTGTGTCAGCCGGGTGGTGCGCGACGAGATCCGTGAAAAGCTGGATGTCGGCTTCGAGGATCTGGGCGAACAGCAGGTCAAGAATATCAGCCGGCCGGTGCGAGCATTCCGCGCGCGGCTCGGCACGTCAAAGACAGCAGCCGAGACGCCGCCGGGCCTAGCGCTGCCCGACAAACCGTCATTGGCCGTGTTGCCGTTCCAGAACCTGACCGGCGATGCCGAGCAGGAGTATTTCGTCGACGGCATGGTCGAGGAGATTACGACGGCGATCTCCCGCTTGCCCTGGCTGTTCGTTATCGCGCGCAATTCGAGCTTTTCGTACAAGGGTAAAGCAATGGACGCGAAGCAGGTGGCGCGCGAATTGGGCGTGCGCTATGTGCTCGAAGGCTCGGCGCGCAAATCGGGTCAGCGCGTGCGGATCACCGGGCAATTGATCGACGCCGCTACCGGAAATCACATCTGGGCTGACCGGTTTGACGGCGCGCTCGACGATATCTTCGACCTGCAGGACCGAGTGGCGGCGAGCGTGGTCGGCGCGATCGAGCCGCGCCTGCGGCTGTCGGAAATCGAGCGCGCTTCGCGCAAGCCGACAGCAAGCCTCGGCGCCTATGACCTCTACCTGCGCGCGTTGGCGCAGACCTATCGCTATACCGAAGAGAGCGTTGAAGAAGCAGTAGCTTTGCTCCGGCAAGCCCTGGCCGTCGATCCGTCATACGCGCCGGCAGCGTCTATGATCGGTTGGTGTCGGACGATTCAGCGGGTTCAGGGGTGGGGTGCGCCATCGGGTGAGGAAATAACCGACGCTGTTACCCTGGCGCGCCAGGCGCTCGAAGCGGGGCGCGACGACCCGGATACGATTTGGCAAGCGGCCTGGACGCTGTTTATCCTCGCTGGCGAGGCGGCGTTGGCGGAGACGGTCCTCGACCGGGCTCTGACGCTCAATCCTAATTCGGCCATCGCGTGGCAGCTCAGAGGGTGGATCTACGCACTGCGCAACGCCCAGCCCGAGGCGGCGATCGAAGCCTTCGATCGGGCACAGCGTTTGAGCCCGTTCGACCCGCGCGGCTACTTTAACGGCGTGGGCTTAGCAATGGCTCATCTCGCAGCGCGACGCTTCGAGCAAGCGATCGAGTGGGCCGACCGCTCGCTGTACACCCAGCCGCGCACAGCCACCGCGATCCGGGTCAAGATCGTCGCCTATGCCCATCTTGGCCGTCTCGAAAACGCGCGCGCCGCGCTTGCCCAGATGCTGACGATCGATCCCAGATTGACCGTCGGCGCGATGCGCGCGTTGGGCGCTCCCTCCTTCGCACCGGAATTCCTCGAGCTTTATCTCTCCGGCCTGCGCCTGGTCGGCCTCCCGGAATGAGCGAAGGGCGGGTCGAACGTCGGCTGGCGGCGATCCTGGCGGCTGACGTGGCGGGCTATTCGCGGCTGATGGAGGCCGACGAGGAGGGCACCCTTGCCGCTTTGCGGGCGATCCGGCGCGAGCTCGGCGACCCGAAGATCGCCGAGCATCGCGGGCGCATCGTCAAAACCACCGGCGACGGCCTGCTGGTCGAGTTCGCCAGCGTCGTCGACGCGGTGCGCTGTGCGGTCGAGGTGCAGCGCGAGATGATCGCCCGCAACGCCGCAATACCGGCGGAGCGGCGCATCGAATTCCGCATGGGCATCAATGTCGGTGACATCATCATCGAGAATGGCGATATCTTCGGCGACGGCGTCAACATTGCCGCCAGGCTCGAAGCGCTGGCTGAGCCGGGTGGGATTTGCCTCAGTGGCGCGGCGCATGAGCAGGTGCGCGACCGCCTCGACCTCGCCTTCGATGATCTCGGCGAACAGCAGGTCAAGAACATCACAAGACCCGTGCGCATCTATGCTATCGCTTTCGGCGCATCGTCCCGCGCGGCGCTGCCGGTCGGGGCGCCGCTGCCGCTGCCCGACAAGGCGTCGCTCGCGGTCTTGCCGTTCCAGAACATGACCGGTGACCGGGAGCAGGAATATTTCGTCGACGGCATGGTCGAGGAAATCACGACGGCGATTTCCCGGCTGCCCTGGCTGTTCGTTATCGCCCGCAACTCCGCCTTCACCTACAAGGGCAAGGCGGTCGATGTGAGGCAGGTGGCGCGCGAATTGGGTGTGCGCTATGTCCTCGAGGGCAGCGTCCGTAAAGCCGGCAATCGGGTACGCATCACCGGCCAATTGGTCGACGCGACAACCAGCGCGCACATCTGGGCCGACCGCTTCGACGGCGCGCTCGACGACATCTTCGAGTTGCAGGACCAGGTGGCGTCGAGTGTCGTCGGCGCGATCGAACCAAAATTGCTCCTCGCCGAGACCGCGCGTGCAGTCCGCAAACCGACCGAGAGCCAGAACGCCTACGATCTCTATCTGCGCGCCCTGGCGCAGTTTCAAAAATTCACTCAGCCTGGCCGGGACGCTGCCATTACCTTGCTGACCCAGGCGCT
>Ga0310914_10004179_pt1 | contig 10084 bp, 10 predicted proteins | sample GREbulkMGAN108_FD_203450 | JGI IMG/M metagenome (GOLD analysis project Ga0310914, IMG submission 203450) | Lab enrichment of tropical soil microbial communities from Luquillo Experimental Forest, Puerto Rico - GRE.bulkMG.AN108 | ecosystem: Environmental > Terrestrial > Soil > Tropical forest >...
AGTTGGAGAAACCGGCCAAGCCGTTCCCGCGGTCGCAAGCAGACTTCCGCCCCGGTTTTCATCATTGAGAGGTTGCTCATCCGCACGCGGAGGGGCGACCGCAGCAGGAGCAGCTTCTGGCGCCTTTTGCGACGCGGCGTCGGGCGCCTGCTCCGGCACTGCCGGTTTGCTCACCTTCGCAACTGCGGGCGTTCTCGGCGCCTCTCGATCGCGCTTTGCATGCGCCCTTTCATTGGTGCTTGTCGGCTGCTTGGCTTTCTTTTGCGGCTGAGCCGACTTTTTTTGCGGCTCATCAGTGGACAACTGATCTGGCGCTTGAACAGTTTCCTGTATCAACGCCTCCGACCTGATGGGGCATGGGTAGCGATCGTCATCGCAGGCCCACGCGTTGGTTAATGGCACACTCGCGAATATCCCTGCCCCAGCCATCACGATCGTGAAGGTACGCAGCATACAATCCCCCGTCCCCTATAGGTCGCTGGGGACATATATCGCCCGGTCGCAATGGCGTCACATTGACCTAAAAGAGGCCTTGTTGGCGCAATCCGGGGGCGGAAAGGCGACGCTTTTTCGAATTTCGCGTCAATCGCGTCATCAGGGGCGTCGCAGCGGACGCACCGCTTAAAGCGGACATTGTTCGGCGCGTGCAGCCCTCGCGGCATGTCCGCTTTGCTCCGAAAGCAGACAATCGGTCGAGGCCCCTAAGAGCGATCGGTACGTGTCGATGGGCTTAGCGCGCAATTAAAATCGGCTCAGCGTTATTTGTGCCCGCCCCCGTGGCCCCCCATCGAGCCCGACTTGGATATGTTGTTGTGAGATATGTTGTTGTGTGACGAGTCTGATCGACCGCGGCGATAACGGTAATAATAATACGAGGGACTGACATATCCTTGGGCACATCCATCGTAGGGCCAATATCGGTGGTGCGCCCGCCCGGGACGGCAGTGGGCCCGATCAGTAACAGCGATGTCTACGATCGCCGCCCGCATGGCCGATGGATCGCCCAGCGTCATCGCACTGGCGGGGTTTTCCGGGCAGCTGGCGAGTAGAAATGTAGATATGACAGAGATGCCCAAACACACCCTTCGCATGTTTTCCCTCCCTTGGATCAGTGCCGCTCTTTTGGCGGGAGCTTGTGTACCAGCTCGGGCCATAGCTCTTCAACAACTGCCCGCATCTCATCAGAGATAATGCCGATGTGTTCAACATCGAGCATGTACTTGTGAAGGCGCTTTAGGTCCGCCGGCATCATGACCTTGTCACCGAACGATGCGGGGCAGATAGGTGCGGCGCTTTTTGATCATTGCGTGCGTTTGCCTGTGACGGCGGCTACCCTGCGGTTCATTTCCGTCCAGTTTTTCATCACCACGCGCGCCCCGTCACCCGCTTTCCGATCATTTCATCGGCGTATGCGAGCAGTATCGGCGGCGCTTCGAAGTCGCATGACTTCGCGATCTTGAAGTCGATGCATTCACCTCGCGCGGCGCATGAGATGCGACGCCGACGTGACGTGGCCGAATTGAGCTGCGCTGATAGAACTGGGCAGCATCTATGTTAAGTGCTAAAATAAATACGTCGTAGGTGCGTAGATTAAGTGCACTAACGAAATCGGCGAGCGAACTCCTAAGCTACATTCAACGTCAGTGTGACCTATCTCACTACGCTAATCCCCAACATCCTGTATCTTGGAGGATACAGCGACGGGGATACCGATACTCGCCCACGGGAGCATCTCGATACGCGTAAGGCCGTGATTATCCGACAACGCGCCGGGAAAGAGGGAGGACTTTCCGGGTAGGCAGGCCTGACTGGCTCGGATGAACCATGTCCGGGCCCAGCCACAACGATCCGAGCGTCGTCTCATGTCGCGTCGGGTACTATTCATTCAGGACTTGTCGTCTTCGCTTCGAGAGGAATGCGGCCTCGCGCTCAATTTCGTTTCTGAATGTGCGCCATGGGACTCATCGCTGCCTGAAAGACTGCGCAAGCAGCCGCTGGACCTTGTGGTTGCGGTGGCCGTTCCGGGCCGCCCGTCAGTCCACGACTTCTTTCAGTGGCTCGCCAAAACCCCGATCGGCGCCCCGACGCTCGCGGTCCTGTCTGGGGACGACGATCTGATGCGCGCCGCGGCCAAGGCAGTGGACGACTTCATTGTTGTTCCGTTCCGGCCGGTCGAATTGCAGCACCGCGTCGCTCGGCTTCTCGGCGGCGAAACGGATGACAGGGCGAAGGCGGCGGCCCATGAGCGCCTGACCCGGGAGTTGGCCCTCACGGGTCTTGTTGGCAGGCATCCAGCGTTCCTGCACACGATAGAGCAGATACCTGCTGTGGCGCGCTGCCATACTCCCATCCTCATCACCGGCGAAACCGGCACCGGCAAGGAACTGTGTGCGCGAGCAATCCATCACCTCAGCACCCGCCGCCACTTCCCGTTCATCCCGGTGGATTGCGCGGCGCTGCCAGAGCACCTGTTCGAGAGCGAAATGTTCGGCCATGCGCGTGGCGCGTTTACGGACGCGCACCGCGACCAGAAGGGGCTGGTAGCGCTCGCCGGCGACGGAACCTTGTTTCTCGATGAGGTCGATTCGCTATCCATCGCGGCGCAATCGAAGCTGCTGCGCCTGCTGCAAGAACGCACTTACCGGCCGGTCGGGTCCGAACGTTTCGTCCCAACCGGCGCGAGAATCATGGCCGCCTGCAATCAGGACCTTGAGCGCTTGGTGCAGGAAAGAAAGTTCCGGTCGGATCTCTTTTTCAGGCTCAACGTGCTGCGGCTGCATCTTCCGCCTCTGCGGGAGCGCCGCAGCGATGTTGTGGTGCTTGTCCGCCACTTTCTCGAGACGCTTGCCGTCGAGCATGGCACACCGCGCAAGAACATCGCGCCCGCTCTACTGCAGATGCTAATGGCGTACGACTGGCCAGGTAATGTGCGCGAGCTTTACAACGTGCTGCAAAGAGCCGTCGTGTTTTGTCCCGGGACAAAGATCCAACTCGCGGATATAGCCGACTTGCCAACGGCTGCGCAGTCACCGAAGCTTCTGGGCGGCAATTTTCGCGAGGAGCGCGCTCGTGCCGTCACAGCCTTCGAACGAAGCTATATCGAGGAAATGCTCCGCCGAGCGGCGGGTAACGTCACCCAAGCGGCCCGTCTCGCCGGCAAGGACCGGCGCGTTTTTGGACGCTTGATGAAGCGCCATAACGTAAGGCGCGATCTCGTTTAGCAACCCCCTTCTTCTGTCCATGCGTCGCAGCCGTGCGTGCGTGGGACATTTTGGTCTCAGCCCGAACGGAGCTGAAATAATTCAGGTCGACCGATGCATTACGGCGTCGCTTGGAGCCGGCATCGCTGCAAGTGGGACCTATGAGTCCCAGGTCCTCGACTCGCCGTGCGAGAAATTCCCGTTCCTTCAGTGCGTCTGCCGTTGGCATCGGTTTTGCTCCGCGCCTGGCGGAGCAATGAATTGTCAAACGACCAACCGATCGACCGGGAGATGGCGAGGGAAATCCTGAGGTATTTCGTGCGCAACCCGCAGGCGGCCGACAGCCTCGAAGGCGTGGCGCGCTGGCGCCTGATGGACGAAGTGATCCGGCGAAAATTGGACGAGACCGAAGCAGCGCTCAAATGGCTCGTCGCCGAAGGTTATCTCACGAGTTCCATCTCTCCCGGCGGCACTGCGACTTTCAGCCTGAATCCCAGGCCTGCCAAAAACATCCGGCAGTTCCTCGACGAGTCGTCGTCTCGGCAACGCCAGGAGGGCACGAAATGACGTCCCTGCTCCCTCACCGGCCGCAAGCACGTCGTCGTCACCCTTCGCGCACGCTTCGATGAGCATTCCGCATCCCGATCGGAGGTGAATTTCCCATGCCAGTCACACCGACCTATCCCGGCGTCTATATCGAAGAGATTCCGAGCGGCGTCCATCCGATCACCGGCGTGGCCACGTCGATCGCGGCATTCATCGACTTCTTCCCAATGGGTCCGCTCGATACTGCCGTCCAAGTGCTCAGCCAAGCGGACTTCGAGAGGTCTTTTGGCGGATTGAACACAGACAGCGAGGCCAGTTACGCCATTCAGCAATTCTTCCTGAACGGCGGGAGCGAGGCTTACGTGGTCCGAGTCGGCGATGGCTCCGCCATTACGTCCGCTGGCGTCGTATTGCTGAAATCGCCGCCGTCAACGGACCAGGTCGCAACCGTGACGGCCGGAACGATGGTCAATGGAATATCCGTCCACAATCCGGGGGCCTGGGGAAACAGCATCCGCCTCGATGTCGACTACGACACCCTTGATCCCACGCAATTGTTCAATCTCACGGCCGCACTGATTGATCCCGCGACCGGTCAGACGGTGCGATCGGAAACCTTCCGCAATCTGACCTTTAAGCCGGGCGCATCGACCTATGCGCCGGATGTCGTGAACCAGGGTTCTCAGCTGATCCAGTTGGGCGCGCCTCCGTCGGGTGCTTTTCCCGACGCAGCTCATTGGAACAGCGCCTACAGGCCGGCTGAGACCGGGACGGTCGGGGACGCCTTGCCGACGACTGTCGGCACATTGCCGGCGGATAAAAACACTTTCAAAGTTACGGTCAGCGTTGACGGCACGATTGCCAATAATACCAAATCCTTCACATATATCGCAACGATATCGCTCGGCGGCGCGACCTTATCGGATTACGCGAGCATCGTTCCAGTCCTACAGGCCGCGATTCGAGCGGCTCCGGTCACATCGGCGGACCAACCGACATCGCCTCAGCTCGCCGCGCAATTGGCGCCGCTGTTGAGCGGCGCGACGGTGCAGTTGGTTGGGAGCGGAAGCATGGCGCATTTCCGCGTCGTTGCTGGTCGCGGTGGAACGACCTTCAATCCGCTCGCGTCCATCACATTTGACGACGTTGGTGGTCAAGCACCCACCATCATGGCCAATTTGAAGCTGAAGACAGCTACATCAAACGTGCAGCTTTACTCGCTCGGCATTAGCGGCACGATCAGGGGCGCCCAGCTCGCACTCACGGGCACGACCGGCGTCGGAGCGAATGGCAGTCTGCCCGGAGCAAATCAGCTCATCGGCATCCCGGCCAACAAGACGGGCTTGTTCGCGCTCGAGGATGTGGACCTTTTCAACATCCTGTGCATTCCAAGGGCCGCCAACCTCGACACGGCTGCGCCGTGGTCGAATTTTCAAGCAGTCATTTCTGCCGCGAACGCCTATTGCCAGAAACGCCGGGCCTTCATGGCGGTCGACATCCCGGCCGTAATAATCAGCGTCCCAGCCATGCAGACGTGGATGGCGCAGAACGACACGCTGCGGGACATCAACTCGGCCATCTATTTTCCGCGCACGATGATTCCCGATCCATTGAACGGGAACCGACTGCGAGATGTCGCGTCGAGCGGTACGATCGCGGGACTCTATGCGCTGACCGACGTCAACCGCGGCGTCTGGAAGGCACCGGCAGGCACGGAAGCAGCGCTGCGCAACGTGTCACAGCTCGTCTACAAGCTTACTGACGACGAAAACGGCGTGCTCAATCCGCTCGGGATCAATTCCCTGCGCAATTTCCCGGTATTTGGCAACGTATGCTGGGGCGCGCGCACGCTCGACGGCGCCGACGTCATATCGTCGGACTGGAAGTACATCCCCGTGCGGCGGCTCGCCCTGTTCCTCGAGGAAAGCCTCTATCGCGGTTTGAAGTGGGTCGTGTTCGAACCGAACGATGAGCCGCTATGGGCGCAGATCCGGCTCAACGTCACCGCCTTCATGCAGAACCTGTTCCGGCAAGGCGCGTTCCAGGGCAGCACGCCGCAGCAAGCGTACCTGGTGAAATGCGACAGTGAGACCACCACGACGACCGACCAGGCCAACGGCATAGTCAACATCGTGGTCGGCTTTGCGCCGCTGAAGCCTGCGGAATTCGTGATCATCAAGATCAGACAGCTCGCGGGACAACTCGCCGCCTAGGGAGATGCATCATGGCGCCATTTTCCAAGCAGCCTTTGCGCTTCGATCCTTACAAGAATTTCAAGTTCCGCGTGAAGTTTGGCACCAGCCCGGCCTACGTGGCTGGCGTGAGTAAGGTGAGCGCGCTTAGGCGCACCACTGAGATCGTCGAACACCGCGAGGGGGGCGACCCGAGCATGTCGCGCAAGTCTCCCGGTCGCAGCAAGTACGAAGCCATCACGCTGGAAAGAGGGGTGACCCACGACACCGATTTCGAGGCCTGGGCCAGCAAGGTGTGGAACTTCGCCGGTGGACTGGGCGCTGAATCGTCTCTGGCCGATTTTCGCAAGGACATCATCATCGACGTGTTCAATGAGGCGGGACAAAAGGTGAAGTCCTATCACGTGTTCCGCTGTTGGGTTTCCGAATATCAGGCGGCGTCCGACTTCGACGCTAATGCCAACGCCGTGCTCATCGAGCACATAAAGATCGAGAACGAGGGCTGGCAGCGCGACGTCAGCGTGACCGAGCCGCAGCCGGCGCAATTTGAACCGGTCGTCGGATAGGGTCCATGGACTTCACCGATGTCAACCTACCCGGAGGCATCCGCCTGGAGGGAAGCTGGCGGCGCGACGCGGTCCTGCGGCCGCTGGCAGGCCGCGATGAGGTCTTCCTGCTGCAGCAGGGGAGCGCGCTCTCGCCGGCCGCGCGCACGACGGCGGTGCTCGCGCGCTGCCTCTGCCGCATCGGACCTGTATCGACGATAACGGCAGAAATCGCCCGGTCATTGAGTATCGGCGACCGAGAAGCGCTGCTCCTGCACCTGCGCCGCCTGACCCTGGGCGAGAAAATGTCCTGTGTGTTCAGGTGCCCTGCGTGCGCGGAGAAGCTCGATCTTGAGCTGGAAGTCTCGGAACTGCTGCTGGCGCCCTATGCGCATGCAAGCGACGTGCACGAGACATCGGTGCGTTTCAACGACGCTTCCTATCGGGTGCGCTTTCGCCTTCCCAATGGAGCCGACCAGGAGCGCGCGGCGACGCTCGTTGCATCCGCACCGCAATCCGCCACCGAGCTGATCCTGCAGCACTGCGTGCAGGAAATCGTCGACGAGCAGACTGGAGAACCGGTCCAGCCAGTCCCCGCGCCGGTCGCCGATGCATTGGCTGACAAGATGGCCGAGCTCGATCCGCAGGCCGAAATCCTTCTCGATCAGCGCTGTCCGGCCTGTGGCGCACCCTTTCAAACGCCGTTCGACATCGCCGACTATTTTTATCAGGAGATCTGCGGACGGGAGAGCGAGCTTCATCGCGAGATCCATCTCCTGGCCTTTCATTATCATTGGAGCGAACGGGACATTCTGCGCCTGACCCGCCGCGGGCGGCTGCGCTACCTCGACCTGATTAGCGCGCAGTTGAGCGAGAGCAGGCCCCAATGAGCAATTTTCTCACCAATGTGGCACGTCGCGGCGCCGGGCTCGCGCCGCAGATCGCACCTCGTGCCGCGCCCATTCCAACGTGGTCTCCCGCGGCCTCTTCGGCTCATGGCGCTCGCGAAGAGAGCCGCGAAGAATCCGCATTCGAGCCTGGCCTCGATGACGGCACGGCCGATTGGAGCGAGACGAGCATCACGACGGACTTTGTCCCGCGAGTGCGAGGCCCAATGGCGACGCAATCGAGTTTATCGTCTGGCCCGCTGCGTGACGACAGCGCGAAAATCCCCGACATCGCGCGGCCGGTCGATCTGGCATCGAATTCCACCGAACCGTCCGGGCCGCTGCAGCCGCCGGCTCCGATCGTCGCCAAGCTGACAACGGCGGATATGGCTGCGCCCGCAGCGCGCGCCGACGGGACGCCTGCGACCGGCGCGCACGCGGCGCCCGGTCCGACGCCAAGTGTTCATGCCGATCCGCAGGCGCTGCGGCCGCGCACCCACGCGGTCGCGGTCGAGCCGCGTGCCGCCGCACTGTGGCGCCAGCCGGCCATGGGGCCGCCGCAAGCAAAGCCGGAGAAACGTTCGTCTGCCCCGCTGGAGGCGCGCCCGACAGCGTCGGCGCGAGAACCGCCCCGCATCCAGGTCCGCATCGGCAAGGTCGAGGTCCGCGCCAGCCCACTCGCCCCACCGCCCAAGCGGACGGCGCGGCCCAAGGGAAGCAGTGGATTTTCCGAACTGCGATTAGCGCGTGCCCATTTGGAGCGCAATTATCGTTGAGGGCTGGCAGTGAGCACTTACAAATCCATCGCCGGTGTCAGCCAGAGCCTGGCGAACCTGCTCGGTGATCGGATGGTCGAGCCGGCAACGATCACCTTGGCGCCGCCCGACGTGGAAATCGATCAGGTCAATCCCCCGCGCCTGAACATCTATCTCTATCACCTTTCCGAGAATGCCTTTCTGAAGAATCAGGAAATTCCCGGCGATGGACATCCCGGCGCATACGGCCATCCGCCGCTCTCGCTCAATCTTCATTACATCTTCACCGCCTTCGGCGGCCAAACGGAACGCGGGGCTGACGCAGATGTGCAGGCGCAATTCATTCTCGGCGATGCGATGCGCGTGCTGCATGACTATGCGGTCATCTCCGCCAATCTGATGCAGCTGAAATCGCCGGGAAAGACCATTCTCGACGTCAGCCTGCTCGACGAGTTCGAGCAGATCAAGCTCACGCTGCAGCCAAAGAGCCTCGAGGAAATCTCCAAGATCTGGACAGCGCTGCCGCGCGTCAACTTTCGTCGCTCGGTGACCTACGAGGCTTCAACCGTCCAGATCAAGAGCCAGCAGCCGCGGACCGTCGGCCTGCCGGTGCGCAAACGGCGTGTCTACGCCTTGACGATACGCAGCCCCCGGATCGACGAGATCTTTGTGCAGCCGCCGCCGTTTCCAGGCCTCAAAACCGCGGCCGCTCAGGAAGGCGAAACGCTGCATCTCACGGGCCATAACCTTAAGGCACCCACCACCTCCGTGATCATCGATGGCGTGAGCGCAACGATCGCCTCGCTACAAGACGATCAGATCGACGTTGTCGTTCCAACTGGAACGCTCGCAATCGGCCTCCACTCCCTTCAGGTCGTTCAACCCGTGATGCTGACGGTGATCCGCGGACAGCCACCGGTGCAGCGCGGCGGCTTCAGCTCGAACGTCGTCGGCTTTCAATTACTCCCCAGGATCACCGGGGCCGCCACCCGTGTCGGCCCCAACACGGTCTCGGTGCCAGTTCTGCCGGCCGTGAAGCCCACGCAGGAGAGAAGCTTGCTGCTCGGGGATCACGTGGTGCCCGGCGTGCCGCCGCAGCCCACCGATCCGCCCGCGACAAACATTCTCTTCCAATTGCCGCAGCCGCCGAACGATCCGATTCTGCCTGGCCAATATCTGATGCGCGTGCGCATCGACGGCGCCGAAAGCCGCTTGCAAGTCGACCCGAACCCCAACAACCCGACATATATCGGGCCAACCTTCACAGTGTAATGAGCGAGACCACATCGATTACCGAGCCCAGCCGCTGGAAGCGGGCCAACCGCGAACATCTCGAGGCCGAGATCGCACGGCTACGTGTCCTCCTGCATCGCCGCGCGTTGTGGCTGCGCCGGCACTGGGGGCACGATTCCCCGCACGATGACATGACCTACCGCATCAGCGAGGCGCAGGCCGACAGCCTGCTGCACGGAGAGGACGCAGCCGCCAAGGCGAGCTTCTATACGACCGATCCGGATGCGGTAGCGCTTGGCTCGTTGCTGGCTTCCGTCGAGGCGCGCATCGACGCGATCGGCAAGGAGTTGCAGCATGCAGGGGCACCGGCCGCGCTCGATGTGCTGGCGCGCCTGTTCGGATTGAGTCGTTTCGAGCGCGACGTCTTCTTGCTGGCGCTCGCCCCGGAGCTCGATTCGTCCTTCGAGCGCCTCTACGGCTACCTGCAGGACGATTTGAACCGCCGCCAAGCCACCACGCAGCTCGCGCTGACGGTGCTGCCGACGGCGCGGGCGGACGAACAGGACGAGCGTGATTGCCTTTTGCCGGACGCAACGCTGCGTCGCTTTCGCCTGCTCGCCATCGACGAGGCCGCGCCGCCCGCGGCCTTTCCCAGTCGGCCGTTGCGCGTCGACGAGCGCATGCTCAACTTCGTGCTGGGTGTCAACCGCCTGGACGAGCGACTCG
>Ga0310914_10004186_pt1 | contig 10074 bp, 12 predicted proteins | sample GREbulkMGAN108_FD_203450 | JGI IMG/M metagenome (GOLD analysis project Ga0310914, IMG submission 203450) | Lab enrichment of tropical soil microbial communities from Luquillo Experimental Forest, Puerto Rico - GRE.bulkMG.AN108 | ecosystem: Environmental > Terrestrial > Soil > Tropical forest >...
CAGACTTCAAAATTCCCGATGAATTTCAAAAGAAATTAGACGAAATCCACGCCTTGAAAGCTGCTTTTCGCGCATTGACGCCGGGACGCCAAAGACAATACATCTTTCACTTTTCTCAACCCAAACTGTCCGAGACTCGCGAGGCAAGAGTTGAAAAATGCATGCCACAAATTCTCATGGGAAAGGGACTAAATGATTAGCTGAGCCGGTGAGCTTTGCCAACGAAGGCGGCCATTGGCCGGATGCCCAAAGTTGGCTTTAAGGCTCGCGATTTCTATTTAGGACCTGCATCCGAGAAGATTGTTAGAGATGAAGCGTAATGGTCCCAGCCGCGCCAGCGCTCACCGTCCATGCAGGTACAATGAGGAACTTCTCCGGTAAGCGGACTTACCAGGCGGTGGCGGGAAGCGTGCACTGAAGTTATGATCTAGCGATGAGGCTGCTTCTTCCAGCGCTGCTGTGCGCAACTCTGACGCTTGTTTCTCAAGCGCAGCAAGTCAAACCAGACAAACCGAGTGAGCGATCTGAGCTCCAGGCGGCACTTGGCTTTGAGATGCCTCCCGCTGGCAATATGCCGGGAGGCTGGGGTGGCGGACCAACAGGAACAATCTTCATGGACGACAAGGTTGTTCACGGCGGAAAGTGGGCGGTTAGAATTGAACGCAATGCCGAAAGTCCAAATGATTTTTCCTCAATCACGAAGTCCATCGAAATGGGATTTTCAGGTGCGACCGTGGAATTGCGGGGCTTTCTGCGTACCGAAAACGTCAGTGATTTCGCCGGGCTATGGATGCGCGAAGATGGTGAGTCTTCCGGCCTTGCTTTCGACAACATGCAAAGCCGCGAGTTGAAGGGCACAACAGGGTGGACCGAGTACTCGATCAGCTTGCCCGTTGGTTCTGAAGCAAGAAACCTAGTCTTTGGAGCGCTTCTGTCGGGAACCGGAAAGACCTGGGTGGACGACCTGCAGCTGCTAGTAGATGGCAAGCTGATTTGGGAAGCGCCCAGGGTTGAGCGGCCCACCACCGTGCTTGAGCGCGATCATCAATTCGATGGCGGTTCTGGCATCTTAGTCGCGGATGAGATGTCAAAGACGCAGATTGAGAATCTGGCGATGTTGGGCAGGGTCTGGGGCTTTCTCAAGTACTACCATCCCAAGGTCACCGCAGGCCAAATCCATTGGGACTACGAGCTGCTCCGCGTCATGCCCCAGTTTCTCTCTGCAAACGATCGCGCGCCTGCAAATGCTCTGCTCGTGAAATGGATAGACGGGCTGGGTCCGCTAGAGCGGTGCGACCCTTGCGCGAAGCTGGACGAGAGCCATCTTTACTTTCGACCCGATGTGCGGTGGATTGCCGACTACATTCAGCTTGGAAACCAACTCAGCCAGGGGCTAGAGACGATTTATGCAAAGCGAATACCTGATCAGCAGTTTTATGTTTCAGATGATCCCAATGTTGGGAATGCCGTGTTTCGTCACGAACTTGGTTATCAGAGCCTTAAGTTTCCAGACACCGGGTTTCAGCTCCTCGCTCTATTTCGATTTTGGAATATTTTCGAATACTGGTCCCCGTACCGCGACGTGACAGGTGAGAAGTGGAACAATGTCTTGACTGAGTTCATTCCGAGAATTGGTTTGGCAAAGAACGCCGAATCTTACCAACTGGAACTCATGGCTCTGATTGCGAGAGCACACGATGGACACGCCAACCTCTGGAGTTCGCTGCAAAATCGCCCGCCCGTGGGGAATTGTCAGCTTGCGGTGAACGTGCGGTTCGTTGAGAGTCTGCCGGTGATTAGCGGTTTTTCTGCGGAGGCCGCAAATGATCATGAAGAGCTGAAGATCGGAGACGTGGTCACCGACTTGGATGGGATTCCGGTCAGGAAGCTAATCGAGGGCTGGATGCCCTATTACGGAGCGTCCAACGACGCCGCCAGGTTGTTTAATATAGGGCAATTCCTGACCAGAGGGAAATGTGGCGAAAGCAGCATCGGAATCCGGCGCGAAGGCCAGCAACTGAAGTTCAAGGTCACACGAGCCGCTACTGCTGGCTCAACTCAGCATAGATACACGCACGACCTACCCGGCCCCACGTTTAGACTCCTCTCGAAAGATGTGGCCTATCTAAAGCTTTCCTCGGTAAAGGCTGCAGAGGCTGAGCACTATGTTCAGGAGGCTTCCGGCACAAAGGGGCTGATCATCGATATCCGAAATTACCCTTCGGAGTTTGTGGTTTTTGCCCTGGGATCGCACCTCGTGGAAAGTAATACTCCGTTTGCGATGTTCACCACTTGTGATTTGTCCAACCCGGGGGCGTTCCACTGGGGGAATCCGGTTTCCCTGATTCCGCAGAAACCACATTATGCTGGGAAGATCGTGATCCTGGCAGACGAAAGCTCGATGAGTCAGGCCGAGTACACGAGCATGGCTTTTCGGGCTGCGCACGGAGCGATTGTCGTAGGTAGTCCAACGGCCGGCGCCGATGGCAACGTGTCACCATTCGCGCTGCCCGGAGGACTGCAAAGCATGATCAGTGGTATTGGCGTGTTCTACCCGGACAAGAAACCAACCCACCGCGTTGGCATTGTCCCGAATATCGAGGTGAGACCCAGCATTCCAGGATTCCTCGGCGGAAGGGATGAGGTGCTGGAAGAAGCAGTGCGCCAAATTCTCGGGAGCTCGGTGCCGTCAAAGGCCATTGAAGATATGGCCAAGTCGTCTTCTGATCGCTGATTGTACTCGGCCCATCCAAGGTCCCGGTAACGAGCTTATCGGAAAAGTTCATCTGTACTTTCGCTCCACTGGTTTGCGCAGTGCAAGGCAATCTGAGACCAATCCGTCTTCGCTGTACCAAACCTCTCCGCTTTGGTCGGCGCAAACCGCATACTTGCCGGTTGTTCCAGGGCTTACTGGCACCGCCGTGATTGTATAGCCCATAACTTTTTGCCCGCTGCCCTGAAGACACCGAATCTCGAAATCGTACCCCGCCCTTGTTCCAGAGGCCAAAACTCCGTCCACCAGACCTTGTTCGCTAAGGTCATTGAGATTGCATGCGTACCCGGCCCCCGGACGCTGTGCTGCATACTTGCGTTCAGGCATAGTTACATCTGTAATGCTGAGCACCGCACGACGCTGATTTAAGAAGGTGCGCGGAGTGTTTGGCGGGAAGATTCCGAGCAAAAACACCGCCGCCAAGAAAAACATTATAAGCACTACAAGGAATGATCGTTTTGCGAGCGCCATATGCGAATCTTTCGCTGAGGTATTCTATCTAAGCTGTCCGCTTACAGATGCTCGATTCAACCTGCTGCTGCGTGGTTATCTGCCATGTGCCTGGTTAGCGGCATTCGCGGAAACATGGGTACCGGGCCTGTCTCCACACCGATCCATCTGCCAAAAACCTAAACGATGATTGTTTGGCCTGGGCGCGTGATTTGGTATGACTCGTACTGGCTGCTCGGATCCAAAAACGTGAGGAGGCGACCATTCGGGAAGGTAAGCTCCAGCGTGCCATTCGCGTGACCCTGACACTTCTCGATCTTGGCACCAAGCAGTGCCAGTGTCTGGGCTGCGATTTGTGCGGCACCCGTCTCGGGCTGCCATGTCCACTCGCGCTGTCCGTCGAAATAGCGAAACTGGCTTTCCACAGAAATCATGACCTCTTTGTCAAAACCAAACCAGACTTGGTAGACGCCGATGGTGACATGTTCAAGTCCCGATCCTGCAAGAAACTCAGGTCGATGTCTTCACTAAGTCCGTACATGGTTGGGCTCTCGAATGTGCGCTGGATTACCTTGCGTCGTTGACCATTTTAGCGCAGGCGTCTTGGCCACAGCCTGGTTAACGGCGTAATCGCCGAAGTCCTAATCAGGTGTTTGTGTTGTTATCCGAGCAACAGATGTGTGCGATGGAATACCTTCCAGTTCTCACTGCCATAAAATATGGGCAGTATGCCTCTTATCGCGGAATCGGGGCAGTTAAAACCGCCGCCTGGCTGGCAATCAGACACAGTGGCGGGTGGTGTGGACCTGCGCGTCGTGTCGTCCGGACGCAAATACATCGTCGCCGCAGCGGGAATTTCCGGCGTACTGGCGGGATTGCGAGCCATATCTCATTGGAACAGCGCTAGCTCCACGCCGTGGCTGGTTGTTACGGCCATACTGGCCGCACTCGCACTATGGTGTGCCTTGGGCGACGAAGTCTGGCATCTGGAGAGGAACTGTCTCGTGCATCAGACCGGCATCAGGAGACTGGGATTTTCCCGACGCTATCAGGATGCGCACCTCGAAATAGTGCAGCGCAGCAACAAGTGGGGGCTTCCGTACTACCGACTATATGCCGTAGTGAGCGGGAAGCCCTCCTTTCTAGTTGAACGAGGCGAACAAGAACTCCTGCAGTTGGCTAAGTTCATTTCACAATACACGGGTTGGCAGGCTCGGACTTACCCCACGCCAGCTACTGGTTAACGCTAGTTCTCTATCGGAGGTGCTTCGCCAGACGAGGTTAGATTGAGGCACAAACCTGATTCCGGAGCACTTTCGATAGAGCCGTTTGGAGTGAGCCGCTGGCGCGGTGGGCGGGGCGTTATGTGTTTTCAATGCTGTTTTTGTGTTGCAGGGCGACGGAGAGGCGCGGGTATCGGAGATCGGAGAGGGCTGAAAATAGGCGTTGGTGATGGGCGGAGGTCGGCCAGAGAGAGTCATCGATGTGCAAGCTCAAAACTTTCAAGGTGCCGGGACACACCTCCAGCGGGTGAATAGAACGATCAACCGAAATTGCCAGGGGTGTTCTTCTTCTACGAACTATCAAGGATGCGTTCGTGCCTCCCTTCCGCGCCGAGGAGTTCTACGGCGGTGAGTCGTTCCAGAACCGCCATTGGTCCATGGCAACGCGGGCATCGCCAAAGTGCGAGCTCAGGCTCTGCAGAAGCTTGTTGCGCCGCCGGCGGGAGAAGGTCACAAAAGTAGGTCCCTCACCTTCATTTGATGTGCCGGTGGTGGATAGCGGTCAAAGCTCCAAGTAGGTGTCTGGCCCAGTGAGACCGAAAGTCAAAGCGCCAATCAAATTGCAAGTCGGATTTGGGAACGTCAGATTCCTCTAGTTCGAGGCTTCTCTTGAGGTCGAAACAAATGTCTGAAATGTCTCCTGCAAGGCTCCCCTGTACGGGTTCTTCCTTCGCCGTAGAGTCGAAGATTTCCCAATAGGTGTCGAGCGGACCGATTTTTTCCTTGAGCAAGCGATGTAGCTCATTCCACTCGTCCGTTTGAAAGGGAGCCCCATCTGCGCCGGTTGTCTCTGGTTCCACGGGAGGCAACGAGAGCGCGATGCTGTAAAGCTCGGCCATGCAATGGCTCATGTCTGCGTTTGCGCTAAGGGAATTATTCGCCGGCGCGATTTCTGAGCCGCAATACCCCTGTCGTTGACTGTTCACGGTGCTGGACCTCCGGCGAACTATCTTCTCCATTCGGCTCTACTCGATACGTTCGGCTTAGGTCCAGCGGTAGCGATTGCGTGGGATTCTCATGCGCGCGGCATTCAAACGAGATTAGCCTGCCGCGCATCAGACCGTTGTCAGTACCTTTGCAGTAAGCGCGACGACTCGGCTTCCTGCCGAGTAGGAGGCCAACCTCGTGCTGCGTGCGTTTTTCCTCCAACGGGTTTTCCGAGCGTTCCGGCACAGGGACTTTCGCCTCATGTGGCTTGGGGCATGCGCCTCGACCATCGGTACGTTTGTGCAGCAGTTTGCACAGAGCTGGCTCGTCTATGACCTGACGAAGGACCCGTTTTATCTTGGGTTGGATCTCTTTCTCGGCCAACTGCCGATTATTCTTTTCTCGCTGGTAGGAGGGGTTTTCGCGGACCGCCTCGATCGCAGGAAATTGTTGCTTGGCTCGCAGTACATTCAGATGCTCTGCGCCTTTGTGCTCGCCGCCCTTTTCTATAGGCACACCGTACGAATCTGGGAAATTCTTTCCCTTTCCTTCGTGGTCGGATTCGGCCAATCGTTTGGCGGGCCTGCCTATTCAGCGCTGCTGCCTACGCTCGTTCCGGCGGAAGATCTGTCGAATGCGATTGCGATGAACTCGATTCAATTCAACCTTGCGCGAGTGCTGGGACCGGCGCTCGGAGGTTTGGCGTACAGCACCGTGGGGCCGACGTGGTGTTTTGCACTGAACGGAGTGTCTTATGTTGCCGTGATCGCATCGCTCCTGATGATTCGAGTGACGTTTATTCCCCAGAAGTCAAAGGAGGCCATCCTCGAGAGCATGAAAGAGGGGTTGAAATTCATTCGTCAGCGCGAAGGTCTCTCGGCGCTCGTCTTTCTAGCATTCATCACCACCTCGCTCGGCTTCGCCCTTACGGCGTTCCTGCCGGCCATCGTTCAAACTGTGTTTCGTCGTGGGCCGGAGACCTACGAGGTGCTGCTGGTCTGTTCGGGGGCGGGAGCCATCGCCGGTGCGCTCATCGTCGCTGCTTTGGAGAAGCTCAAAGAACACGGACGCGTCGTGCTCTTGACCTTGATCGGGCTTGGGGCCTCGACCTGCGCGTTTGCGCTAAACAAACGGCTCCCGCTTGCATGCCTCCTGATATTCGCGAGCGGGGCGACGATTATGGCGTCCTTGTCGATTTTGCTTTCGCTCGTACAGCTGATCATCACCGACCAGATGCGGGGCAGGGTCATGAGCGTCTTCAATCTAGCCTTACGCCTGGGCATTCCGGTCGGAAGCCTGACGCTCGGGAAGATCATCCCGATTGTTGGCGTGGCTCCCGCGCTCGCGGGCACGGGACTTGCACTGATCGGGTTCGCGTTGTACTTCGTAGTCGCGATGCGGGACACCGCTATTTTCCAGCGATCCGTGCGCGAATCCGTCTGAGGGTCCGCGAGGATGCAGTCGGACTCGGCAATTTGCCGCGCGCCGGCAACAGCTCTCGCCGATTCGCGATGGAAGCCTTCCAGAGAGCGAAGACCAGGGGTTAGCTCTAATTTACCTGTTTTGATGAAGTATCATGACAATATCCGCGAGGACGAAGGCGCCGGAACTTGATAGCGCGTGGCTTTGGGCTAGGAACTTCCGGATATCCTGGCTTGCGCTTCTTGCATCTAAAGATGCATAAGATCCGGCAGCTCCTTATGCCCGAAACGACTTTGGACTGCCCCCAACGCAGGTTCTTTTCTGGCCTATTTAACCAACCGGTTACCAATTACATCTAAGCTAGCAGAGGGCAGAAAGAAGGTGCGGTATGAGGTTCTCTAGGTTCCTGAAATTTTTGAGTTTGTTTTTGGCGCTTGGTTTAGTACCGGCGTTGGCCGAGGCCGACAACCCAAGTACCGCCAACTCTAGGAGCGCCCGACCGGGAACGGTCAACTACGTCGAAGGACAAGTCTGGCTCGACAAACAAACCCTCGACGAGAAATCCGTTGGGTCAACCGAGGTAGACGCTGGCCAATCGTTGACCACTGAAGACGGCAAAGCGGAAGTCCTGCTTACTCCGGGCGTGTTTCTCCGGCTGGGCAGCGAAAGTTCCGTGCGGATGGTCTCCTCGAGCCTAATCGATACCCAAATCGAGCTCAGCCACGGTAAAGCCATGGTCGAAGTCGATCAAATCTATCCTCAGAACAACATTCGCGTACAGCAAGACGGTTTGACCGCGCGGCTGCTGAAAGCCGGCCTATACGACTTCGAGCTGGACAATCAACAACTCCGCGTCTTCGACGGGAAAGCCGAAGTCACCAACGGCGGAAAGACCACTACGGTGAAAGGCGGGCACGAATTGACGCTGCAAACAGACTTGGCTCTCAAGTCTCAGAAATTCGACCGCCACTCCGCCCAGGACGATGACTTGTACCGTTGGAGCAGTTTGCGCTCCGCTTATCTCGGCGAAGCCAACGTCGACCAGGCAGGCTACTTCGCGAACTATAGCTGGGGCCCGTGGGGCGGGCCAGCGTGGGTTGGAGGTTGGTGGTGGGATCCCTGGTTCAACGCATTCACATTTGTCCCCGGCGATGGAATCTTCTACAGTCCTTTTGGCTGGGGCTTTTACTCACCATTTTACGTCTACGGTGCGCCAGGCTTTGGCTATGGGTACGCACGGCACTATCATCACTTCAGCCCCGACTACCGCAGTTGGGGCCCTGGCACTCACTATCCAGGCGATCCCCGCTATGCGACTGGCCTGCACAATATGTCAAACTCCGCAGCTCATAATTTAGGTTCTCCTTCCGCAGCGCGCGTCGGTAGTCTGGGCTTCCACTCCGGCCCACGCGGCTTCGTAAGTTCGGGCGGCGGTGGATTCCATGGCGGCGCAGCCGGAGGCTTCCACGGTGGTGCGAGCTACGGTGGAGGCTTCCACAGTGGTGGTGGCGGATCTACTGGAGGCGGCCACGGAGGTGGCGGCGGAGGCCACGGTCGTTGAGTCAACACGCAGTATTCAAATCAATCCTGCTAAATCCAAACGGGCAAGGGCCAACGCTACCGTTGGCCCAGTTTCGTGTTACCTCAGTTCACCTCGTCTTTTCGTTGCTGTCATTTCCGCCGCGCCGCGTTCGTACATGAGTTCGGCGGGAAATTATGAGCACCGTGCTATCCCTTTCTTCTGGTCGAATGGCTCTTGGTGTATTGCTATTCCTCACTGGGTGCCGCTGTGAATCCGGCCGGGAAATGTAACCTTGCCGAACACTGCGGGCGTGAAGGCCTTCCTTCCTGGTTTTCATTCGCCCGAGAATCGCAAAGACGGGAAGTCCTAACCGCCCGAAGCCATTGGCTTTGCCGCTCGGCGCTGAGTGTTTGCGATTTCACTTAGAAGAAACAGATCCGTGAGCAAGAGCACGGAGAAGGTGACCGTCGGAACCGTGAAGAAATCCATCGCCCCGATGGTTACGCAGAAAAGTGAGTCAACGCTTGGCTGGATCCGGGTTTAGGGAGGCTCGTTTCATCCAACGGGAAACGGTTTTTTCGGAAATATCGAGACCGATTATAAGAAGTTCTCCGTGGATGCGGGAGCTCCCCAGCTGGGATCTCCACCATTTGGAAGATCAGATCCCGAAGACGCCTGAACAGGGGGCGGCAACCGGCGTGTGGTGTGCTACAAGCCTCAACTTGACGGACTTGGCGGCGTTTATTGCGAAAATTGCGATATTGCCGTTCAGTTTCCTGGCACCTCCACCGAACTCCATGGTGTGAGGCCCTGGGCGATTGATCGGGAATTTGCCAGCTACTGTGGAATTTGAACGAAAAACTAATAGGTATATGCTTTCCCTCCTGACTCGCGATGTCCATCGACGGACAGTGACCAATGGATTGGAAACAACGGAAAAATGTAACAACAAAGCTTCGTGACCTTCGAGGCTTACTGTTTGTCTGACCTTCGAATCCGCAGCCGAAGCGGAGGTCGATGCGACTTTCTACAGGTTGCCGTCATCTAATGCCATGCAGTATCGGTTAGCAATCCGAGGTTGGCGGATAGCCGCAGTCCCGAATAGAGAACCGGATTGGAGGGTCTTCGATGCCCACATACAATAAGGATACGGAAGCAATCGCTCGGCTTACTCCTGAACAGTTCCGAGTGACGCAGCAGAGCGCCACGGAGCGGCCTTTCCAGAATGCCTTCTGGAATCACGACGAGCCGGGCATTTACGTCGACGTCGTCTCCGGCGAACCCCTATTTTCATCTCTCGATAAGTTCGAGAGCGGTTGCGGATGGCCGAGTTTCACAAAACCCCTGGAACCCGCCAATGTTGAGGAGCGACAGGATACCAGCCACGGCATGACCCGCACAGAGGTACGGTCGAGCCATGCCGACAGCCATCTGGGTCACGTCTTCGGCGACGGACCCCGGAACACAGGCGGGTTGCGGTATTGTATCAACTCGGCTGCTTTGCACTTCATTCCGGTCGACGAACTGGAGCACGAAGGCTACCGCGAGTACCGGAAGTTGTTTGAAGACAAAGGCAAGGAGTGACCCATGTCATCGACGCAAGAACGAGCGATCCTAGCCGGCGGATGTTTCTGGGGAATGCAGGATCTGATCCGGCGCTACCCCGGCGTCATTTCGACGCGTGTGGGCTACAGCGG
>Ga0310914_10004192_pt1 | contig 10061 bp, 7 predicted proteins | sample GREbulkMGAN108_FD_203450 | JGI IMG/M metagenome (GOLD analysis project Ga0310914, IMG submission 203450) | Lab enrichment of tropical soil microbial communities from Luquillo Experimental Forest, Puerto Rico - GRE.bulkMG.AN108 | ecosystem: Environmental > Terrestrial > Soil > Tropical forest >...
CTGATCAACCGTCGTCTCAAGCGCGCCATCCCCGACCCTGTGCAGCCCTCGCGAATACCAGCAAGACCGCGTTCCCGCGGCCGAGACCGTCCAATATTGTCTTCTACCTTGACCGGGGACATAAGAGACTAGACTACATCCTACTGGACCAACTCGGGCTCGCTTGGTGCCGGCACGACTGGCTGCTCCTCGAAGGAGAAGGCGAGCCCGTCCTCCTCTAACTTGCGCGTGACCCGGACGATCCCGCCCTTTGCGAGCCGTCCGAACAGCAGTTCATCGGCGAGCGGCTTTTTGATGTGCTCCTGAATAACGCGGGCCAGCGGGCGGGCGCCGAACAGCGGATCGTAGCCCTTTTCCGCGAGCCATGCGCGCGCGCCCGCGTTGAGCTCGACAGTGACGTTGCGATCGGCTAACTGCTCTTCGAGCTGGAGCACAAACTTGTCGACAACCCGACAAATCGTCTCGGTGGATAGGGCAGAGAACGAGATCGTCGCATCGAGCCGGTTGCGAAACTCGGGCGAAAACATGCGGTTGATCGCTTCGTGATCGTCGCCTTCGCGAACACCGCTACCAAAGCCGATCGCAGGCTTGGCTAGGTCCGATGCGCCGGCATTGGTCGTCATGATCAGGATCACGTTGCGGAAGTCGACAATCTTGCCGTTGTGATCGGTCAGCTTTCCATAGTCCATCACCTGCAACAGAATGTTGAAGAGATCGGGATGCGCCTTCTCGATCTCATCGAGTAACAGCACGCTGTGGGGGTGCTGGTCGATTGCATCGGTCAATAGCCCGCCCTGGTCGAAGCCGACATAACCCGGCGGTGCACCGATCAGCCGTGACACCGTGTGCCGCTCCATATATTCCGACATATCGAAACGTGTGATCTCGATGCTGAGCGTGCGGGCGAGCTGGCGCGCCACCTCGGTCTTTCCGACCCCCGTCGGACCCGAGAACAGATAGGCGCCAATCGGCTTCTCAGGATCGCGCAAGCCGGCACGCGCCAGCTTGATCGCCGAGACCAAGGCCTCGATCGCCTTGTCCTGACCGAAGACCATCGTCTTTAGATCGCGGTCCAAGTTCTTCAGCACCTCGCGATCATCGCGCGACACGCTCTTTGGCGGTATCCGTGCCATCGTCGCGATGCAGGCCTCGACCTCCTTGGCGGTGATGGTCTTGCGCCGCCGGTTCTCGGGGACGAGCATCTGGGCCGCCCCGGTCTCGTCGATCACATCGATCGCCTTGTCCGGCAACTTGCGGTCGCCGATGTAGCGATGAGATAGCTCGACCGCGGCACGTAACGCGTCGCTTGTATAGCGAACCTTATGGTGCCGCTCGTAGTAAGGCTTGAGGCCGCGCAGTATCTTGACGGAATCCTCGACCGTCGGCTCGTTGACGTCGATTTTCTGGAAACGACGGACAAGCGCTCGGTCTTTTTCGAAATAGTTGCGATATTCCTTGTAGGTGGTCGAGCCGATACAGCGGATCACCCCACCGGCGAGCGCCGGTTTCAACAGGTTTGAGGCATCCATCGCCCCGCCGCTCGTCGCGCCTGCGCCGATCACCGTATGGATCTCGTCGATAAACAAGATGGTACCGGGTTGAGCCTCGAGCTCCGCCAGCACTGCCTTGAGCCGTTCTTCGAAATCGCCGCGATAACGAGTGCCCGCGAGGAGGGCACCCATATCGAGGGCGTAGATCGTCGAGTTGAGCAGTACTTCGGGTACTTCACGCTGAACAATGCGCCGCGCCAACCCCTCGGCGATGGCTGTCTTACCGACACCAGGCTCGCCAACATAGAGCGGATTGTTCTTGGCCCGCCGGCACAAGATTTGGATCGTGCGTTCGACCTCCGCCTCGCGGCCAATCAGCGGATCGATCCTACCCCCTTTTGCCTTCTTGTTTAGGTTGACACAATAGGAATCAAGCGCGTCATGATTGCGCTTCTGCGACTTTTCGACGCGCTCGTCCTCGTCGGTTCCTTGGACGCGCCGGGCTTCCGAACGCCCCGGCGCTTTGGCGATGCCATGAGAAATGTAATTGACCGCATCGAACCGGGTCATGTCTTGTTCTTGCAGGTAATATACAGCGTGGCTTTCACGCTCAGCGAACATGGCTACGAGAACGTTTGCGCCGGTCACCTCCTCACGGCCCGAGGATTGGACGTGAATCGCTGCGCGCTGCAATACGCGCTGAAAGCTAGCCGTCGGCTTTGCATCGTCACCGTGGGCGGCGACGAGGTTGCCGAGCTCATTATCGACATAGTTCAGGACCTCGCGGCGCAACCGATCGAGATCGACGCCGCAAGCGCGCAACACGGCGACCGCGTCCTGATCCTCGGTCAGCGCGAGCAGCAGGTGTTCGAGCGTGGCATATTCGTGCCGACGCTCATTGGCATAGGCGAGAGCCCGATGCAGCGACTTTTCTAGATTGCGTGACAACACGCTCGCCTATCCTTCCTTGCCGCGAACCCAGCGGTGATAGCTCGGGGACTAGTCCTTTTCCAGCGTGCACTGCAGCGGATGCTGGTGTTGCCGAGCGAAATCCATGACCTGCGTCACCTTTGTTTCGGCCACTTCGTAGGTATAAACGCCGCACACCCCAACCCCCCGCTTATGCACATGGAGCATGATGCGGGTCGCCTCCTGGCGGCTCTTGTTAAAAAACCGCTCGAGGATGTGCACGACGAACTCCATGGGCGTGTAGTCGTCGTTCAACATCAATACCTTGTACATCGAGGGCTTCTTTGTCTTCGGCTTCGCCTTGACAACGACACCCGTACCCGGCCCTTCCTCGCCGCGCTTGCCGTTCTCGCTCATTTCGGCCCGAGGGATAACGCTGCTCGCTTTCTGATGATATTGGCTTTCTTCCACTCCGCAAAAGCCTTTTCCTCGCACCGGGCAAAGCTCGGGGCGCTGCCGGTCATTCGCTCCGATAAGGCCTGCGCAACACGCCGCCGATCATAGCATCGATCGACGCGTTGCGATGCAGCACCGCTTCGACGGCTTCACTAATAGGCATCTCGATTCCAAGCCGTTTCGACAATCCTGCGACGGCGGTGGCGCTTGCCACGCCTTCGACGACGGAGCGTCGGCCGGCGAGCGCCGTGCCGAGATCCTGGCCGTGACCGAGCGCAAGTCCGAGCGCATAATTGCGCGACTGGGAGGCGGTGCAGGTCAGGACGAGATCGCCGATGCCCGAAAGCCCGCCAAAGGTTTCAGCGTGACCGCCCTTGGCTAGCCCCAGCCGAATCATCTCGGCGAGCCCGCGGGTGATCAGCGAGGCACGGGCATTCTCGCCCAATCCGCGGCCTTGAACGGTCCCGCATGCGATCGCCAGCACGTTCTTCACCGCGCCGCCGATTTCGGCTCCGGTCGGATCGTTCGACAGATAGGGCCGGAACCTGCTGCTCCCGAGCGCCTTCGTGAAGCCGCGAGCCAGCGGCCCGTCATGGCTGGCGATTGTGACTGCCGTCGGCAGGCCGCGGGCGACCTCAGCGGCGAAGGTCGGTCCCGACAGCACAGCGAATGGCGAATTGGGTAGGAGTTCGGTGGATATCTCTGACATTGTCTTGAGGGAGCCGGCCTCGATCCCTTTGGCACAGTGCAGCACCGGCATTCCTTCAGGCAGACCGGGCCGAAGCGCGATTATCACGCCGCGGAGGAATTGAGCCGGCACAACGAGCAGCGCTGCTTCGGCACGGGCCATTGCCGCATCGATGTCGCTGGTCGCGACGATTGCCGGGTCGAGCGCTATGCCGGGCAGGAAGAGCGGGTTTTCATGCCGCTCGTTGATCGCGGCAACGACATTGCCATCACGCGCCCACAGCACTGCGTTCGAGCCTGCCCGCCGGGCGACGACGGCGAGCGCGGTCCCCCAGGCACCGCCGCCGATGATCGCCAACCGCTTCACTCGGCCGAGCTCATTTACGTCGCCGGATGACCGCCGCCCCCGGCCGCTGGGGCGCGCCGGTGTCGAGCGGCCAGCGCGGGCGGGGCGCCGCATCGAGCCCATCGACGAGGCCAACACGAAGCCGCTCGATCCCTGCCCAGGCGATCATCGCGCCGTTGTCGGTGCACAGCGCTGGCGGTGGCGCGACAAAGCGCAGCCCCGCACCCTCCGCGAGCACAGCAAGGCGCTGTCGCAGTTGCCCATTGGACGCGACGCCGCCCGCCGCGACCAAGCCGGTCCCCTCCGGATGGTGGCGGCTAAACCAGTCGACGGCATTCGCTGTTCTATCGACCAGCGCATCGCAGATGGCGAGTTGAACCGACGCGGCGAGATCGGCAGTATCCCCCAAATCGAGGTCGCCGCCGTCTGCCATAAGCTTGCGTACCGCCGTCTTGAGTCCAGAGAACGAGAAGTCGCAACCGGGCCTGCCTTTGAGTGGCCGGGGCAAGACAAAACGGCAGGCGCCGCCCTCGCTAGCTGCGCGTTCGATTGCAGGACCGCCGGGATAGCCGAGCCCGATCAGTTTTGCGACCTTGTCGAACGCCTCTCCAGCCGAGTCATCGAGTGTCGTGCCGAGGCGAGTGTAGCGCCCGACCCCAGCGCATACTAGTAGCTGACAGTGCCCGCCGGAGACTAGCAGGAGAAGATAAGGAAAATCGACATCATTGGTCAGCCGGCAGGTCAACGCGTGACCTTCGAGATGGTTCACAGCGATAAAAGGCTTGCCGGCACCCCACGCGATCCCCTTCGCCATCATCGTGCCGACAATCAGACCGCCAATAAGACCGGGGCCCGCGGCAGCGGCTACTCCATCGATCTCGGCCAGCGTGACGTTAGCCTCGGCGAGCGCGCGGTCGATTACAGTATCGAGATGATCGAGATGCACCCGCGCGGCAATCTCGGGTACGACCCCACCAAAAGGCGCATGTTCGGCGAACTGCGCCCGAAGCTGATTGGATAGTATCCTCGGACCCTGAGGCGTCGCTGCAACGATTGCTGCGGCGGTCTCGTCGCAACTCGTTTCAATGCCCAGAACGATCATCGGACGGGGCCGGCGATACCCGTGATCGCAACCTCCAGCCGGTATGCGGCCGCGCGCTCGCGATCAGCCGGGCGGGGCGACCTCGTAGGTCTTGAGCGTCTTGTCGGTCGCGGCATCGATCTCTAGCAGCTTGACGGAATACCCCCACAACAACGCCGCATGACGCAACACCGCGCGGCTGCTCTTTTCCTCGAGCAAGACACCGTCATGGACATAGTGCGCAAGGACCAGGCATCGGTCGCCTCTGAGATCGACATCGACGACCTGAATGTCGGGTTCCCGGCGGGAAAGGTCATATTGCCGCGACAATGCGCTGCGGATCTTGCGATAGCCGACATCGTCATGGATCGCCTCGACCCGGAGAGCCGGCTTGGTGCTGTCGTCCGAGACTTGGAACAGTCGGAAGCGGCGGATGAGCGCCGGGCTCAAATACTGCAGCACGAAGCTCTCGTCGCGATAGTTCCCCCAGGCATGACGCAACACGCCATAGCCGTCTCCCCCGCCAGCAATGTCGGGAAACCACTCCCGATCCTCATCCGTCGGGTCCTCGCAGATGCGATGGATATCGCTCATCATCGCGAAGCCAAGCGCGTAGGGGTTGAACCCGCTGAAGCGCGGGTCGTCGAAATCCGGTTGAAAGATGACGCTCGAATGCGAATGCAGGAACTCCAGCATCGAGCCTTCCGTGATCAGACGTTTGTCGTGCAGCCGCCGCATGATCTCGTAATGGACAAAAGTCGCACATCCTTCGTTCATCAGTTGCAGCTGTTTCTGCGGGTAAAAGTATTGGGCAATCAGCCGGACGATACGAACCAACTCGCGTTGCCAGTCCTCGAGCCGCGGAGCCCGCTTCTCGATCAGATACAACAAATTCTCCTCGGGTAAGCCGAGATCCCGCTTGATCTCCTGCAGACGTGCTTCGGCGGTGTCGGGATCCTCCTTGTCCTTCCCGACGCCGGGTACGGTGCGCCACAAATCGTTGTAAGTTGCCTCGGAATGCGCCCGCCATTCCTCAGCGCGGCGCTGTTCCTCCGCAAGGTTGGGCTTGCTACGATGGGCGTAACGGTTGACCCCATGGTCCTTTAGTGCATGTGCGGCATCCAAAACGCGCTCGACCGCTTCAACGCCGTATCGCTCCTCGCATTTGGCGACATAGTCACGCGCAAAGCTCAGATAATCAAGAATACCGTTTGCGTCGGTCCACTGCCGAAACAGATAATTGTTCTTGAAAAAATGATTATGGCCGAATGCGGCGTGAGCTATGACAAGCGTCTGCATCGTCATGGAATTTTCTTCCATGATGTAGCAAATGCAAGGATTCGAGTTGATGACGATTTCGTAAGCGAGCCCCTGCAGGCCGCGGCGGTAAAGCGTCTCATGAAAGGCAAAACGCTTACCGAAGCTCCAATGACGGTACATCAGCGGCAAGCCGACCGAGGCGTAGGCGTCGAGCATCTGCTCGGAAGTGATCACCTCGATCTGGACGGGATAGACGTCGAGGCCGAGGTCATCCAGCGCGATCCGCTCAACCGCATCATAGACTTGGCGCAGTGCGGTAAAATCCCAGTTTGGGCCGGTGTAGAGTGGGGCCGAGGCCTCGAGCCGTATCGCCTCTGCCAAGCGTGTGTCAGGCACGAACGCCCCCTTTTGCAAACAGTTCGTGGAACACCGAAAAGATTTGCGAGGGGTCGCCGACGCGGCGCATCGCGAAGTGCGGATGCGCGGGCGCGACCTCGCTGTAGGCTCGCCATAGATCGCTGTCGCGCGACAAGCCCGTCAGACTACCTCCCACGCCGTCGCCAACCTCGACATAGGCAAAGTATTGGCAGAGCGGAAGCACTTCCCCACCAAGCAGTGCCACGCAGCGGCCGCTGTCGGCCCCGTAATTGTCGCCGTCGGAGGCCTGTGCCGCGTAGATGTTCCACCGATCGGTGGAGTACCGAGCCCGTGCGATCTCAAGCATCTTCTCAAGAGCAGTCGAAACAACAGTGCCGCCGGTTTCGCGGCTGTAGAAAAAAGTCTCCTCGTCCACCTCCTCCGCCGTACTCGTATGACGGATGAAGACGATGTCGACATGCCGGTAGCGCCGGATCAGAAAGACATGCAACAGCATGAAGAATCGCTTGGCGAGATCCTTCATTGCCTCTGTCATCGATCCCGATACGTCCATCAGGCAGAACATCACCGCTTCGGTATTCGGGCGGGGTACGCGCTCGAAACGGTTGTAACGGACATCAAGTGGGTCGATATAGGGAATTATCTTGCTGCGATGATCGAGCCGTTCGAGTTCGCGGACGAGCCTGTCGGCCTCCTCGTCGGCGCCGCGGGCGTGGGCGTTCTCGATCGCCTCGCGGATCGCTTCGAGTTCCCATTGCTTTGGTCGTCGTAACGAGATGCGCCGAGCCATGCTGTTGCGCATCGTACGGCGCACGCTGAGATTGGCCGGGCTGCCAGTGACGGTATAGCCGGCGCGCTGCAGATCGACCGCGAACGTCTCCTTTAGACTCTTCTTCACGAGATCGGGCAGCTCGAGATCCTCGAAGAACATGTCAAGGAACTCTTCCTTGGACAGCGTGAACTCGAACGCGTCCTCGCCGGACCCGTCCGGGCTGCCCTGCGACCCGCTGCGCCCTTCGCCGCCGTTTGGCCGCGGGATCTCGTCGCCCCTGAGATACTCCTTGTTTCCCGGAACGACATGCGCGGTGCGGCCGGTGCGCCGGCTATGGTGAAAGATCGGCTCGGTGATCCCGCGGGTCGGGATCGCTACCTTCTCGCCCTGACCGACATCGGCGACCTTGCGCTTGCGCAATGCCTCCTGCACCGCCGATTTGACTTCCGCCCGGGCACGCCCGAGGAACCGCTGGCGATTGCTGAGGCTCTTGCCCTTGGGGTTGGGCCGCCGGTCGACGATGTTCATCGGTTGTCCTCCAGACCGGATGGGCAGCTCGCTCGCTCACCCGGCCTTGTTCACCCGCATATACCACTCGACGAGGCGGCGAACCTGCCGCTCGGTATAGCCGCGCGACACCATTCGCTCCAGAAAGTCGGCGTGCTTCCTCTCGGTCTCGGAATCCTTTTTGGAACCAAAGCTGATGACCGGCAACAGATCTTCGACCTGTGAAAACATGCGCCGCTCGATTACCTCGCGCAACTTCTCATAGGAGGTCCAGGACGGGTTGTTCCCCGCGTTGTTGGCGCGCGCCCGCAGCGCAAATTTGACGACCTCGTTGCGGAAGTCTTTCGGGTTTGCGATCCCCGCGGGCTTTTCGATCTTCGAAAGCTCCTGGTTTAGCAGCTCGCGGTTCATCAGCTGCCCGGTGTCCGGATCCTTGTAGTCGGAATCCTCGATCCAGGCATCGGCATAAGCGACATAGCGGTCGAACAGGTTCTGACCATAATCCGAATACGATTCGAGGTAGGCCTTCTGAATCTCGTGCCCGATGAACTCGGCGTATCGTGGCGCGAGTTCGGCTTTGATGAAGTTGAGGTATTTCTTTTCGGCATCGTCGGGGAACTGCTCGCGCCAGATAGCCTGCTCGAGCACATACATCAGATGAACAGGATCGGCCGCGACTTCCTGGGTATCGAAATTGAAGGTGCTCGACAAGACCTTGAAGGCGAAACGGGTGGAGATCCCATCCATTCCCTCGTCGACCCCTGCCGCGTCCCGGTATTCCTGGACGGATTTCGCGCGCGGATCGGTGTCCTTCAAGCTTTCACCGTCATAGACCCGCATTTTCGAATACAGATTTGAATTCTCATGGGGCTTCACTCGCGAAAGTGTACTGAAACGCGAGAGAATATCGAGTGTTGACGGCGCACACGGCGCATTTGCCAATTCACTGTTTTGCAACAGCTTTTCATATATCTTTCGTTCTTCCATGGCGCGCAGGCAATAGGGCACCTTGATGACAGAAATTCGATCGATGAAGGCCTCGTTGTTCCTGTTGTTCTTAAAAGTTTGCCACTCAGCCTCGTTCGAGTGCGCGAGAACAATGCCCTGATAGGGGATACCGCCGATGTTCTCGGAGCCGACATAATTGCCTTCCTGCGTCGATGTCAGCAGCGGGTGCAGCATCTTGATCGGCGCCTTGAACATCTCGACGAATTCCATCAGGCCCTGAGTGGTGCGGTTCAGGCCGCCGGAGTAGGAATAGGCGTCGGGATCGTTCTGGCTGAAAAACTCGAGCTTGCGAATGTCGACCTTGCCGACGAGGCTGGACACGTCCTGGTTGTTCTCGTCGCCGGGCTCGGTCTTGGCGATGCATATCTGCTTCAGCCGCGAAGGCTGCAGGCGGACGACGGTGAACCTCGTGATATCACCGCCAAACTCCTCGAGCCGTTTGACGGCCCAAGGCGAGATCGTGCCCGTCAGCCGTCGGATCGGGATCCCATAACCCTTCTCGAGTTCCGGCCCCAACGTCACCGGATCGAACAGGCCGAGCGGGCTTTCGAAGACGGGGCTGATCTCGTTGCCCGCCTTCAAAACATAGACTGGCTCCTTCTCCATCAGTTGCTTCAGGCGCTCGGCGAGCGAGGACTTGCCGCCGCCGACCGGGCCCAGCAGATAAATGATCTGCTTGCGCTCCTCGAGCCCTTGTGCTGCGTGCCGGAAGAAGCCGACGATTCGCTCGATCGTCTCTTCCATACCGTAGAAGTCAGAAAACTCGGGGTAAACCTTGATCGTACGGTTCATGAAGATACGGCCGAGGCGGGGCTCCTGGCTCGTATCGACCATTACCGGCTCGCCGATCGCACGCAACATCCGTTCGGCTGCGCCGGCGTAGTAGGCCGGATCGTCGGAGCATTTGCCGAGGTAATCCTCGAGCGAGAGTTCGACCTCTCGCCGGTTCTCGTACAACCGCGAATAGAGTCCGAAGATCCCATCGTCAAATTTCATCTCTCACCTCAACCGCTGCCCGCTCTCAACTCGCCTTACCCTAAGATAGAACGGCGAGTCGCGGCAGACGTTTCATCAGTTCTTTGTAATCAGTGGTAAATCCTGGTAAATTCTTGTTCCGCACACAGGCGCTAGAGCGACCTACGATTTCCGAGCTCATGCAACCCTCCT
>Ga0310914_10004195_pt1 | contig 10057 bp, 9 predicted proteins | sample GREbulkMGAN108_FD_203450 | JGI IMG/M metagenome (GOLD analysis project Ga0310914, IMG submission 203450) | Lab enrichment of tropical soil microbial communities from Luquillo Experimental Forest, Puerto Rico - GRE.bulkMG.AN108 | ecosystem: Environmental > Terrestrial > Soil > Tropical forest >...
GCGACGAATTAAGACTTTCCGGGGCGGCACCGGAAAGGTGCAGCCAACAGCAGGTTTCGCGCCCTTTCCTAGTTATCCACAGGGTCGCAGACCCTTAGAAAGTGTACCCCTTCCCGACCGCTGTTGGCGCCACCACGTTGTCGCCGAATGCCGCGGAGGGCGCCGCGATGGCGCGCCAGTCAGTGCAATGACCGGCGGCAATCTGCGTGAGGCCGAACTCGCGGATCGCTTTCACCGTCTGCGGTATGATCTCCTCATTGACCCCGGATGGTCCCAATACCCGTGCGAGAGGACGATGCTCTCAACCTGGCCAAGATCGGCGCCGAGCCTCGCCGTGTTGCGCTCGAAGGCGAAATCTTCCGGGCTGCTGTCAAACAGCATGCTATGCCGCTTATCGCCGCGCGTGGCAGTAAGCAACACGGAGAAGCCGCGTACTGCACAGCAAAGGCAGCGGCCGGACGAGGCACGCAAGCCCCGGCGCGTCGCGAAGGCAAATTCGTTCTCGACATTGGATGGCGTCGTCGACATTACGTCGGTCGCGTTGTCGACGAGGACCTGAATCTCGACTTTATCGACAGGCTGCAGCTTGGCCATACGCCCTACTGCGGCTCCATGCCGGAAACCTTCACCACTTCGTTGGCATCGACGCGATCGGTGACGATCTCCTTGGCGAATTCCTCCGGCGAGTTGATCGCCGGCACCTGGCCGCGCGTGATCACAAACTTGTCGACGAACTCTTTGTCCTCGAAGGCGCGCCTCACCTCAGCGTTGAGCCGGTCGATGATCGGCTTCGGCGTGCCGGAGGGGGCAAACAGCCCATACCAGGTCTGCGACGGCGCGCCCCCGTAGCCAAGATCGGCGAGCGTCGGCACGTCCGGTAACTGCGGCGTGCGGATGTTGTTGACCAGAGCGAGCGCTGTCATCTTTCCCGCCTTGAGGTGCGCCTGCACGTTGCCGAGTCCAAACAGGCCGATTGGCGTGGTGCCGGAGAGAATGGCGGTGACCGCCTCGCCGCCGCCCTTGAATGGCACGCGGATCCAGTCGGCGCCCCTTTCTTTCTTGAGCGTGTCCATGTAAACGACGCAGGGGATCGAGGCGGTGAGGTAGTTCAACGTACCCGGCTTCGATTTCGATGCCGCGACAAGCTCATCCACCGTCTTCACGTTAAGCGAGGAATTCACCACTAGCACCTGGATCAGATGGAATAGGTTGACGATCGGGATGAGCCCCTTTTCTGGATCAAACGGCACCTGTTTGTAGAGGAACTGATTGTAGATCATCGTGTCGGCATTAATGATGCAGATGGTGTAGCCATCCGGCGGCGCTTCCTGGCAAAAACGCGCAGCGATGTTGCCGGCACCGCCCGGCTTGTTCTCGATGATCAGCGGCTGGCCAAGATAAGGCTGCATCTTCTCGTTGAGCGCGCGCATAAAGATGTCGCTGATGCCGCCGGCGCTCGAGGTCGTGAACACGCGGACCGGGCGAATGGGATAATTGTCGGCGAGAGCTTGCGTCGTAATGAGCGCCGCGCCGAGCGCAACGGCGGCCAGAAGCCATTTCATGAGTCCTCCCAGTGGTTTGGCAAATCTATGATTGCAATTTGCTTTTCACCAGCGCGCTGGCTTTACCGAGATCCATTTGCCCCGCGTACCTGCCGCGCAGAACCCCGATCACCTTGCCCATGTCCTTCATGCCGGCGGCACCGGTTTCCTTGATTGTGGTGTCAATCGCCGCGGTCATCTCGGCCTCCGACATCGGCTTGGGCAGGTAGGCGGAGATGATGCCGATCTCCTCCTGCTCCTGCTTCACCAGGTCTTCACGCCGGCCTTTCTGGTAGAGCTCGACCGATTCTTGGCGCTGCTTGATCATCTTCTGCAGGAGGCCGAGCACCTCGGCATCGCCGAGCGGCGGCTTGCCGGCGCCGCGCGCCTCGATATCGGCGTTCTTGAGGACGGAATTGACCATGCGCAACGTGGAGACCGCCCGCTCGTTCTTGGCTTTCATCGCCTCTTTCAAAGCGTTGTTGATGTCATCACGCAGCATGGGGAGCCCCTTTCCGCTTTTGTAATGCTGTCTGGGGGCGGCGCCGCGGCCCCTTGCTTCGCTCACTATAATACGCAACTAAGAGGCCATGACCCAGACGAAAACCGAACCCGCCGCCGGGACTTGGATAGAGCCCAAAGCCACGGCGCTCTTGGTGCTGGCCGACGGAACCGTGCTGGAGGGATTCGGCTTCGGCGCCATCGACCATGCGGTCGGCGAGGTCTGCTTCAATACTGCCATGACAGGCTACGAGGAAATACTCACCGATCCTTCTTACGCCGGGCAGATCATCACATTCACCTTCCCGCATATCGGCAACGTCGGCACCAACGAGGAAGATCTTGAAACGGTAAATATGGCGGCAGCGACCGGCGCCCGCGGCGTCATCTTCCACAGTGGCATAACCGAGCCGTCGAACTACCGCGCCACTCGTCACCTCAACGACTGGCTGAAGGCACGCGGTATCATCGGGCTTACTGGCATCGACACCCGCGCGCTGACCGCGCTGATCCGCGTCAACGGCATGCCGAACGCGGTGATTGCGCATTCCCCTGACGGAAAGTTCGATCTCGGCACGCTAAAGAAAGAGGCGCGCGAATGGCCCGGGCTTGTCGGCATGGACCTAGTGCCGATGGTGACCTCCGGCCAGCGCTTCATCTGGGACGAAACTCCGTGGCACCGGGACCGTGGATATGAGCGGCAGACCAATCCGGAATTCCACGTAGTTGCGGTCGACTACGGCATCAAACGTAACATCCTCCGCCTGCTCGCCGGCGTCGGCTGCAAGGTGACTGTGGTGCCGGCCAAGACCTCGGCAGAGGACATCATGGCACTGCAGCCGGACGGCGTGTTCCTATCGAATGGGCCTGGCGACCCAGCCGCGACCGGCGTGTACGCAGTGCCGGTGATCAAGAAGTTGATTGATTCAGGTACGCCGACCTTCGGCATCTGCCTCGGCCACCAAATGCTCGGCATCGCGGTCGGCGGCCGCACGATAAAGATGCACCAGGGCCATCACGGCGCCAATCATCCGGTCAAGGATCTGACTACCGGCAAGGTCGAGATCACCTCAATGAACCACGGCTTCGCGGTGGACAAGGATTCGCTGCCGAAGAACGTCGAGCAGACGCACGTGTCGCTGTTCGACGGCTCCAACTGCGGCATCGCGCTCAAGGACAAGCCGGTGTTTTCGGTGCAGTATCACCCCGAAGCTTCGCCCGGCCCGCGCGACAGCCATTATCTGTTCACGCGGTTCGTTGAAATGATGCGACACGCCAAGCGCAAGATCGCGTGAGGCGATGGCCGACTGGATTAATTTCTACGATCTGCGCCATTCGCTGATTTACGTGAATGCCCACCACCGCGACGTGCACTACCGCAAAATCGCCGAAGAACTGCGCGGCTACATCCCCTCGCTGTCGACGCGCGTGATGGACTACGGCTGCGGCGAGGCGACCTCGGCCGCCCTTGTCGCCTCGGCCTGCGCCGCGCTGACGCTAGTCGAGGCCGCGCCCAACCTGTACGCCGCGCTAAGCGCGCATTACGCCGGCAACAGCAAGATCACCGTGCTTACGCCCGAGCAGGCGTCGGCGCTGCCGGACCATTCGTTCGACCTGATCGTGCTGCATTCGGTGGCACAGTATTTGACCGGCGAGCAACTCAACGGCCTGCTGGAAACCTTCCGTAGATTGCTCATACCGGACGGCCTGCTACTCGTCGGCGACGTCGTGCGGCCCCGCTTTGCCGTGCCGGCTGCGGCCCTGTCGCTGCTACGTTTTTCGGCCGCCAACGGCTTCTTCTGGTCGGCGGTCGGCGGGCTGATCCGCATCTTTGTGTCGGATTATCTGCGGTTGAAGAAGACTGTCGGCTTGTCGCACTACGAACCGGGCGCGATGCTGGAGAAACTTCGGTGCGCCGGCTACGCCGCCGAACGCGCGCCTCGCAACGTCGGTCACAACCCCTGGCGCGTGACCTTCCTGGCGCGGCCGCTGAAAAGCCCGGCCGATAACGAAGCGCTGCGGGAAGTAACGCGGCGTTAGCCGCAATCACAAACGTGGTTCGATCGCAGGCCAGCTCACGGACTATCGGGGGCCTCTAAAATTCTTTGGCCCACCGATCAGTCCCATCCGCCCAGCACGCGACCAACCGGGTTGGCGATGCGGCCATTGGCGCGCTTGAGCGCGGCGATGCGTGCAATATCGTCCGCACTGAGCGCGAAGTCGAACACCATCAAGTTCTCGGCGATGCGCTGCGGCTTCGACGAAAACGGGATAGGAGCGACGTTCTGCTGCAGCAACCAGCGCAGCGCGACCTGTGCGACGGTGCGTCCGTGCTCGCCGGCGATCTGAGCGAGAACGGGGTCGCCGAACAAGCGGCCACGCCCAAGTGGACAGTAGGCAATGAAGACCAGCTTGTGCCGGCGCACTGCCGCCAAGAGTTTCGACTGATCGAGATACGGATGATATTCCGCTTGCAAGGCGACGAGGGGCTCAGGGCAGAGTCTGACCGCTGCATCGAGCAACGCGATGTTGAAATTGGCGACGCCGATGTGGCGGGCGAGCCCGCGCCTCTTGGCGTCGGCCAGCGCCGGCATGGTCTCACTTAGCGCTATCGCCGGATTGGGCCAGTGCACCAGCAGCAGATCGAGGTAGTCGACCCCGAGCGCGGCGAGGCTTTCGTCGACCGATTTGGCAAAGTCGGCCGGGCGAAGATTCTCGTGGCTGACCTTGGTGGTGAGGAAGATGTGCTGGCGCGGCAGGCCGGAGGCGCGCATCGCCTGACCGACCGCACTTTCCGTGCCGTATTTGCGCGCGGTGTCAATATGGCGGTAGCCGGCCTTGAGTGCGGCGAGCACTGTCTCCGCTGACATAGCGCCGGTCATCGGCGACGTGCCGAAGCCGACGGCAGGCATCTCCCCGGTTTCGCCGGAGAACGAAAAAGTGGCGGGGACGCTCATGGCCGGTCAGTCGGGGCACTAATAGCCGGCCTTCTCCGTCCACCGCAAATACCGCCCTCGCCCTTCCCTGCCCGTCGAATCTGGTCTAAAGACCCGCTCGCGCGGGGCGTTTCTCCCGCGGGGGGCGAAAGGACGCGGAAAGGCGCGCCCTTTTTTTGTGCCCAGTTTCTGATCGGTTATGCCCAAAAGAACCGACATTGAATCGATCTTGATCATTGGCGCCGGGCCGATCGTCATCGGCCAGGCCTGCGAGTTTGACTATTCCGGAACCCAGGCCTGCAAGGCACTGAAGGCCGAGGGCTATCGCCTCATTTTGGTCAATTCCAATCCGGCGACGATCATGACCGATCCGGATCTCGCCGACGCCACCTACCTCGAGCCGATCACGCCTGAAATCGTCGCCAAGATCATCGAAAAGGAACAGCCCGACGCGCTCCTACCGACCATGGGCGGACAGACCGCGCTCAACTGTGCGCTGTCGCTGCGCAAGATGGGCGTGCTCGACAGATTCGGCGTCAAGATGATCGGCGCCACCGCCGACGCCATCGACAAGGCTGAAGACCGCGAGCTGTTCCGCGAGGCGATGAAGAAGATCGGACTGCAGACGCCGCGCTCGCATCAGATCAAGACGCTGCCACAGGCCCTCGAAGCACTCGAGGACATCGGCCTGCCGACGGTCATCCGCCCGTCTTTTACGCTAGGCGGCACCGGCGGCGGCATCGCCTATAACAAGGCCGAATTCATCGACATCGTGGAACGCGGCATCGATGCCTCCCCGACCAGCGAAGTGCTGATCGAGGAATCGGTGCTGGGCTGGAAAGAATTCGAGATGGAGGTGGTGCGCGATAAAAAAGACAATTGCATCATTATCTGCTCGATCGAGAACGTCGATCCGATGGGCGTACATACTGGCGATTCGATCACCATCGCGCCGGCGCTCACGCTCACGGACAAGGAATACCAGATCATGCGCGACGCCTCGATCGCGGTGCTGCGCGAGATCGGGGTGGAGACCGGCGGCTCCAACGTCCAGTTCGCCGTCAACCCGGCCAACGGGCGGTTGGTGATCATCGAGATGAATCCACGGGTGTCACGTTCATCTGCGTTGGCGTCGAAGGCGACTGGCTTTCCCATCGCCAAGGTCGCGGCCAAGCTTGCGATCGGTTACACGCTCGATGAAATCGCCAACGACATCACCGGCGGCGCGACGCCGGCCTCATTCGAGCCGACCATCGACTATGTGGTCACCAAGATTCCGCGCTTCGCCTTCGAAAAATTCCCCGGCGCCGAGCCGGTGCTCACCACCTCGATGAAATCGGTCGGCGAGGCGATGGCGATCGGTCGTACCTTCCAGGAATCATTGCAGAAGGCACTGCGTTCGCTGGAGACCGGCCTCACCGGCCTCGACGAGATCACCATCGAGGGTTACGACCCGGCCATGGGCATCGACGACGCTGACAATAAAGCCGCGATCCGCGCCGCCCTCGGCACGCCGACGCCCGATCGGCTTTTGAAGATCGCGCAGGCGATGCGATACGGCGCCAGCGACGAGTTGATCCACAACGCCTGCCGAATCGACCTCTGGTTCCTCGCGCAAATCCGCGCGCTGGTCAAAACCGAGGCCGAAATCAAGGCCAAGGGCCTGCCCGCTACCGCCGGCGCGTTCCGATGGTTGAAGGCAAAAGGTTTTTCCGATCAGCGGCTCGCCAGGCTGACTGGCAACAAGGCCGACGAGGTCACGCAAAAACGCCGCGCGCTCGGCGTGCGGCCGGTGTTCAAGCGCATCGACACTTGCGCCGCCGAATTCGCATCGCCCACCGCCTATATGTATTCGACCTATGAGACGCCATTTGCCGGCACGGCCGCCGACGAAGCCGCGCCGACGGCAGAGAAGAAGGTCATCATTCTCGGCGGCGGCCCGAACCGCATCGGCCAGGGCATCGAGTTCGACTACTGCTGTTGCCACGCCGCCTTCGCGCTGAAGGAAGCCGGTTACGAATCCATCATGGTCAACTGCAATCCGGAAACGGTGTCGACCGACTACGACACCTCCGACCGGCTTTATTTCGAGCCGCTCACGCCAGAAGACGTGCTGGAGATCGTCGACACCGAGCGCTCCAACGGCACGCTGCATGGCGTGATCGTGCAGTTCGGCGGCCAGACCCCGCTGAAGCTCGCGGAGCCGCTCGAGAAGGCGAAGGTGCCGATCCTCGGCACGTCGCCCGACGCGATCGATCTCGCCGAAGACCGCGACCGCTTCAACAAGCTAATCAAGCAGCTCAAACTGCGCCAGCCGCAGAGCGGCATCGCCACCTCTCCCGACGCCGCGCGCGCAATCGCTGACGAGATCGGCTACCCCGTGCTGATCCGGCCCTCCTATGTGCTGGGCGGCCGCGCTATGGAGATCGTACGCGACGGCACGCAGCTCGACCGCTATGTCTCCAAGCTCGCCAGCCTGCTCGACCGCCCAACCGAACTGGTGGTGTCAAAGAAGAGCCCGCTGCTGATCGACCGCTACCTATCGGACGCGACCGAAGTAGACGTCGATTGCCTCGCCGATGGTAAGGACACCTTCGTTGTCGGCATAATGGAACACATTGAGGAAGCCGGCATTCACTCCGGCGATTCGGCATGCGCGCTGCCGCCGCACTCTCTGAGTGAGGCAACGATCGCCGAGCTCGAAAGACAGACGCGGGCCCTCGCACTCGCGCTGAGGGTCGGCGGGCTGATGAACGTGCAATACGCCATCAAGAATGGCGACATCTACGTGCTCGAGGTCAATCCGCGCGCCTCGCGCACGGTGCCGTTCGTATCCAAGGTGGTCGGCCTGCCGGTCGCCAAGATCGCCGCCCGTATCATGGCGGGAGAGAGCCTGGCGAGTTTCAAGCTCAAGCCAGCGCACGTGAGGCACCGCGCGGTGAAGGAATCGGTGTTCCCGTTCGCACGCTTCCCCGGCGTCGATACCGTGCTGGGGCCGGAGATGAAGTCGACCGGCGAGGTGATGGGCATCGACGGCTCGTTCGAGATCGCTTTCGCCAAGAGCCAGATCGGCGGCGGCGCCAACCTGCCACGCTCAGGCACCGTCTTCGTGTCTGTCAAGGATACCGACAAGCCGCGCATCCTGGATGCGGTGCGCGTCCTAGCTTCTCTCGGGTTCAAATGCATCGCAACGTCGGGAACCCAACGTTACCTGGTCGCACATGGGGTCCAGGCAGCTAAGATCTTTAAAGTGCTGGAAGGCCGACCGCATATCGTAGATGCCATTAAAAACGGGGGTGTTCAGCTGGTTTTCAACACCACCGAAGGGGCGGCCGCCCTAGCCGACAGCCGCTCCATGCGCAATGCGGCCCTCTTGCATAAAGTGCCATACTACACCACACTTTCGGGTGCCGTTGCCGCAGCGCAGGGCATAAAAGCCTATCTCGGGGGGGACCTCGAGGTGCGTGCACTGCAGAGCTACTTCAGCGACCGGGCCTGAGGCGCGTTTTCTTCGGGTCCCGTTCAGCAGGCGGCGGTGCGAGTTAGGCCGGGAAGTCCACGGTCGCGGCGCAGGTGAGGCTGGCCGCGATCAGGGTTTTTTTGACTGGGCCTTGGTTCACTGGACTCCGGTGCGCGGAATTCCGTGGCCGGAGTCGTATTACGAGTCGATTTGACCGTCTTTTTGACGATGGAAGGCTTGGCGGGAGGAGCCATTCAAGCGGCGCCCGCCAGCAGGAGATGAGAGATGGACAAGATTCCGATGACGGCAGCCGGCTATTCGACACTCGAAGCCGAGCTCAAGCATTGCCAGCAGGTCGAGCGGCCGCGCATCATCCAGCAGATTACCGACGCGCGCACCCACGGAGACCTCTCGGAGAATGCCGAATATCATGCCGCCAAAGAGGCACAGTCGCTCAATGAAGGGCGCATCGCCGAGTTGGAGGACAAGCTCGCGCGCGCCGACGTGATCGACGTGTCGAAGCTATCGGGCGATACAATTACCTTTGGCGCCACCGTGACGCTGATTGACGAGGACACCGACGAAAAGAAGGTGTGGCAGATCGTCGGCGAGCCGGAGGCGAATGCCAAGTCTGGCAAAATCTCAATCACTTCGCCGCTCGCGCGCGCGCTGATCGGGAAGACGAAGGGTGCCGTGGTGGAGGTTAATACCCCAGGCGGCGCCAAGGGCTATGAGGTGAAAAAGATCGAGTGGAAATAAGCATCGTGTCCTAATCGAAGAGTTGAACGATGCAGTCATTCCGCAAACGCGGCCAGCTCGCCGACATTTTGCAACCGCATTAGCTCTTCGTGTTCTCGTTGACCAGATGTTCCGACGATCAGATCCGGTTCTTCGGCGTCGCCAAAGGTGCCCGCCGAATCGCCCGGCAGGCCGCGGGCTAACCGACGGCTAGTTTTCCATCGGCACCATCGCGGCGTCCTTAGATTGACGCAGCGTGAGCGAGGTTTTGACGTTGCGCACATTTGGCGCGGCGGTCAGCTTCTCAACGAAGGCCTGGAAGGTCTTCAGATCGGGCGCCACGCACTTCAATACGAAGTCGATTTCGCCGGAGAGCATCCAACATTCACGCACCAGCGGTTGCGCCCGCACGAATTCCTCGAAAGCGACGAGATCGGCTTCCGCCTGGCTCGCTAAATGCACCATGGCGAAGACTGCCACCTCGTAGCCGAGCTTCTTCTCGTCGAGCAGCGCGCGGTAACCCTTGATGAAGCCCGCCTCCTCCAACGCCCGCACCCGGCGCAGGCACGGCGGCGCCGAAATACCGACGCGGCGCGACAGCTCCACATTGGTGATGCGGCCGTCGTCCTGCAGTTCTTTCAGGATTTTGCGGTCGATGGTGTCAAGGCGGGCGGACAAATTCCTCTCCAGGAGATGGTTATTTCATAGCGTGAAACATTATTTCGCGAAAGATTATTGCGTGAGGCCGGCCGGCCGTCGCCCCTCCCGACCCGGCCGTAACTGCACGGGTTGCGTATCTTGCATAGCTCGGCTGAAAGCCATACATGGGGACAGTAAAAGAACAGAGCGGCTGCTGGTTAGCGGCTAAAAGCCGCCTGAAG
>Ga0310914_10004205_pt1 | contig 10045 bp, 10 predicted proteins | sample GREbulkMGAN108_FD_203450 | JGI IMG/M metagenome (GOLD analysis project Ga0310914, IMG submission 203450) | Lab enrichment of tropical soil microbial communities from Luquillo Experimental Forest, Puerto Rico - GRE.bulkMG.AN108 | ecosystem: Environmental > Terrestrial > Soil > Tropical forest >...
ATCCTTCCAGCCGTACTGGGGAAAACCCGCCGTACGGAATGATAGGGGGGATCGAGGAGACGTCGGCATCATTCGAAGCCCGGTCCGCGCCTCGATCCTACCCGACTCTCACTTTCGGCCCCTCGGCAATCCAGAGCTGCCCCGAGGCATTTTTTCCGTCCACATTTCCCAGAATCCCGGACAGCGACGACGCCCTGCCGAGCGCCGGACCTGCGAAACCCGGACAGTCAGTACTTGCCGGATGCCCAGCATTTGCTGGCAAGATCGTTGAGTTGAGGACACAGTGTCAGCTCCATAGACCACTGCAATCAACTGGCCCGCCAATGGCTCTGAAGTTCTTGCGCATGTTGGTGTAACGCCGTTCCCGCGACTGCACACGGCCGAACTTTCGCCGCTCGGTCCGGAAACGGCCGACAATGCTGATCGACTATTGACCGCCGCGCCTCACCATCTCGAGCACACGCTCCGGTGTCAACGGTACGCTGACCTCCGCCACGCCGAGCGCGTCGGCGACGGCATTGGCGATGCACACGGGCGTGCTCATCGAGTTCCCCTCGGCGACCCCCTTGGCGCCGAGCGGGGTGACCGGCGACGGGGTCAGCTGATGCAAGATCTCGAGAACCGGGATCATCGAGGCGGTGGGCAGGGCATAGTCCAAGAGGCTGCCGGTGACGCAATCGCCGTCCTCGGCATAGACGAGCCGTTCGTACAAGGCAGCGCCGACCGCCATCGCGAACCCACCGCAGACCTGGCCCTCGAGCAGGGCGGGATTCAGTATTCGCCCGGCATCGTGCAGGCTCACATACTTGTCGACGCAAACCGTGCCGGTATCACGGTCGATCTCGACCCCGCAGAAATCGAAGACGAAGCCGTAGACGGCCGAGCCGTTGACTTCGTCGGCGGCATTGGGCGCCCCTAGCACCGCAGGGCTCCAGAACGCGGTCTCCCGGAATGCCGGCACGGGCGAACCGGCGGGCGACCAATGGTCGGTTGCCGCGATGCGGGCAAAGGTCAGCGAATTCTCGCGGTTCGACGCCGCGAAGACACGCGCGCCGGCGAAGACGAGATCCTCCGGCCGCGCGCTCAGCTGCGCTGCGGCGATGCCGGCCAGCCGGTCTCTGAGCCGGGTCGCTGCGATATGCACGACGCCGGCGGTCGCACCGGCAAACCGGCTTGAATAATTGCCGGCGGCGATCGACCAGGCATCCTTGCCGGTATCGATTGCCGCCTCGACCCGGATGGCCTCGGGGGTGAGGCCGAAGATGTCGGCGACGATCTGCGCCGTCGCGGTGCGATGACCCCCTGCGATACCGAGTCGATCGCCACCGAAACGCCGCCGAGCGGGTCGAGGCTCACGGTGGCCGCCGCCTGGGCCCCGCTCTTGGGGCCGGCCAGGTCCCGCTCCTCGGGGTTGAGCACGGTCGTGATATAGCCCATGTTCGAGATCGCCGGCTCGACCACCGCGGCAAAGCCAATGCCGTAGAGCCGGCCCTCGCTGCGCGCCCGATCCCGCCTATGCTGTAATTGGGCCAAATCGCCGCGCTCTGTGGCGACATGAACCGCAGCCCGATAGTCCCCCGAATCGAGTTTCGCGCCAGCCGGACAGCGGTGCGGAAATGCCTCAACCAGATTGCGCCGGATCACTTCCAGCGGATCGAGCTCTAGGGTCGCCGCGATGCGTTGCATCAGACGCTCGAGCGCGAAATAGACCTGCGGCCCGCCGAAGCCGCGGACCAGCCCGCTCGGCGTCTTGTTGGTCAGCACGACGCGATTGCGGATCGACAGATGACGAGCCCGGTAGGCGCCGGTCATGTTGGCGTGCATGCGGTAAAGCGTCGCCGGCTCCGGGGCGCGCAGATAGGCGCCGCAATCGTCCAGCTGGTCCCAGGCGAGGGCAGTGACAACGCCGTCCCGATCGACTGCAGCTGACAGGGTCGTCACCCGGTTGGTCGCCGACGTGGCGGCGGTGAGGTGCTCGAGCCGGCTCTCGACCCATTTGACCGGCCGCCCGGCTTTGCGCGCCGCCAAACCCAGCAGCACGACATAGGGGAACACGGCGTGCTTGGCCCCGAAGCTGCCGCCCGAATGCGGCGGTGTCCGCAGTCGCAGCCGATTGCCGGGGACACCAAGCGCCATTGCCATGACCGGGTGCATCGCGAAAGGACCCTGGAAATTCGCGGTGACCTCGTAGGCCGCCTCGCCCGGCAGGTATTCGGCGATCACAACAAAGCATTCGAGGGGACTGGCGGCATTTCGCGGGTAGCGGGTCGTGACCGAGACTTGATGCGCCGCCGCGACAAAGGCCGCCTCCGGGTCGCCGTAGCGAAACGCGCGGTCGCTGACGACGATCGAGCCGACCCCCGGGTGGAGCAGTGGCGCATCCGGTTCGGCCGCTTTCTCGGCATCGACGACCGCCGGCAATGGCCGGTATCGGACGGCGATGCCCTCCAGCGCATCCTCGGCGGTGTGCCGATCGCGCGCCAGCGCTACCGCCACGGGCTCGCCGACATGGCGCACCCGGTCGACGGCGAGGCACCAGTGCTGCGTCGGCGTCTTGACCGCAACGGCGAAGGGCCGCGTCCAGCGGCGCGCATCCTCGCCGATGACGACGCAATCGACGCCGGGCAACGCCAGCGCGCCTTCCACATCGACCGAGAGGATCTCGGCATGGGCATGCGGCGAGCGCAGGATCGCCGCGTGCAGTGTATCCCGCCGCACCGGCAAATCGTCGGCGAAGCGCCCCGCGCCGCGCAGCAGGTCGGGATCCTCGAGACGGCGGACATCACGCCCCGTATAGGTCATCGACCGGTGAATTTCGGTCGGCGCTTCTGATGAAAGGCCTCGACGCCCTCGCGGAAATCGTCCGAGCAGCGCAGCCGGCCATAGGCCTGGCCTTCCAGCTCGATTGCCAGCGACAAATTCGCGTCCTCGATGTCGTTCAGCAGCTTCTTCGCGGTGCGCTGAGCCAGCGGCGGGAAGCCGCACAACTCCTCGACAAGCCGATCGGTCGCGGCTTCCAGCTCGGGATCGGCAACGCACTCGGTTGCGATGCCCCACTCGTAGGCCTGGCGGCCGGGAATGCGCCGCGAGCGCATGACGATGTCCTTGGCTCGGGTGACGCCGACCATCCTTTGCAGCCGCGCAGCGCCGCCCGATCCGGGGATCTGTCCCAGACGCTGTTCGGGCAGGGAATAGAGGCAGGTCTCGGAAACGATGCGGAAGTCGCAGGCCAGCGCCAATTCGAAACCAACGCCGAAGCAATATCCACGGCTGGCGGCGATAACCGGCATCCGGCAGCGCGCCGGGGCGGCGATGTTCCAGGCGAGGCGCGAGACGTGCTCGGGGGAGGCGTCGAGAAAGCCAGAGATCTCGCCGCCGCTCGAAAAATGCCCGCCCGCAGCCCGCACGACGATGACGCGGATGCGGGCGTTGGCATCGAGCGCCTCGAACACGGCGCGTAGCTCCTCGCGCTCAGCCATCGTGACGATGTTGAGCGGTGGCCGGTCGAGGATCACATCGGCGCGCTCCCGTCCCGGATCGATCTCCAGGCGGAAGCCGTCGAAGCTGTCCGGGAGTTCCGGCTCCAGCGGCGGCGGATCGCTCATGCTATTCCCTCCGAAACTCGCCGGCGACGAGCAGGCGGCGCAAGATCTTGCCGACAGGCGATTTCGGGATCTCGGCGACAAACACGTACTCGCGCGGACGCTTGTAATCGGCAAGGCTTGAACCCCGGCACCAGGCGTCGAGGGCATCGGCCTCGATCGCGCCGCCGCGCTTGACAAAAGCGGTGATCCGCTGGCCCCAACGCTCGTCCGGCAAGCCGGCGACGGCCACCTCGGCGACCGCCGGATGCAATGACAGAATGCTCTCGATTTCGACCGGTGAGACGTTCTCTCCGCCGGAGACGATCATGTCATCTACCCGGCCAGTGACAAACAAGTCCCCCTCGGCATCGACATACCCGGTATCGCCGGTGAAATACCAACTGTCGCGCAAGGCGCGGGCATCGGCGTCGGGGCGGCGCCAGTAGCCCTCGAAGGCCTCGTCGCTCGCGATGTCGGCGATGATCTGGCCATTCTCGCCCGTCATGGCTCGGGCATCGGCGCTGTCGGCACCAAGGCGGATGACCCGAACACGTTGATTGAGCCCCGCCTTGCCCGCCGAGCCGGGCTTTGCCACGGCGCGCGGTTCGACGGTGAATGTGTAGATCTCGGACGAACCGTAATGGTTGACGAACAATTCCGGGCGGAACGCCATATCGACCCGCCTCAGCAAGCCGTCCGGCATCGCCGCGCCGGCAAAGCCGATCTTCCTGACCGAGCCGATATCGGTCGCGGCGAAATCCGGATGGCCGATCAAGTCGTGATAGAGGGTCGGCACAAGATAGAGATTGCTGATCCGCTCGCGCGCGATCAGGCGCAGCGCCTTCCTCGCATCGAAGCGTGGCAGGCAGACGAAGGTCCCGTCGACAAGCGTCATCGCCAGCAACGAACGCACGCCCATCGTGTGGTAGAGGGGCATGACGCCGAGGGTTCTCTCGCCGCGGGCGTACAGGTTCTGCGCGACATGGGCGAAGGCGGCGGCGCGCTCGGCGCGGTGCAGGCGCGGCACGCCCTTCGGCCGCCCGGTCGTGCTCGAGGTGTAGAGCAGCAATGATAGGTCCTCGGGCCCAGCTCGTGGCGCGAACCCGTTCGCGCCGCCTTGCAGGTCTTCGAAACGGCAGGTAGCCCCGTCGATGTTGCCGATTGCGACCCGCGGCAGCCGCCGGGCCACCGTCGCGCCGGCCAAGGTGTCCGCCGCGACATCGTCGAAAACGGTCGCGGCGGCGTCCGCATCGGCGAGGCAATAGTCCAGCTCCTCGGGCTTGATGCGCCAGTTGAGCGGCGTCACGACGATACCGGCGAACTGACAGGCCCAATGCAGGCTCGCCATTTCGAGCCGGTTCTGCAGGATGACAGCGAGACGGTCACCGCGCCGGAGGCCGAGCGCCGTCAACCCACCGGCAACGCGCGCGATTTCCTCATACCAGGACGCATAGCCGAGCCGCCGCTTGCCGTCGACGACCGCGGTCACCTCGGGGCTGCGTTCGACCGCAGCAAGAAAGGTCCGGCCCAGATCAAACATTGGGAGAGCATAACCTCCCGCCGCTGGGCACAGGCAAGCGGACGATTTCGATTGAGGGCGACCCCCGCCGGCATTAGTGATCCGGTTGTTCAGAAGCCACGACAGGCCCCAGCGCATACCCTGATCGGTGCGGCAGCCCCGCTATCCGGCGGGCATGCGGGACCCTCTGGTATCGCGTCCGATCTTTGTCGTCACCACCGCGGTTGCGGCGGGCATGGCCGCGGCTGGGTGCTCCGTCGAATGAAACCCTCCGTCCATTCGGGGACATGGCTCGCGTAAGGGTCACCGGTTAGGCGGCTCTTGCCGAAGCGCTCGCCGCGCCACAACGCTGCCACCGGCATCGACGTGGGTACCGAGAAGCCGCCGGCGGCAAACTCGCTGTGCGGAATCGAGCAAGTGACGACTACTCTTCATACTGTAGGCGAGGCGCGTCGGTAAGATGACAACATGATCGTGATCCTGCGCGACGATCTGGCGGCCTTTGCCGCAAAGGAATGACGCAACCAGGTTGTCTTAACCCTATCGGGTCAGCACAGAACTCAGCCCTTGCCCCAAAGCCCCGATCGCGCAAAGCGACACAGCAAGCGCAGGCATCGGTAAGCCCTAGCGCCACATCTCGCGAAGCCGGATGGAGATGTCCACCCGGGGAGCGGGGTTGGCGGAGTGCCCATCCGCGGTGGGGGCAAAAGGCGAGGCGTCGACGCGGGCAAACAAGCCGAGGATTTCGTCCGGCAGAAAGCGCGATCGCGGTGCCGGGACGTGACCGGAACCATGCCGGTGCTGCTGCGTTCGATAAAATCGCCGAGGCTGGATTAGATAAAGGTGTTCCCGCGCACGCGTCATCGCCACGTAGAGCAGGCGGCGCTCTTCATCGATCTGCTCGGGCATGCCAGTCGCCATGTCCGACGGGATGCAGCCATCCACGAGATTGAGAATAGAGACGGTGTCCCATTCCCGCCCTTTGGCGGAATGGATCGTCGACAAGATCAGATAGTCTTCGTCGAGTAGCGGCCGGCCCGCCTCGGCGCCGCTGGCATCCGGCGGGTCGAGGGTCAGTTCGGTCGGAAAACGCTCGCGACTGGTATAACCGAGAGCGATCTGCTCGAGCTGGTCGAGGTCTCCGGCTCGGGCAGACGGATAATCGTATAGGCGATCGAGCAGCGGCTGATACCAGTCGCGCACAAGCCCGATTTGTCCTTGCCACGCACTATTCGTGTCGCGCAGACGCGCGATGACGCGGCATAGACCCGGCCAGAGCTCGGCTGCGGCGGCCGGTGGTGAAACCCGCGCGAACGCGCCGGCCGCAAACGCTTCTTCCGAAAGCTGTGCGAGAACGGCCCGCGCGGTCGCGGGACCAACGCCGGGGAGCAGCTGCAGTACCCGGAGACCGGCAACAGCGTCGCGCGGGTTCTCTGCCCAGCGCAGGATCGCCAGCAGGTCCTTGACATGGGCGGCTTCGAGAAATCTGAGGCCGCCATATTTGACGAAGGGAATATTGCGCCGTCCGAGCTCGATCTCGAGGAGGTCACTGTGATGACCGGTGCGAAAGAGCACCGCTTGCCGGCGCAGCGCGATGCCGGCCTCGCGGTGATCGAGCACACTGTCGGCGACGTACCGGGCCTGCATCGTCTCGTCCTCGACGTTGGCCAGGAATGGCCGCTCCTGTGAGGCCTTCGTCGAATAAAGGGTCTTCGCGATCTTTTCGCTGGCGCGGGCGATCACCGGGTTCGCAGCATCGAGGATCGGCCGGGTCGAGCGGTAATTGCGCTCGAGCGCGATGACCGTGGCTGGTGGGGAGAAATGGTGGGGAAAGTCGAGAATGTTCCGAACGGTTGCCGCGCGGAACGAATAGATTGATTGCGCATCGTCGCCGACGATTGTGAGACCGGACCCGTCAGGCCGCAACGCCAGGAGGATCTCGGCCTGGAGCCGGTTGGTGTCCTGGTACTCGTCAACGAGGACATGGTCGAAGCAACCGGCGATCTGTGTTGCGACGGCGGGTTCAGCCATCGCGTGGCGCCAGTACAGCAAGAGGTCGTCGTAATCGAGGACGTTGTCTCGCTGCTTGGCCACGACATAGGCCTGGAACAGCCGACGAAGCTCGCTCGGCCAATCGGTACACCAGGGAAAACTTTGCGCGGCGTGTCCTCGATCGGGCACCCGGCATTGACCGTGTAGGAGTAGATCGCCAGGCAAGTGTCCTTGCGTGGGAAGCGGGAAGCCGTTCGGGACAGGCCGATCTCCGTGCGCACAAGGTCGAGGAGATCCGCCGAATCGGTGCGGTCGAGAATGGTGAAGGACGGGTTGAGGCCGATCGAAACGGCGTGGAGCCGCAAAAGGCGGCTGCCGACCGAATGAAATGTTCCCGACCAGGGCAGGACGGCCGTCTGCGGTGATGCGCGATCGGCGCCGTCGCCGCGAGCTTCAGTAAGGATCTGGTGGGCTCGCCGCGTCATCTCGAGCGCAGCGCGCCGAGTGAAGGTCAGCAGCAGAAGGCGGAGCGGGTCGGCGCCATTCAGGATCAAATGCGCGACCCGGTGAGCGAGGGTCTTGGTTTTGCCCGTCCCTGCGCCGGCCGCGATCAGCAAGGCAGGGGGCGACTTTGTACCGCCCCCGATACCGTATTCTACCGCGCTGCGCCGGGTTCAGATCGCGCCGATGCCGGTGGCAGTCGATCAAGGGCAGCGCCGTGTTCCTTGTCCGTTCCCCTGACCTGCGATATCACCGCAGATCCCGTGATGCAATCGTTACGTTCGGCGAGATGCCCGGCCGTAGCCTGCGTTACGCCGACCGCTTATCCGAGCGACGTCCACGGTTATGGAACTTCTCACGGAGGCCAGCGAACCCGACCAGGTTCCAACCGTCCCGACCGATACGGAAGCGGCCGCCGCACTGACTTTGAGACAAGCAGCAGGCTTCCCTAGCGAACTTGAGCTTCCATTTCCCGCGAGCGAAGCGCCTCATTGTAGGTTTGAATAACCGGTCCTGGCTTTCTTTGCCGCCTTCGCCTGGCACTGCGGTTCGTCCGGAGCGACATCAGTCTCACGCGGTTCGGGTCATGGCTTCGCATCCGGCATCTCGCGCTGGACCACGGCCGCCGGCTTGTCCTCGCGCAGACCCTCATAGACCACCTGGCGAAGGAGATTGTCCTCGGTCCAGGCGAGAAACTTGACCCACGACGAGCTCGGGCCGCACCCAATGGACACGGCTGAGAGCGTAGGGCGAGCCGAAGCGGGTGCTGCGCCACGGCGGGACACCGAGCGGCATCCAGGCAGTGGCTAGCGGCTCTAGCCGGCGCACAGGCGCTCAAGCTCGGCGCGTCGATGCCGGTTCCGACGCGGCCGGCATAGATCAGCTTTCCATCCGAATCGTATAGGCGAGCAGCAGCGCACTGAGATAAGGGCGGCTGCCTTCCGGATCGGTCCAGCCGACCACCACGAATTCCTCGCGATTGAGGCATTTGACCTTGAGCCACGGGCCGCGGTTGCCGGGCGTGTAAGGGGCATCGGCGCGTTTCGAGACGATCCCCTCGAGTGACATCGCGCAGGCCTGCTAATGAAATTCCCGACCATGCCCGATCTGATGGTCGCAGTACTGCAAGGGCGACGCCACATCCGCCAGCAACGCCGCAAGTCGCTCTTTGCGATCGACGAGCGGCCGCGCCATGAGATCTTGGCCATCCAGGTGCAGAAGATCGAACAGGAAGAAGACGAGGCCGACGGCGTTGCCGGCATCCGATGCCAGCTGGATCATGCTGAACGAGGTGATGCCGTCGGGCCCACGCCGCACAGTTCGCCGTCGAGATAGGCCTGGCGGGCGCCGAGCGACGATAGGGCCGTGGCAATCGCGGGATATTTATGCGTCCAGTCGAGCCCGGTGCGCGTAAGCAATTTCACCGCGCCGCGGTCGAGGCACGCGTGCATACGGTAGCCGTCGAAGTTGATTTCGTGGAGCCAGGCCAGGCCTTCCGGCGCCGCGTCGACGAGGCGGGTGAGGTGCGGCCGGATCCATCGCGGCAGGGCGGAGGCAGCAGTTCGCTCTGCCGCTACGGGTCGCGCCATGCCGGGAGCACGAAACGGCTTCGATGCCGGCGGTCGCGCTTCGAAATTTGCGCTTAGCCCTCGGCCACCGCGAGGCGCGCGCCGATTGTGTGGGCGGCGAGCTGATAAACCGCGTCGCGGCCGACTCGCCAGTCGGCAAGCTCGTTTTCATCAAGGCGGTCGGGCATATGCGGATGCCATTCGCCGCGGATCGGCCGGATCACCCCGCGGGGATCGAGCTGGCCGCAATCGACGCGCATCGTGCAGCAGAAGCGCCGGCCGACCTCGAAGGTGGATTCGATAATGGTGTCGCGCGCGAGGCGCGGCGGAACCGGCTCGAAATAGGTGACTTTCCGGGGCAGGCTGCGGCGGATCATTCCGTACCCTCGGGTCAATGGGGCGGCGATGCTCACTTCCTATATGGAGGAAATGGTGGCGCCGGTAGGCGCGTGAAGAGGGTCTCCGCCGACAGGCGGACGATAGGCCAGGTGCCGTTTCAAATAAAACAGGCACGGCATCGTAAACATAAAAATGGCGGCTGATTTGCGCGAAGCAATTCAGTGATCTATACATCGGTGGTGCGCAACCGTCCTTCACCGACAAATAAAAATGCCGCGCAAGGTTCCGATCACGCCGGAAAAGGAACAGCAAATTATTGCCGCGCTGGAAAAGGATTCCCACGGGTCGCGGGTGGTGCGCGGGCTCGGCGATGTGAGTTATGCGACGGTGTGGCGGATCGCGGACCGCAACGGTATAGCATTGAAGGCGGGCCGCGAAACCATGGGCCGGCCGCGTCTACCGGCGGAAGTGTGGGCGAAAATCTAGAGGGAGGTGGGGGTGAACCCGAATGCGACGCAGAAGGAGGTGGCGCGAAAAATCGG
>Ga0310914_10004207_pt1 | contig 10043 bp, 10 predicted proteins | sample GREbulkMGAN108_FD_203450 | JGI IMG/M metagenome (GOLD analysis project Ga0310914, IMG submission 203450) | Lab enrichment of tropical soil microbial communities from Luquillo Experimental Forest, Puerto Rico - GRE.bulkMG.AN108 | ecosystem: Environmental > Terrestrial > Soil > Tropical forest >...
GATTTTCGCGGCTGCGTTCGGCACCTTGGCCATTTCTTTCTGGCCTTACATGATCCCGTTCTCGATCACGATAGAAGCAGCCGCCGCACCGCATTCCAGCCTCGCCTTCATGTTCTGGGGCGCGGGCCTCTTCGTCTTCCCACTAATGCTGCTCTACACGGTGATCAACTACGCCGTCTTCAGAGGCAAGGTCAGACCAACGACTGGGCATTATTAGAACTGAGAAGCCAGAATCGCCATGGAACGCCCACTGTCGCCATTCATGTTCCCGACCTGGTACCGCTTTCAGATCACCTCGGTCCTGTCGATCCTGCACCGGCTCACCGGCGTTGCACTGGCCGTGGGCTCGATCCTGCTTGCATGGTGTCTGGTCGCCGTGGCCGCCGGCGGCGAATTGTTCGCGGCGACGCACGCCTTCATCGCCTCGCCGATCGGGGTGCTGCTGTTGTTAGGCTGGTCGGTCGCGTTCTTCTATCACCTGTGCAGCGGCATCCGGCACCTGGCTTGGGATGCCGGGTACGGCTTCGAGATCCGGGAGGCCTATAGCAGCGGGCACGCCGTGCTCGCCGCGTCGAGGCGGGCCTAAGCGAGGGTCACTGAAGAGGCGAAGTGGACAGAGAGGTGGAAACCATGACCGAAGTTCGCAGGGAAACCGATAGCCTCGGCGTCGTGGAGGTGCCCGCCGACAAGCTGTGGGGGGCGCAGACGCAGCGCTCGCTGGAGCATTTCAGCATCGGCCAGGATCTTATCCCTCGCGAGATGATCGCTGCGTACGCGACGCTGAAAAAAGCCGCTGCCATTGCCAATCATGCCGACGAGCGGCTCGACGATCGGCGATATGAATTGATCATCAAGGCCTGCGACGAAATCCTCGCCGGCCATCACCACGACATGTTTCCGTTGCATGTCTGGATGACCGGTAGCGGCACCCAGTTCAACATGAACGTCAACGAGGTAATCTCCAACCGCTGCTGCCAAATCGCTAGCACACCGTTGGGCAGCCATGAGCCGGTCCATCCCAACGATCACGTCAACATGGCCCAGTCGTCCAATGACTCCTTCCCCTCCGCCATGTGTATCGCCACCGCCGTCAACGTGAAGAAACGTCTCGTTCCAGCGGTTGCGGCGCTCCGCGATGCGATCAGCAAGAATGCACAAGCCTGGGACGACATCGTCAAAATCGGTCGGACCCACATGCAGGACGCCACACCGCTGACATTGGGGCAGGAATGGTCCGGCTATGCCGGGATGTTGTCCGACGACCTGGAGTGGATCGAAGCTGCGCTGCACGGCGTGTACAGATTGGCGCTCGGCGGCACGGCGGTCGGCACGGGCATCAACTCGGCGCCTGGATTTGCCGAGGCCGCGGCCGCCGAGATCGCGAAGCTGACCGGTCTGCCCTTCGTCACCGCGCCCAACAAGTTCGCAGTTCAGGGCGCCCACGATGCGCTGGTTCAGCTTTCCGGAGCGCTTCGTACGTTGGCGGTATCGCTATACAAGATCGCCAATGACATTCGCCTGATGGCGTGCGGTCCGCGCGCAGGCTTTGCCGAGTTGGAGATACCGGCGAACGAGCCGGGCTCTTCGATCATGCCGGGCAAGGTCAATCCAACCCAGTGCGAGGCGCTCACCATGATCGCCGTGCAGGTGATGGCCCATGATGTGGCTGTGGGTTTTGGCGGCGCCGGCGGTTATCTGGAAATGAACGTCTACAAACCTTTGATTATCTTTAACATTGCTCATTCGATCACGATCATGACCGACGGCTGCACAAACTTCCGGAAGTTCTTGGTCGAGGGCACAAAGCCCAATCTGAAGAAGATCAACGAATTCGTCGAGCGCTCGCTGATGTTGGTGACGGCGCTTTCACCCGTCATCGGCTATGACAAGGCGTCGAAGATCGCCCACTATGCGATGGACAACGACCTCACGCTGCGGGACGCCGCGTTAAAGCTCGGCTTTGTCAGTGAGACCGAATTCGATCGCGTTGTCGACCCGAAGAAAATGGTGAGGCCTTATGTGGCCGCCGATGCGGCGAGCTCCGGCGCGCCTTAGCGCTGGCCGCCGGCACACGTCGAGTTGGCTGCACGACGCCGTGTGAGAAGAAGCCCCCATGACGGCGCACGAGCGCGCCAATCTCGTTCTCGCTTTCGCCAAAAGTCTTTACGTTAACGGACAAGCCACCGAGCAGATGGTAGATGCGGCCACACGCCTGGGCCGCGCGCTGGGATTGCGCACTACGATCATACCGCGCTGGGGCGAATTGCAACTTGTGGCCGATAGCGAAGATGCCGCGTTCGCGGTCCGAGCAGTGGCCGCGCCGACGGGTGTGGAAATGGCTCGGGTGGCGTCGACGATGCGGGCGATCGAGGATATCACGGTGGGCCGCCTGGCCCCGGACGCCGCCAAGAAAACGATCGACGAAATCTCGCGATCGCCGCCCTCGCCGACCGGTCTTTTTGCGCTCGCGGCCGCCGCAGGTGCCGTGGCATTGGCGGTGATCTTCGGCGTCCAGCACGTCTGGGCCGCCGCACTGATATTAGTCAGCGCGGGCGCCGGCGCCGTCCTGCGCCGCGCCCTGAACCGGCTAAGTGCAAATCTGTTCCTGCAACCGTTTTGCGCGGCAGTTCTCGCCGGAGTTATCGGCGCGTTGGCAGTCCACTGGGAGCTGAGCTCGTCGTTGCGCCTCGTCGCGGTTTGTCCGTGCATGGTCCTGGTGCCCGGCCCCCATTTTCTCAACGGTGCCCTTGATCTCATCAACGGCAGGATAGGGCTCGGTGCCGCCCGATTGACCTATGCTTGGCTGATAGTTGTCGCGATCTCCGTGGGTTTGCTGCTGGGATTGGCGCTGCTCGGCGTTTCCCTTCCAGCCGACCCGGCCGGGAGAGCCGTCCCATTGTGGCAAGACGTCATCGCCGCCGGGGTCGCCGTCGCCGCATACAGCGTCTTTTTCTCAGCGCCGCTTCGCATGTTCCCGTGGCCGGTCGCCGTCGGCATGTTTGCCCATGCCTTGCGATGGGCGGCGCTCACCCTGTTTGGTCTTAGGGCGGCGACAGGCGCTTTAGTCGCTTGCGGTGTCGTTGCGTTGATCCTCACCCCAATCGCGCGGAGAACGCACATGCCTTTTGCCGCCATCGGCTTCGCGTCGGTGGTGTCGATGATCCCCGGCGTTTACTTGTTCAGGATGGCGAGCGGTCTTGTGCAGATTGCCGGCGGTTCGCCGACGACATTGGAAATGCTCAGCGCGACTGCTGCCGACGGCTTGATCGCCGCGATGATCATACTAGCGATGAGCTTTGGCCTCATCGTTCCAAAGATGGCCATCGACTATTTCGGCGATCGCCTAGCGCGGCTCAAAGCGCCCTAAGCCATGCCCGAACATGTGCATGTGTCCGCTCTCGGCACGAGGCACCATATAGCACGACACAGACGCTAGTCAGCGCTCGACGCAACTTGACCTGCTCGATTTCGTCTTGGTGAAGTCGGCTTTGGGTCAAACTGCGAACTGCCATACCACGGAACCGTGGGTCGGCAGTGGGGCGGATAGCAGACCCCCAGCGGTCCAGAACATCGTTCCCTTCGGAACTGTGCCCGCTGATCCCGCTGAGTGCTGCCGCATTTCCACCCGAGCAATTCCATGCTCGGCGGCACCTCAACAACACCACAAGATTGTCCAGAATAGACTGGCTTTGCTCGGCAAAGAGAGCGTCAGTGGGGTCACGGCGGAACTGCCGCCGGGTCAAACAGGAACACCCACTCATCCGTATCTACATTATCGGCAATGACGGCATCATGCTGTGCCGCAAGGTGCCGGCGACAGTCAATGACGGCGAGATTGCCGTCGCCTCGAATGAGGAGCTGCACGCGGCCCCGCTCAGCGCCAAACGGTTGCTGGCATTGTGGAACGCGCTGCCCGGTGTCGAAAAGCGAAAGAAGGTTGGCGACCGCCATACCCTGATCGATCAGCTGTGGTCGGCGATCGAATTGTTGCCGGACCCGGAGCCGCAAACCGACCCGAAGCGCCCCTCCAAGCAAGATGTGGTAATTGCCATGCTGCGTCAGCCCGAGGGGGCAACGGTGGACGAGGTGGCGAGCGTGACCGGCTGGCAGCGTCATACCGTTCGCGGCGTCTTCTCGGGAACCTTGAAGAAAAAGCTCGGTCTCCGTCTCGCCTCGGCCAAAGAGCAGCGGGGCCGAGTTTATCGCATCGCCGCGCCGGCGAGCGAATGAAATCGCCAACCCAGGGGGCGTCGGCTCGCCAGCACTCTGGCGAGCCGCTCTCCGGCCTCAGTGCAAACGACGCCCGAAGGGACCGGCTTTGCAACCAGGCCCTGGCCGAGGTTGATGGCGAAATCGCCCGGTTGGTCGATCGCTCGACACAGGAGCTGCGGCGCGCCTGGCGGACATTGTATCACACTGGACCGCCTCTGGGTCTCAGTCGCGATCTGATCATCCGGGGTCTCGCCGATCAGCTGCAACAGCGCGCCCATGGCGGCCCCAACCGCGCATTGCAGCGCCGCCTTCGGATTCTGGCGAGAGAGTTCGAGAGAGGCGCTCGCTCTTTCGATCCCGGCATGGTGCTGAAGACCGGCGCGAGCTTGGTACGCCAGTGGCGCGGACACACCCACACCGTCCTCGTCGGCGAGGACGGGTTCGAATATGAGGGCCAGCGCTATCGCTCGCTGACCGTGATCGCCGAGCGTATTACCGGGGCACATTGGTCGGGTCCCCGGTTCTTTGGCATCGGTAAGCGAACGCGTGCATCCTAGGATCGAGACCGCATGAAAAAGCCAGCAGCCGCAACGCGGCACAACCGAACTGTCCGCTGTGCGATCTACACCCGCAAATCGTCAGAGGAGGGGCTCGAGCAGGAATTCAATTCACTGCAGGCACAGCGCGAAGCCTGCGAGGCCTTCATCGAGAGCCAAGGGCAGGAAGGCTGGGTCTGCCTACGCGCGGCTTATGATGACGGCGGGTTCTCCGGCGCGAGGATGGATCGGCCTGCTCTACAGCAGCTGCTGGCTGACCTCACGGCGGGGCGGGTCGACACGATCGTTGTCTACAAGATCGACCGGCTGACCCGCTCGCTCGCCGATTTTGCCAAGATTGTCGAGATCCTCGACGCCAGGGGTGCATCCTTTGTTTCGGTGACGCAGCAGTTCAACACGACGACCTCGATGGGGCGCTTGACCCTCAACGTTCTGCTGTCCTTCGCGCAGTTCGAGCGCGAGGTCATCGGCGAGCGTATCCGCGACAAGATCGCCGCGTCAAAACGGAAGGGGATGTGGATGGGCGGGGTGCCGCCGTTTGGTTACCGAGCGCAGGACCGCAAGCTCATCATCGTCGACAGCGAGGCGGAAATCGTGCGCTTCATTTTTCGCCGCTATGCCGAACTCGGTTCGGTCCGGCTGTTGAAGAGCGAGCTCGACGCCGGCGGCATCCAGAGCAGGTTGCGCACCAGCGCATCGCGTCGCCTGCACGGCGGCAAGTCCTTCGCCCGCGGCGCGCTCTATTTGATGCTGCAAAACCGGATCTATCGGGGCGAGATCGTCCACAAGGAGCAATCCCATCCGGGTGAGCACATGTCGATCATCGATCAGCCGCTGTGGGATGCGGTTCAGGCGCAGCTTGCCGGCAACGCCGCCGAGCGGAACGCAAGCGCACGACATCGTCAGCCGAGCCTCCTCGCCGGTCTGCTGTTTGATGGCGACGGCAATCGGATGACGCCGAGTCATGCGGTAAAGCAGGGCACGCGTTACCGCTACTATGTCTCAGGCTCGCTGATCACCCGGGATCAGGCCAAGAATACCGCCGCGCTGCGGATCCCGGCCGCGGAGATCGAACAGCTGGTGAGCGATCGGGTGCAGCGATGGCTTGGTGATCCCGGCAGCATCGACAAATCGACTGCCGCGCGGCTGGTTGCTGACCCCTCAATACCGCACCGGTGTGTCGCGCGGGCCGCCGAGATCGACAAGCACTGGCCCGAGTTGCCGGTGGCCCGCAAGCGCGCTGTCCTCACCAGTCTGATCGAACGGATCGAGGTAAAGATCGACCGGATTGACATCGGTCTCCGCCCGCCTGCGCCGGCTGCGCTACTCGACGGCCCCAATACATCACCACAAGGCGCCAACGACGAAGAAACCGAGCTTCTGTCCGTACCGGTACGGCTGCGTCGCGCCGGGCGGGAGATCAGAATGGTGATCGACGGCACCGATCCGTTGGCCGTCGCGAAACCGAATGCGCGATTGATAAAGCTGCTTCTCAGAGCGCGCCGGTTCAACGCGGCACTCACCCAAGGCGAAGGTATCGCCTTTGCTGAACTCGCCCAGCGGGAAGGTGTTAGCCGGTCGTACTTCACGCGCCTTGTCCGCCTCAGCTATCTCGCGCCGGATCTCACACAAGCGATCCTCGATGGTCGGCAGCCGCGCAATTTGACGGCAGAGAAGCTCCTCGAGCACTCACGTCTGCCGCTTGCCTGGCACGATCAGAGGACCGTGCTCGGCTTTGCTTGAACCCGATCCGAATTCAGAGATCTACCGCACGTTCTCCCCGGAGAAGGCCAGACTTCGTTGGGGCCGGCATGGTATTCTCGTCGGCCACCGTCACCGGCACTGCGGTACTGGAATATGGCCCGACAGAGATATTGCGGCAGGTTGGCGCGCTATCGATACACGCGGAGCGTCTCTGCCGACCCGGTCGCCAAGCCAACCGCGCACAGCCGCGCGGAAAGCCGGGGTTCTCGACCCTCGACGACAGCTCCGGGAGAGAGACGGACTCTCCGCTGGAGGGAGATGGATTCGAACTTTTAGTACCGCGGCACGAAAGCCGCGGATTTCCGAAGCATCCCGGGCATCGCGGGTGCCTCTAGCACCGCGTCGCGGACGGCTCGGGCGCCACGGGTGGCCTCCGAGGGGATCGTCGCGATCACCGTTGACGCGCACGGTTGTACATCCGCTCGATGGTATCGCGGAACGACTTGTTGCCGGGGACGGTCATCAGCTCCTCCAGGATCTTCAGGGCCGTCTCCTTGGGGACGTGCTTAAGGATCACTTCAAGGACGCGTTCGACCGTGCTCTTGCTTGCCGCCACTCGTCACCTCCTCCAGCATCCTCAAGGTCAGCGCCCGTTCACCCTCGGAGCCTTGTGAAATCTACAGCAGGTTGATCACGATGAGTGGCCGTGCCCGCGCGCGCGTCCGGTGCGGTTCCCGCGAGCAGCGAGAGCGCGATCGGGCCGATGAGCTTGAGCACTTTTATCACAAGAGCCAGCAGCTCGGCTCGGCCCATTCGATCTTTGGTAAAGCCCAGGAGGCGCGGAGGCAATCTCATAGGCAAAGCTGCGTTCGCTCAAATCGAGTTCGCAACGGACTCACCGCTGGAGGGAACTGGATTCGAACTTCCCGTACCGGGTGCGATGAATCTGGTTTTCGCTCCTTTTGTGTCGCGCCCGATGTTTGTTCGCGTGATATGGGAATGCCGCAGGAGGCGACGGCGATCGTAGACTGGCCGCAAAGCTCCTGGTGTAGCGACGCGGCACTAAGCCCGCAGCCAAAAATGTCGGATGAAGCCAACTTCCGAGCCTCAGCGATCGCTGCACCGCTCCGTGCCAGTGCCTGGTCGGAAAACCGAGTCAGAAAAGAGCGATCCCCAAAAACGCCTTTGCTGGCGCTTGCGCCTTGCCGCCTGATCGGCTGGCCATCCCCGACGCTTCGCCGGTTGCCATGACACCTCTTGCCGCGCTTCAGGCCGCCAAGGAAACGGCGAAGACATGTGTCGGATCGGCGATGTTCTTCAGCCGCTGCTCTCCGAGATCGACGAAATCGGCGGCTATCGCTCCCCGCACATGACGCCAGGCATCGGCGGAGATGCAGATGCCGCCAGGCGGGGCGAGGCTCTCGAGGCGCGCCGCGATATTGACGCCGTGGCCGTAAATGTCCTCTGGCGCCACGATGACGTCGCCGAGATTGACGCCGATCCGCAAATCGATGCGGCGGTCCTGCGGCAGCCCGGCGTTCCGCGCGAGGATGAGCCGCTGCACATCCAAGGCACAGCGCACCGCTTCGACCACACTGCCGAATTCGACGAGAGCCCCGTCACCGGTATGTTTGACGATGCGGCCGCGGTGCTCGCGGACCTTTGGCGCGATGACCTCGCGCCGATAAGCCAAGAGGCGGAAATGGGTGCCCTCCTCGTCGGTGCTCATTAGGCGCGAATAACCGACGACGTCAGCAGCCAGGATCGCCGCGAGCCTTCGTTCCAGCCGCAGTTTATCAGCTCGCAAGCGCTTGAGCAGCTGCGCCGCCTTGGGTGCCAGCCACTGAACGAGGATGGACCCACCCCCGGCCAGCACTCCGGAGACCCAAGCGTTACCTATTTCCGGCCAGACTTCCTCCAACATAACCCCACGTCCTTGATCGCAGGGTCCCCGCCGGGCACACAATCGGGCAGAAAAGAGAAAGGCCCCGTCCGTGTCCGGCGGGGCCCTGGAAACCGTCTAGATGCGCAGACTACTCAGCGCACACGTATCCCTTCAGCCCCGCCCGCTGCGAGCGGTCGTTCGCCATGGAAAAGGCTCCAGCCACCAGAATTTGCTCAAAATGGTTCATACGTGGGTGTCTATGTGAGGTTGGGCTCTCCGTCAAGTTCGAAATTTTAACGAAGCTCGTCGAGCGGCGCCTTTGCTTCCTCGGGTCTTGTGTATCGAAGCCTTCGGTGAACCACCCGTAGACCGGCGTGAGCAAGTCGCGGGCTCGGCGCGGCAAAGCCCTGGTCGCGGCGAAGCCCCGCGATGACTCGCCGCTGGAGGGGACTGGATAGTAAACTCTCAAAGATTGCCTTTAAGTCGCCTGGCAGCTTGCGTCGCACACCGACGCCCGGATTCTTCGAGCGATTCATCAGCGAACTCGCTCCTGACGGCATTGTCCCCACGGTCATTGCCGGGCTCGTAGCGCTGATCCTGGTGATCATAGGGCAGGGCATCGCGCCCGAGCAGCCAACGAGGGTGTCATCACCGAGAGGGACTGAAAGTTTGCGGACTCTCTGCTGGAGGGGGATGGGTTCGAACTTTTGCTTCCGCGATGCGCTCGCACCGCCGACAGCGCGACCTTGGTGTGACGCCGCCTGAACCGGGTGGTGAGTGGCGGCGCCCCGGACCCGTCCGACAACTCGGTCGGTTCGCCGAGGCCGGCAACTGCTCGGATGACCGTGCGCCGGTAGATCGGCCCCAACTGACGAAACCACGAACTGTTGCCTATCTAGCGCTGAACTGAACGTTCGAATCCATTCCGCTCCAGCGGAGAGTCGAGCGAACTCCGAGCACCGCGAGCTCTTCCTTTCGGGTCTGTGTCTGGCAGCCGGTGAGGCGATATGAGTCAGACCCGCCGCCTTGCCGCGATCCTCGCCGCCGATTGTCGCTGGCTACTCGCGCCTGATAGGGGCAGATGAGAGAGGCACTCTCCAAGCATTGAAGACGATCCAGCCGCTCGATCCGGCGATAGCTTGTCAACCTTAAGGAGCCTCCGGAAAAACAGCAGCCGCTTTTCCATGCATAAGTTCGGTTGAGCGAAGCACCGCTGATGGCGGCGCTTCGCCCGTGGATTGCCCGTTATGGTCGGTCAGCGTGATCGACGGCGTAATACTGACAAACAGCGGCGTGACCGCACAACCGTCGCCGTCGAGGGTCACCCCCGTGGGCTCGCCCGTGCAACCGCCTCGACGGGAGGAGGGTTTATCGCGACGTCATTTCAGCCCCGGCGCCGGGCCTCGATCTGGGCCGGGAACGGCTATCACCAGAGCCCGGCGATCCGGGCAGCCGGGCTGATCTTCTGTTCGGGCATGCTAGCAATCAACCCCGAGACGGGCGAGCGCGAGCACGGGACGGTAACCAGCGAAGCGCGACGCATCTTCAAACTCTGAAACTGCTGCTGGAACCGGCGGGGTCGTCAGTTCGCTCGTGACTGTCCCCTCCACCGGAGAGATGCTATGGGGCGGGCGGCGAGGGTGGCAATTTCGTCGCTTACATCAATCGATGGAGTGCCGCGATGT
>Ga0310914_10004213_pt1 | contig 10037 bp, 8 predicted proteins | sample GREbulkMGAN108_FD_203450 | JGI IMG/M metagenome (GOLD analysis project Ga0310914, IMG submission 203450) | Lab enrichment of tropical soil microbial communities from Luquillo Experimental Forest, Puerto Rico - GRE.bulkMG.AN108 | ecosystem: Environmental > Terrestrial > Soil > Tropical forest >...
GACAATACACAGCCAGTGTTCCACGTGCGCCCGCTCGAGGACTATGTCGCCGAATCGCTCGCCGCGCGCCGTTTCACGCTCACGCTTCTCGGACTCTTTGGCGGGCTGGCGCTCGTTCTCGCCGCCGTCGGAATCTATGGCGTGATCTCTTACGCTGTCAGCTTACGCACGCGCGAGTTTGGCATCCGCATGGCACTGGGCGCAGCTCGCAAAGATGTATTGCAAATGGTGCTGCGCCAGGGCCTTAAGCTGGCTGCGAGGGGTCTTGTGTTGGGAATCGTCGCCTCGGTCGTGTTCACGCGCTTCCTGACAGCGTTGCTATTCCAGGTAAAACCCGCCGACATGATGACGACCCTGGCGGTCCTCCTCATGCTGGCAGCGGTTGCGCTGCTCGCCAACTACCTGCCTGCACACCGCGCTTCGCACGTCGATCCGAACGTGGCTTTGCGCTACGAATAATGCGGGTGATGATGATCGACCAGTTAACAACAGCCTCAATATCGCAACACTTTGCGACGTACGTCACATCGCCTTGGACATCCGGCACAGACGCCCGCCTGCCCATGCAGCAAACTGCCTTCCCAAGTAGTGAGCATTTCCTCCAGTGGAGGTGTCCATCATGTTGGCAATACTTCAGTGGAGACGGGACGCAACAGCGCGCCGCTTCGCAGTCTGGATGGCCGTCGGCACGTCATTCTTTCTCGGTTTGGCGGCCGGAGACTTCTCCGGCACAACAGCCGTTCCATTCGAGATCGCAGGACTGTTTTTGTTGATGTGTTTGTTTGTCCTGGCAGGCACCCGCCGCGACAAGCCTGAACCATGGCAGAAGCTATCCCCACTCTCTCGTCAAATCCTTAAGCTTAATTTGACTTCGGCTTGTGTGCATCGCGCAAGAAACCCCAATTCGTCGTAAATGTTCTATTAAGAGAACAAAAACGACATCAGCCTCGAGCCCCTTTGAATATGTCGACCCCGGAGTAGTAGATGTTATTCGAAAGCGGATATCGTCGCCAGAGTCTTGCGGGCCTCGTTGACGCGGTCAAATCCGCTTTTGAGTCGGGGAACTCGCGTGTCTGACTTGCCATTGTGGCACGCTCCACAGGATGACGACTGCCATGAGTGCGACAATCGCTAAACCGAAAGGGAGGAACCAGATAACAGAGAAAAGACTCCGTTTCTGCGGGAGCCAGATTGCCCATACACCAAGAGCTAAGAAGGACGAGAATACGTGCAGCGCTCCAGAGAAAGCGTCTCTTGCATCTGACCGCCTCTCGCGGAGTCTTTTCTGAGTCGGGGGTTTCGACCATGCGGACCGTATTCTAGGCAATAGCTTCCGTCCACGCTCACGAACACCGACCGCAAAGAGCTGGTTGCCGTCGGCGCTTACGGCCGCACCCGAATAAAGCAACGGGCCATTGGTTAGCTGTACCGGCTGAAGTGTTTTACGAAACAGACCCCTCTCCACGGGGAAAACCCAAAGATCACGTATCTGGCCATGGCCCCTGGGGACGATTACGTATTTGCTATCTGCGCTCCAGACGGCGCAGCATACGCCTGCCGTGGCCGCCCGGCTATAGCAGAAGTTCGTGCATCGCCCCACACGCAAGTCTCAATAAATTGGTGTTACTTCACGCCCAGGAGCCGGAGTGTTGCGTGTCTCATCGTGTGAGTAATACGCTCGCGGCTACTACCGGGTGGGGCCAGAAGGAGCCACACCAGCGGCCGAAGCGGAGTGGGCAAATGGTAAGGCTCTGAATCGCCGGAATGGGGCGGAAAGAAGCTACTGAGCGCCTGCGCTGGGTTATCGCGGAACTGGTCGACCATTGACGCCTGATGCACGCAGGAGATCGTACAGAAAGCAGAGCAGGACTTGACGCTCGCGTGCTCCCTCTCCAGATCGGCCCGATCGTACTTCTCCAGCGGAATTGCCGGGTAGCCGCGCTGCTGCGAGCAGTAGTGCACCAGCCCATCCTCGCAAACATAAAGATAGCGATTGCCCGCCCGGCAATGCCAGTTGTTGGGGGCTCCGGACACTAGGTTCTTTTGAAACTGCTGATAGTAGGCGAAGCTGGAGAACGATTTAGTGCTGACTTTGACAAGATCGCGATAGACCTGCTGTTGCGTATCGTTCAATGCAACCAGCTGACCATACCCGTCGTGAATGATGCCGATGGTGGTCTGTAAACCGAGTTCCGCTGCCCGGCGAGTAATCACCACCGCATCTTCCGGATTCCTGATCGACGATCCTACGACCGAGTTGATGTTGACGTTGAACTCCGCATACTGCGCCAGCCATTGCAACTTCTTGTCGAGCACCTTCAGACTTTTCTTCGAGACATCATCCGGCACGACATTGTCGATGCTGATCTGCAGAGAATCGAGCCCGGCACGATTCAGTCGCTGAATGCGATCGGGGTTAAGCAGCAAGCCATTGGTGATGAGGGTCGCTATCAAGCCGTGGCTGCGTATGTGGTGGATCAGGTCGTCCAGATCCGGGTGCAGCAAGGGCTCGCCGCCGCTGAAGGTGATGATCGTCGTACCCAACTCGTGCAGCCGATCAATGCGGCCCAGCATGACCTCGGTAGGCACTGGCTGTGAGAAGTTGTCATATTCGTTGCAGTAGGCACATGCCAGATTGCACCGTCGGACCGGGATGATATGCGCCACAATCGGGTGATAGCGGGAATGCAGGGCTTTGGCAATTACACGGGCTTGCCGCAACTGCCAGGAGACCGCCTGGAGCTTCCGTCTTAGAGCAAGGAGAGTCATTCCGCACTTCCTGCCGTAACACAGAGTCTAATGCAAGGGCGGAGCACCAGCCAGTACGAAGCAGCGCGGCCCGTATAACACTTCCCCAAACTAACACTCATCGGGACATCGCAGCCTGCCGTCGGAATACATCTTCCACCTCAACGGTCGGCCGATTGCCTCGTTTCGTAAGGCGTGGGCAACAGCATGTGAGTTCGCTAACGTTCACGGTCGGCTATTCCACGATCTTCGCCGCTGTGCCGCGAGGGAACCTGCTAGCCTCGGGCGTACCGCAAACCGTTGCCATGAAGATCACAGACCACAAAACCGACAGTATGTTCCGCCGCTATGCCTTTGTTACGGTCGAGCAGCAACGCGAAGCTCTGCGCGCCGCCAGGGCGTACCGCGAGCTACAGGCAACAGCGCAGCGCGGGAAACTCGCCACAATTACGCAACGCTCGAAGGGAATCCAGTAGTCAACAGTTACCCTTCTGAAGAGCCCGCTGCGGTGGGCTTTTTCATCCGCAAGAGCCACAAAGCGGACAGAACACGGACATTTGCGAAGAACCTTAACTTTCAATGCAAGGCAACTGACTGAAAAGAATGGCTCCTCAGGTAGGACTCGAATCCGCGTGCAAACGTAAACGCAACAACTTAGAACGCGGTAGACGGCACGATTTACCCTCTTTTCGATGTAACGCAGTGCGAACGGCATGTAAACGGCATGGAAGATTAAGCGACTTTGCTCAAGTTCCGTGGGCGCTTAAAGGAATTTTCACTCAGCGCCAAGAAAGTTCTTGACAAAATGCCAATTATTGTATTACAATAATTATAAATAGTGAGCTTAGAACTGGCAATGCCTGCGCGACTCGGAAGTCGTGACCCAGAAGAAGCGCAACCCCGGAAGGCCGCACGCTGGCGCACCAATACCGCGACGCTGTCGGACCGTGGCAGCAATATCTCGGCGTGCTCCACTGCGCCGGCCACAGCAAAAAATGACTCGATTTACAATCGCAGCACCACCGTTCACGCACCTTGGGGAGATCATCTTGCGCCCGTTCCTACGCATCTCATTGCTCGTCGTCATCGCCGCCTCCGCCATCGCCCAGCAGCCCGCCGCTGAGCCCGCAAAATCGCCCTTCACCTATCAGGAAGTGATGATCCCCATGCGCGACGGCGTCCACCTGCAAACCGTCATCCTAACGCCCGTCGATCAGAAAGGCCCGGGCCCGCTGCCCATCATTCTGTCCCGCACTCCTTACGGCGTTCGCGACAAGGCACCCGAGAAGGTGCCCGCGAACTTGAAAGAACTCGCCCAGGACGGCTACATCTTCGTCTCGCAGAACCTTCGCGGTCGCTTCAAGTCCGAAGGCGTCTTCAACCTCAGTTCATACGTTGACCTCAACGATCCCAAGGCCACCAACGAAACCACCGACGCCTATGACACCATCGAATGGCTGGTGAAAAACGTCCCCAACAACAACGGCAAAGTCGGGATGTTCGGCGTCTCGTACTCCGGCCTCACCGCGGCTCTGCCTCTGCTGCACCCTCATCCCGCGCTCAAAGCCGTAAGTGAGCAGGCCTCTCCCGCCGACCAATGGATGAACGACGACGACCACCGCTATGGTGCGCTGCGCGAGAGTTACGACTTCGAATACGCAGTCATGGAGCAGGCCGACAAGCAGAAGAACACTCACTTCGACTTCGACACCTACGACACTTACGAGTGGTATCTCAACCTCGGCCCGCTTTCCAACATCAACTCGAAGTATCTCCACGGCTCCATTCCCTACTGGAACTCCACCGTCGATCACCCCGACTACGACGATTTCTGGAAAAAGGAAGCCTGGGTCAACCAGCTTCACTCGGCCACCGTGCCCAACCTCAACGTCGCCGGCTTCTGGGACCAGGAAGACCCCTGGGGACCGTGGAAGATTTTCCGCAACGCCGGGGAGAACGATCCCGACCGCACAAACATCATCGTGGCCGGCCCTTGGAATCACGGCCAGTGGCAAGCTGAAAAAGCCGAAAGCATTGGCATCGTGCAAAACGGTGGTCACAACACGTCCCTCGAATTCCGCGAAAAAATCGAAGCGCCTTTCTTCCGCTATTACCTTCACGGCGAGGGCGAAAAGCCGGCGTGGCAGGCCATGACCTTTCAGCCCGGCTCCAATACCTGGTGCACCTACGCCACCTGGCCGCCCGCCGAAGCCAAGCCCACCAACCTTTATCTCCACGCGGACGGCACGCTCTCATTCACCCCGCCCACGGTCGGCGGCAAGGAATACCGCGAGTACGTCTCCGACCCCGCCAACCCCGTGCCCTACCGCGAGCGCCCCATCTCGCCCACCTATCCCGCCGGCGATTGGCGTTTGTGGGAAGTCGCCGACCAGCGCTTCGTCGATAAGCGCCCCGACGTTCTCACCTTCGTCAGCGCGCCCCTCGACCACGACCTGACCATCACCGGCCCTCTCGCGGCGAAGTTGTTCGCCTCGACCTCCGGCACCGACAGCGATTTCGTCGTGAAGTTGATCGACGTCTATCCGCAGAACGCGCAAAAAGACGCATGGGACCCGGATAAAGGCCCCGATCCCGGCCAGTACGCTCAGTCGCTCAACGGATACGAACTACCCGTCGCCATGGAAGTCCGCCGCGGCCGCTATCTCAAGAGTTTCGAAAAGCCCGAGCCGCTCACCGCTAACACTCCCACAGAGTGGGACATCACCCTCCGCGACCACGATTACGTCTTCCTGAAGGGCCACCGCATCATGGTGCAGATTCAGTCCACCTGGTTCCCCGTCATCGACAGAAATCCGCAGAAATTCGTCCCGAGCATCTACCAGGCCGCCGCCTCGGACTTCGTCGCCGCCACCCAGCGCATCTACTCCACCCCCGCCATGCCCTCGCACCTCATCCTGCCCGTCATGCCGTAATTTGACCTGTCATCACGAGCGGGCGCCAGCCCACGAGGGATCTGCTTTTCTAGCGACTATTCACTCTCAGTGGCCAAATTGACTGCGTCTACGCCCATGAGCGAAGGCCTTGCCAACCCAAAACTGTGCGTTCTGAATAGGGAAAAGGGATAGCTGTGCCCGAAATCTTGCCGAATGGACTCACAGCTCAGGGTGATAACAATGCTGCTGTCCCAGCGATGCGGGCGACGTGTGAGGGGGGCCCCTTGTGGGGATTGACCCGGCAATTCCGACGCATCAATCCGTCAATGTGGGAACAGGGTAAGGGTAAGGTGTGCCTGAATACCCAGCGAGAAATCCTTTACGCAAGCAATCGGGGCGAAGCAGGATTGTGAGTATAATCGCCTGTTTTCAGGAAAGGACTGACTGCCCAAACATGAGACGCCACATGTTTCGATCGCTCATGCCTGGCTTCGCGGCGGTGGTTTTCTTCGCAATCGTTACCAGCGGAGGAGGACAGAATGCGCGTCCGGCTCGACAACAGGCACAACCGCTGCGGTTGTCCAGACTATACGTATTTGACTGCGGCACAATCCATGTTGCCAACACGGAACGTTTCGGCTTGAAGAAGGAAGAAGTCGCCACCAGCGATCTATCCGTGCCGTGCTTCCTCGTCGTACACCCCAAGGGGACTTTGCTTTGGGATGCCGGTGCGGTCCCCGACGCAGACTGGAAGCCAACTGGCGCTCCGATAACACATCATGTCGTGCTTCCCGACCACTGGGAGCGAGACGTGACCCTGCTCAAGCCCCTCAACGGCCAACTGCTCGACATAGGCTACGCACCGGCGGAGATCAACTACCTCGCCCTTTCCCACTATCACTACGATCACACCGCCAATGTAAGCCAATTCAAAGGCGCGACTTGGCTCGTGCAGCAGGTGGAGCGCGATGCCATGTTCGCTGACCCTCCTCCCGGTGTGACCCAGCCCTCAACCTACGCAAGCCTTCGCCACGCGAAAACGGTCATCATTAACAATGAGGACCGCGATGTATTCGGCGATGGGACGGTTGTCATCAAATGGGCCCCCGGGCACACGCAAGGCCACCAGATGTTGTATTTGAAACTGGCAAAGACGGGAGGCGTTTTGCTGTCCGGGGACCTTTATCACTATCCAGAGGAGCGCATACTGAACCGCGTGCCAGATTTCGACTTCAACCAAGATCAGACGCGAGCAACCAGAGTTGCCATGGATGAATTTCTCCAAAAGACCGGTGCGCAGCTGTGGATTCAGCACGACTTTATCGGCAACGCCAAGCTCAAGAAATCGCCGGCTTATTATGAGTAGAGCCGTCTCCACAGCGCACCGAGTGGCAGTTGACTGATGTTGATTAATCGCCTCTCACAACTGATCTCGCGCCGGATCGCTCACGATAGGTCGAGCTGAAGGCAACCCTCAATTGTTTCGGTTTCGCGCCCCTCAGGAAGGCCATTTACGGCGCTAGAAACGTCCCGTGTGGGCACAGACGACTCACAGCATGGCCAATACGTAGCGCCCTTAGTAACTCACCTAAGCGGTAACTGGATTGCTTTTCCCGGCTCGTGACCACAAGTACTTGACAAACCCATAATTATTGTAATACACTAATAATAGGGAGCACCCGGTGAAACGCAAACCCGGAAGGCCAAAACTGCCCAAGGGTGAAGCCGGGCAATTTACCGCAGCCGCAACAAAGAACAACCGGACCTTATCTGAGTGGATTCGAAACGCGGTGCTTGCGCTCGAATACCCGTGTTTCTTTCGCCAGTAGAGGCATTCTCCAGTCGTTCGGCCCCTCCGCAATTTCCCCTTAGAGACGGCTTGCCTTTCGGCTGTTTGCTCTCTTGTAGTCAGCTCTATGCCGGTGTCATGCTGATATGACCACCAGTAACCACTGAGTTGGGTGAGCTGTCGAAGGATCGGAGGGAGGTCACGGCGGCTCCCTGCAATTAACCGCGCAGTTATGTACGGGAATCGACTCAAAATCCGCCGAGATTAACGGGTTCATCACGGTCGGGCCTTCAATTTCCTGCGCTAGGCGAAGGAGAACACGCACATGGAAGTGGTCACATGCTTTGAGCCGGTAATCGGCGGCAAACCAGAAGTACTCATCTTGGGCACCGTGCCGGGTAAGGACTCTCTGGAACGCTCCGAATACTATGCCGACTCAAGCAATGCTTTCTGGTACATCGTGGACAAGTTGTTCTCGATCGACAGATATGCCAGATACGACGACCGGCGTAAAGGACTTGTCAAAAACGGCGTCGCAATCTGGGACGTGCTTAAACAGGCCGAGCGCAATGGTAGTCAGGACAACAAGATCGCCAGAGGAACCGAGGTAGCCAATAATTTCGTCACATTCTTCCGCGATCACCCTTCCATAAACCAGTGTGTTTTTCAACGGTCAGCCGCCACAACGATACTTCTATAAGCTAGTTCTCCCTGACCTAATAACCGCTGGCATTTCCCTGTACTATGATCTGCTGCCCTCAAGCAGCGGCAGTTATAGGTACCCTAAAGACCTGAAGGTCGAGCAGTGGAGAATCATTCAGGCTGCTCTGAAAAATGGGAAGAAAAAATGAGCACAACAACGGAATTTACGCTAGTACCCGATTTCGCCCGACTTCGTGTCATCCCCACAGCTTGAGCGCCATCCGGGGAGGTCGAGCTAAGGTCTGCCGCCACCTAATGCCCCAAAAGTGAAAAGGGTAAGGGTGGGTGTGCCCAAAATCTGGTCTCCTTGCTGGAGTCCATTGAGGGCCACGACGTCCTTCGCTTCTTAGAAGTCGATCTTTTTCGGAGGTGTCTCTCCCTACGTAACCAGGCTCGGCTACGGATGCGGTCGAGGATCGAAAGGCGCGTAACTGTCGGCCTCCTTCGGATCGCCCTTCCCGGAATAGCGAGCCAGAGCGGGATACGGGAAGACAGGTCGGCAGCGTTCAACGACACTATTGGTTGAGCGGCAGGCGATCAGTTTTTCGGGGGCTTGCCCATTCTCCACCCAGTTCTCCAATGCGGTGAAGGCGTCGAACTCTGTGAGCCCCGGACTACCCCTACAGTGATGAACTAACTGAGCAAACTGATGTTCAACATGTTGGCGAGCTTTGCGGAGTTCGAGAGGTCACTGATTCGGGAACGGCAGCGAGAGGGAATCGCCTTGGCCAAGAAGAAGGGAGTCTATCGCGGCCGCAAGCCGGCGCTGTCAATTGAACAGGCGGAAATGCTTATTAAGCATTGCATAATATAGTTACAACGGAAACAGTTCTGCTTGTCGCCAGAACGCGATCAGCAGCGAAGGTCGCCGGCGCATCCGGCGAAGGGCCTTGCGGGCAGAGTGGCTGAGCTGGCAAAAGTTCTGTGGGCAGAAGTTGGGCAGTTCGTGTTGTTTCCAGTGGGACCACAGATACTCGACCGGATTCAGTTCCGGTGCGTAGGCGGGAAGAAATTCCAGCCAGAGGCGTCCGCGCTGCTGGCACACAAAGTCCCATACGGCACGGCTGCGGTGGCCGGGCAAGCCATCCCAGACAATGAGCAGTTTGCCCGGCAGGTGGCGCAGCAAGTGTCCAAGAAACTCGATGATCTGCGGGCTGCGAATCGCGCCGGGAAACAGTCGAAAGTAGAAGTTCCACCACGTTACCCCCGCCATCGCCGACAACATCTTCCAATTGAAGTGATACTGCAGCACCGGTGTTTGTCCCTTCGGCGCCCAGGTGCGACAACGGTGCGGGCGTTCGCTCAGTCCGCTTTCGTCGACAAAGACGATGGTGCGGCCTTCTTTCCGGGCTTTTTTTTAATCTCCGGCCACCGCTCCTGCTTCCACCGCCCGATCTTGTCTTCGTCGCGCTCCAGCGCCCGTCCCACCGGACGCTGGCAACTCCACCCCAACTGGCGCAGAATCCGCCACGCTTGGACGGGATGGTACTTCACCCCGCACTCTTGCTCGATCAGGTGCGCTACGCGCCACGAAGTCCAAAGGCCGGTCTCATAGCCCAGCGCCTCGGGTCCGCGCTTCAGCCCCTTCTCGATCCGTCGCAGGTCCTCGGGACGCAAACGCGCTCGCCGCCCCGCGTGTCGCGCTTTCTTGAGAGCCCGTACTCCGCCCTGCTTCAGTTGCGCCGCCCATCGGCTGACAGATTGCCGATGCGCACTCACCTGCCGCGCCACCTCAGCCTGATGAACTCCGTCGCGCAGCAGTTGTGCCGCCCGTAAACGGCGCTTTTCTAACTCCGAAAAATCTCTCCGCACTCCCGCCGGGTTTCCCATGTCCGGAGAGTAGCACGAAACCGTCACAATGTCACTATATTATGTAATAGTCAATAGGATGTAAGCAAGCACAC
>Ga0310914_10004216_pt1 | contig 10036 bp, 7 predicted proteins | sample GREbulkMGAN108_FD_203450 | JGI IMG/M metagenome (GOLD analysis project Ga0310914, IMG submission 203450) | Lab enrichment of tropical soil microbial communities from Luquillo Experimental Forest, Puerto Rico - GRE.bulkMG.AN108 | ecosystem: Environmental > Terrestrial > Soil > Tropical forest >...
ACGCTGGCATGCTTCTACGGGCTGCCGGTTTTCGATCGTTCGTTCTCGTTCGCACCGACCGATCTGGTCGTGTTCGCGTTCATCCTCTATGGCCTGCTCCAACCCCTTGGCGCCATTCCGCTGCAACGCTTCGTCATTGCCGCAGCCGTATTCGGCAGCCTGATCGCGATCCTCGAGTTTCTCACGGGCGGAGTCCCTCTGGGGTTGGCCACGTTAATTGCACTGATCGGGCTCGGGCGGACTCCGGATTGGCCCACGTTGCGCAACCGTATTGGCATCGGGACGACGGCGTTCACTGCCGCTGTGATCGCCTGCTTCGGTTACAAATTGGTAGCGGTCGCGACTGTCTTCGGAACAAACGAGCTTTCGGTTTTTGTTGAGATGCTGGGACAGCGGATGGGAGGGTCGGTAGAGGTCAATCTTTCCGAGAGCGCGAAAGCGGCTCTCTCCGCTTACCATATCGATCCGCAATGGCTCGACGCCAACATTCTGACCCGCGTGGCCTTCGCGGGTCTCATGCTGACCTATTCCTCGTTCTTTCTCGGATGGGGCTCACACCTGCTCGGCGCGGCCATCGTTCTTGTTCCGACGCCGCTTCTCGTCGCGCTTGCCTGGTCTTCATACCGCGAGCGTCGCATATCCCCAGTGGCGCGCGAGCGCCTCGCATTGGCGGCAGCAGGCGCCGTGCCGGTCCTGTGGTATGTTGTGTTTGCCAATCACACGATCCTGCACTCATCTTACATGGTGCGGCCTTTGGCTCTCAACGTGGCGCTGTGCGTGGTGGCTGCGCTGCCTAGCCGGCACGCGACGACCGGCCGATCCCGCGCCCGCATTGCCGACGTGGCCCCAATTTGAGCGCCGGGCAGGGCAAGGGGCTCCAGAGATCATGGCGCCCATGAAGATTCTTTTTCTCGTCCGCGATCTCGCCATCGGCGGCAGCCAGCGTCAGCTCGCCATCCTCGCCGCCGGCCTTGCGCGGCGCGGCCACGACGTGGCGGTTGCGGTCCTCTATGCCGGCGGTGCCCTCGAACATCTGCTCGGCGGCAGCGGCGCACGTCTTCTCACAATCGGCAAATCCAGCCGTTGGCGGGCCGTCGCGCCGCTCGCGAGGTTGCGGCAACTCTTTCTGCGCGAACAGCCCGATCTGGTCTACGCTTTTCTTCCCACACAGACGACGCTTGCGGCACTGCTGTTGCCGCGGCGCGCCAAGACAAAACTCGTCTTCGGCTTGCGCGCCGCAGGCGTGCGCCTGGATCGCTACGACGCCTTGAGCGCGCTCATGTATCGCTCCGAGGTTTGGCTTGCGCGCCGCGCCGACCTCATTGTCGCCAACGCCCGCGCCGTGCGCGCCGATGCTGTCGCGCGTGGCTTGCGTGCCGAGCGTATCGTCGTCATCCCGAATGGGATCGATACCGCCGCGATGCGGCCCGATGCGACCGCCGGCTTAGCCCTTCGCCGCAGGTGGCAGCTTCCCGATGATGCCTTCGTCATTGGCTGTGTGGCGCGGCTTGATGCAATGAAGGATCATGCCAATCTGTTGCACGCGGCGGCGAGTTTTGCTCCCCATCATCCGGATACACATTTCGTTTGTGTCGGAGGCGGCCCGCCCGCCTATGCCGAGGAGCTCAAGGCGCTCGCGAATTCGCGGGGCTTGGCGCATCGCGTCGTATGGGCGGGCGAGGTGAACGATGTGAAAGCTGCCTATAACAGCTTCAACATCGCCACCCTCTCGTCCTCCTTCGGCGAGGGATTTCCCAATGCGGTCGGTGAGGCGATGGCGTGCGGCACTCCAGTGGTGGCGACAGATATTGGCGATGCGCGATGGATCATCGGCGAGCTCGGCGAGGTCGTGCCACCGGGCAATCCTGACCTCTTAAGTGCGGGATGGACCCGGCTGCGAATGCGTCTGGCGCGGGATTCCGGGCTGCGCGAGGCGGCGCGCGGCGCAATCGTCGCAAACTATGGGGTCGACGCCATGCTCGGCAGAACCGAAGCCATCCTCTCGCAAGTCGTTGCCGGTCGAGCGGCTGCCGATCTAAGCCGCGATCTTGCATGAGTTGCCGGCCGCAGCTGACTGTCCAGCGCGACCAAATTCCTCAGATCAAGGGACTGAATTCCGCCGCGTCAGCTGACCCGGCGATACAGATACTCGTCGCAACCCGAGCCGAAGATGCCAGTCGTGAGTGGAGTACCGGTGGCGTAAATGCCTGCGAAACCGAGCGGCCGCATCAATGCGTCAACTTCCGGCGCGAGAATTGATTCATAGGGATAGCCGCCCATCCAGTCGTGCACGTCATGCACGAAGTCCATTCCGCGGACGCTGTGATAATTGGCGACGTGGGATTGAAAGTCTCGGCCCATGACAAAGAACGCCGTCCGCAAGAGGCCGGTGTAAATGGCACGCGCGCGCTGCTGCGCCTGTGGCGACGCCCCGCTGTACCAGCGCTTTTCCCATCGCCATAGGCCGCACATTAGCGTGCGATGGTAGAGCGCAAAGGCCAAGAGGCCGCCTGGCGCGACCAGGCGAGCCGCAGCAGCCAACGCGTCATGCATGGCTCCGGTATGGTGCAGGACTCCCCACGCATAAACCACGTCGAAAGTACCAAGACCGCGGACATAGTTGTCATCAAGGATCGAGCCTTGCTCGATCGTCCAGTCACGGTCGCCGGTAAAATAGCGTTCGCGCAACTGCGTAGTACAAGCCACAGAATCTTTATCAAAGTCGAACGAGTGCACGCGCGCACCGAGCTTGCGCGCCGTAAGCGAGAACAATCCACTGCCTGAACCAATATCGAGAAAGCTCAGCCCGGCGAGGATATCGCGTTGAAGCAGCCGCCGAAGCGACCGTTCCGCTTCGGTCAGCTGATCCACGCTGAGAGTGCGAGCAAAGTCCAGCCAATTGTCGCCAAATCGGAAACGACGGTCCTGAATTTCTCTATCCGACATTCCTAATGATCCAGTCAGTACCCCGCGGCGCAAGATAGCTGGTTCGGTTTCGCTGTGGCAATGCGACGGCGAAAAGCGCGCAGGCGTTGGTGTGCGGTCTGCGCAGGAATGGTATCGTGCGATGGTCGCGGCGGGCAAACAGTGCAGCAATGACTGAGCAAGTCACTGAGCGTCTCTGGGTCTTGGGCCCCGTCGCTCTTGTCGCATTTATCTTGACGACGGGGCTGATGCTGCTGCTGCGCCCCTGGCTTGCGCGCTTCGCAATGGTCCCGCCGAACGCCCGCTCATCCCATCACAAGCCGACGCCTCAAGGCGGCGGCATCGCGGTCGTTGTCGCGACGCTGCTGGTCGCCTGGGCCGGCGTCACCCTGTCGTCCAACCTGCTACCGTATCAAGGCGGGCAGCTCCTTGCGGTGAGCGGAGCAACTGCGCTCCTCGCCGTAGTCGGCGCGCTCGACGACATTCACTCATTGCCGGCAGCGGCGCGGCTGGCCATGCAATGCATCGCCGTCGGCGCTGTTATCACGGCACTTCCACCCGAGGTGCGGGTCATCCCCCATGTGCCCTGGGGCATCGAACGCGCGGGCCTGTTTCTCGTCGGGGTATGGTTTGTCAATCTCGTCAACTTCATGGACGGCATCGACTGGATGACCGTGGCCGAGGCCGTGCCGGTGACGGGCGCGATCCTGGTACTCGGGCTTGCCGGCGTCGTGGCGCCGTTGCCTGCCTTGCTCGCCGCTGCGCTGCTCGGCGCAATCATCGGCTTCGCGCCCTTCAATAAGCCAGTGGCGCGGATCTTTCTCGGCGATGTGGGTAGTCTCCCGGTGGGTCTCTTGCTCGGCTGGCTCTTGCTGCAGCTCGCCGCCGCCGGTCATCTGGCAGCGGCGCTTCTCCTATCGCTCTATTATCTCGCCGACGCCACCATCACCCTCGTCCAGCGCATCGCAAGGGCTGAGACGATCTGGCAGGCCCATCGCACGCATTTCTATCAGCGCGCCACCGATCGCGGACTGAGCGTGACGAACGTCGTGGCGCGCGTGTTTGTGGTCAATTTGCTGCTGGCTGGGCTCGCGTTCATCACTGTCGCCGCGCAGAATTTGGCCGTATCCCTGGCGATGCTGGGCGTCGGTGGCGCAATCGTTCTGTGGGTGCTTGCCACATTTGCGAGCGGCAAGGAAAGACGCGAATAGTGATTTTTTGCTGTTGACCTACAGCAGCAGACCCTCAAGCCGCTTCCCCACTGAAATCCGGCACGGCGTCGTGCAGCACGCCGAAGATGACCGACCGGTCTTCGCGCGCGAGCCCCTGCTCAAGCGCAGCAAGCCAGCCTCGCATCGCCTCGAGCGATGGACTGACGGGCTTGGCTGCGACGATGCCTTCGATGCCGATTGGCGCGGTCGGCTCTTCGCGTGCGAACAGGATTTCTTGTAGGCGCTCGCCCGGCCTGATGCCGGTGAAGGTGATGTCGATGTCGCGGCCGGGTTCCAGGCCGGAAAGCCTGATCAATCGCTCGGCGAGATCGACGATCTTCACCGGTTGGCCCATGTTGAGCACGTAGACCGCCACGTCGGTCCTTGTCTGCTCGAGGGCGTGGCTTGCCGAGGTGACCACCAGATCGCAGGCCTCTCGGATGGTCATGAAGTACCGCACCATCTCGGGATGCGTCACCGTGAGCGGGCCGCCCGCTTCGATCTGCGCCTTGAACTTCGGCACCACGGAGCCATTCGAGGCGAGCACGTTGCCAAAACGCACCGCGATCAATCGCATCGGCCGCTCATGTGCGGCGGCGCGACGTGCGAAGTCGTTGTCGAGCGCCTGGCAATACATTTCCGCAAAGCGCTTCGAGGCGCCGAGCACCGAGACTGGTTCGATCGCCTTATCGGTCGAGATCATAACCATGGCTGCAGCGCCCACGGCGGCAGCCGCATCGGCGACATTGACCGAGCCGAAGACGTTGGTCTTGACCCCTTCTTGCCAGTCCCGTTCCAAAAGCGGCACGTGCTTGAGCGCGGCCGCGTGGAACACGATGTCCGGTCGAAACGCATTCATCAGATGGAGGATGCGGGCACGATCACGCACGTCGGCAAGACGCCCTTCGATCTTGGCCTTTGACTGTTTGGCCATGAGCATTTCCAGCACGGCGTGCAGGGCAGGCTCCGAGTTCTCGATCACAAGGAGGCGTGCCGCGCCAAAAGTTACGATGCGGTCACAGATTTCGGCGCCAATCGATCCACCGCCGCCTGTCACGATGATCGACTTGTCCCGCACGAAAGTTTCAAGGCGACGGTAGTCGATCCTCACCTTCGGGCGCAGCAGCAAATCTTCGACGTTGACCGGCGCAAGCCGCAGCGCCTCGCCGCCGTCATCGAGCGAGGGAAGGCGGCTGGTAGCCAGCCCCAAGCGCCTGGCCCGCATCAGGATGGTTTCCGGTTTTGCCTCGGGCGCAAGCGCACTTGGCGTAAGCACCAAGCGCGTCACGTTGGTGCCGCGCTTGCTGAGCTCGGCGACGACGCTTTCGAGATCGTCTGGACCGCCGACCACGGAAATTCCGCGTATGGCTTGGCCGCGGTCGGCCAAGGACGGCGACAGAATGCCGACGGGCTGGATCTTCGTCACCGCCCCGCTCTCAATCGCACGCAGCAGAACATCAACATCAGCAGTGCGACCGAGGACGAGCATCGGCGTCGAATCGCGGGCCTTGGCGTGCTGAAGCGTGCGGGCATAGCGGAAATAGCGGTAGGCGATGCGCGGTCCTGAGAGAAATGCAATCTGCAGCAACCAATAGAGGACAATCGTAATCTTGCCGAAGAAGAACGTGCCGTAGACGTTCGGGGCCACGAGCACGTAGTCGAGCGCCAACAATGTCGCCGCCAGCACGGTTGCGGCGCGCACGATGTTGAAGAGGTCGGGCAGCGAGGTGAAGCGCCACTTTGCCCTGTAGAGGCCGGAGAAAACATAGATGAAGCCCGCATAGACGAGGAAGCCAGGCAGCAAAATCGCCAGGAACCGCCAGCGGTCGACAAGCCCGGCCTCTTCGAAACGAATGAAGAAAGTCGCGACCACCGCCGCCGCCGTGGCGAGGAGATCGTGCACCAGAATGAGCCACATCCGTGTGGTGAAGGTCGAAAGCCGTATCATCATCCCGATATTGCCGCTCAATGCGGCGCCGAGCCATCAATATCGGCCTTTGGGCGCATGCGCTACCTGGCGGAGGTATGGCCCAGCGGCGCGGCACCAATCAATCGCCGCATTTCTGGAACCATATGGTTAATGGCCATGGCAGGTTCGCCGGGCGTTTGTGCGTGCGATGTGACACGGCATGCCCTTGAGACATCCTTCACCGCAGTCAAGGGCCTTCGGAACGGCCGCGCACGAGGGGCAACGCGGTCAATTCGTTGTATGTGCGTACCTGGCAGCGCTGGCAGTGACCTTGGCCGGTTGCTCGGCGAGCGAGTTGGTTCAGAATTGGACGCCGGCTCCGGCTCCCAGCACCACAATCTCCACCGACCTGTCGCCGCCGAACTATCGCCAAATCGTCGGCGACAACATCAGGGCAATTTTTCCGAACATCGAGAAGCTGGGTGATCTGGAAATTTCCAGCGTGCGGCCAGTCGATCATCTCAAGGGGCCCGCTTGGCTCACATGTCTCAAGCTTGATGCGCACGGAAAACCGCAGGAGTACGCCTTGTTCATTCAGGACAACAAGATCATCGATTCCCGCGCCGGCGTGGTCATCGATCAGTGCTACAAGCAGACATTCGAGCATTTCGACTTGCCGACTCCGGCAGCCAAAAAGGCTGGGCCCTGATCGATCCACCTTCTATCCAGCTAGATCTTTCGGCCCAGGGCGCACCAGAAAGGCTCGGCATCGCGAAAACGTATCTCGCGCAGCCCGGCATTTTCCATCAGCGTTTTGATCTGCGCTTGGGTCATGCGACGCTCGATGCGCGTGCCAAAGCGATCGAGTGCATCCGTGCGCATGGCATAATAGCTGCGCCAGCGATAGGCGGCGAGCGGCCAATGGGCGACATTGCCACCGAGCCGCTCGAACAGTTGTGCACCCCGCGCCAACGGCCAATAGACGCAAGCCGCGAGAAGTTCGGCGATTGCCGATTTCAAGCGAAACGGTGCCCTCGAAACCCCCTGGCGCAAAAAATCGCTTGCACGCCACAGCAAACGAAACCACCCCGGGCGATTGTCGAAGGCGTAATAGATATAGACGAGCATCGGCGCTCCGCGCTTGAGCTTCCTCACGCAGCCAGCCAGTCCGACCGCGGGATCGGGCAAATGGTGGAGGACGCCAAGGCTGTAGCCAAAATCCATACTGTCGTCGGCCAAAGGCATGGCGTCGACGGCAGCCACGTGAAAGCTCACGTTCCCCGCACCCGCGAGATTCCTTTGCGCGACGGCCAGAGCGTCGGCGCTTGCATCGATGCAGTGCAGCCCGCCGACGCGCGGCGCTACGAGCGCGGCCCAGCGTCCACTGCCGCAGCCCGCGTCGAAGCCCACCGCATCGCGGGGTAGACCGTTCCAGGGAAAGATCGCGAAATACTCGTCGAACATGCGTCGCAGTTCTGCGCTCGACACGTCGCGCTGGTCGAAGCGCTGCCATTCCCGGCCGAAATCGTCGACGGTGGCGCGATCGAAATTGGGACGGTTGCTCTGCATCGCTGCTCGTTGTGCGAGAATTCTACCCTGCCCTGCTTTATCAAATGGCGGGAATACGAGGCTCGTCTCGCACCGGGCACCACGTCCCCTAATGCCGCAGAACGGCTGCCGCCCCCAGCGCCTGATCGACCGCGGTTAAAACCGCGCGGACCGGCATTTCGTCGAGGCAACGGCTGTAGCTTTCAAGATGGCCTTCGCAGCCGAGCTTCTCGCACGGTAGGCACGGGAGCGGGTTCTGCACCACCCACACATTGCCGCGCCGTTGTATCGTGCCGGAATGATCCCAAGGCGCGGCCAGGCCGCCCAGGGGCCACGGTCCGATCAGCCGGGGGCTCGTGGGACCATACAGCGCGACAGTGGGGCAGCCGCTCGCCGCAGCGAGGTGGGTCACTGAGGTGTCGGGCCCGACATAGATGGCCGCGCCTTTGAGCAGCTCTGACAGACCCGCCCAGTCCAGCCGCCCACGCACCCGCACCAACGGCGGGTCGGCGGGCCCCCACAGGCCGTCGATATAGGCTTGCTCGGTGGGGTCGCGCCCTTCGGTCGCAACGAGAGCGAGGCCGCGCTCGGCCAAGCCGCGGGCGAGGCCGCGCCAGCCTGCGTCGGTCCAGCGCTTGTAGCGATAGAACGGACTGGCATGTACGACCGCGTAGGGCGTCCGAGGCGTGAACTCCTCGGCTCTCCCACCCTGCGGACACACGATATCCGGCGCCTGTTTCAGGCCGAGCGCGGTGGCAAGACCCAGGAGCTGCGTCACCCGATGACAGTCAGGATCCGCCGGCACCGAAACATGATGTGCGTGCCGCTTCCACCAAGCCCCGGTCTGGCCCGTAGGCGGCACCAGTCCAACCCGGCGCGGCGCCGACATGAGGGCGAAAAAGGTGGGCCGGTCACCGGCCTGAGTAGAAACCACGAGATCGTACTTGCGCCACAGGCGCCCAACGAGCCCGGCCATCTCCGCGAACGAGGGACGATGCGACGTCGCGATCACCTCGTCGACGTCGGGGTTCCCGGCGAGCATGCCTTCGGTGCCGTGAAACACCAACGCGGTGACCGAGCTGCCCGCAAACCCAGTCTTCAGCGTGCGGATGAGCGGAGTCGTGAGCAACACATCGCCCAGCCGGCGCAACGTGATCACCAGGATGCGCGGGTTCTTAGGTAGATCAACGCTCGTCATCGCCAGGACCGAAGGTGCGAACAGAATCCCTCAACGATTTGGATCACAATTTTCGCGCTGAGGCGGTTGATGGGACTTCTCCTTAGAGACGGGCAATGCGGATGCGGGCTGTCTCGTCGACCTGCCAGCGCTCGTCAACCCTAGCACCCATCGCACTCGCGGATGCCATCCTTGCGGCGCGGACTCTCTGGCTGCCGCATCCGCCGCGCGCAGAACCATACCGCCGAAGATGCCGACGCCAAAGACATACAGCCAGCCTTGGCCGAAGTCGAACAAATGCGAATTGAAGAGGGACGACACGATGTTGTAGCTCACCACAAGCAAGCCAAACCACGCGGTCAGCGTAGCGCCGCGAAACAGGGCGAGATGGGCCAGCCACATCGCGAGAAGGATAACCGTGCCGAGGAGGCCGATCTCGATCGCTACCGCCAGAATTTGATTATGCGGGTTGGTGGTGATGAGCGCCGGAATCGTGCTGACGGTAGCGTCACGCTGGAACAGCTTTGGAATCGTCCCCGTTCCATGGCCGATGATCGGCGCCTCGGCGATGAAAGCGAGCGATTTCTTCCAGTATTCGAGGCGCAGCCCGGTCGGGGTGTCGATGTCCCCGGTCTCGTAGATCCGCAGTTCCTTAATCGCAACCGCCACGCGCTCGCGCAAATAGGGTGAGGATACCCACACCGCACCCGCCAGGATCGCGCCGATAACTGCAGCACCGAGTGCCCCCTTCCAGCCGAATTGCCGCAAGCCCCATAGCAACAGCATCACCGCTAGAACGACTAGGGTCGTTCGCGCGGTCGACACATAGACGATATTGGCAATGAATGCCGCCGCCAGAAGAAGCAGCGCCAGTGAAACCCGCAGCCGCCTGCGCCAGAACTCGGCGGCCTGCCCAACAAGCCCGAAGGCGCAAATCGCAAAGATGGCACTCTGCATGATGTAGTTCTTGACCGGCACGCCTGGTGACAGCCTGCCGCGCCACGTCAGACCGGGCGTGAGCACGAGTGCCCACGAGACGACGAGCAACACCACACAGGACGCGAGAAAACCGACGATCGCCCACCTTGCCTGGCCGGAGCGCCGGAATTGCGCGAGCAAGAACGGAATGAAAAGCAATTTGTGAAATCCACTCAAACCCGCGATACGCTCGCTCCAGCTCACGTCGGCCCACAACATCCCGATCACGGCGATCGCCCAGAGGAGCACCGGCAGGCCGCCGGCCGGCGACATGACTTCCCGCCGCAG
>Ga0310914_10004220_pt1 | contig 10034 bp, 14 predicted proteins | sample GREbulkMGAN108_FD_203450 | JGI IMG/M metagenome (GOLD analysis project Ga0310914, IMG submission 203450) | Lab enrichment of tropical soil microbial communities from Luquillo Experimental Forest, Puerto Rico - GRE.bulkMG.AN108 | ecosystem: Environmental > Terrestrial > Soil > Tropical forest >...
AGATAGGCTAACAACGGTCATTCTGACGGAAAATGAAAGAGCTTGCCACCCTGCTAAAAGCTAAATACGGAAATAACACTGCCAGTGGTAAACGCGCCCGGATTAGAAATGAGATTATGATTCGCAGAAATGAGATTCTGGCTGAAATCACCAACGGCTGGTCGGTCCGGGCGATTTGGGAAGTGCTGAGCGACAACAAAGAAATAACCTGTACCTACAAGACTTTCGCCGGGCACGTCCGGCGCTTGCAGGCCAAAGCGCCTGCAGGCGCAATAACGCCAAAAAAAGAAGAAAAGATTTTCACCTGGGATTCAACAACGCCAAGCAAGGAGGAGCTAATTTAACGATTCCATGAGTACCGTACATTTCGTTTTGCAGGGTAAAGGAGGGGTCGGCAAATCGTACGCGGCTGTGCTGTTGGCGCAGTACCTGCGCCAAAGAGGTTTGCCGTTGAGTTGCTTCGACGGAGATCCACTCAACCAGACCTTGGGTGGCTTCGCTTCACTCGACGTTAAGAAAGTGGATTTTTTAGAGAACACCGAAAAGGGTCGGCGAATAAACCCCCGTCGGTTTGACGATCTTGTGGAACAGATCGCAAACCAACCGGCTGGCAGTCACATTATTGTTGATACGGGCTCGAGTGCGTTCGTGGCCCTGGTCCATTATTTGGTCACCCATGAAGCGTTGACGGTACTATCAAAAATGGGCCATGAAGTAGTGGTCCATACGATCGTGACCGGCGGCCAGGCTTTGTTGGACACGCTGCACGGCGCCGCGCAACTGGTGCGGCAGCTTGAAGGGGTGCGATTTGTTGTCTGGCTGAATCCCTTTTGGGGACCGATCGCCGAAGACGGAAAGACCTTTGAGCAGATGAAAACCTATCAGGACATAAAGAAGCGCATTGATTCCGTGATCGCGTTGCCGGCTTATAGTGATGAACTATTGCCGCAGGACATAGGGGCGATGTTGAAGAAACGCCTGACGTTCAAGGAAGCGATGGAATCGCCGGATTTTACGCTGATGAGCCGGCACCGTTTGGGAGTGGCACAGCGAGACATTTACGCTCGCCTTGACGGCCTGGCGGTATGAATGAGGGAGCCGAGAAATTCCGTCAACAATTACAAAAAGAGCTGGGGCTGACGGTTGGTCCGAAAGATCCGATTCTTGCCGAGTGGCTGGCCCAGGAGGAATTTCGGGAAGAGCTGGCGGCTGAACATCAGCGAATGTTGGTGGCGTTTGAGGCGGCGTTAATGAAGAGCCAGGCGATGTGGTCGGAAAGCGCGAAAAGCCTGGCGAACCAGGGCCTGAACGCGGCGCTTGGAACGGCGCGTGAGAAGATTGCAGCGTTCAGCGAAGAGGCCTGCAGAAGGGAAGCGGGCGCGGTCCGCGCGGCGACGGAAAGCGGCCTGGATCGTCTGGAAAGGGCCGCAGGGAGGCTGGCTCGAATAAGCTGGGTAAGTTTCGCCGCCGCGGTGATCGCGTTAGCGGCCGGCATCGTCCTTATTGCTTCGCGATTTTTTCATTGAGCGCCGCGCGGCGTTGTTCCTGCCGTTCTTTCCAATCCGGACCAAGCATCTGTTGAGCGATGTCTTCGGCCAAATCAGTAAGGTCCTGATTTTCCTCAGGCGTTAAAAGTCTGATCTCGGGAAGTTTGAGTTTGTCAGGCGAACTCACGGTAGAATTTAGCATGGCTGTGAGGGTGGGTCGATTTCGTTTGTGCGTTCTAGAGAAAGCTGACGCTCTTGAAGGAGCGTTAATTCCTGGGCGGCAACGATGAGGCGTTGCATTTCGTGTTCGTTTTTTAGCCCCGCCAGAAACCGTGCTTCCCGATTCGTGAAACACTCAGGGGAAAACCCGAGCTCATTATCGACGATTAGGATACGGCTCCCTGGCTGGATCTTTGGCTTGGCGGGACTTGCTTTCGATTTAGGGTGAACGCATAGGAGGAAAAAACATGGTAAATCCCATTCTGGTCACCGGCGCGGCGGGCCGCGTCGGCGCGGTAGGGCGCACGGTCACCGAACTGCTGTTGAAGCAAGGCAAAGCGGTGCGTGCGATGGTGCGAAATGAAGACGAACGCGCGCAGTCGTTGCGCGATATGGGTGCGGAGGTCGTGGTCGGCAATCTGCTCGATCTCGATTCGATGCATAGGGTGATTGCCGGCTGCGAGACGATGTACTTCGGCATGTCGGTTTCGGATGCCTATCTGGCCGCGACGGTCAATGCGGCGGCGGTGGCGAAGCATCACGGCGTGAAGGCGTTCATCAATATGTCGCAAATGACGCTCTCACAGATGAGCATTACCGAAACCACCGCGAGCCCGCAGCACAAGCTACACTGGCTCGCCGAACAGGCGCTGAACTGGTCCGGTCTGCCGGTCGTGCACGTACGGCCGACAGTGTTTCTGGAAGGCTTCTTCCTGATTTTCACTTCGGATTCGGTCAGGGAATCAAATCAGATCAGGCTACCGTTCGGCGAGGGCAAGACTTCGCCGGTCGCAGCGGAAGACGTTGCACGTGTGGTCGCAACGCTGCTCTCTAATCCGCAGCCGCACATCGGCAAGATCTATCACCTGACCGGTCCGCAGTCCGAGAACATGCATTTCTATGCACAGGAGTATTCGAAGGCGCTTGGCCGCACGATCACCTTTCAGGACATTCCAGTCGAGCCGTGGCGTGCCGGGCTTCTCGAGCGCGGCTTACCGGTTCACCTGGTGAACCACCTCGCGACGATGGCCGATCTGCACCGCGCGGGACGCTACGACCGGATGTCGGACGACGTGCTCACGCTAACGGGGCAACGGCCGCTGAGCGTGCAGGAGTTCGTCAGGAAGAATGCGGCGACATTCACCGCGTCCGCAAAAGAGGCCTGAGTGTCTGCGGATGCTCGCATTCAACAAATCTGGACTTCGATTTAGGTGAACACATAGGAATGGAAGAACATGGGAAAACTGAATTTTGACAAACAGATCACTGCACATCGTCCCATCCGGCAGTAGAACGACGAAAAACATTCGTTTTATCGATCCTTTTAAATCGTGTCCGAGAGACAGAAAAGCCAATGCGAATCTGGCTTGTGCGAAGGCTCGAGTACTGGCATATGGGTTCGCTCACTGGGTTCAAGATTAGTTGCCGAGACCAGAATGGCACCCCGGCACGAGGTTGAGTGGGATGGGCAGCGGGCCGTCGTCAGCTCCGCGGATGGGGCTGCTTCCAAAGGGTAAATCCGATAATCCGCCGCGCGAGACGAAACACGGTGACGACCTCTTCAAGGCCCGGCGCCATAAACCCCAGAGATCAGTAACCTGACTTCCGCCCTAAACTTCGGCAGTTAAGATTCTGAGGAGAAACTTAAAGCGCGAGTTCTACCCAAGTCGAGTTCGACGGTCTGAGTGGAGTGAATCTTTTGTAGAGCGGCTTTGCGTTGCTGTTGTTGAAGAGCGTCCCATCGGCGGGCGAGGTCTGGATCACGAAAACGCAATTTGCGAGCGGCGAGCTCGTCGAGCAGAGAGTCAGCGTAGAGGCCGGCGCCCGTGGCGATCTCCCCCACCCTTTCGAACCGTCGTTCGAGCTCGGCTAGACGAGTTTTAGCTTGAGCGAGCTGATTTTGCCAGGCGGAGCGGGCTTGTCTATTGGCGGGCCAGGCCGGCGCATGGTGTTCGATGGCAGCAAGCTTGGCGACGTGATTATGAAGGGCGGTTTGGAGGGCCGCCTGAAGGGTGTCGATCTGTTGAGCTTTGGCCTGGGCGTAGTACGCTAATTGCGCGTTGTGTTGCAACGAAAGCTGTTCGGCTCGAAGGAGCTCAGCCTGGGCGGCGGTATTAGGAATGTCACGACCGATCGCTTCAGAAGCTTGGTTTAAGCACCCCTCGCTTAAGGTTTGCTGCTGGTGTTGTTGCTCTTCTTCGTTTGCCAGCCTCGATTTTCCTGCTTCGGTAACACGCCAGAATTCGTCGATGTACCCCATCTTGATTAACGACTCTGCTTTTCGCTTGACCTGCTGCGTATGTAGTCCATGCGCACAATCTGGATGATCCAGCAAATGTTGGAGTAATCGTCGGTGATGATATCCGAGTTTCATTGTTGAACTTTCTGCCCCTCATCGTTACTGGGCCGTTCTGAGTCTTAGTAATTCGACCCGCATCGATTCTATCGACCGGGTAACCCGCCGCCCGGCCGCGGTCGGCTCGGTTGTAACTGATGAAGACTTTCGGTAGCTCAGGCGGCATCTTAGGCTCCAACCATGCCTTTCGAGCTAGATGAGTAAACCGAACTCCCTTTGCTTGGTCCGTACCGGCTTCAATGGGGTGGCTTTCCTTTGCTGAGAAGGAATTCGAGACCGAGTTCGAGATCGCTCTTAGCGAGGACCTTTTCGATCGTCCCTTCTTTTAATTCTTCAGCGAGCGAAAGGATCGAGTCGATGACAGTCCGGCATCGGCCAACTTGCTCGGTCAATCGGTCCACTTCATGGCGCTGGCCGACGCTGAGTTTGTCCATCTTCCAGCGCGCGAGCTGCTCCTCGAACAACCAGAGATCGTTCTTTTGACTTCCGAAAACCTCAAACACTCGGCCTACAGTATAGTCATCGAGGACATGCGGCTTGGGAGCAGCTTGCAGTAGAGTTTGGTAGTGCTCTTCTGCGTCTTGAAGCATTCCATCGATCATAGACCCGATCAGCGGGAGTTGACTGATCGGCTGCCAGTCAGGTTGCTCAGCCATAGCGAATCTTATCCACGGAAGCGAAAATAAGAAAGGCTTGCCTTTTGTGAGTCGCCTTTATACCCTCCCGACGCTAATACCCTAATAGGGTAATATGCTGATATGCAAATAGCGCTTGTGCAAAAGAAGGGTGGCTCGGGAAAAACGACGTTGTGTATTTTGCTGCACGAGACGATCCGGCAGACGGGTCAACGGGTCGCTGTGCGCGATTATGACGCTCAAGGATCGGCTACGAAGGCCCTTAGCCGATTTGGCGGGACGGCCGAAGTACCTGGGGAAAAGTACGATGTGCTGCTTATAGATACCCCACCCTCCTTGACGATGACCGCGACGGCGGCAGCCGTTAGCGCTGCGGACATTATCCTGATTCCCACGAGCCCCTCCCCTGCAGACATTTGGGAAGCAGCGGAAAGCGCCATATTCGTTCAGAATAAAAACAAACGTGCGATGGTCCGGATCGCGTTGAATCGCACCAGGACCGGTACACTCCTGACTGACGCCGCTCCAGAGAGCTTAAAAGCGATGCCAGCCGGTATTTTAACCGCATCGATCGCGGACCGGCAGAGTTACCAGCACGCGCTTTTGGGAGGCTGGAGCGCGCTGGATTCGAAGGCTAAAATCGAGCTGTATCAGTTCACGGTGGCAGTTACGTCATTGCAGCGAGGATAATATTCTATTATCATACTAAACTATTAGTGTAATACGCTATCAACCTACGAGTATTGATGAGAAAGGCGCTGATTTACGCGAAGTATTGCAACGAGGGTAATATGGTATTATCCTAGTATCCTATTAGACTAGTACGCTAGGAGCCTATGAGTATAGACAAGAAGGCACTGATTGCGCAAATCGCTGAGAATGTGCGGGTTCCGCCTGTCCAAGAGGGCTCGCACCAGGAACAAAAGCCTGCGAAAGAACAAAAACGATCCAGGGTCAGCCGCGTGAAAAGGAAACCGCCAGCAGCGCGGGCAGCCGCTGGCGCAAGCAGCGGTCGGCAGGCGGCGTTCTGGCTCGACGATGAAGACAGGGCCATTTTTCGCGAGGTTGGCATGAACCTTTATTCCCAGGGAATCAAGCCGAGCGACAACCTGGTTTTGCGGGCCGCGCTGCGTCTAATGCCGCGCGACCACCGATTGATCGAGCAGATCCGGATTCTGCTGGAAAACGACGGGCGCAAATTGCGGCATCGGAGGGAATGAACCCTCGAGACTCTAATAGACTATGAGGGTAATAGGTTAATAGGCTATTTTTTGTGGGGACCGGAAGATGGAGAAAAACGGCATGGTCAATTACCTTGGCTATGTGGAGGATATCTTCCTCTTACGAGCAATAACGATACTGAGACGGGTATTTTGGAAATTTCCGCATTTGCTGATCCCACAAAGCACTCGACGTACGAACCGCGGAGCAAGTGCGGGCAGTCATCTCTCAAGGTTCGCCCGCGATTTGATTTCTTTTTCTGGCGTATAATATGTTTGTTGAATTGGTCAGCCCGAAGGGCTGGTCGATGAGCTGCGTTAGCAGCATTTTGCCGCAGCGGAGGCGCAGCGGAGCGGAGCCGCAGCGTTAAGCGGCTTTATGCGAGCGGTAGCGAGCGACTTTAGGGGGGGAGGTGTTTGGGTTAGTGGATAAAAGGGATAAAGAAAGGGATAGGGGATGTAAAGAAGTTGGCAAGGAGCGGGGGGAGAGCGCCTTACGCATCGATTGGGTCGGAATAACGCCCCTATTTCCCCCGACTTTTGGCTGAATAACGCGCCTATTTCCCCCGACCTGATCTCGCGGGGAAACTTTTCGCCCTGATTTCCCCCGGGCGTTTTGCCTGCTAAGGGCGCGCTCACGGAGTTTCGCCCTGATTTCCCCCGTCCTTTGAGAGATTTCGCCCCTATTTCCCCCGGCCTTTTGTCGCCTTTTTCGAATAACGCCCCTATTTCCCCCCGGGCTCTCAGGGGCCGCTTTGCCTGAGAGGGGGAATAACGCCCTTATTTCCCCCGCCATTTCTCGTTCTTTTTTGGAGTAACGCCCCTATTTCCCCGGCCCTCAGGGAGCCACTTTGCCTCTAGCGGAATAACGCCCTTATTTCCCCCCGGCTCGCATCATCCTGGAACCCTGGCAAAAGCTTGTTTTCGCCCTTATTTCCCCCGGCCTGTGTCCGTGCGATGGACATCTCTTTATTGCCGTTCACGATCTCCTCAACGAATTCGGGAGAAGGGTAGAGGATCCAGATGGCATCGACGATCTTGGGGCGTCGCTTGCTCGGAGCATGAACCAGCTTTTCGCCGTACGGCATCATTTCGGCTAGAATGCGCCGCTCTTTCATCTCCATCAGTGCCGCGCGCACCGACTCGACATTGGCCCTCAATCTTGCCTCTCGTGGCAGCCCGCGTTCATCCAAAATGGTGTTGAGAGAGATGTGGTACCCAGTTTGATCAACGAATCCATTCCTCTTGGCTTGCCGATAGTTGTGGCTCATGCGGGTCGTGAGCCAGCGGGCGAGGGGGCGTTTGAGCTTGCCAACGCGCAATTGATTGATGGGGTAGAAAGCTAGTTGGAGAATGGCGGCGGTCGCGGCTGGATGAAACGTCATTGCGACGTAGGCTTCGTCGCCGGTGGTGTCTCCATCGACCGTCGAAGCCGTATAGTGCGTTAGGATCGACGCAAAATCACGGGTTCGTCGGTGTCTGCCTGTTTTTGCTTCGATGATCTGCTCTTCGACGGCGATTCGCGTATCGGCAAGAATATCGAGCGCTTCCTTGATCTCACTGAGCTTGTATCCGTGCCCGAGTTGTTCGAGGTGTCGACGCAGCATTGAGAGTGAGAAAAAGATGGTCACTGCTTGCCGCCCGGTTTGAACGTCTTGGGTGAGCTTTGTTTTGGCAATCTGTTGGACGGCGATAAAGCGCAGGGCGCGCTCAACAAGCTCCTCGCGAGCCCCTGCGAAAACTAGCCGCTCCTGGCCAGTGTCCGCGTTTTTGATCTGAGCGGGCAAGATTTCCGCGACATAGTGTTTCCCGCGTAGCGTAAATGGCGCCTGAATGCGTTCCGCTCTGTCGATCGTGGTCGTGGTAGGGAATGGATACTTGGGAATAGCGTCGAAGAAATCGAGAGTTCGGCTTTCGCTGGGGCGTTGGGTGTACCAGGGGGCTAGTAGTTCGAGCTGAACTTCCTCGGACATGTCTGAGTTGTTTAACTGAAGAAGGCCTCGCATATCAAGGTTTCCGCATCGGGCTGGTGTCTTTGTCGAGGAACCGACGCAGAAGAGCGAGCGTATGCGCCCGCGGGCGTCTCCAGCCTTCTTCCCACATCCGGATGGAGCAAGCCGTCAGTGAAAACCCCCGGGTCTGGGCCCATTGCGCCGCTGCAACTTGCGAAAGACGGCGTTGACGCCGCCACGCGATTAAGTCACGAATCACGGGATGGATGTTGGAACGGCGGGCGACGGCGCTGGGTGTCTGGTGAGGCGGCCTGCCCCGCTTTCTTTCCTTATCGACCATGAGCTCGGTTTTTCTAACAGACATCTTGTCTGTAGTGAGCGCGATGAGTCAAGCGGATTCACTCTCGCCAATATATGTAACATGCTACAATATCCGCCGGTAAATGACGCCAGCGCACTACGGTGAGGAGCCATCACGTTTGCAACCTGGTTCTTTAGAGACGGGCGATCAATTGCACAGATGGCGAGTGGAGCAAGGTTTAACGGCTAAGCGCGTGGGGCAGTTAATCGAGTTGACAGAGCGCAGTATACACAGAGCTGAGCGGGGTGGGCGCCTTGGGGCGCGAATCAGGTTGGGCATGAAATTATTGGAAGCGCGGATCACGTCTGGCGAAATAGTGCTTTCGCCTGAGAATAAAGTTGTAGAGCGCCTTAGACGGAGACCAGATCGCGGTTTAGCGGTCAGGGAAGCAGGGGCAAAATACGGCAAAGAATGGCATGGGCAATTGCGTAGCGGTGCGGACATCCGGGCCTGGCGCAAATCCGTGGGATTGTACGTGAAGGAGCTCGCGGAATTGTTAGCGGTTACTTCACCGAGCCTCATTCGCGCCGAGCAAAGTCAGTCACCAAGTTTGCGGATCGTTTACGGTGTGGAACTCCTTCGCAATAAGGTGTTAAGCGGCGAAGTAGATCTGCGGACGATTACGGAAGCTCGCGCTAAGCGCGGTGGTAGAAAAAAAAGCTGAGCATATCCCCGATAAAAAATTATTAATTTTTGTCTTGCGCTCCGCAATCTAGTTTTTCTAGACGTTGTGGCGTTGTGACGGAGCATAGTGGGACAGTCGAGCGCCAACTAGAAAAATTGCGGCGAGATTTCGGAGACGTTTTTCTCACCGCGCTGGCCGATCCCGAGACGGTCGAGATCCTGTTGAATCCCGACGGAACGCTTTGGCAGGAGCGGCTCGGGGCGGTGCCGATGCAGATCGGCTCGCTTAGCCCCACAAAAGCCGAGGCAGTGCTCCGCACAATCGCAGCCTGCCTTCAGACGACAATCACACGGGAAAAACCGACAATCGAGTGTGAGCTCCCCTTGGACGGGTCGCGTTTTGCTGGTCAGATCCCGCCGGTTGTTCCGGCGCCTACATTCGCCGTGCGCAAACGTGCAAGCCGGGTATTTAGCCTCGATCAATACGTCCAGGCGGAGATTTTGACGCCAAAAGAGAAAGAATTCTTATGCGAGGCGATTTGCGATCACCGGAACATTTTGGTGACCGGTGGGACCGGCGGGGGCAAGACGACCCTAGTTAACGCCTTGATTGGGGAGGTGACAGCGCAGTATCCGGCCGAGCGCCTGATCATTATCGAGGACACGGGCGAGCTCCAGTGCGCGGCAGCCAACTACGTGCAGTATCACACGAGCCCGGAGCGGACCATGACGGACCTGGTGCGCACATCGCTCCGCATGCGTCCGGACCGGATCCTTGTTGGAGAGGTGAGGGGACCGGAAGCCCTCGACTTGCTGATGGCCTGGAACACCGGGCATGAGGGCGGGATCGCGACGCTGCACGCGAACAACGCGCAAGCGGGCCTGGCGCGGCTGGCGACGTTGGTCAGTATGCACCCGAACGCACCGCGATTGATCGAGCCCCTGATCGGGGACGCGGTGGATGTGCTCGTGCATATCTCCCGCAAAGACGGCCCGCCCGGGCGCATCGTGCGCGAGGTGTTGCTAGTGGAGAAGTGGGATGGGGAGGGTGGCAAATATACTTTTCGCGAGGTGACATAACAAAACGCGCGCGTCTCTAGCGCGCAGAAGACAGGAGTAGAAGCACATGGATAAAAGGTTAGGAACATTAATAGTGGCGCTCGCGCTGCTAGCGCCGGTG
>Ga0310914_10004228_pt1 | contig 10024 bp, 6 predicted proteins | sample GREbulkMGAN108_FD_203450 | JGI IMG/M metagenome (GOLD analysis project Ga0310914, IMG submission 203450) | Lab enrichment of tropical soil microbial communities from Luquillo Experimental Forest, Puerto Rico - GRE.bulkMG.AN108 | ecosystem: Environmental > Terrestrial > Soil > Tropical forest >...
GTGTCTGATCACCTTGCAGCGCAAGGCCCGCGCCAAGGGCTACTTCCGTGGCGATGGCTTCGTGGCCCGCTCTGGCGACCAGAAGACAGACGAGATCGCGTTGAATCCCGACACCTTCGCGGATCGTACTGACCGCGAAATCTTGTCGACGCTGGCGCACGAGATGGCGCACATGTGGCAGCACCATTGCGGCGAACCGAGCCGTAGCGGCTACCACAACAGCGAATGGGCCGACGAGATGGAGCGGATCGGCCTGAAACCCTCCGACACCGGGGCAGAGGGCGGCAGGCGGACGGGCCAGCGTGTCACACATTATATTGTGGAGGGCGGGCCGTTCGACATGGCGGCCAGCCTGTTCCTCGCCGACCATGTCGCCGTCGATTGGGCCAGCGCTGGGGGCGGCGCCGAGAAGGGCAAGGCCGCCAGAGCGTCGGCGAAGTCGAAGACAAAATATACGTGCCCGGCCTGTGGTCAGAACGCGTGGGCTAAGCCGGGCGCGATGCTGGCCTGTGCCAACGTGGACGAGCACGGCGAAGGCGAGGTGGTGGTCATGGTGGCGGAGGACGGAGACGGGGAAGGCGAAAGCTGAGGAAGGCGGCCCGATGTCGCCCGACACCGGGCTACAGGGCGTCCAGCGCGCCCTGATTTGGCACGCTTATGGCCTCGCCGCCTTGCCACCACGGATAGTTAAACGTAGTCTGCCTTTTGGTTGACGGGCACAGCCCGATCCGGGCTGACTTGCCCTCCCCAACCGTCAGATCACGCCATCGGCGAACAGGACTTCAGACGCATGAACCAGCAATCCCTTTCCGCTTTCATCTGGTCGGTCGCCGACCTTTTGCGCGGCGATTTCAAGCAGTCGGAATACGGCAAGGTTATCCTGCCCTTCACCGTGCTGCGCCGCCTGGATTGCGTGCTGGAATCCACCAAGGCCGCCGTTCTGGCCGAGTTCGAGGAGAAGCAGAAGCTGGGCCTGAACCCGGAACCCTTCCTGCTGCGCAAGGCCGGGCAGAGCTTCTACAACACCTCGCCGCTCGACATGAAGCGGCTGATGGGCGACCAGGATCACATCCGCGAGAACCTGTTCAGGTACATCGCCGCTTTCTCGCCCGCCGTCCGCGATGTGTTCGAGCGGTTCGAGTTCCACGCCCAGGTCGAACGGCTGGCCAAAGCCGGGCTGCTGTATCAGGTCGCCGAGAAGTTCGCCACCATCGACCTGCATCCCAACACGGTGGACAACCACCAGATGGGGCTGGTGTTCGAGGAACTGATCCGCAAGTTCGCCGAACTGTCCAACGAGACCGCCGGAGAGCACTTCACCCCGCGTGAAGTCATCCGCCTGATGGTGAACCTGCTGTTCATCGAAGACGACGAGGTGCTGTCCAAGCCCGGCGTGGTGCGCACCATCTATGACCCGACCGCCGGAACGGGCGGCATGTTGTCCATCGCCGGGGAATACTTGGCCGAGCACAACCCCCAGGCCCGCCTGACCGTATTCGGCCAGGAACTGAACCCCGAATCCTACGCCATCTGCAAAGCCGACATGCTGATCAAGGGCCAGGACGTGGCCAACATCGCCTTCGGCAACACCCTGTCCGATGACGGCCATCCGCACCGCAGCTTCGACTACATGCTGTCCAATCCGCCGTTCGGCGTCGAATGGAAGAAGGTCGAGAAGGAAGTCCGCAAGGAGGCCGAGCAACAGGGCTTCAACGGACGCTTCGGCCCCGGCCTGCCGCGCGTGTCCGACGGCTCCATGCTGTTCCTGCTGCACCTGATCGCCAAAATGCGGCCGGTGGCCGAGGGCGGTTCGCGCTTCGGCATCGTGCTCAACGGCTCGCCGCTGTTCACCGGCGGCGCGGGCAGCGGCGAGAGCGAGATCCGCCGCTATGTGCTGGAAAACGACCTGTTGGAGGCCATCATCGGCCTGCCCACCGACATGTTCTACAACACCGGCATCAGCACCTATGTGTGGGTCGTCAGCAACCGCAAACCCGCCCACCGCAAGGGTAAGGTGCAACTGATCGACGCTTCGGGCATGTGGCAGAAGATGCGCAAGAGCCTGGGCAGCAAGCGCAAGGAATTGTCGGACGCCCATATCGACGAAATCACCCGCCTGTTTGGCCAGTTCACTGAATCCGAGGACGACGGCAAGCCCGTCAGCCGCATCTTCGCCAACACCGACTTCGGCTATCGTACCATCACGGTGGAGCGGCCCTTGCGTGAGGACGGCAAGGTCGTGTTGGGGCAGAAGGGCAAAGCCAAGGGCAAGCCGATGGCCGATGCCAAGCTACGCGACACCGAGAACGTGCCGCTGGACGAGGACGTGGAAACCTATTTCAAACGCGAAGTCCTGCCTCACGCCGCCGATGCTTGGATCGACCACGAGAAGACGAAGGTCGGCTACGAAATCCCCTTCAACCGCCACTTCTATGTGTTCCAGCCGCCCCGGCCGCTGGAGGAGATCGACGCCGACCTTAGGGGCGTCATCGGCAATATCCAGACCATGCTGGCCGAGGTGATGGGATGAGCGGCGGACGGATCGAACCTGTAAGGAACGCTTACAAGTTGGTGCCAGGAGCCGGGGCAACCGTCAAATTTTCTTTGACAGTTTGGGCCGTGGGTGACCGCCAATTCCAGCGGATGGAGGGCGAGGAATGAGCTTTCCGCGCTATGGCGAATACAAAGACAGCGGCGTCGAGTGGCTGGGTGAGGTGCCGGGGCATTGGAGCGTACTGGCGCTGAAGCGCTTGGCAACAATTCAGTACGGGATCGGCGAACCGCCAAAATACCAGGAAAACGGAACTCCCCTGATACGGGCTACAAACGTCAACGCCGGGTGCATCACGAATGAAGGATTGGTGTTCGTAGACCCTAACGACATTCCGAGCCAGCGAATCGTCTGGCTGTCTCCTGGGGACATTATCGTTGTCAGAAGCGGTGCATACACCGGGGACTCGGCAATCATTCGTGAAGAGCACTGTCCCTGCATTGCGGGATTCGACATGGTTGTGCACCCGAGCGGCTGTTTGCCGGACTTTCTGCAATACGCGCTGTTGGCTCAATACCTCAAAGATAATCAAATCGACCTTGAGAAACTGAGAGCGGCACAGCCTCATTTGAATGCGGAGGAATTGGGGCAATGCTTCATTCTCGTGCCGCCTTCAGGGGAACAATCCGCCATCGCCGCCTTCCTCGACCGCCAGACGGCCAAGATTGACGCGCTGGTGGCGGAACAGGAAAAGCTGATCGCCCTGCTGGCGGAGAAGCGTCAGGCCGTCATCTCCCACGCCGTCACCAAGGGCCTCAACCCCACCGCGCCCTTGAAGGACAGCGGCATCGAATGGCTGGGCGACGTGCCGGAACATTGGCGCGTTGTGCCGATGAAGTATCTCGTAACCTTGCAGAGCGGCGGAACTCCCAGCAAAGAGAACGAGGCATATTGGGAAGGAACATTGCCCTGGGCCTCTGCCAAGGACATGAAGGTCGAGTTTCTGGCCGATACGGAAGACCACATCACCGAGTATGCTGTTGAGCGGGGCGCAGCCTCCCTGTTGGATGCAGGTGTTGTGCTTGTGGTCGTGCGCGGCATGATCCTCGCGCGAACATTCCCGGTAGCCCTCACGCGCGCTCCGATGGCTATCAACCAGGATCTGAAGGCCGTAATTACTGGGGCCGATCTGAAATCTGAGTTCGCCGCATGGTATTTTCGCGGCACTGCTGAGGAGTCGTTGCACAGGCTCGATGAAGCAGGCCACGGCACCAAAGCGCTGAGAATGGATGCGTGGACTTCGCTAGAAATCGCATTGCCATCCCTTCCAGAGCAATCCGCCATCGCCGCCTTCCTCGACGCCGAAACCGCCCGCCTCGACACCCTCACCACCGAAGCCCGCCGCGCCATCGACCTGTTGAAGGAACACCGCTCCGCCCAGATCTCCGCCGCCGTCACCGGCAAGATCGACGTGCGCAGGCTGATTGACGAGGTGGCCGCATGAAGTTCGAGACCTTCCAGGCCGGGCATTGGCAACAGCGTTACCAGTACAAGAGCTTCGAGCCGGTGCCCGTAAATCACGAATGGATTTGGGAAGACCCGACCATCAACACCCTGTTGGAGGCCGCCAACAGGGCCTTGGGCGAGTTGAACGCCTTCTCTCTAATCGTTCCCGACATCGACTTGTTCATTCAGATGCACGTCGTCAAGGAAGCCCAGACCTCCAGCCGCATCGAAGGCACCCAGACGGGCATCGACGAAGCCCTGATGCCGGAAGAGCAGATTCAGCCGGAAAAACGTGATGATTGGCGCGAGGTGCGCAACTACATCAACGCAGTCAACTCGGCCATCACCGAATTGACCAATCTGCCGCTGTCCAACCGCCTGCTGAAACAGACCCACACCGTTCTGATGCAGGGGGCGCGCGGCGAGCATAAACAGCCGGGCGAGTTCCGCTGTAGCCAGAACTGGATCGGCGGTTCCAGCCTCACCGACGCCGTGTTCATTCCGCCCCATCCCGACGGGGTGGAGACGATGATGGGCGACCTGGAGAAGTTCTGGCACAACGAGTCCATCATGGTTCCCCATCTGGTGCGGCTGGCCATCAGCCATTACCAGTTCGAGACCATCCATCCCTTCCTGGACGGCAACGGGCGCATCGGGCGCCTGCTGGTACCTCTGTATCTGGTCAGCCATGGCCTACTGGCCAAACCATCCCTGTATCTGTCCGATTTCTTCGAGCGCAACCGGGCTAATTATTACGATGCGCTGATGCGGGTTCGTGTTTCCAACGACATGATTCATTGGGTGCGGTTTTTCCTCAACGGCGTGGCCGAAACCGCCACCAAGGGCCGCGACGTGTTTCGCCAGATATTGATGTTGCGTACCGAAGTGGAGCAAGCCGTCCTGGGGTTGGGCAAACGCACACCCAATGCCCGGCAGGTGCTGAACCTGCTGTATCGCAAGCCCCTGATTTCCGCCTCCGACATCGAGCAAGCCCTTGGCCTTAGCACGCCAACCGCGAATGCCCTGATCCGCGATTTCATCGGTTTGGGCATTTTGACGGAGATCACCGGGCAGCGACGGTGGCGGACATACGCTTTTGAACGTTACCTGTCGCTCTTCGTAAGGTAAGGGAATGGCGCTTCCGTTTCCTTAGAGTCCGCCGGAGTTAAGGGTAACGCCGACCACGCCAGCGGCATTTGTGTCCGAGATTTTGCGAAAAACCATACACAAATCCCGTTGTGTGGGTTCGGTCATACACAACGGGAATGGAGCCGGGGCACCATGGGCCTGCACAAGGAAATCGCGTTCGAGAACGACATCTGCGCCCATCTGGGGGCTTCGGGCTGGCTCTATGCCGAGGGTGACGCCGCCCATTATGACCGCGCCCGCGCCCTGTTCCCCGCCGATCTGCTGGCCTGGGTGCGGGAGACGCAACCCAAGGCTTGGGACGCCCTGAGCAAAAGCCACGGGGCTGCCGCCGAGGCCACGCTTCTCGACCGCATCCGCAAGCAGTTGGACGACCGGGGAACGCTGGAGGTGCTGCGCCAGGGCGTCGAACTGATCGGCCTGCGCCAGCCGCTGATCCTGGCCCAGTTCAAGCCTGCCTTGGCCATGAACCCGGATTTGCAGGCCCGTTATGCCGCCAACCGCCTGCGGGTGGTGCGGCAGGTGCGCTACTCCCTGCACAACGAAAACTCCATCGACCTCGTGCTGTTCCTCAACGGCCTGCCCGTCGCCACCGTCGAACTGAAAAGCGACTTCACCCAAAGCGTTGAGGATGCGGTTGACCAATACCGCTTCGACCGCCATCCCCGTCCCAAGGGGCAGAACGCCGCCGAACCGCTGTTGGACTTCCCGCGCGGTGCCTTGGTGCATTTCGCCGTCAGCAATTCCGAAGCCCGCATGGCCACCAAGCTGGTGGGTGGGGCCACCGTGTTCCTGCCGTTCAATCGCGGCGACCAGGGCGGGGCGGGCAATCCGCTGAACCCCAACGGCCACCGCACCGCCTATCTGTGGGAAGAGGTGTGGGCGCGCGATTCCTGGCTGGAAATCCTCGGCCGCTATCTGGTGGCCAAGCGCGACAGCAAAAAGCAGATCAGCGCCATCATCTTCCCCCGCTACCACCAGCTGGATGCTACGCGGGCGCTGGTGGCGGCGGTGCTGGCCGAGAAACCCGGCCAGAAGTACCTGATTCAGCATTCCGCCGGGTCGGGCAAAACCAACTCCATTGCCTGGACGGCCCATTTCCTGGCCGACCTGCACGATTCCGAGGCCAACAAGCTGTTCGACTCGGTGCTGGTGGTCAGCGACCGCACCGTGCTGGACGCCCAGCTTCAAGAAGCCATCTTCGCGTTCGAGCGCACCACCGGGGTGGTCGCCACCATCACCGGGGAGAACCAGAGCAAAAGTGGCGAGTTGGCGAAGGCCCTGTCCGGCGGCAAGAAGATCGTGGTCTGCACCATCCAGACCTTCCCCTTCGCCCTGAAGGAAGTGCAGCAACTGGCCGCCACCGAGGGCAAACGCTTCGCCGTCATCGCCGACGAGGCCCATTCCTCGCAGACTGGCGAGGCGGCGGCCAAGCTGAAACAGGTGCTCTCCGCCGAGGAATTGCAGGAACTGGCCGACGGCGGTGAGGTCGGCACCGAAGACCTGCTGGCGGCACAGATGGCGGCCCGTGCAAATGGTGGTGGGGCCAACGATGCGGGCATCACCTATGTCGCCTTCACCGCCACTCCCAAGGCCAAGACCCTGGAACTGTTCGGGCGTCGCCCGCAACCAGACCTTCCCGCCGGGCCGGACAATCTGCCCGCGCCCTTCCATGTCTATTCCATGCGCCAAGCCATTGAGGAGGGTTTCATCCTCGACGTGCTGAAAAACTACACCCCCTACAAGCTGGCCTTCAAACTGGCCAATGACGGCCAGGAATGGGATGACAAGGAGGTGGAGCGCAGCGAGGCCATGAAGGGCATCATGCGCTGGGTGCGGCTGCATCCCTATAACATCAGCCAGAAGGTTCAGGTGGTGGTGGAGCACTTTCGCGAGAACGTCGCCCCACTGCTGAACGGCAAGGCCAAGGCCATGGTAGTGGTCGGCAGCCGCGCCGAGGCGGTGCGCTGGCAATTGGCCATCAACAGCTACATCAAATCGTCGGGCTATAAAATCGGCGCGCTGGTGGCGTTCTCCGGCGAGGTGAACGATCAGGAATTCGGCCCAGAGCCGTTCACCGAGAACAGCAAGGCGCTGAACCCGAACCTGCGCGGGCGCGACATGCGGGAAGCCTTCGCCACCGAGGAATATCAAATCCTGCTGGTGGCCAACAAGTTCCAGACCGGCTTCGACCAACCCTTGTTGTGCGGCATGTATGTGGACAAGCGGCTTGCCGGAATCCAGGCAGTGCAGACCCTATCGCGCCTGAACCGCGCCCATCCCGGCAAGGACACCACCTATATCCTGGATTTCATCAACGAGCCGGACGACGTGCTGGCCGCCTTTAAGACCTATTACCAGACGGCGGAACTTGAGGCTATCACCGACCCCAATCTGGTCTACGACCTGCGGGCCAAGCTGGACGCCCTTGGTCATTACGACGACAACGAGGTTGATCGCGTGGTGGCCGTCGAGATGGACCCGAAGGCGTCCCAGGCCCAACTTGCCGCCGCCCTGGAACCCGTCGCCGACCGTTTGCTGAAGCAATACAAGGCGGCCCTTGATGCGGTGAAGGCGGCGCAGGCCCGCCAGGATGCCAAGGCCGAACAGGAGGCAAAGAACGAGGCCGACGCCCTGATCCTGTTCAAACGCGACCTGGGGGCCTTCCTGCGGGTCTACGCCTTCCTGTCGCAGATTTTCGACTACGGCTCCACCGCCATCGAAAAGCGCGCCATCTTCTTCAAGCGCCTGTCGCCCCTGCTGGAGTTCGGGCGCGAGCGCGAGGGCGTCGATCTGTCAAAGGTGGAACTGACCCACCACAAGCTGAACAGCCAGGGCAAGCGTGACTTGGCCCTGAGCGGCGACGGCGCCGACAAGCTGAAGCCGCTGACCGAGCCGGGCAGCGGCGAAGTGCAGGAAAAAGACAAGGTGCTGCTGGCTGAGATCATTGCCAAGGTCAACGACCTGTTCGACGGTGAACTGACCGACGGCGACAAGCTGGTCTATGTGAACCACGTCCTGAAGGGCAAGCTGCTGGAATCCAGCATCCTGGTGCAGCAGGCGGCCAGCAACACCAAGGAACAGTTCGCCAACTCCCCCGATCTGGCCAATGAACTGATGAACGCCATCATGGACGCCCTGACCGCCCACGGCACCATGAGCAAGCAGGCCCTGGGTTCGGAGAAGGTGCGCCACGGCTTGCGGGACATCCTGCTGGGGCCTGCGCAGCTTTATGAATCGCTACGGTCGCAGGGAGTGGCGCTTTCACCTTGATCAATAGCTCCCCCCGCAATACGGCCTCGGTAGTCTTTCAGGAGGTGGCGAGCGAACGTAACGGAGTATCCGTCAGCGCGTGCACCCCCATGATGCGTCGTCGCACGGTCGGGTCTGCTGCCTTGAGGTGTCGGCGAGTATCCCGAACAAAGGAATCAGATGGTGCCGCACTGGAGATTCTAAGCGGAAAGCATCCAGGAAAGCGGAGAACAGCAGCAAGCCATGGCCGTTTACCGTCTTCGACCGTAAACGACGCTTGCCTCCGCCCTCCGGCTCCGGTTCCGTCGGCTCCGCGACGGCAAGGGGCGCAGCCCCGTTGACCCCAGCCGCCCTCCGGCGGCCATGTCGGCGACGCCGACCATGATCTGACGATGGCCGTGCCCCGCCGCCTGGCGGCAGACTGCCATCGTCCCGGCCCGCCGGAAATTTTTATTCGTTGACCCGCCCGCGCAGCGCGCGCCGCCGTCAACGAACATGCCGCCGGACTGTCCGGCGGCCCTCTTGGATCCCGGCATCGCCGCTGCCTACCCTCGTAATCGGAGGTAGACAGCATGGCCGAAAACGCTCGCTCGCATGTCGTCAGCTATCGCGTCACGGCGATGGAAGCCGCCCACATGCAGGCTGCCGGGGCCGCGCTGACCACTCCCAGGCGGCTCAACGACTTCGCCCGCGCCGCAGCCCTGTCCGCCGCCCGCCAGAAGGTGCCGCCGCCCGCACACCCGATCCGCCATCCGGCCCGCCGCAAACCGACCGTTGACATGGAGGCGTTGGCCCGCGTGTTGGCCTCTCTGGGCAAGCTGGGCAGCAACGTGAACCAATTGGCCCGCTGTGCCAACCAACGCGGCACCCTACCGACCGAGGCCGTGCTTCGCGGCATCGCCGACGAAGTCGCTGTAACCCGTAACCTTGTAACCGCCGCGCTCGCGGGGGAGTCCCCTGATGGTCATTAAGGGATCGGCCCGCGGCGCCACCAAGGCCGACGGCATCAAGCTGGCGAAGCACCTTGTCTCGTCTGAGAACGAGACCGTCAGCATCGTCGCCATGAACGGCGTCGCCGCGACCGACTTGGCTTCCGCCATCGAGGAGATGCGCCTCCTGGCGGCGGGCACCCGCGCTCGGCAGGCCCTGTACCACGCCAGCATCAATTTGGATCGCGCCGAGGCCCCGACGCTGACCCGCGAGCAATGGCTGGAGGCGGCGTGTGAACTCGGCAAACGACTGGGCATGGAGGAGAACGCCCGCCTGATCGTCCAGCATGTGAAGCGCGGGCGACCTCACATCCACGTTGTTTGGTCGCGCGTTCACCCGGTTTCGCTGAAGCTGGCGCGGGACAGTCATAATTACCGAACCCATGAGCAAACGAGCAGATTCCTCGAAGAAAAGTGGCGTCTACGGCCCGTAGACGGAGCGTTTACGAGGCCCAAAGGCACGCCGCGCCCGGTCGCCATCGCCACCCATAAGGATTGGCAGGCTGCCGAGCGAACGGGCGTCCGCGTCGCCGACGTGGCCGACAGGCTGAAACAGGCTTGGGACAGCACCACAACTGCCCGCGCATTCCAACGCGCCGTCGAGGCCGAGGGCTGGCATTTGGCCCGTGGTCGGCGTGCC
>Ga0310914_10004229_pt1 | contig 10023 bp, 5 predicted proteins | sample GREbulkMGAN108_FD_203450 | JGI IMG/M metagenome (GOLD analysis project Ga0310914, IMG submission 203450) | Lab enrichment of tropical soil microbial communities from Luquillo Experimental Forest, Puerto Rico - GRE.bulkMG.AN108 | ecosystem: Environmental > Terrestrial > Soil > Tropical forest >...
CTCGGTAACCCGGCCAATCGAGGATCCTCGTGAATTCGCTATCGCGCATCCGCCGAGTCTAGCTGAAACTGCACCTCGGCAAAAACCCGCTCATTTCTTGGGACTCTACGAATTCCTGCTCAGAGCCGGAAAACAAATCAGGACTTACAGATCTTGTCTGCACAGATTTTTCAACAACTACTGCAGTTTTGCGTATTCCGCCTTGGCTTGCTTCAGGATGGGGATGTCGGGGTCGGCGTCTTTCCAGAGAGACAGAAAATCTTGGTATCCAGCACGAGCTTTTGCAGCCTCGCCCGCCAAAGCATAGGCGCGACCGAGTTGCAGATGTGCCAACGAGAACAACGGATAGCTTAAGCCTCGAATGGCAATCATCCTCTGAAATTCAGCGGCGGCCTCTTGCCCCTGCTTCGACTTCAAGTACGCCTGGCCGCGCACGTAGATCGGATAGAATGACGGTTCTATATACAAGAACGCGGGCGGGCAAGCCAAGTCGTATTCGGAAGTTGCCTCCAGCAGTTTGAGCGCCTGCTTGCCATCCCCCCGGTTGAGAGCGAGCATGGCCCGAGCCGTGGGAAGAACGTACCCTCGCATCAACGTATCCAGGGGAAATTCCTGATCCAAGCCGTCCACCAGCTTGTTGGCGACGCTCGTGTTTCCCGCCCTGGCCTGAGCCAATGCCGCCAGCACCCTCACATCGCGCCCAGGGGCCAGAGACAGGGCTGCTTCCGCAAGCCCCGACGCTTCCCCAGCATTGCCGAACTCCGCCTCGTGCAGCGCGGCGTACGCTTGCCATAATGCGGCGGTCTCCCTGGCGCCGCTTTTTCTGGCCGATTCCGTTGCACGCTGCGAATATCCCCGCGCCTTTCCCAGACGGCCATAATAGGCCTCAACGTCAGACCGCATCGTGAAAAGAATGTCTTCGAATCCTGCCTTGCCCATGGCTGCGTCAAAGTACCGCTGCATGCCAGCTACGTCCCCTTCTCCAAAGGCGAGCACATACATAACGGACTCGGGGAAAAGGTTCTCCAGCCCACGCTGCTTACCCTGTTCATACACTGCTTTGGCATCTTTTAGCCGATCTAGGAGAAGGTAGTCCGCTATTAGAAGGGAAGCGATGAGTCCATTCTCCGGGTTCAGCCGCAGGCTCTCGCGGGCCGCCGCGGCGGATTTCTCCCACCGGCCCAACTGATAGAGCGCGTAGGACAAGTACCCATAGGCGTCGGCATCGTTCGGATAAGTTTGCGCGGACTCGGTGAACACCTGCGCGGCCTTGTCTAATTCACCCGTGACGTTCAGGTAGTACATGCCATCGACATAAAATCGTTCCCGTTCGCTGACGCGCTCGCGCAGATCGAAGGCCTTCCTGTAATTGGGAGTCGCCAGGCTGGGCTGTTCTAGATTTATGTAGCTTGCACCAAGAGAGGCGTACGCACGGGCAAAGTTCGGATCTCGCTCAACCGCTCGCTGCAAGTACGGCAGTGCAGCTTGATCGCCCTGCTCTTGCGCTGTTCGAACCCCTTGCGTAAAAGCCTGCAACGCCTCCAGAGAAGAAGTCGTGGCTTCGTCGAGCGGCTTTTCGTGTTTCTCCACTGAGGCCAGTGACTCGCCCAGTTTTGCCCGTAGCGTGTTCGCTACGCCGCTGAGTGCCTCGACCACTTTCTCGCGGCCTTCAGCTTCCACCTCCGCACTGCCCAACGAATCCCCGGTCTGGCAATTCAGGGCCTTCAATCCAATCAAGTAGTTGCTGCCCAGGCTGGCAATCGAACCTGCCAGCATGGCCTTCGAGTTAGTCCGCTGGCAGATCTCCCTCGCTGTCTCGGGCGTGATGTGCTCTCCGGGCTTCCGGTTCATCAGTTTCATCGTCGCGTTCACCCTCTGATCCGAAAGCACATTCAGGAAGGGAGATTGCTCGAGTTGAATGGCCAGAGCCTGCTTTAGCGTGTCATCGAAGACAGGATCGCCCGTTTTGTTGGCAAAGTCGGTGAGCACGACTGTGTCTTTCTCGGTGAGCTTTGCAGGGCTGCGGAAGAAGAAATAGCTTGCGAGCAGGGCTGCGAGCACCGCCAGCACTGATCCGGCGATCCAGGCTGTTCGCCGGCTCCTGGCGACAGCTGCCGTCGCCGGCATATTCGTCGATCGGTGAGATGCCGTATCCCGCTCTAGCCGCTGCAAATCGGTGCGGATGTCGGAAGCGTGCTGATAGCGAAGGTTGCGCTCCTTTTCCAAGCACTTGTTAATGATCCGCTCGAAATCCGCAGGCAAGTCGGGGTTCAGCCGGATGGGTGCGACGGGTTGGAGTTCCAAAATAGCGTTGAAGATCAATGCCGAAGTGTTGCCGCGGAACGGCAGCACTCCCGTCGCCATCTCGTACAGCGCAGCTCCGAAAGAAAACAGGTCCGTGCGAGCGTCGAGTTCCTTGCCTTGCACCTGTTCCGGCGACATGTAAGCAACTGTCCCAACAACGCTGCCGGGGCTGGTGAGTTGCGCAGGGTCCGCTTCTTGAGTGGCAAGCGTTGTCTCGGCCCCCGTCTTGCTCTTTGCAGTGCTGACTTTGGCAAGGCCGAAGTCAAGAATCTTGGCGTGCCCTCTCTGTGTAACAAAGATATTCTCGGGCTTGATGTCCCGATGAACAATGCCAGCGCTGTGGGCGTTATCGAGGGCGTCAGCGATCTCAATGGCGAGCGACAGTACCTCTTCGATCCCCATCGGCTTGCCCCCGATGCGGTGCTTCAGCGTAACGCCCTCCAGAAACTCCATGACGATAAAGGAATGCCCTTCGTGCCTGTTGACTTCGTGGATTGTGCAGATGTTTGGATGATTCAAAGCGGAAGCGGCTCGGGCTTCACGCTTGAAGCGTTCGAGGGCTTGCGAGTCTCGGGCCAGCTCTTGAGGAAGGAACTTCAGTGCAACAAAACGGCCTAGTTCTGTATCCTCTGCCTTATAGACAACGCCCATGCCGCCGCCGCCAATTTTCTCGAAGATGCGGTAATGGGAAATGGTCTGGCCGATCAATGATAGAGATTCCGTCATTTCCGGTGATATTAGGTTGTGCGCCTGAGACAAGTCAACGAAGCGATACGAGTAATTACTATAATTTCGCACACTCCGGCTTGGCTTGTTTGCGGATGGAGATGTCGGGTCGGCGTCTTTGCAAGAATGCACTGGGAGATCACTACGGCAGCCCCATCCGATGCGTAGAACAGCATAGCGAGGGTCGGAGCGGAGCCTGTCCAACTCGGGGTCGAGTTTGAGGGCAATGAGGGCCTGTCCAGCGGCGGTTGCTTGTTCCAGGGCCGCAAAAGCAGCATCGAGAAGTTACGTTTCGTCGATCTTCGCAACCGCTACGATCGCGTTGTAATCAGGCTCCCCAGAGGAGACATCAATGTCCTTCTGAGACAGCAAGCAGTTGCCTTCGGGCCAGTGGACCTCGAGGTTGCCCTGTTTGATTTGGTCAATCTTCGCCCGTCCTGAATATATTCCGACGCTGGAAGTAAGACGAATCGGCTCACCGTTCTTGATGCCGAGGCTTATCGCGTCTTCCTGCGAGATGAGAACGTCGTTCCGCGAGGCTCCGGTCAAAGGATCGCTTGCTCTCTGTACCATAGAATTGAATTGCTTGGCGCGCCGCGTGGAGAGGTAGAACAGGCCTTCGGGCGGCCGGCGCTCTTTCGGGATGACTGGGGAGAAATGCGCCTTACCGTCAAGGGTTGCGAATTTGCCGTTGGCAAAAAGCGTTGGTCCGCCCCACTGGAAGTTGTCGCCTTCCTCCGATAGCCTTTCGATACCTGCGTACAGGGGAATGGCCCTGCCAATCTCATCACGGATCTGCTGCGTTGACGTGAAGCGAACCGCGTGTGCGAGGTCAGGCCGTACCCGGGCGGCCACTTCGCCAAAAACTTCCCATTCCGGTTTTGCTGCGCTGATTCGTCGGCCGGGGATTTCGGGAGAAAAGATAATTCGGCGTTCGGTCGAGGTCTCTGTCCCGCCGCCAGGAGACTCGTACCGGGTCGTGGCCGGGAAAAGGACGACGGCGTCTTTGGGTGGCAACAACATCATTGAGGACAAGCAGAGGTCCTGATGGATGCGCACGGTATTGCTCAGGGCCCGCACTACCGCAGGGGGATTTGGAAGGGTCTCCAGGAAATTACCACCCACCACCCAGAAAACATCTATCTGACCCTCGTGGGCAGCGGAAACCATCTCTGGCGCGGTCAATCCCTGGAACCTCGGAAGCTGGAAGCCCCACACTTGTTCCAATCGCTCTCGCTGACTCTCATCAACGCTTGGACCGCAGCCGACTTCTGCTCCTCCTTGAACACCCGAGTGTCCTCGGATAGGCATCAGACCAACCTTTTCGCGCCCTACCCAACCACGCACTAGGGCCACATTAATCAGCGCTTCGATAGTCTCCACCCCGTGCTTGTGTTGGGTGAGACCCATGGACCAAACGAAGATGCAATTTCGGGCGGACCGCAACATCTCCGCGAAGCGCTTCATCTCCTGGCGTGTCGTGCCGCTTTCTCGTTCGAGAAGATCCCAGCTCTGTTTTTCGATATTGGCCTTTGCCTCGTCGAAACTCAGCGTGTGTCGGGAGATGAAGTCATGATCGATCCAGCCTTCGGTCACGAGGACCTTGAAGGTGCCGTTCAAAAACGCCAAATCCCCTCCGATATCGACGGCAAACCATTCATCTGCGAATTTCGTTCCAAACAGGGCCGACTCGGCAACCGAGGGAACCCAGTATCTTTGAAGCCCCGGTTCGAAGTAGGGGTTCACGACAGCGACCTTAGTCCCAGCTTTACGCGCGTAGTATAGGTACTTCATCGTGACCGGTTGGTTGTTAGGCGTGTTCGAACCGAAAAATACAATCAGGTCGGTGCCAATCCAGTCTCGGTACGAGCAGGTCGAGGCGCCATAGCCGAGCGTTCTCTTCATTGCAACGGTCGACGCCGCGTGGCAGAGTCGCGCGGAGTTGTCGACATGATTCGTCCCCATCGCACGTGCCGCTTTCTGAACTGCGTAATAGTGCTCGTTCATCATGCCGCGGGAGGTCACATACACCGCGAACCGATTTGGCCTTGTTAGCCGGACCTGTTCCGTCGCGCTAGCGTACGCTTCAGACCATGTGACTACCCGGAATCCTTTCTCGCCCTTCCGCCGGATCATCGGTTCAGGAAGTCGGCCGAGGGCCCTCAAGTCCTGCGAGCTCATCCCAGAGAGTGATGACACATCTCTGAGGCGCTCAGGGTCGAGTGCCGAGGCGGTGTTTAAGCGCATTAGTTCCAGACGCACCATGCAGAGGTGGACACCATCCTGGGTCCAGTCTTTGAGGCCCGCCGTCCCCAGTGCACATCCGTCGCAGACACCGTGCTGTAGGATCCGCCAGGCAAAAGGAAGCTGGTCGCGATTCTCCCAGAGGACCCGCAGCATCTCGGCATACTGGTTCGGCTTGTGCTCGGTCGGATCGCGTGGAATCACAGAGGCCCAAAGCGACGGCTTCCAGCCCATGCTTCATGCTCCAGCGTTATGTGGTCTTAGGAGTAGATCTGATCTTACCCCGATAGTGGCTGTGTGTCACAGACGAATCGCCCACAGCGCGATACATCGAGAGCTGCGATGCCAGGGCTTGGAGTGGATTCCGCGCAGCAGATCATTGTCGAAGTCGGTCCGGCAGCAGCGACCTTCAGTTTTTTAATCTAGGTGTGCAACACACTGTTGGTAGCGGCCGCGCTCAGCTTCCCACGAGGAAAACTGGTGCTTGGAAATCTTTTCAACTGCGCCTGACTCTGGCAGAGGATGCTGTCACCCATTCGTCAATCTTCTCTTCCGGCGAAGGCTTCGCTTGGCATTGCGAGGGCCACCCATGGCCAAATGATCTTCCGCATGGCGCCTGTGCGGCACCCGTTTTCATAACAAAACGTCAGGCTCACGTGAAGGTGTTCTGGCTTGACGGCGCGAAGGCGCTCGAAGTCCGGACGCTCCAGGAATCTTTGGCGCGGTTCCGATTCTCTTTGCATTGGAAAATACGGTACATGTGGAAACCTTCCCCTGGCGTTCAGCGAGCTTGAACATCCGACGCAGATAGGCAGATTACGGTTGATGGTTGGCCCGCCGATTCCGGCAGCCTTCCGATCGTTTACAAAGTTCCGGATCAAGGAGCCAATCGCTGAGACCGGCACGCCGGCAAAATAGCCGTCCAGCGCTCTCAGATGTCCTCTGCGTCCCGTTATGACGGGGTCCTCCCGTCCATGACAAGCTTGCCCTTGTCCCTGTAATCGTCGAGGAGAATTTGCCGGAGACCCTCTTAAATGAACGCCAGGAACTGAAGTGGAGCGAATCGTTCATGGACGGCAGTTTTGCGCTCCAGCGAAAAAGGGGGCTGTGCGGTTGAAAAACCAAGCGGGGTAAGGGGACGAAGTGGATGGTGGTGGTCGACGGCCAGGGTGTTCGTCTGGGAGACCACCTTTACTCTGCATCGCCGGCGGAAGTTAAAGTCGGCGCGGCATCGAACTGATCGTTCCGCATCGTAAAGGACGGCGCAAGCAGCCAACGCAAGACGGCGATACAAGCGGCGTGGATCGTGGAGTGCACCTTTGCGTGGTTGGGCAATTACCGACGCTTGGCCGTGCGCTACGACCGTTCGTTGACGATCTATCATGGGTTCTTTCATATCGCCTGCTTCATGATCGTCTTAAAGAGGGTTTTGAAATAGCTTCTAGTACTTTATCGGACGTGCGGTCTCAAGGAGTCGTAAACGGAAGCAGGGATCTCCGCGCACGTTCGATAAAGCCGTTTGGAGGTGGCCGCCCGTGGTTGCGGCAGATGCGGGAGGTCAGCGTAACCTTTATTATGGGTTTTCTATCATGTACAGCCGTAGATAAACTGTGGGAGAAACATACCAGTGCCGCAGCTCGATCATGTTGTATCACGTCCCGGAGGATAGAAAGGGGCGTCCGCCGCCGGGCGGCTACGTCCTAACGAGGTTATCATCCATGTAGGTACTAGCCCAGGATTTATCTGCTGCGGACTGGAAATCGAGACACGATGGCTTTAGGTTCACGCAGGGTGTGCGCAAGCAATGATTGGTCCCTTTCAAACGGGGACGAGAGTACCGTCACGTCCGGCACGTATGACGTTTTGAGGCTGGGTAGCGTCGTGGAACGGCGACGAGTTGGTGGGGCAGTGCTCGCAACTATGGCGCTGATGATATGCCTTGGGTCCTGCGGCAAGAGGGAAAAGCGGCCGTCTGGGCAAGCGGTAACGGGGAGCGCGGACACTTTGGGGACGGATGTGCTTTCGCAAGAAGGGTTCTCGAACGAAGCGGGGGCCAGTGCGGGCCAGTTGGTACTGCCGACGAGTTTCGGGCGGCGAACCGGCGATCTGGACCAGATGCTGAAGGCACGGAACATCCGCGCGCTGGTAACGATTAATCCAATCTCGTTCTTCTACTCGCACGGCAGACCGAACGGCAAGCTGTACGAAGAATTAGAGCAACTACAACGAGTCGTGAACAAGCGATTCAACACCGGGAAACTGAAGGTAAGGATTAGCTATATTCCCATGCGCCCCGATGAGCTAGGACCCGCCCTTTCGCAAGGCGTAGGCGATTTCGTAGCCGCAGACATTGTGATTACGCCAGGGCGACAGAAACTCTATGCGTTTACGGCACCGATCATGAGAAACGTAAAGCAAATTGTGGTGACCGGAGCGGAACTGGCAAAGGCGAAGAGCCTGGACGACCTGGCGGGTAGCGACATTTATGTGAGCCCGCTGACGAGTTTCTACGAGAATCTGAAGAGGGTGAACGAGGAACGGGCGGTAGCGGGGAAGGCGCCGCTGAGTGTGAAGCCGGCGGATCCTAATCTGCAGGAAGATGATCTGGTCGAGATGGTGAACGCGGGGCTGATTCCGGCGACGGTGGCGATGCAACACCGAGCTGAGCTGTGGGGCCAGATTCTACCGAACATCCAGGTGCACCCGGAGATGATGATCGCCAACGAGGGCGAATTGGGCTGGGTGATGCGAAAAGACAATCCGCAGTTGAAGAAGCTGCTGGATCAATTCACAGCAACGCACGGCCAAGGAACGGTGTTTGGAAACACGTTGCTGCGGCGGTACCTGAAGAACACGAAGTGGGTGAGCGACTCGACATCGGCTGCAGAGATGAAGAGGTTTGCAACATACGTGGAGTACTTCAAGAAATACGCGGCGGAATACAACTTCGACTACCTGATGATTGTGGCGCAGGGGTACCAGGAATCGGGGCTGGACCAGAGCAAGAAGAGCCGCGGAGGTGCGGTGGGAATCATGCAGGTGATTCCGAAGTATGCGGCGGCTGCGCCGATCAATGTGCTGGATGTAAGGCGAGCGGACAAAAACATACTGGCGGGCGTGCGGATGTTGAACAATATTGTGACAACGTATTTTAACGATCCGGCGATCGATGACGTGAACAAAACATTGTTTACCTTTGCCGGCTACAACGCGGGGCCTGCCCGGATTGCACGCCTGCGAAGGAAAGCGAAGGAACACGGGTTGAACCCCAATAAGTGGTTCGGCAATGTGGAACTGGAAGTGGCCGAAGAGGTGGGAGAAGAGCCGGTGCTGTACGTGGACAATATTTACAAATACTACGTGGCATACAAACTGGCGACGGAACGAAAGCAGGAATTGCAAAAAGCGCGCGCGGCGGGAAGTTAACTACTCCCCCACCCTTCAGGAACCACCCTTCCCCTCCTCACCGGAAGGCACCCCACTAAGCCGCATCTGAGCACGGACCAGGACCCGCACTTGAGGTGAGCGGACTCACTAGGAGCTTTGTGGCCATTCGACTCACTCCGCGATCCGTGTAAGAATCCTCCCGGCCCCAATTAGCTGTCACCAGGGTTTGGGCGCTCACGGAGGCTTAGTCTGAGAAGACATCTCACAATTTCAATCACAGTATTCACCGCAGCCAGCCTGTTTTGACCGTGGTGAAATCGATGGCCATCCCGCTTTGTTCTCCCGATGGGCAGTGGACAACGGTAAGGCACTTGTGGCTGCGCGCGGCACGGTGACGGCGGACATCGTCCTTCTAAAGGCCAGCAAGAAAGCACAATAGTCAGCAATAGAAATACCGTGCAAACTGGCAAAAAAGCAATCGTAGCCTAACTCTGTCGGGCCGACGAGACCGAGAACTGACCTACCTAACTCGGTCCGGTTAAGCGCCACAGCGACTGGCTCCTGATAAACGCTGTGGATTCAATAGGTGGGACGCAACACCAGCTCGAAGTCTAAGTGCAGGAGTTTCAAAGGATAAATTGTTCGCAAAACTGAATTCAAAGAAAAGACTGCCCTGTTTAGGTTTAATCGCGTCGCGCATCCTGAGTCCGTGAGCGCACTCCACGCAAGGACCGGCGCTGAGGGATGTCCCTTCACTTCTGTTTTTTTCACTTTCAAAAATTTTCCAGCTGCCAGGTGTTGGAGCTGGTCTCCTGCTTCAGTAACGCAACATGTTTCCCGTCCGACGATGGTATCGCCCATCCCAGCTCCATGGTGGTTTCCTCAAGAACGGATTTCACCCCGCCGCGCAAACCGACGTTAAGAAGGTTCTGCTTCCCGGCAGCGTTTGCGGCGTTCACCCAGATGCTCTTGCCATCGGCTGCCCAGTCAAGACAAGCAACCGCGAACCAGCCATCCAGGGCAAGAATGCGCTCCCCGCTTCCCGCCAAGGACCACAGGCGAATCGTCGCCTTGGTTGCAACACGGTGCTGCTTGGCGCCCGAGAGAGCAAGAGTCGAGCCGTCCGGAGAAAGACTCCAGTTTTGCAGAATCCAGTCAGGATGCGCGATCATTCGAAACTGCGTCTCTTTCCCTGTCGTTGGATCAAACGTGTAGAACATCAGCCGATTGTCAGCAATCCGGCTGAACACGCAGACCTTGGATGGCGCACGCGCGCATTGCAAATTGTAAATCCCGGTCTCGGCAAGAACCTGTTGCGGCGGGCCACCGGAAACAGGAATGCGCATGATCTGCGAGGGTTGC
>Ga0310914_10004234_pt1 | contig 10021 bp, 8 predicted proteins | sample GREbulkMGAN108_FD_203450 | JGI IMG/M metagenome (GOLD analysis project Ga0310914, IMG submission 203450) | Lab enrichment of tropical soil microbial communities from Luquillo Experimental Forest, Puerto Rico - GRE.bulkMG.AN108 | ecosystem: Environmental > Terrestrial > Soil > Tropical forest >...
TTCTTGTTACCATGGGGTTCCGATCGGCGTCCTGGCCAGGGATTACTGTGAAAGGCCAGATCAGAGGCTCTGCTTCAGCTCGGTTGGGACAGGTTCAGAGCGGTTCGCGCCGGATGCGAACTCCCAAAATCCTCCCAACCGGTTACGGAGGAGGAGCCCATGTCTGGCCCCGGTTATGCCTGGTCCGATCTGAGTTCGATACGTACTGCCGACGGGCAGGAAGAGCTTGCCGAAGCAGTCTGCGGCGGGTTCAGCGCCGACGGCTACCCACTGGGCGACGATGACCCGTCCGTGCCCCTGACGAGCGGTATCGACCGCGTCATCCGCCTGTCCGCCGCCGTGGCCGTGCTCGCCGTTGCGGGCATCGCAGCCTATGTCTGCTACTGGCACGCCTACGCGGTCGTCCGGGCCACGGCGAGACCGGGATCACCGCCCGGCTCGAGCCGGCCACGATCGACGGCCTGGTCTGCGCCAGCTCGATGCTCTCCGGGGGCCGGCAAGGTGTCGTGTGATGTTGCGCTGACGAGGCTCGTTGCTGGTCGTGCAGCGTTTCTCCGTGACTGTGGTGCGTGTTGCTGGTAGTCGTAAGGAGGTTGCCTGGCACGGGGATCGGGGGGATGGGGTGCGGGCTTTCCTGGTGAGGCTGCCGTCGGGGGCGCGGTACTGGACGGTGCTGGATGACGAGCTGGCGGTGGTCGGCGAGGCGGATGCGTTCTTGCGGCATCTGCGGTTCGGGCGTGATTGCTCGGAGCTGACGACGAGGTCGTATGCGGGCGCGATTGCGTTGTTCTTGCGCTGGTGCGGCCGGACGGGCCGTCACTGGCATGCGGGGGTGGAGCATCTGGCGTTGTTCATCATCTGGCTGCGCCATGCCCCGGCGGTGACGAGCACCGAGGCGGTCCCGGGCTGGAGTGGGGAGTTGCTGGCGGGACCGGGTGCCGCGCCGGCTCGCGGGGCGCGGCGGGTCAACCTGGTGCTGACGGCGGTGCGCGGGTTTGTGACGCACGCGGTCGCGACCGGGACGGCTCCGGCGGGCCTAGTGCCGCTGGTATATGAGGTCGCCGGTCAGCGGGATCTGCCGGCCGAGGCGCGCGGGGAAGGCGGCCCGATGGCGTGGCGGCTGCGGGCGCGGCACCGGCTGCGGGAGCCGCAGAAGCCGGTGGACCGGGCCAGCGATGAGGAAATCATCGCGTTGCTGCGGGCGTGCTGCTCGGCGAGGGACCAGCTGATCGTGCTGCTGATGGCGCGAGCGGGGCTGCGCCGCGGTGAGGTGTGCGGGCTGCGGCGCAATGACGTGCATCTGCTGGCGGACTCGGCGGCGCTGGGATGTGAGGTGCCGCGCGCTCACCTGCACGTGGTCCGCCGGGAGAACCCGAACGGGGCGCTGGCGAAATCGCGGCGCCAGCGCCCGGTACCGCTGGATTTCCTGGTCGTCCAGGCGTTCGACGCCTATGAGTTCGAGCGGATGGGCGTGCCGCAGGCGGCAGGCAGCGACTTCGTGCTGGTCAACTTGTTCCGTGAGCCGGCTGGGGCGCCGATGCCACCGGACGCGGTCAACGCCCTGGTTGCTGCCGCGTCGCGGCGGGCCGGGCTGACCCGCCGGGTGACCCCGCATCAGCTGCGCCACGCGATGGCCAGCAACCTGGCTGATTCAGGTGCCAGCATCGACGAGATCGCCGAGCTGATCGGTCATTCCTCGGTGTCCTCCACGCAGATCTACGTGCATCCCGACCCGCAGCGGCTGCGGGCAGCGGTGGAACGAGTCGGTTCACCCCGCGAGCTTGCCGGGCCGGGCCGGTGACCGCCACCGCACGGGTCGCGCTGGCGGGATCTGCGGCCTCGCAGTTTTCCTGGCCGGCCGGGGATGAGGCCGTTTCCGTGTTCGAGCGGCTGCTCGATCCGACGTTCCTGGCTGAGGCCGGCTGGGACGCGAGCAGCCGGGTGCTGTGGCCGCCGCCGGAGCACCCGCTGCTGGGGCACCCGGTCTGCCGCGCTCCCGGGTGCCAGGCGACCGCGTTCGGGCGGGCACGGGTCTGCCAGCGGTGCCAGCGGCGGCTATCCCGGGCCGGGCTCGGCCCGGATGCAGTCTTGTCGCTGCCGGAACCGTCGTGTCAGCCGCCGTCGCGGTGCGCGGTGGAGGGCTGCCCGCGGCCATGGAAGACATCGAGGGACCGGTTGTGCCTGACCCACCTGCGGCAGCAGCGTGAGGTGCTGAAGGTGCCGCTGGAGGTGTTCCTCGCGCACCCGCAGACCCGGCCGCTGCCGTCGTGCGGGCCGTGCCAGGTGCCGGCGTGCAACCGGGAGCGTATCGGAGTCAGCGGCTCCTACTGTGACGCGCACCAGCAGCGGTTCCGCACGGCCACGCGCGCGGTCCCGGGGCTGGACGAGGCGGCGTGGCGTGCCGCCCAGCCCGCCATCGCCCAGTACGGGCAGGTCAGCCTTTACGGGCTGGCACCGCTGGTGGCCGCCCAGCTACTCGTCGGTCTGCAGCAGCGCACCCGCAGCAGCGCCAGGACTAATGAGAAGGCCCTGCGGTCGGTATGCGAGAAGCTTCGCCTGCACCAGGTCACCACGATCATCCCGGCATCCGGTGAGGTGTCCGTGCCCGGCCTGGACCGCAACGCTGGCACCCTGCTGACGTCGCTGGCCCGGCACGCCCGCCGCGCCCTGCTCGACCCGGAAACCGAGAAGGTCAAGGACGAGTGGGATCTGGTCGCCTTCGGCCGGCCCGGCGGCACCTTGCCCTTCACCAGCATCTCCCAGCCCTGGCTGCGGGAAGCCGCCAAACGGTGGGCGGTCGAGGAACTGCCCCGCCGCCGCGGCCGGGGCGTCGGCGGCAGCCTCCGCACCTGCGTGCACAGCCTGGCGCGGCTGTCAGAGACGCTGCGGCTGCGCGAGGACGGCGGCCAGGTCCCCGGTGCGCTCGGCCGGGCCGACATCGAGGCGCTGCTGAACCGGCTCGCCTACCAGCAGAACGCGGGCACGCTCACCCACCCCTCGCGGGTGATGACCTGCCGCCACCTCAAGCTGATCTTGTCCCGCATCCGCGCGATGGGCCTGACCCGCCCCGGCGGCCCCGCCGCCGGGCTGCCCGATGACTTCACGGTGCCTACCAGCGACATCCCCTACCTGCCCGGCCACGCCGAGCCGTCCCGGGACCTGCCGCCGGAGATCATGCGGCAGCTGTGCGACCAGCTCCCCGCGCTGGAACGCCAGCACGGCGTCAACATCCGCACCATCGTGGAACTGGTCATTGACACCGGGCGGCGCCCCGACGAGATCTGCACGCTGGCCTGGGACTGCCTGACCCGCGACAGCGACGGCTCCCCGGTGCTCACCTACGACAACCACAAAGCGGGCCGGATGGGGCGGCGGCTGCCGGTCACCGAGGCCACCGCCACGCTGATCACCGGGCAGAAGCAGCGGACCCGGGACCGCTACCCGGCCACGCCGCTGGACGAGCTGCGGCTGTTCCCTGCCCTGCAGCGCAACCCCGGCGGCCGCAAGCCGGTCGCCGGGCCGGGCCTGGTCGGCCGGCACCGCGCCTGGGCCGATAGCCTGCCCCCGCTGCTGCTGGCCGATGGCACCGAGTTCCCCAGGGCCAAGGTCACCTTGTATGCCTACCGGCATACCTACGCCCAGCGGCACGCCGATGCCGGCGTCCCGCCTGACGTGCTGCGCGAACTACTGGACCATCTCAATTTCGACACCACACGCCAGTATTACCGGGTCGGCGAGAAACGCCGCCGCGAGGCCGTCGACCGGCTCACCGCCGTTCAGTTCGACCGGCACGGCAACCGGATCTGGCACCAGGCCAAGGCGCTACTGGACTCCGAGCATGCCCGCCGCGCCGTCGGCGAGGTCGCCGTGCCGTTCGGCGGCTGCGCCGAGCCGTCCAACGTCAAGGCCGGCGGCCACGCCTGCCCCTACCGGTTTCGCTGCGCCGGCTGCGACCACTTCCGGACCGACGCCTCCTACCTGCCTGACCTGACCGCCTACCTTGATGACCTGCTCCGCACCCGGGAACGGCTGGCCGCCGCGGCCGGCCTGGACGAGTGGGCACGCGCCGACGCCATGCCCGCAGCGGAGGAGATCACCCGCATCCGCCGGCTCATCAACCGGATCAAGACCACCCTGGACGACCTGACCCCACAGGAGCGAGCCGAGATCGGCCAGGCAGCAGCAGCCGTGCGGCGGCACCGCGCGATCAGTCTCGGCATGCCCCGCATCCGCCAGCCGCTCCCCAGCGCCATTTCCGGGCGCACCGCATGACCAGCACTAGTACGTCCGCGACGGCTATGACCGGGGGGCGCCGCGCCGGCTCCGCCCGCCGTCGGCAGCGCGTCATCGCCGCGATCAACCGTGCCGTCACTGACGGCACCGAGATCAGCGTCTCCGCGATCGCCCGCGCCGCCCTGTTGACTGAACTATGCCTGGAGTTTCAGCAGTTCAGCGGGTAAATAGCTGTTCCTGGCGATACGTTCTCCGGTCGTGATGGAAGAAGGAGATCCGGACCGGGACTTGGCGGTGCTGAGGGTGCCGCAAACAGGCCGTCTCGTGGCCACGGGGAACCGGTACGAGCCCTATCAGGTCGTCGACCCGGACGGCGTCGTGATGGACGGTGCAGCCCAGTTCTTCCGGGACTTGCTGGCGGCGGGGAAGGCGGAGTCCACTGTCCGTTCGTACGGGACCGACTTGCTGCGGTGGTTCAGGTTCTGCTGGGCGGTCCGGGTGGACTGGGACCGGGCGACGCGGACCGAGGCCCGTGATTTCAGCCGGTGGCTGCAGGTCGCGGGGAAGCAGTCCCGTCCTCACTGGCGGGCGGGGCCGCTGGCAGCAGTGTCGGCCGGCGCCGCCGGCGGCGAGGCGTACGCTCCGTCTGTCCGGGCGCATTCGGAGACGGTGCTGCGGTCGTTTTACGGCTTCCACCTCGACGCGGGCACCGGGCCGGTCATCAACCCGTTCCCGCTGGACAGGTCGAGGCGGCACGGGCGGGCGCATGCGCATCACAATCCGATGGAGCCGTACCGGAACGAGCGCAGCGGCCTCTACCGGCCGAAAGTGCCCAGCCGGGTGCCCCGCAGCATCCCGGACGGGGAGTTCAACGAGATCTTCGCCCGGCTGCCGTCGCACCGGGATCGGGCGCTCGTCGCGTTCTACGTGTCTACCGGCGCCCGGGCCTCGGAACTGCTGTCGGCGACCGTCGCCGGGACCGATCCCGGCCGGCAGGTGATCACGGTGGTCCGCAAGGGCACCCGCGAGCTGCAGGAGCTGCCCGCCTCCATCGACGCGTTCGTCTGGCTGCGGCTCTACCAGGTTGAGATGGACGGACTGGTCCCGAAGGGGCGGCGGCAGCCCTTGTGGTGGACTCTGCGGCGGCCGGTCCGGCCGCTGTCCTACCACGCCGTCCACCGGATGTTCGAGCGGGTGAACGAGCAGGCCGGGACCTCTGCCACGCTCCATTCCTTGAGGCACACTGCGGCTTACAGGATGGCGGAGGATTCCTCGCTCCCGCTGACCGATGTCCAGTTTGTCCTTGGCCATGCCCAGTTGACCACTACGCAGATTTACCTGACTCCCCGCAAGGAGGAGGTCATCCGGCGGGTGCTGGCCCATCATGCCGAGCAGACCCGGCAGGCGGCTGCGCGGAGCCGTCCGTCCCCGGCGCAAGGGTACCGGCCCGAGACGCTGGACGTGCTGTTCCGGACCGGCGCGTCGTGACCGCCACGCAGGCCCGGCCCGGCCCGGACATGAGGACGCTGCCGACACCGCGGGAGACGGGACGGGCGCGGTTCCCGGCACGCCCGGCGCTCGCTTCCTGGCCGGCGACCGCCGTGTCCCGCGGGCGGCTGGAGGACCGGCTGGTGCGGGCGCCGTTCACCGCCGGCAACGATTACACCGAGAAGATCCGGCGGCGCGGGCTGGCGTTCCTGCTGGACTGGCTGGAGGAACAGCCGGGCGCGACGTGGCAGGAACGCTGGCTGGCCAGCGGGTCCGACGCGGCCGGGACCGCATGGCGCGGCACGCCGGCCGCGTGGCTGCGGGACAGGGGCATGACGGCTGACTGGCGGCTGCACGCACTCGGCTCCTCGCTCCTGACCCTGATCAGCGGTGATGTCGTGCGCCCCGCCCTGAGCTGGCTGGCGGTGAAGCCGACCGGCCCGGGCAGCCTGGTGCGCCACATGGCCCGCGCCCGCGATCCCGGGGGGTTCGCCGCGCTCCGGGCGCTCTGCGCGGAGGACCCGCATGTGTCCGCGGTATCGGGCAGCCACACGCTCTACCGTGCCGCGGAGATCGCCGCGGCCAGGGGCGGCGGGATCGCGGACATCACCGTCGGCGACGTGCTGGAACTGCTGGATGTCGAGCTCGGGGAACTGTCCGCGATTCCCGGCGATGTCGCGGTGTTCTACCGGCTGCTGCGCGCCATGGGCATCTTCGGGCCGGGCGCTCCGGCGACATGGCGGGAGGTCCGCAGCACCGGCCAGCGCACTCCCGAGGAACTCATCGGCCGCTACCGGCTGGAGTGCCGTCCCGTCCGCGACCTGCTCGTGGACTACCTCCGCGAGCGCCAGCCGGTGCTGGACTACGGGAGCCTGACCTCCCTCGCCTGCAACCTGGGCATGCGCTTCTGGCAGGACCTGGAGCGCCACAATCCCGGCATCAGCAGCCTGAACCTGTCCCGCGAGGTCGCCGACGCGTGGAAGGAACGCCTGCGCACCAAGACCGAGACGGTCACCCGCCCGGACGGCACGACGGCCCAGGTCAAGGTGCCCCGGCTGAACTACTGGGAATGCCTCATCCCGGTGCGGGCCTTCTACCTGGACATCGCCCAGTGGGCTGCCGGTGACCCTGCCCGGTGGGGGCCGTGGGTCGCGCCCTGCCCCGTCCGCGACGAGGAGACCAGCCGGCGCAAGGAACGCCGGCACCGCAAGTCCCGCATGGACGCGCGCACCCGCGAGCGCCTGCCCGTCCTGCCGGTCCTGGTCCAGACCGTCACCCAGCGGCTGCAGGAAGCCCGGGAACTGCTGGAGGCAGCCCGCCCGGCCGGGCACGGGGAGCCCTTTACCGCCGGCGGGCAGACGCTGGCCCGCGTCGTCACCCGGCGCGGCACCGCCGTGGGCAGGATATGGGGCGCCGACCCCGTGACAGGGAAACGCCGCGACCTCACCTTCGAAGAAGAGAAGGCATTCTGGACCTGGGCGATCGTGGAAGTCCTCAGGAACACGGGCGTGCGCATTGAGGAGCTCCTGGAAATCAGCCATCACAGCCTTGTGCAGTACAAGCTGCCGACTACCGGGGAAATAATCCCGCTCTTGCAGATAGCCCCATCGAAAACTGACGCGGAAAGACTTCTCGTCGTTTCCCCGGAGCTGTCGGAAGTCCTTTCCGTCATCATAAGGCGCGTCCTTGACAGGACCGGGAAGGTGCCGTCTATTACCGCATACGATAATCACGAGAAGATTTGGAACCCGCCGCTGCCCCTGCTGTTCCAGCGCCGGATCGCCGCCGAGAACCGACGGATCAGCCCTGACGTTGCCCGGGACATGCTCGCCGACGCGCTCCACGACACCGGCCTCACCGACCCGGCCGACGGCGGCCCCCTGCGCTATACCCCCCATGATTTCCGGAGGCTCTTTATCACGGATGCCGTCATGAACGGGCTCCCGCCGCATATAGCGCAGGTCATCGTCGGCCACCGGGACATTAATGTGACAATCGGCTACAAGGCCGTCTACCCTGAAGAGGCAATCCAGTCCCACCTGGCATTCCTTGCCCGGAGGCGGGGGTTGCGGCCTACCGATGAATACCGGGTCCCCAGCGAAGAAGAATGGCAGGAGTTCCTCGGCCACTTCGAGCGTCGGAAGGTCGCCACCGGGATATGCGGCCGCGCATTCAGCACTCCCTGCATCCACGAACATGCGTGTTTGAGGTGCAGCATGCACTGGCCCGATCCCGCCCAGCGGCACCGGATCGCCGAGATCCGCGACAACATCAACGCCCGCATCGCCGAAGCCGAGCGCGAAGGCTGGCCCGGCGAGATCGAGGGACTCAAGATCAGCCTCGCCGGCGCCGACGGCAAGCTCGCCCAGATTGACCGGCGCTCCCAGGTCCAGGCCACTGTCAGCCTCGGCATGCCCGGTCTCCCCGATGCTGCCGCCCCCCGCAAGGAGCCCTCATGAGACCCGCCGCGGTCACCGATTCCCTGCTCCACGACCTCGTCATGTCCTCCCTCGCCGAAGGCAGAGACCAGTTCGCCGTCGCGGCCGCCGTCATCCTGGATGACCGCATCCTGCTCTGCGGGCGCGACACCAGTGACTTCGACCGCGAATGGGACCTCCCAGGCGGGATGGCGCTGCCCGGCGAAACCCTCACCAGAGCCCTCGACCGCATCCTGGCCTGCGACTACGGGCTGGACACCACCCAGGTCCGCGCCTACCTCGGCAGCTACGAGCGCGTGCACGGCGAAGAGGTGATCCGCGTCTTCGTCTTCACCGCCAGCTGCGCCGACCCTCTCCAGATCTGCCGGCACGCCCGCATCGCCCACTGCTGGGCCGACCCCGCGAGCCTCCCGGAACAGACCAGCCAGGAACTCGCCCGGCTGACCGACCTTGCCGTGCAGGCAGCCGAGCCCGCCGGCGCGCTGCCCGGCCGATGGCAGCTGACCGCCGCGCTCCGCGCAGGCAGCAAGGGAATGTACTGCGACCAGGCCGCCACCGAACTGCTCATCCGCCACAGATCCTGGCTGCGCAGGGACGACTTCACCGCGCGGTATATCCTCATCGGCACCAGCCAGGCCGGGGACATCACGGCGGCGATCGACTGGGAACAGGCCATCACCGCCCTGCACGCCGGTGACCTGCCGTGCTCAAGCAGCGAAGCCGCCATCCTCGGCCTAGCCGCTAGCTTCGCCACCGCCACGCCTGTCGTCCTGCGTCACGCCATCACCGGACTCGACCAGGCCAACCTCTACCTCGTCACCAACGCCATCAGAGACGCCGGCGGCCACAAATAAGCACGGACAAGGCAATTCCGCGCACAACGCCCAAGTTCAGAGAAGCTGGGGTGTCCCGGTCCTGGCTCTACGCGCAGCCAGATGTCCGGGCCGAGATCGAACGGCTCCGCGACGCCCGCCGGCGAGCGCCGGCCTCGCCCGTTCCGGCGCGGCAGCGCAGCTCGGACGCCTCCCTGCTACGCCGGCTCCAAGCCGCCAATGCACGGATCCGGCGCCTCACCGAAGACAACAAGGACCTGCGCGAGCGGCTCGCCCTGGCGCTCGGCGAACAACGCGCCAACCCCAGCCCTGCCCGCCCACTCCGAACCCGCTCCGGTGATCCCAAATCGATCACGATTGCCCCCCGGTGAAAGGACCCCGCATGCTCGCATCCCCTACGTCGCGCACACCGTCCGCCACGGAAAACCGCAGGTCAACAGCCTGCAGTCGCAACGGGCTCAAGATAATGCAGCAGCAGGTCGGGCACCGCTGCGACACCTCGACGGCGATCTACACCCATGTCAGCTCCGACTTCATGAACACCGCACTGCGCAAGGCGATCAGCCCGGCCTTCGACGTGCCGGGCGGCAACGGTAAGGAGTGCTGATGGCGCGCAAGCTGGACTACCGATGGCACCTGCGGCAGGTGATGGCCGACCGCGGCATGTTCGCCACTACCGACCTGATCGAGCCGCTTGCCGCACGCGGAATCCGGCTGTCTTCCAGCCAGGTCTACCGGCTGGTCGTGGAACGGCCGGAGCGGCTCAGCCTGAAGATCCTCATGGCGCTGCTGGACATCCTTGACTGCTCGATGACCGAGCTGATCGAGCCGGTCGCCGCGGGTGGGCAATCCCGCACCGCGAAGGCAGCCGGCGGCGCGGCGGCCGGTATCGGCCAGCTGCGACCCAGGCGGGCCCGCATCACCCGGCCCGGTGAGTCGCCGGGATGACCTGCTCGATCTGCGGCCGCAGCGCGCCCTGCGAGATCTCCCAGGCCACCAGCCGCCCGTAGTGCAAGGCCTGCCAGAAAC
>Ga0310914_10004239_pt1 | contig 10014 bp, 8 predicted proteins | sample GREbulkMGAN108_FD_203450 | JGI IMG/M metagenome (GOLD analysis project Ga0310914, IMG submission 203450) | Lab enrichment of tropical soil microbial communities from Luquillo Experimental Forest, Puerto Rico - GRE.bulkMG.AN108 | ecosystem: Environmental > Terrestrial > Soil > Tropical forest >...
CGAGCGCCCCTTGATGGTCTCCCTTTACGCGGCGGATAAAGCCATCCGCGAAGTGCGCTTGAGCGATCGACGGATCGATCTTTAGAGCTTCCTGAACCGCGGCCTCTCCCCGCTGCAGCAATTTCTGCGCGGCTTCCGGGCTGTCCTTCGCCTCATTCCAGTGGTTCAAATAATCACATCCAACCAACAAAGTCGCTAACTGGCTCCAGCTTTCGGCCGAATGAGGATCGAGGCGGACAGATCCCTCAAGATGCTGGCGCGCTGCGAGGCTGTGCTCGGGGGTAATTGAACTCATCAGAAGAGCCATGGCGCGTAGCCTCAAATCGATGGCATCGGGGTCTGCTGGCCGCTCAGAGATGGCGCGACGATTCTCGGCCTGGACCAGCTGGATATTGAGCGAGGATGCGATGCGGCCGGTAATAGCGTCCTGGAGCTCGGAAAGATCGGCGAGCCCGGTATCGAAGCGGTCGGCCCAAAGCTGCGCGGCCGAACGCGCATCGACGAGTTGTGCGTTGGTCTGCACCTTCATCCCGGTCTTTCTGATGCTGCCCTGCAACAGGTAGCGAACCTTAAATTCCCGGCCGATCTCCCTTGGATCAACGGCCTTGCCCTTGTAGGTGAAAGCCGTGGCGGGCGCGATCACCGATGTGTCAGAGAGACGAGACAGATCGGTAGTCAGATCGTCGGTCACCGCGTCGACGAATAGTCTTGCTCCGGGTCATTGCTGGCATTGTGGAAGGGCAGCACCATGATCGATGCGCGAGGCGACATTAGCGAGTAGTCGCGCTGGATCGGCAACGCCGCTACCGTAACCACGGCTGCTACCGCTAACGTGCTGGCCATCAGTGTGGCCGAACGCCGGTGCCGATCTAACTGCGTTCGGAAAAGACCCCGGGCACCCACGCTCTGCGAGAAAGGTTCCCGTTGTTGGTCTGCAACGCGCGTGACTCGATAGACGCGGATCGGACGCTCGAAATTCTTTACCCTTCGGTCTCCTCTGTCCTGGAATGATAGGTCGGGATGGCCTTGCAGTTGATCGCGGACACCCCCGCGTGACGTATATTTCACCAGGTTCCGCGAGGCCCTCTAGACGAGCCGCGATATTGACGCTGTTGCCGTAAATGTCGCGATCATCGCTGATCACATCGCCGGTATTGATGCCGATGCGGAGCCTTATTTGGTGATCGTGATCGGCCCCACCATCCCGCTCGGCATTGCTATTCTGTAAATCGAGCGCACAACATACCGCGTCTACAGCGCTGTTGAATTCGACCAGGAACCCGTCGCCCATCGAGCGGATCAGACGGCCGCCATATTCGGCAATTTGGGGTTCGATTAAATTTCTAACGTAATCTGCAAGCTTAACGTGTGTGCCTATTTCGTCTACGCTCATCAATCGAGAATAACCGACTACATCCGCGAGCAGAACGGCTTTTAATTGACATTTCAGGTGTACGCGTTCCATGCCGATACACCTGATTTTTTATCGACAGCTCTAAATTTACTAAAATTTTCTATATTTGTCACCTACAGATGATTCGTGGCACAACTTTATTCGCCAACTTGTCCCGATCAGGCGAGCGCGCCGGCTGTGGCCTTCTCTCGCCTGGACGGGGAGGTATTCCACGCTCTCTCGTCGATCGGCGCCAGAGCTGGGTCGCTGTAGGGGCTCGGGTCGCGCTCGGCGCGGCGGCGGATGCGGTGCAGATAGAGGTAGAAGGCGGCGAGCTTCGCATGGGTCGTGACGACCTCGCGGACTCGACGCGGGTAGAAGACCAGCGGGGTTTCGCGTGGCAGACCGGCGCGGCGCTCCCTGCGCAATTTGCGCCGGAAATAGCCGCCCTGCAGCGGATGCACGTTTTCTTGCAGGAAGGTAAAGTAAAATTGCAGGATATGGTTTAAGAGGCGCACCGGCTTGATGCCGGAGGCCTTGGCGCGGCGGAAGATTGTCTCGATGTGCTCTGCCGAATAATAGAGGTCCCAGGCCCGGCGATAGACTTGCTGCCAGTCGCCTGAGGTCATGACCGAATGACCGGTGGTGACGTGCTCAAGGTCGTATTTGTTCATGTCGGGGTCCATCCATACCCCGTCGCGATGGAGCGCTTGGTGGTCGGCCGAGCCCGGCAGCGGCGTCAAGATAAAGAACTCGAGCAGATCGACCGGCAATTCCTGCTGCACGGTACGGATGTCTCGGGTGATCCGCTCCGGCGTATCGCCCGGAAAGCCCAGGATGTAGCCGGCATAGGTGATGATCCGCTGGGCGCGCCAGGCAAGGAACATCTGGCGGTATTCATGCACCCGGTTCTGTTTCTTCTTGGCCTGCAGCAGATTGTCGGGGTTGATGTTCTCGAGCCCGATAAAGACGCGCTTGCAGCCGGCGCGCGCCGCCTTCTCGATGAAATTCGGGATGTGGTGGCACAAGGTGTCGACCTGGATGATGAACTGCAGCTCCAGCCCCTCGCGCTCGCGCATCTCGATCAGCCGGTCGAAAATCGCCTCCCAATTGCGGTTGCGCGCAAAATTGTCGTCGGTGATGAAGAAGCGGAAGACGCCCTGGGCGAGATTGGCGCGCACCAGCTGCTCGACATCGTCGGCGTCGCGCCAGCGCGACTTTCGTCCCTGCACATTGATGATCGTGCAGAAGCTGCACTGGAACGGGCAGCCGCGCCCGGCATCGAAAGCGCCGATCGTCTCGCCGTAACGCCGCACGATCTCAAGCGGCAGGAACGGCGTCACCTGCTGCTGTAACGCGGGTAGGTCGTCCATGAAGTTGTAAATTGACTGCAGTTGCCCGGCGAAGGCATCGGCGAAGAGCCCGGCGAGCCTTCCCTCCGCCTCACCGGCGAACAAGGTCACACCGAGCCGACGTGCGGCTTCGAGGTCGGGCGGCATTTCGGGGAGCATCGCTAGACACCCCGAGACGTGAAACCCGCCGACCGCCACCTGAATGCCGGAATTGCGAAATCGAGCGGCTAGATCTATCGCCCTCGGGAACTGGTTCGATTGCACGCCGACGAGGCAAACCAGCCCTGCATCCGCACCCCTAATCCGCCGGATGATCCGGCGGATCGGGATTACCGTATGGCACTCGTCATAGGCCCGGATCTCGATCCCAACCTCGGAGCCGAGTGCACGCCGTTCGGCGAGATCCGTCGCGATGCCGTAAAGACAGGCGAGCGAGTTCGACGGGATCCAGGATTTCCACCACTGAATCACATAGCCGTCGTCGTCGTAATGCGACGGCTTGATCAGCTCGACGACGAACCGGCGGTCCCCCAACGCACCCTCGCCCGACAGGCTTGGCCAGAGACGATTCTAGCCCGCCGATGGCGGCGAGGAAAGCGGCGAGTGGACGTCCGCTGGTTTTGCCGACGTCCACCGATACTTAAAACCAGTCTTGGCGTGCGCTACGACGACTTCCCTATCGCTTTCTGCAGTTCGGCGAACGGTACCTTGCGCCCATGCATCGGCAGGATCTGGTCGACCGCCAGGTTGAGCCGCTCGATGTTGTCGTACAGGTTCACCGGGGCCGGATTGGGCTGCGCCGGCGGTGCCGCATTGGGTGGGGCCGGGGTGAATACGTCGGCCTCAACCAGGAGCTTTTCCTTGGGCAGGTATGCCATGATGAGCCCATCGCCGTGTGGGGTTCCCTTGATCAAGTAGAGTTCCACAGTGCGCGTTCCGTCGCTTAGCACCCGCTTGTCCTGCATGCCCTCGACCGTCGGTTTCTTCCCCGATTGCGCGAGCTTGTCGGGCTGAATGGTGCGCGGAGCGGCGAGGTTCTGCTCCAGAAACGCCTTGTTCACGTCGTGCGTGATGATCGTGGCGCCATCGGCGGCGAAGGCGCCGAGGCCGCCGGCGTGGTCGAAGTGGTGATGCGTGTTGACCACGTAGTTGATCGGCTTGTTCGGCACTAGCTTCTTGGCCTCGGCGATCACGGCGACGGAGCGCGCGTCGTCCTGCGGTCCATCGATCACCACCAGATGATCGCTCATTTCAATCAGCACGCTGTGGTGGGTGCCGCCTGTCAGGTACCAAACGCCATCCGCGACTTTGTCCGCCGTCACCTTCACGCTGGCTTGGCGGGCGTTTTCGGGCGCCAGAATATCGGCCGGCGCGTTGGGTTTGACCTCGCTTATCGTGAGATCAAGCGTCGGAAAGCCGCCCTGCTTCTGGGTGATCCCGGTCGGGAATTGCACACCGCCAAAATCCTTGTAGTCGGCATAGGTCGTCTCGGTCAGCACGTCGCCGACGACGGGATTGGTATTCCAGGATTCAACCTTCTCTACCAAATTGCGATCGTTGACGAACGCCTTCACCTTGAGCTGACCGGGCACGGCAAACGAGACGACCGTCATCTTCTTGCCATCGACGGTCTGGCTCTCGACCGTGGCATTGTTCTTGATCGCCGCCCTGATGACACCGTGTGGGGTGATCCACAGTTGATGCTGGCGGTCGGCGACGGCTGCAATTGCCGCGTTGGGGGGATTTTCCCCGACCTGGTTCCAGGCATCGGTGCCGCTCAGCCCCTGGGACAGGCGTTGTTCACCTACCAGCGGGATCCCGCCGCCGCCGCGGGCTGCAGGGTCAGCCTGGGTGCGAACGAAGTCGTCCCGCATGGCCGGCGTGTCGTAATTGATCGAACGGGTGTAGGTCTTGAGGTTGAAGCGGGGCCACGGCGTTCCCGGAGCCACGCTCTGGCCAAAGAAAAAATAGGCGCCGTTCCCGGTATATTGGAGCGACTTCACGTCGCCCATCGCTTTTACCACACCATCGAGGACCGCCTTGGATTCCTGGCCATTACCGAGGCGGGGCAATAGCGCCAAGGCGACGAGTGCAATGATCCATTTCATCCGCATATGTTTCCTCCCTTCGCTGGCATTCACGCGCGCGCAACAGCCTTAAGGCCGACTGCGGTGAACCGCCGGCCGTCTTCGCCAGGCCGTTTCAGTCGGCATCCGCAGGACCGGATGACGCGGCTAGGATTGCCTGCGAGGGCTACCCTGGCAACAAGATTCGAGAGCGGCCGCCGCGGCGGTGGGCGAAGCCGCCTATTAAGGCCCTCTCGATGGTTAACAGAGGGTCGAGTGCTGAATTCGCCCACGCATCTCTCTCTGCTGAGCTAAAGTGCCTGGTCGGAACACAGCAGTGGAGTCAGGGATGTTCGAAGGGTTCACGAGGACCGAGATCGAGACCCGCGGCGCGCGAATCCATCTGCGCCACGGCGGCGACGGCCCGCCGCTCTTGCTGTTGCATGGCAACCCACTGACCCATGTTTCCTGGCACAAGATCGCCCCGCGCCTGGCCGAGCATTTCCATGTCGTCGCCGCCGATTTGCGCGGCTATGGCGACAGTGTGGGACCCGATGACTGTGGCCAAAACAATATCAACTATTCGTTCCGGGCGATGGCGCAGGATCAGGTCGAGGTTATGGAGAAGCTCGGCTACCGCGAATTCTTCGTCGCCGGGCACGACCGCGGCGCCCGCACCACAGCGCGCATGTGTCTCGACCATCCTGACCGGGTAAAGCGGGCAGCGGTCATCGACATCCTGCCGAACCATCACATCTGGACCCACACCTCAAAGGAATGGGCGCTGCGCTCGTGGCACTGGGCATTGATGGCCCAGCCGTATGACTTCCCCGAACGAATGATGGCTGCGGTCCCGGCGCAATGGTACATGGAAAAGAAATTGTCGAAGCCCGGTATCGGTCTCGATTTTTTTGATCCAGAGGCATTTGCCGAGTACGCCCGCTGTTTTAACTGGAAGACGATCAAAGGCTCCTGCGCCGATTATCGCGCCTGCCCGACCTGCGACTTCGAGATGGACAAGGCCGACTTCGAGACGGGACGCAAAGTCACGGTTCCGCTATTGGTGATCTGGGGGGCGCGCAGCCACACCGAGGGTGTCCACGGCGACGTGCTCGCAGTGTGGCAACGCAATTACGCGACCGATGCCTGGGGCGGCGCGCTGCCCTGCGGGCATTATGTGCCGGAAGAAGCGCCAGACGAGACGCTGCAGTGGCTTCTCCGGCATTTCGAGCAATAGCTCGAGTCGGTCAAACCCTCAGCAGGGCCATCGAGTGTAAATTTTCGTATTGTCCCTCGATGCAGACGGCATTTCGGTGAAGTCCCTCGATCTCAAAGCCCAGGCTCTTGGAAAAGGCGATGGCGTTGGCGTTCCCTTCGCTGACGGTCAGTTCGATGCGCGTAAGGCCAAAGGCGAACGCCGCGTCGATCGTCCGCTGCATCAGCTGGCGACCGATACCTTTTCCGCGAAACTCCGGTAACAGACCGACTCCCAGAGTTCCGCAGTGCGAATAGATAACCTGGACCGATTTGGAAGGACATCGCACCAGCCGACGACAGTGTCGGCGCTCACCACCGCGAATTGAGGATATCCGAGCTCGATATTGCCGAGGACAAACCTCCTTGTCTCCTCCAGGGGCGGGGCTTCGAGATGCGCGAGGTACCTCCTTTCCCGCGCGACGACGTCAATAGCTGCGTGGAAACCAGAGATGTGTTCTTTCGCAATGGGCACGATCTGATAGGTCATGCTAAGGCCCACGGCAGATCACGTTGAGCAACGCCTGGCGCTTTTCGACAGTGACGGCGCGGACCGCGCGCTGCAGTGCCTCCGGCAGGACCGCGGGATCCTCGACCCGCTCGCCGTAGCCGCCGGCGGCGGCGCAGACTTGCTCGAAGGCCGGCAGCTCATCGAGGTCGATCAGGGGCGCCTTGTTGCTGCGCGCGGCCTCGCCCTGCGGATACATCCCCAGGGTGGCGCGGCGGACCGCACCCCACATTGCATTATTCAAGACGACGAACAACACCGGCAGCTGGTGCACTCGGGAGGCGTGGTGCAGCGCGACGGGGTTGCCAAAGATATGGGAGCCGTCCCCCAAGACGGCGATCACGAGGCGGTCGGGAGCAGCGAGCTTGGCGCCGAGCGCCGCGCCGCCGCCCCAGCCGAGACCCGAGGCCGTGCTTGAACCGAAGTAGCTGCCCGCCCGCGTCGACCCACAATGCTCGGGCATCAACGTGTACTCGTTGACCAAGATTGCATCCTCGGTCTTGATCTTCGCGATACATCCGCTGGCCCAGGCCATATCGATCGGGCGCAGGTTCGCGGCAGCATCGCGGCTTTTCTGCCATCCGGCGACGAGCGCTTCCCGCGAGCTGGCGACGCGCCGACGGCGTTCCGCTATCGCTGCGTCGGCGACATAGCGATCGAGTGCCGCGCCGAGCTGGGGCAGTGCGGCGGCAGCCATGCCGGTCACCGCGATATCGCACGGAAAGCCACGGATCGGATAGCGGGAGAACAGCGGATCGACACCGATATGGATTACTTTGCAGTCGTGCCGCGGCGCCTTGAGGCTCGGGATCCAAGGCACATCGCATTCGAGAACGAGGATCATATCGGCGTCGACCAGATAAGGTCCCGCGTCATAGCCGAGATGGCAGGGATGGTTGGAAGGCAGCGAGAGGTGGCGCGGCCGGTGCTCGACGACCGAGAGCGCAAAACGTCGAGCGAATTCACCGAGCGCCGCGACGGCTGCTGGGTCGCGCCCGGCGCTCGCGGTGATGATCAGCGGGGTCTCCGCCGCGGCGAGAAGTCGGGCGGCTTCGTCGATAGCATTCTTGTCGGGACCGGGCGGCGCGGCCGCGATGCGGCGCGCCGGACTGTCGTACGAGAAACCCGGGACCGGTGCTGCCAGCACTTCGCGCGGCAACGACAGATAGACGGGGCCCTGGGGTTGGGTCGTCGCCACAGCGAGCGCGCGGTCGATTACGGTTTCGAGCTGCTGGCCGTTGCGCAGCTCGTATTCCCATTTGACGATCTCGCGCAGCATGCCGGCCTGGTCGAACATCTCCTGCGCCCAGTGGATGTAGACGTCGCGGGCGCCGGGGAGCGCGCACTCGGTCAGCGGTGACCGGCCGGCGGTAAACAGGATCGGCACATTCTCGCGGGCGGCGTTGAGCGCGCCGCATATGCCATTGGCGGTGCCGACGCTGACATGCACCATCACCGCCGGCACGCGCCCGGAAACCATGGCGTAACCATGCGCCATTGATAGTGCCAAGTTCTCGTGCGTGGCGACCAGCGGCTGGGGTGCAGGGGCGCCGGTCCGCGCCGATTTGGCGAATGCCTCGACGAGCGGTGCGAAGTCAGTTCCTGCATTGGCGAATAGGTACTCGATCCCGCGGTCGGCGAGGAGTGCCAGATAGGCTTCCGCTACGCTGTCGACGGCCAGTTCCTTGCGCGCCATCCGACCGCTCCTGTCAAACTGTTCGCGATGGCAGCAGTATAAAGCCTCGGAGACCGGCAAAAACAGCTCCTCAGGCGGCGGTCGGATGTTAAGCTGGCCTGATGGCGCAGCCGAGCGAGAAAGCGAAGATGCTGGCCGGCGAGCTGTACCACTCGACCGACCCCGAGCTCGTCGAGGAGCGGAGGCGAGCACAGCATGTGCTCGAGAGATACAACGCTACGAATGCCGATGATGCTGCGATCCGCGCCTCACTGCTTCGGCAGCTCTTTGGCGCGGCGGGCGATGGTGTCGAGATCCAACCTCGCTTTGCCTGCGATTACGGCTACAATATCCGGATCGGCCGCAATGCGTTCATCAATTATAACTGTGTATTTCTCGACTGCGCGCCGATCGAGATCGGCGATGACCTACAGATGGGACCGGCGGTCCAGTTGTATACGGCTCTTCATCCACTGGACACGCCAGCACGGCTGGCCGGGTTGGAATCGGCGCGGCCTATCCGCATTGGTCAGGCCGTATGGATTTGCGGTGGAGCGATCGTTCTGCCGGGTGTAACGATCGGGGACGGCAGCGTGGTCGGCGCGGGCAGCGTCGTCACCCGTGATCTGCCTCCGGGCGTCCTTGCCGTCGGCAATCCGGCCCGCATCATCCGGACCGTCTAGTGATTATTAGCTGTATCAGGCACGGCGCGCGACGTAGCCGTAGGCGAGATTGCTGCGATTTGCCGTATGCAACGACGCCGTCCGTGCCGCGGCCAATTTGTCCTGGTCGATCGGGGGCAGCTCGGCGCGCAGGTCGAGCTTGTAGAGCCGCGCTGAGTTGTAGCCGAAAATCGCGCTCTTGACGGCGCCATCCGCGGCCCCGAGCGGGGCAAACCCGTGCTTCTGGGCCATGTCGGCGGGTATTTCGAGCCGACGGAACGCCTCGATCTGCCACTGGGGCGAGCCGTACCAGACCGAGTCGGTCCCCCAGACGACGTGGTCGAACCCCATCCCTTTGATCAATGTACCCATTAACGCCGCTGCGAATCGCGGGTTAGCAACCGCCGAGTTGGCAAAGGCGGTGCCGACCTCGCCGTAGACATTATTGACGCCGTATTTTTGCGGGATTGCCGCAAGGTCGGAGGCCCATACGATATGGCCGGTCTTCTCGAACTCGGCCAAATCATCGTCCGGCGATTCAAGAAACTGCCGCAATGCCGCGTGGTAGATCACAAAATTCATCTGCGGCCAGTCCTTCGCCGCCTTCCCTAAATCGTCGACCGTCGCGTATTGCCAGGCATTGGCGGCCGATTTCTCGTAATCTCTCGGCAGCAGCCCTTTGTGGATGCAGATCGTGTTGATGCCCGCCTTCACCGCCTTCTCATAAAAGGGGTACATCTGCTTTTCGTCGTCGAGGCGCCATGGATACTTGGTCGATTGCGGATTGAGCGGGTCGCCGATCGTGTAGCCCTTCCAGCTCTCGGGCTTGACCTCGGCGATGCAACGATCGACCTCCTCGATCCAGCCCGGCTGTTTCGGCGTGATCAGCGAGTGCGCGAGCAGCCGCCGCGATCCGGCAAGGCTGTTGACCGTTTTGCGGGCTTGCGCCATCTGGTCGTTGCTGAGGAACCACCAGTTGGGGTCGTCGAACGGCGCGCCGCTCAACAACGCGATCTTGGTGTCGCTGTCGACGTAGACCTCCTTGACGAAATTGTCGAATTTGTAACGCGCCAAGGTCATCCCGGCATCCTTCAGCATGTCGGG
>Ga0310914_10004241_pt1 | contig 10013 bp, 9 predicted proteins | sample GREbulkMGAN108_FD_203450 | JGI IMG/M metagenome (GOLD analysis project Ga0310914, IMG submission 203450) | Lab enrichment of tropical soil microbial communities from Luquillo Experimental Forest, Puerto Rico - GRE.bulkMG.AN108 | ecosystem: Environmental > Terrestrial > Soil > Tropical forest >...
CCGAGCAATACTCCGCTCACGGCCAGAAGGACGGGGAAGCCACGGCCGATTAGCGGAGCTGGAGCGGCGGCGGCTGCGTTCAGCCCATCGATGTAGAACTGATCGACTTGTCCGCTGAACGAAGCCAATGGACCAAAGGCTGAATGCGGCAGCGCCCCGACAGCGAGGTAGCTGATGCCATTGGCACCCGACAACGCGGCTGTGAACGGCGGGCCGGGGTTACCAGGAATCTCGTTCACGAAGGTGTAGCCGCTGAAAGCGGACAGGAAATCCTGGGTCAGGTCGGGTGCCGACGAGCCGTACGCAACCCAGAAGGACTCGCCGAAATTCGAGGCGTGGTTGACCGACACAGACAATACGTCCGTGGGCGAGCTGAATGAGAAAAGGGCAAACTCGAAAGAAGGATTAGGCGTGACCCCCGAGCCAGGAATGGCGAACTGAATGTTATCGAAACCGGGCGCGAAGTTGCCACCCCCGAAGTCGGTCCCGGTCACGTTAATGCCGGGAAGCGGCTGAGAGTTCAGCCCGAGGCCAGGGTTGTTGACCCCCTCCGTCTTCGTGCCGAACACCTCGAGGCCGCCTACCGCCCTCGGCGCGCTCGTTGGGAATGGGCCGTAAGTCGTCCCCGTGGCGCCCTGCACCTCGGTAGTAAAGGCCTGGACCGTGATCGTATCGCTATTAACCGTCAGCGAGATAGAATTCGGATTTGTCACCAGGTTCGGATTTGCCGATGTGAGGTCAATCGGTGCGGCTTGAGCTGCCGGCCCACTGCTCATCACGCCGAACAATGCTGCGATCGATAAGGCAGACAAACCGTTCCATCTGGACATGTCTGGATTTTCCCCCCTTGCCCTGAGACAAACCTGCGGTTGAATACGATCTGTCACTGCCGGGAGTCCTATACACCAAACCCGTTTGAGAATCCAGAGCCCTTCGACCGGCATCACTCGCTTGCCAAGCCGCAAAGGCATGCCATTGATGTGAGTTTGGCGTGGGTTCCGCCGATCGAGCCCTGAGCAGCCGAGCTTTTATGTGAGTAGCAGCGCCGTCGCGCCCAGCTTCTCGATGATCCTTGCAAGGCCAAAGTGCGGGGCGACTTGGTCTGGTATCGGGAGCTGAGGTGGCGCTGGGATCGGTATTACGCAACGGTTCCGGGCGCTGAGGACGCGCCGGCGCCGGTCGCCTGGTCCGGTATAACAGTTGTTGTATCGTCCAGAAAGTCGAGCTTCCGATCAACCGAAGATCGGATTGATGCCAGCCCGCCAATCAGCGAGGCTGCGAAACACCCGGTGTTCCGGCGGCAACACCATCAAGTCGGCAACCAGCATGCGGTTGACCAGCCTGCCGAACTCCCAATACTTCCGCCCGTCGCCAGGATAGAGATAAGGCCGCCTGCGGCCCTTGAATATCTCTCGCTGGTCGCTCTCCCTGATCGCGCGGATGAGTTGATCGAACCACTCTGCCGCCGCGGGGTTATCCCGGCGATGACACCACTGGTGCGGCATGTTGCGATAGACGATGGTGCGTTGTCGGTTCAGGTGCTGCAAGAATTCAATGTCCAGGCGACGCGGCCGACGCGGCCCCATCCGCTAACTCACGAGACTGCCGTAGGCCTTGTTTCTGCGTGGAGGCGGTTCAAGGTCCAGGAGATCACGCTCTCGATCCTGACCGGCGCGTTGGAAATCAAGGCGGCCCACGGCTTCTCATACTGGGACAGCGCGATCATCTCCGCAGCCTGTGCACTGGGTTGCCGGGAAGTCTATTCCGAGGACATGAGCCACGGCCGGGAGCTCGAAGGGATCACCATCGTCAACCCGTTCCGTTGAAATGGGACCACTCATGCTCCGTTTGCGCCGGGCTGCCATATCTGCCATCATTGCCATCACCGGAGGGAGGGCGCGATGTCAGGTAGCCTTAGTGTTCGCAATCTCGACGATGAGCTGATTTTGCGCCTGAAACGACGGGCGGCGCGTCACGGCCGGTCGGCCGAAGCCGAGCATCGCGAGATATTGCGTCAGGCGCTCTCGGGTGAGGCGGAACCGAGTTTCGACGATCTGGCTGCCGAGTTCCGCAAGCTCACGCGCGGTCGGCGGCACACACCCTCGGAGGTTCTGCTACGCGAGGGGCGTGACGAACGGTGAGCGACCTGGTCATCGACGCCAGTGTCGCTGTCAAATGGGTCATCGAGGAAGAGGGTACGGCGCAAGCGCTTGCACTGCGCGGCCGGGCTCTCGCAGCACCCGATCTGCTGATCGCGGAATGCGCGAACATCCTGTGGAAAAAGGTTCGTCGCAACGAGCTTTCAGAGCGAGAGGCGGCGTTTGCTGGCGGTCTTCTGGCTCGCGCCGACATCGAGCTGGTGGCGATGCGCCCTTACCTCGAAACCGCTGTCAGGATCGCCTTGGCACTCGATCACCCCGCCTATGACTGCATTTACATTGCCCTCGCCGAAGCGGAAGGGCTCCGATTTGTTACCGCCGACGCGAGCCTGGTGCGCAAGGTGGGGCGGCAGCCGTCGGGGCGCTATGCCGGCCGCGTGCTCGGCTTGGCCGATGCTGCGACATGGCAGGGGTAGACTGGCCGAAAAATCGGCGCTCGGCTGCCTCCCCTGTTAGCCCCCTGATAGGCCGATTCCACCCCCTGCTCGGTGACCATTCGCCCCTGCTCGCCCGAACCGGAGACGGGCTCGTAACTAACTGATCTGGATGGCTTTATAAAAGGCGGCTCGAGCAAAATTCAGCACAGAATCGATTATTCACCCTGTTTTCCCGGCTTTTACAGGGGTCGGGGCAATTTGCGGCAGACCCGGAACGGCTCCGATCTGTTGGGGGTCGGCGCCATGCTGACGGTGCTGGGCTTGGCCGACACCGCGACATCGCGGGAATAGACTGGCGGCGAGTGCCGCAAGGCATTAAGGCTCCATGCTTACGGCCCCCAGGATGAGGGGTCGTGACCGTTGTTCGATCCGGAGGTGTCAATGGGTGAATTCGCGCTCGGTCAGCCGGTATCGCGGTTCGAGGATCCGCGGCTGTTGCGGGGCGGCGGCCGCTATGTCGACGACATGGTGTTGCCGCGCATGGTATCAGGCCATGTGCTGCGCTCGCCGCATCCCCATGCGCGCATCCGCTCGATCGACACGACGGCGGCGAAGGCCGCCCCCGGCGTGCTTGCCGTGCTGATCGGTGCGGACTGGGAAGCCTCGGGTTGGGGCGACCTGCCTTCGGCCTCGGGGAATAGGCGGCGCGACGGCACCCCCGCCTATCGGCCGCGGTTCCCGGCCTTGGTCAAGGATCGAGTCCGCTGGGTCGGCGACTACGTCGCGTTTGTCGTCGCCGAGACCCGCCATCAGGCGGCGGACGCGGCGGAGCTTATCGAGGTCGAGTACGAGCCGCTGCCCGCGGTCGTCTCCACGGCGGACGCGGCAAAGCCAGGCGCCCCGCTCGTCTGGGACGAGGCCCCCGATAATATCTCCTTTGTCTATCTCGAAGGCGACAAGGCGGCGACCGACGCCGCCATCGCCGGCGCCGCGCACATCGTCAAGCGCAAATTCGTCATCAACCGGGTGACCGCCGCAACGATGGAGCCGCGCGGCTCGATCGGCGACTACAACGCGGCCGAGGGCCGCTACACGATCTACACGACCTTGCAGCGCACCCACGCCTATCGCTCCGAGCTGTCACACATCCTGAAGGTGCCGGAGAGCCGGGTGCGCGTCGTCGCCGGCGACATCGGCGGCAGCTTTGGCATGAAATCGGCGATCTACAGCGAGGTCGCGCTGGTATTGCTGGCCTCGAAGCTCGTGGGACGGCCGGTCAAATGGACGAGCACCCGCTCCGAGGCTTTTCTGGGCGACGCCCAGGCGCGCGACAACGTCACCGAGGCCGAACTGGCGCTCGACCATGACGGCCACTTTACCGGTCTCAGGGTCAAGACGATCGCCGCCGTCGGCGCCTACCCGCAGGCCGGCTCCAATGCCTTCGTCGCCAATCTCGGGACATTGGCCGGCGTCTATCGCACCCCGGTAGTGCATGCCGATGTGACCGCCGTCTACACCCATACCAACCCGATGCGGGCCTATCGCGGCAACGGCCGGCCCGAGGCGGGCTATGTCATCGAGCGAATGGTCGATGAGGCCGCCGCCGAGCTCGGCATCGACCCCATTGAATTGCGCCGGCGCAACACGATCCCGCCCGAAGCAATGCCGTTCAAATCGGGCTTGACCTTCACCTACGACTGCGGCGAGTTTGAAAAGTGCCTCGACATGGCGCTCGAGCTCGCCGATGGCGCCGGCTTCGAGAGCCGCCGGGCGGAGGCACGCCGGCGCGGGAAACTGCGCGGCATCGGCCTCGCCAACACGATCGAGCGCGCTGCGGCGGGCGGCTTCGAGGCGGCCGAGATCCGCTTCGACCGCACCGGCACCGTGACGCTCGTGTCGGGCTCGATCACCCAGGGCCAGGGCCACGAGACCGTCTACAAGCAGCTCTTGTGCGATCGGCTCGGCATTCACCCCGATCAGGTGCATTACGTGCAAGGCGACACCGAAAAGGTGGCGCTTGGCGAAGGCACCGGCGGCTCGCGCTCGGCCTCGCTCGGCGGCTCGGCGGTTCATCTGGCGACCGAGAAGATCGTCACCAAAGCCAAGGCGATCGCCGGCCGCATCCTCGGCGCCGATGCCGACGAGATCAACTTCGCCGACGGACTTTTCTCGGCCCCGCGCTCAAACCGCACCCTGACGGTTGGCGAGATCGCCAAGGAGTCATTGAACCCGCTGAACCTGCCCGACGGCATGGACCTCGGCCTGATCGCCGGCGCCACCTTCGCGTGCAAGGAGCAGAACTTCCCGAACGGCTGCCATATCTGCGAGCTCGAGATCGACGAGGAGACGGGTGAGGTCGAGATCCTGCGCTACAGCGTCGTCGACGATGTCGGCACGGTGATGAACCCGCTATTGCTCGAGGGCCAGATCTGCGGCGGCATCGCGCAGGGCGTCGGCCAGGTGCTGATGGAGGACATCCGCTTCGATACCGCCTCGGGGCAGCTGCTGACCGGCTCGTTTATGGATTACGCGATGCCGCGCGCCGACACCCTCTCGGCGATCGACTGCGAGAGCAACCCGGTGCCGACCAAGACCAACCCGCTCGGTGTCAAGGGCGCCGGCGAGGCCGGCAATGTCGGCGCCCTGCCGGCGGTCGGCAACGCGCTGGTCGACGCGCTCTCCCCACTCGGCATCCGCCACATCGAGATGCCGGCCACCCCCGAGCGCATCTGGCGCGCGATCCGCGGGGTGCGGACGTAGCTTCGTGGACCAACAGGACCCTGCGCCCGCACGCCAATCGCGCGCTATTCGGCCACCAAGGTCGTGATCGCATTGATTTCCGAGCGCTTTGCCTTGTTTATTCGCTGGAGATTATAGCGGGCGATCTCGGCCCGCGTCCTCCCGAGACGGGCGGTCATGTCGTCATCAGGCTTCCTCCGCGCGAGCCGTTGTCTGTCGCGGATCACAGCACGCTGAAACCCCGGTGATGATCCGCCCCGGCTCCTGCTATCATGACCGCGAGAGGGAGGATCCCGGTATGGGTACCACTCGGAAGTACGTCGTCATCGACCCCGCCACCGGCAAAATCGACCGCCGCATCTTCAGCGAGCAGGCGATCTACGACGACGAGATGGAGAAGATCTTCGGGCGCGCCTGGCTGATGATCGGGCACGAGAGCCTGGTGCCCGCGGTCGACGATTTCTTCCACACCTATATGGGCGAAGACCCGGTCATCCTGACCCGCGACGGGCAGGGCCGGCTGCACGCGCTCCTAAACATGTGCCGTCACCGCGGCAACCGCGTGGTGCGCTGCGACGACGGCAACGCCAAGCGCTTTATGTGCACCTATCACGGCTGGACCTACCGCAACGACGGCGCCCTCGACCACGTCCCCGGGGAGTCCGAGGCCTACTACGACGCGCTTGACAGGCCGTCCCTCGGTCTGATCGAGGCCCGCGTCGAGACCTACGCGGGAATCGTCTTCGCGACCTGGGCCAAGGACGCTCCGAGCCTCGAGGCCTACCTGGGCGACGCGCGCTGGTACCTCGACACCGTGTTCAATCGGCGGGACGGCGGCATGCAGGCCCTGGGCCCGATGAAATGGCTCGAGCCCGTCAATTGGAAGACGATGGTGGACAACTGCTCGGACAACTACCACGTCCCCACCAGCCATCTCTCCAGCGCCCGGGTTCAGAGCCGCTATCTCGGCCGCCCGCGGCTGTCGCACGAGGACCAGTTCGAGAGCCCCAACAAGCACGCCTTTGTCAACGGGCACTCGATTACCTTCCGCGACGCGGACGACAACGCTCCCCGCTACGTGCACGGCGTGTCGAGCGAGACGATGCGGCTGTTCCAGGAGTACCATGACACCACGATGCCCGAGGTCGAGCGGCGGCTCGGCACGCTCCGCGCGCGCCGAGTGCAGCTCGGCAACCACTCTATCTTCCCGAACGGGATCCTCGGGCTCCGGCTGGCCCTGCCCCGCGGCCCGCTCAAGACCGAGTTCTGGCATTTCGTGTTGCTGGACCGGGACGCGCCCGAGGCCCTCAAGCGCGTGATCCGTATCGGGAGCCAAGCCAACAATGGCGCGGCTGGCATGTTCGAGCAGGACGACGTCGACAATTGGCGTCAGGTGACCGAGGCGAGCACGCGCCGCCTCGCGCGCCGGCACCCGCAGGATCTGTCGATGGGTATCGGGCACGCCGGGCTGCATCCGGATTATCCGGGGCTCGTCTCGGAGCGCTACATCTCGGAGAACAACCAACGCCTCTTCTATAGGCGCTGGGAGGAGTTCATGAACGCGGGGAGCTGGGCCGACATCCCGCTCGACCCGATCAAGGCCCACTTCGACGGCACCGCGACGATGCGGGGTTAGAGCGTGATCTACTCCGGTCGATCAGCCGCACTGTCCAAGCGTTTTTCCGGCGAAGGCCGGAATCCACGGTGCCGACGCTCTGGCGCGCGAAGGATGGGTCCCGGCTTCCGCCCGGAATGCGGGTGAAAATGGTCGAGCCTTTCCCGATCCTGGGCGAGCGGGCGGCGATCCAGTGAAGACGAAGCGCGAGCGAGACGTGGCGCTGACAGCGCAGCAGGCGCTGTGGCTCGATCTTATGCAATTCTACATCCGGGAGGCCTGGCTGCTCGACGAGCGCAAATTCAAGGAGTGGCTCGATCTTTTCGCCGACGATGTCCTCTACTTCATGCCGCGCCGCAAGAACGTGCTGCGGCGGGAGCTGCACCGTGAATTAACGCCGCTCGGAGATCTCGCGATCCTCGAGGAGGACAAGCGCTATCTTGAGTTGCGGGTGGCCCGGCTCGACACCGGGATGGCCTGGGCCGAGGATCCCCCGTCGCGCACCCGTCACCTGATCGGCAATCTCGAGGCGACGCCGCTGGAGAACGGCGAGGTGCAGGCCAAGACCGCGTTTCTTGTACCGCTCGCACCTGGAGACGGATCATCAGCTCTTCTCCGGTTGCCGCGAGGACGTGCTACGCAAGGTGAAAGGCGCGTGGAAGGTATCGAGGCGCACGATCGTGCTCGACGCCAACGTCCTGCTCGACAAGAACCTCAGCGTCTTCCTCTAGGGTCAAACCCAATCAGCTTGGACCTGGTTTCGACCGATCCCGCCCGTCGTTGCGGCTGACGACTTCGGCCGTTCTGACCCATTTCGGTCATTGCCTAATAACAGCCCAGAGATTTCGAGAGGGTGGAAAGTGACCTTTCCCAGCCCAGCGTCCCATCGACAGATCTGGGTGGAGTGAAAATCTGTTCTTAGGGCCAACTTCGTCGCAAAGCTGTGCGCAGGCCGCTCAGCCATCTCAAAAGCTGAGGCGGCGACGGCGGGACATCGGTGAACCGAGCGTGCAAATCCTGAAGTCCGGTCTGCTCCAGCAGCTTCTTCTCATTGATCACCCATTGGCGGCGAGCGCACGCCAGACCATGAGCCATCTCTACCGCCGCCTTCGCGGATTGCCCAACGGTGCCGGTGACGTCGCCGCGTTCGGCCCGCATCTGCGCATGCGCCATACTGAATTCAGCGTTCAGAAGCCTACGGCGCCGCCCCGTCTGCGAAAGCTTCTTCGGATATTCGCCAATCACCGGCAGACGGCCCTGCACGGCTTGGTTAACCGCAAGCTCCGCCATCAAGCTGTAGGTAGGGGCCCCTGCCAGATAGCCCGGGAGCGCGTCTATCTCGTAGACTCCCTGTCTGGCCTTGGCCGTCCAGTGCAGTACGAGGTCGAGATCGCGCAGCAGCACGTCGACTTTCGTCCCGCCGAGGCTTAGCCATGCGCCTCCGTTCATGAATGCACCTTGGCATCGGTCGCTAGGGGTGCAAGATCGATATTGCTGCGGTAGTAGACGCCGATATCCCAGTCACTCGCCACATCGGCTGTCCCAGCCGCACGCGAGCCGCCGATCGCCACGACCTCGACGCCCTCCATCTGAGCCAGCATTGCGCAGAGCTCACCGACCGGATCGGGCAACCCATTTAGCGCGGTGGACATATTACCGAATACTCCAACGGAAGAGGTAAGGAGCGATGGAAGATACCGATGCTTGCCTGTGGTCACTCATAAGTGCACGAAAACGAGCAGGCAGGTACCGCGCTTTATTCTAGCACTCGCCATCGTGGGACAGAAAAATGGGCGCCCGACCGCTCGCGTTGGTAGCGCACCGTCGGCGGCTTGGGTTCGAGCGCGGCCAGCTTGCCAAGCCCGAGGCGGCGCAGAACCTTGCCCACCGTCGAAACCGGCATGCCAAGTTGCCGGGCGATGGCCGGGCCGCTGAGACGCTGCCGCCGCAGACCCTTGATCTCGGCAACCCGCTCGGCAGCGGTGCGGTTTCGGCAGCGCTGTGGCGCCGAGCTGCGATCAGCCAGTGCCGCCTTACCGCCACAGCGGCATCGGGCGAGCCAGTTGTAGGTGCGGCTGGTCGACAGTCCGGCGGCTTGCGCCGCCTGCGTCACGCTCCAGCCCTGCTGCGTGATGCGTCCCACCAACAAGAGTCGACCTTGCGGCATCAGCCGCGCATTCTTGTGGACGTTCATCCGGGTGGTCTCCCCCATCACGTCTATGAGTGTGCCAACCCACAGCCTGACCGGGCCCCCCGGATGAACAATCTTCGCAGCAGTTACACCTAAGCTGCCGGTCCGCTATTCTGTGGCGATCGGCGGTGTCCGGTGGGAGTCCGTCGTCCGTACCGGCGTAAGCGGGGCGGTGCAATATCGACTACGGCCGCGCCGCGCGATTTATCTTTGATGAAACCTTTGAATCGGCGAAGCTGCCTGCGACCACCTAATATGGGGGGTTGTCGGCTCGAGCCTCCGCGTGGGCCGGCGATAAAGCGATGACCAGGTTGCGCTTGAACCACGTCTGGGAGGCCCAGGATGACCGCCGATACATTGCACGCCGGGGTGCTGCCAAAGCAGCCCTCGATGCGCCGGCTGATCGTCGCCGCGACGATCGGCAACATCTTCGAATGGTTCGACTTCGTCGTCTATGGCTTCTTCGCCGTGACGATCGCAGAAGTGTTCTTCCCGGCCGGCAATCCGACTGTGTCGCTATTGATCACGTTTGGCGCCTTCGGTCTCGCCTATTTCGTGCGGCCGTTGGGCGCGATCGTCGTCGGTGGCTACACCGACCGCGCGGGGCGCAAAGCCGGCCTCCTGCTGTCGATGGCGTTGATGATGATCGGCACGACCTTGATGGCGGTGACGCCGGGCTTCGCGACGATAGGCCTTGCGGCGCCGATCATCATCACGATCGCTCGCCTGTTGCAGGGATTTTCGGTCGGCGGCGAATTCGGCAGCGCGGTCAGTTTTCTAGCCGAGCACGGCGGCGGCCGTCGCGGGTTCAGCGCCAGCTGGCAATTTGCTACCGGCGGCCTCATCACGGTGCTCGCCTCGCTGTTTGGCCTCACCCTGACGTCTTTGCTGACCCATGAGCAACTGGTCGATTGGGGATGGCGGATCCCGTA
>Ga0310914_10004248_pt1 | contig 10006 bp, 10 predicted proteins | sample GREbulkMGAN108_FD_203450 | JGI IMG/M metagenome (GOLD analysis project Ga0310914, IMG submission 203450) | Lab enrichment of tropical soil microbial communities from Luquillo Experimental Forest, Puerto Rico - GRE.bulkMG.AN108 | ecosystem: Environmental > Terrestrial > Soil > Tropical forest >...
TTGGCGTCGGCAGCACCCAGGCTGGCCGAGGGCAGCATGCCCAACGAGCCGGTCAGCATGGCGGCACAGTCGGACAGCAGATCGCCGAACAGATTGTCGGTCACGATCACGTCGAACTGCTTGGGGTTACGGACCAGCTGCATGGCGCAGTTGTCGGCATACATATGCTGCAGCTCGATGCCCGGATGCTTGGCAGCCAGCTTGCTGACTTCTTCGCGCCACAGCAGGCCGGATTCCATCACATTGGCCTTTTCGACCGAATGCAGCTTCTTGCCGCGCTTGGCGGCCAGATCGAAGGCGACCTCGGCGATGCGGACGATTTCCGAGGTGGTGTAGACCTGGGTGTTCAAACCCTGGCGTTCACCGTTCGGCAGGGTGGTGATGCCGCGGGGCTGGCCGAAATAGACGCCGCCGGTCAGTTCGCGCACGATCATGATGTCCAGGCCCTTGACCAGATCGGTCTTGAGCGAGGACGCCTCGGCCAGGGCGTCGAAGACGAAGGCCGGACGCAGATTGGCGAACAGCTCCAGATCCTTGCGCAGACGCAGCAGGCCGCGCTCGGGCTTCACTTCGAACGGCAGGTCGTCCCACTTCGGGCCGCCCACGGCGCCCAGCAGCACGGCGTCGGCGGCGAAGGCGTCGGCCATGGTCTCGTCGGTCAGCGGATGGCCGAACTTGTCGTAAGAGGCGCCGCCGATCAGGCCCTCGGTCAGGTCGAACTTGATGTTGCGCTTCTTGGCCATCCAGTCGATGACGCGGCGGACCTGGGCCATGACCTCGGGGCCGATGCCGTCGCCGGCAAGGATGAGCAGCTTCTTGTTGGACATGAGGACTTTCCTCCGAAAGAAAAAGGTCAGGGCCGCCGCCCCCATGTCAGGAGCGGCGGCCCGTCTTCTGGAAACTTACAGCCAGGGGAAGCTCTGGCTGCGCTGGGCCTCGAAGCCCTGGATCTTGTCCTGCTTCTGCAGGGTCAGGCCGATATCGTCCAGACCGTTCAGCAGGCAATATTTGCGGAAGGGATCCAGCTCGAACTTGATCGAGCCGCCGTCGGGACCGTTGATCACCTGGTTTTCCAGATCGATGGTCACGGTGGCGTTGGCGCCGCGATTGGCGTCGTCCATCAGCTTGTCCACATCGGCCTGGGGCAGCTTGATGGGCAGGATGCCGTTCTTGAAGCAGTTGTTATAGAAGATGTCGGCGAAGCTGGGCGCAATGACGCAGCGAATGCCGAAATCCAGCAGAGCCCAAGGCGCATGCTCGCGCGAGCTGCCGCAGCCGAAATTAGCCCCGGCCACCAGGATCGAAGCCTTGCGATAAGCCGGCTGGTTCAGCACGAAGTCGGCGATCTCGGCACCATCCTTGGTGTAGCGCATCTCGTCGAACAGGTTCTTACCCAGGCCAGTCCGCTTGATGGTCTTCAGGAACTGCTTCGGGATGATCATGTCGGTATCGACATTCAGGATCGGCAGCGGAGCAGCGACGCCGGTGAACTTGGTGAACTTTTCCATGTCGCGTCTCCTTTACAGCTTGCGCCAGTCGGTCAGCTTGCCGGTGATGGCGGCGGCGGCGGCCATGGCCGGGCTGACCAGATGGGTGCGGCCGCCACGGCCCTGACGGCCCTCGAAATTGCGGTTCGAGGTCGAGGCCGAGCGTTCGCCTTCCTTCAGCTGGTCCGCGTTCATCGCCAGACACATGGAACAGCCGGGCTCACGCCATTCGGCGCCGGCTTCGATGAAGATCTTGTCCAGACCTTCTTCTTCCGCCTGCTCCTTGACCAGACCCGAACCGGGCACTGCCAGGAAGCGGATGCCGGCGGCGATCTTCTTGCCCTTCAGCACGGCGGCGGCTTCGCGGAAGTCCTCGATGCGGCCATTGGTGCAGGAACCGAGGAAGATGGTGTCCACCTTGATCTCGGAGAGAGGCATGTCGGCGGTCAGGCCCATATAGGCCAGAGCGCGTTCGACGGCGACCTTCTTGGCGGGGTCGGCGATGTTGGCCGGGTTCGGCACCTTGGCCGAGATCGGCAGCACGTCCTCGGGGCTGGTGCCCCAGGTCACCATCGGCTCCAGCGACGGAGCATCGATCACCAGGGTGGCGTCGTAGGTCGCACCCTCGTCGGTGGTCAGGGTCTTCCAGTAGGCCAGAGCGGCTTCGAAAGCGGCAGCCTTCGGAGCGCGGGGCTTGCCCTTGATGTACTCGAAAGTGACTTCGTCAGGGGCGATCAGACCGGCGCGCGCACCAGCTTCGATGGTCATGTTGCAGACCGTCATGCGGCCCTCCATCGACAGCGAGCGAATGGCTTCGCCGGCATATTCGATCACATAGCCGGTGCCGCCGGCGGTGCCCAGCTTGCCGATGATGGCCAGCACCAGATCCTTGGCGCCGACGCCGGCAGGCAGCTTGCCGTCGACGCGGACCAGCATGGTCTTGGCCGGCTTCTGCACCAGGGTCTGGGTCGCCAGCACATGCTCGACTTCCGAGGTGCCGATACCAAACGCCAAGGAGCCGAAAGCGCCGTGGGTCGAAGTGTGGGAATCACCGCAAACGATGGTGGTGCCGGGCAGGGTGAAGCCCTGTTCCGGGCCGACGATATGCACGACGCCCTGGCGGATGTCGTCCATGGCCAGATATTCGACGCCGAAATTCTTGGCGTTGGCTTCCAGGGTTTCGACCTGAATGCGCGACTCTTCGTTCTCGATGCCCTTGGAACGGTCGGTGGTCGGCACGTTATGGTCGGCCACAGCCAGAGTGGCCTCGGGGTGGCGGACCTTGCGGCCGGCATTGCGCAGGCCTTCGAACGCCTGCGGGCTGGTCACTTCATGAACCAGATGGCGGTCGATATAGATCAGACAGGTGCCGTCGTCCTGGACGTCGACAAGGTGGCTGTCCCAGATCTTTTCGAACAGAGTGCGGGGTTTGGCCATGGCGGTCTACGCTGCTCCACGCTTGCTGTGGTGCGCGGGACGATCAAAGCCGGGAGCCGGTCCCGACCCCGCCCCACGCCGGAAATTTCGCCCATGCCTCGGGGCGGAGTCCCGCATTCGGAACTCCGCCCCGGCATGGATGAGAGAGGTTGGCCGGAAGGCGATCAGCCTTCCTGCTTGCCCTTCTTCTCGGCCGCGGCGGCTTCGCGATCGGCGGCAGCCAGCTTGGCGGAGAAGCCAGTGGTCTGCTCGGCGATACGGGCCGACTTACCGCGACGGTCGCGCAGATAGTACAGCTTGGCGCGACGAACGTCGCCACGACGCACAACCTCGATCTCGGCGACGTTCGGGGAGTAGAGCGGGAAAATACGCTCCACACCTTCGCCGTAGGAGATCTTGCGAACGGTGAACGAGCTGTTCAGGCCGTCGTTCTTGCGAGCGATGACAACGCCCTCATAGGCCTGCAGGCGCTCGCGAGTGCCTTCGATAACCTTCACGCTGACCTTGACGGTGTCGCCCGGGGCGAAAGCCGGGATGGACTTGCCGCTCGTCAGCTTCTCGATCTGCTCGTTTTCCAGAGCCTGAATAATGTTGACCATGGCTGAACCCTTCTCATTTAGCCTTGCCGGCGGCGACGTACCGATCCCACAGATCGGGGCGACGCTGCCTGGTTACTTCTTCCGCCTGACGTTTCCGCCAGTTGCGAATGTTCTCATGGTGGCCGGAAAGCAGAACCTCCGGCACCGCCCGACCGTCCCATTGCTGGGGCCGGGTGTAGTGGGGATACTCCAAGAGGCCCCACTCGAAACTCTCTTCCTCGAGCGACTCCTGGTTCCCGGTCACCCCGGGCAGGAGACGCACGACGGCGTCCATCAGCATCAAGGCCGCCGGTTCGCCACCCGACAGCACGAAGTCGCCAAGGCTGATTTCCTCAGCCCCATGCGCGTCCAGCACCCGCTGATCCACGCCTTCAAAGCGTCCGCATAAGATGGTGACGCCCGGTTCGGCCGCCAATTCCCGGACACGCCGCTGATCCAGCAGCTTGCCGCGCGGCGTCAGGTAGATGAACGGTCCGACGCGGGGAACCGACCGAATGGCCGCATCCACCACATCGGGGCGCATCACCATGCCCGCCCCGCCGCCGAAGGGGCTGTCGTCCACCGTGCGGTGCTTGTCCGTGGCATAGTCACGGATATCGACCGTCCGGCAGGACCAGATCCCATCGGCCAGAGCCCGACCGGCCAGTGAATGGCCAAGCGGACCCGGGAACATCTCGGGGAAGAGGGTCAGAAGCGTCGCCGTCCATACGGGCTTGCGATCACTCGTCTCCATCAACCCCACCATCCTCTTCGGCGGTCTGGCGATCGCCATCCACCCATTCGGGGGGATCGACCACCAGACGGCCACCGGCGACATCCACCAGCGGCACCGCCTTGCGGGTGAAGGGCAGCATCAGGCTTCCGCCCGGTCCGGTGATATCGATGACGTCGCCGCCACCGAAATCATAGACGCCTTTCACCCGGCCAACTTCCGTACCGTCGGCCAGTTCGGCCCGCAGCCCCACCAGATCGGAGTAATAGAACTCCTCTTCCTCCGGCGGGGGCAGAGCGGACCGCTCGACCCACAGCTTGACACCCTTCAGGGCTTCGGCGGCGTTCCGGTCGGAAACACCCTCCAGCCCTGCCAGCACCACTCCGCCCTTGGCCTCGCCAAGAAGAGTGAGCCGGTAACGCTTGGCTCCCGTCTCGTCGCTCACCGGACCGTAGGACGCAATGTCGATCGGGTCTTCGGTGAAGCTCTTGATACGGACCGCCCCGCGCACCCCATGCGCGCCTACGACGACGCCGACGCACATCAGGTTGGACATGCCTTACTCGCCCGCAGCGGCCTCAGCGGCGGCAGCAGCAGCGGCCTCGGCGGCCTTGGCGGCCTCCTTCAGACGCTCCTGAGCCTTAGCCTTCGGCTGCGGCTGCTTGGTCTGCTCGGCGCGCTTCGGAGCGGCGATGTAGCCGGCCTGGGCCAGGAACTTCACCACACGGTCGGTCGGCTGGGCGCCGACGGCGAGCCAATGCTTGACGCGCTCTTCCTTCAGGACCAGACGCTCGGCATGGTCGTGGGGCAGCATCGGGTTGTAGGTGCCCAGCTTCTCCAGGAACTTGCCATCGCGCGGGCTGCGCGAGTCAGCCAGGACGATCTTGTAGAACGGGCGCTTCTTGGAGCCCCCGCGGGACAGACGAATCTTCAGCGACATGTACTTCCTCGTCGTTGACGGTTTGATCACTCCCCGGCCGCCGTCTGGGACGGAGCCGGAACCTCTTTCAGGGGCTAAGTTGCCTCAGCCTCCAAACTTACCGGGGAACCCTCCGCCGCCGCCCAGCAGGCTGCCCAGCCCGGCGCGCATCAGGCCCTTTTTCCCCATCTTGCTCACCTTCTTCATGACGTCGGCCATCTGCTGATAGTTCTTCAGCAGCTTGTTGACGTCCTGAACGCTCACCCCGGCGCCGGCAGCGATGCGACGCTTGCGGCTGGCCTTGATGAGATCGGGATTCTTTCGCTCCGCCTTGGTCATCGACAGGATGATGGCTTCCTGGCGATTGATCATGCGGTCGTCGATATTGGCGTTCTCGATCTGCTGCTTCATCTTGCCCATGCCGGGCAGCATGCCGATGACGCCCTTCAGATCGCCCATCTTCTTCATCTGGCGGAACTGCGAGGCCATATCGTCGAGGTCGAACTTGCCCTTCGCCATCTTGGCGGCAAGCTTTTCGGCCTCGTCCTGCTCGAAGTTCTCCATGGCCTTCTCGACCAGCGAGACGACGTCGCCCATGCCGAGAATGCGGCCCGACACGCGGTCGGGATAGAACACTTCCAGCGCATCCAGCTTTTCGCCGGCGCCCAGGAACTTGATCGGACGGCCGGTGACGGCGCGCATGGACAGCGCGGCGCCGCCACGGGAGTCGCCGTCGACACGGGTCAGCACCAGGCCGGTGACGCCGACCTTTTCATTGAATTCGCGGGCGACGTTGACGGCGTCCTGGCCGGTCATGGCGTCGACCACCAGCAGGGTCTCGGCCGGATTGACGGCATCGCGGACCTCGCCCACTTCGGCCATCAGCTGTTCGTCGATATGCAGACGGCCGGCGGTGTCGAGGATCACCACGTCATAGCCTTCGCGGCGGCCCACTTCCATGGCGCGCTTGGCGATCGCCACCGGCTTTTCGCCGACGATGATCGGCAGACTGCCGACCTCGGCCTGACCCGCCAGAATCTCCAGCTGCTGCTGGGCGGCGGGGCGGTAAACGTCGAGGGAGGCCAGCAGAACCTTCTTGCGGTCCTTCTTCAGGCGCAGAGCGATCTTGCCGGAGGTGGTGGTCTTACCGGAACCTTGCAGACCGACCATCAGCACCGGAACCGGCGGCACGGCGGTCAGATTGATATCTTCGGCGGTGCCCAGCGTTTCGATCAGAACGTCATGGACGATCTTCACCACCATCTGACCGGGGGTGATGCTGCGGATCACCTCTTGGCCGACGGCGCGCTCCTTGACCTTGGCGATGAAGTCCTTGACGACGGTCAGAGCGACGTCGGCCTCCAGCAGCGCAATGCGGACTTCCCGCAGCGCTTCCGAGACATCGGCTTCGGTCAGAGCGCCGCGTTTCTTCAGCCGCTCGAAAACCTCGCCAAGACGTGAACTCAAACTTTCGAACATGAACCGCTGGTCCAGTGAAACGTTGACACACAAAAAATCGCAGGCCGGTGCGCGAACCTTCGCGGACCAGCCGGCCTCCGTGGAGGCAAACTCTTTCCCAGAAACACTGAGAGGCTAGGCTTGTACGCCGAGCCCGGGGGCAGAGTCAATTTTAAATCGGCAATCCCGGTCAAAGACCAGGAGAGAAACCCGTCCGAACCGACTAGTTGGTCAGTCCGTAGCTCTGAAGCATGGCCAGCCAAGCGGGGTCACGCGGGGCATTGTCGATGGTCCGACGCAGGAATTTAAGCCAGGCGTCGGGGCCATGCATCAGAACCCGGCGGTCATAGGAGTAGAGCGGGCGGGCGGAAATATGGACAAGGTTCTGGAATTTTCCCTGTCTTATGAAATATCGGGCCGCCGTGTCGGGAACCAAACCGACTTTAATCCGATCATAGGCGATCATCATGACGATCTGCTCTTCACTCCCCATATCGACCCGTCTGATCTTGCCGGTACTGAGATAAGGTTCGATCACCGGATATTGGTAGCCGAGGACGATACCGAGATTCTGACCAGCCAGACTCTCCGGCCCACTGTAATCGAATGGCTGCGAAACCGACGACAGCACATCGTCGCTGTCGTGCATCAGCACGTTCCCCCACAAATACTTGGTCATGCCGGCATCGTCGAGCCAATCAGGCATAAGCCACGGCGACAGGAACGCCCCGGCATCCTCGGCGATCGCGACGTTGAAACGGTTGCGGGGAAGGATTTCGACCCGCACGTCGTAGGCACCACCCGACTGTTTACTCAAATAATTAGCGAAGTCGTAGGTCAAGCCTTGTTCCGTGCCGATCACGAAAGGCGGAAAACGATGATAGTCATAAAGTTTGACCACTTCGGCAGCCTGGGCTACGGACGAGATCGTCAGCAGCACAATGACTTGCAGCAGCCTGCCAACCATCCCATCTGCTCCGCTCCATGAATTCACCAACCTTAACACATTTGAACGGACTGCAAAAACAGATCAATTGGCGCGCAACACGAACTGTCGCCTTAAATTTGGGCGCTTAGACCGTTTTTCACCCCTCGATCTTCGCCAGATAGCTGACGAACTCGTCCACCACCCGGTCCCAGCCGAATTTCTGGGCATAGGCGCGGCAGTCTTCGGGGTTCAGGCTGATCGCCTTGGCCGCCGCTGCCGCCAGGTCTTCGTCCAGCACGCCCACCGGATGTTCCGGGTCTTGCAGCGACAGCACGTCCTGCGGGCCCGGCACCGGGAAGGCCGCCACCGGCACGCCGGACGCCATCGCCTCCAGCATCACCAGACCGAAGGTGTCGGTGCGGCTGGGGAACACGAATACATCGCCCGCCGAGAAATAGGACGACAGCTGCTTGTCGCCCTGGGCGATGATGAAATAGGCGTCGGGATAACGCTTCATCAGCTCGTCGCGCTGCGGGCCAGACCCCACCACCACCTTGCTGCCGGGCAGCTTCAGGTCGAGGAAAGCCGGCAGGTTCTTCTCCACCGTCACCCGGCCCACATACAGATGAATGGGACGCGGGAAGTCGAAGGCATCCTTGCCCTGGGGATGGAACACCTCGGTATCCACCCCATGGGACCAGGGTTTGACGTTGGTGAAGCCCCAATGGGTCAGTTCCTCATAGACCGAATGCGACGGCACCATCACCGCCGAAGACGGCGCATGGAAGCGGCGGATGGCGGCATAGAGCATCGGCAAGGGCAGCTTGGTGCGGGCATGGATATATTGCGGGAACTTGGTGTGATAGGCGGTGGTGAAGGGGAACTTCTTCTTGATGCACCAGCGCCGCGCCGCCCAGCCCAAGGGGCCTTCGGTGGCGATATGCACGGCCTGCGGACGGAACAGCTCCAACCGCCGCTTCACCCCCATATAAGGAAACAGCGCCAGCGGAATCTCAGGGTAAGTCGGGCAGGGAATGCAGGTGAACAGATCGGGCGAGACCACCATCACCTCATGCCCGGCTTTCAGCAATCGCTCATGCAGGCAGCCCAGCACGCGGACCACGCCGTTCGGCTGAGGATGCCAGGCGTCGGAAACGATGGCGATGCGCATGGGAGGCCCCTTCTTGCTGTCTGAATCCCGTTCATGCCGGGGTAAGCCCCAGGGCCTTCAAGAGCAAGGGACAGTCCTATGACAACTGATGTCTTGACTCCTCGGTCAGGCAAGCTTAGTTCCCCGCCCATGAGCTACGCCGTCAAAGAAATCTTCCTGACCCTGCAAGGCGAAGGCGCACAGGCCGGCCGCGCCGCCGTGTTCTGCCGCTTTGCCGGCTGCAATCTGTGGTCCGGGCGCGAGGAAGATCGGGACTCCGCCGTCTGCCGCTTCTGCGACACCGACTTCGTCGGCGCCGATGCCGGCAAGTTCGCATCCGCCGAAGAACTGGCCCGCGCCATCGCTTCCTTGTGGCCCAAAGGCAAACGGGGCTTCCCTTATGTCGTCTTCACCGGCGGCGAACCCTTGCTGCAGTTGGACGAGCCCCTGACCACCATCCTGCATCAGCTGGGCTTCGAGATCGGGGTGGAAACCAACGGCACGCAACCGCGCCCGCCGGGCATCGACTGGCTCTGCGTCAGCCCCAAGGCCGGAGCGCCGCTGGTGCTGACCGAGGGCGACGAACTGAAGCTGGTCTATCCCCAGGAAGGGGCCGAGCCGGAACGCTTCGCCGGGCTTTTCTTCAACAGCTTCTATCTTCAGGCCATGGACGGTCCCGCCCAGGCCGAGAACATCAAGGCCGCCGCCGCATATTGTCAGGAAAATCCGCAGTGGCGCTTTTCCTTGCAAATGCATAAGGTCATCGGCCTGAGATAACGGATTTTCTTCAATGACGTCTTTCACGGTTTCGCGGCAAATCTTCATCGATGCCGGCCATCGGGTGCTGACCCACGGTTCGAAATGCCGCAACCTGCATGGTCACCGCTATATGATCGAGGCGGTCTGCGAGGCCGGTCGGCTTCAGGATGCCGGCGAGCAGTCGGACATGGTTCTCGACTTCGGCTTCCTGAAGGAAGAGATGATGGCGGTGATCGACGCCCCTTGCGACCATGGCTTCCTGGCCCATGTCGGCGACGACCAGCTGCTGAAGATGTTTCGCCCCGACGGCGCCGCCCCCGACTGGCTGGATAAGGTCAAGGCGGCGGTGGCGACAGACGGCTATTGCCTGACCACCGACACCCGCATGGACACCAAGCTTTATGTGCTGGACGCCAATCCCACCGCCGAGCAGTTGGCGAAACATTGGTATTTCCGCCTGAAGCCGGTGGTGGCGTCGCGCAGCCAAGGCCATGCCCGCCTGGCCGAGCTGGTGGTCTGGGAGACCCCCAACTGCAAGGCCACTTTTAGCGAGCCGT
>Ga0310914_10004251_pt1 | contig 10004 bp, 11 predicted proteins | sample GREbulkMGAN108_FD_203450 | JGI IMG/M metagenome (GOLD analysis project Ga0310914, IMG submission 203450) | Lab enrichment of tropical soil microbial communities from Luquillo Experimental Forest, Puerto Rico - GRE.bulkMG.AN108 | ecosystem: Environmental > Terrestrial > Soil > Tropical forest >...
TTGTTCGGGAATTTCCTCTGGAAAGAAATGACCGGCATCGAGCGGCCCGCCACTGACATTGGTCGCCCAGGCTCGCCATAACGCAAGCGGGCCGCCAACCTCTGCGTACCAAGTGCCTAACGGACCTCGCCCGCTCCAAAGCACAAGGACCGGACACGCTATGCGCCGCCCGGCGTGCCGATCCTCTAGATCATGTTCATGGTCGAGGGTCGCAGCCGCCCGATACTCCTCACAGATCGCGTGGACGCGAGCGGGATCACGTAGCGCTTCGATATACGCTGCCCGCACTTCGGAGCCAAACGCATTTGCAGGAGATCCCCAACCGCCAAGGGCGTCATCGACAACGGCATCAGGAGCGGCTGACACGAGCCTCTCGGGAAGTGGCTCGGGCTGCGCAAGGAGCGACCACGGCCAAAAAGCGGTAGCCAACTTCTTATCGGCCCGTCCAGGTTTCTGCGGTCGGAAGAATGTCAAGTACAGCGAGACGTTCCACTCGATCCGGGTGATCGAGCGCAAGCCGATAGGCAACACGACCGCCGCGATCATGCCCAGCAACTGAGAAGCGCGGGAATCCCAGTTTCCCCATGACACAAACCATGTCTTTCGCCATAGCCCGCTTCGCATACGGTGCATGGTCGGGACCAGAAGCGGGACAGCCGCTTCGGCCGTAGCCGCGAAGATCGGCACAGATCACTGTGAAATGGCCAGCCAGCAAGGGCGCCACGGCACGCCACATCAAATGCGTCTGCGGAAACCCGTGCAGCAAGAGGACAGCCGGTCCCGATCCGAAGCGGCGTAGGAAAATACCCGTTTCCTCCGCTTGCAATTCAATCGCTTCAAAATCCTCTAGTGTTGTGGGACTTGTCATCACATGACCTCCGCATCGTCACCAACTTTGCCGCGACCGACGTGTCCAAGGCCCGACACTTTTACGCCGACATCCTCGGCCTTGAAGTCGTAATGGATCATGGATGGATCGTCACGTTTGCCTCACCCGCGCAGATGGCACCTCAGGTAAGCGTCGCAACCGAAGGCGGTTCGAGGACGCCAGAGCCGGACATCTCGATCGAGGTGGATGACCTTGATGAGGTCGAGCGCCGCGTGCGAGAGGCCGGGCTAGTGATCGAGTACGGCCCAACAAACGAGCCCTGGGGCGTGCGCCGTTTCTATGTCAGGGACCCGCTAGGCAGGCTCATCAACATCCTGAAGCATGGGTAAGCCGACGTCTCTTTCTGGCGCTCAACGACGTTTCGCGCCTCGGGCAGAGCCAAGGGAGTGCCTAATACACGTTGGGGGGACACGAAATGTCCTAGTGGTGTTCCGATGCTGCTGAAAAGTGCGAGCCATAGCCCGAGCGTTAACCCCTCGGCGGTCATCGCACCGAACGCGACACTCGTCGGCGACGTGAGGATCGGAGCCCGTTGTGTCATCGGGTACGGTGCGTGCCTCATTGCCGAGGGTCAGCCCATCACGCTCGGTGAGCAAGTCATCGTGCGCGACAACGCGGTAATCCGCTCCACCGCTAAGTACCCTGTTGAGGTTGGCAACGCAGTACTCATAGGCCCCCACACCGCGCTCTTCGGCTGCACGATCGAAGACGAGGTCTTCTTGGCCACAGGCACACGGGTATTCCACCTCGCCGTCGTTCGCAAACGGGCGGAGGTCCGCGTCAATGCAGTCGTACACGTGAAAACCGTCGTTCCTCAAGAAGCGACGGTTCCTATTGGGTGGATTGCAGTGGGTGATCCCGCTCGCATCCTTTCGCCGGATCAACACGACGCGATTTGGGCTATCCAGAAGCCTCTGGACTTTCCGGCAACTGCCTATGGGCTAAACCGAAGCTCCGATGGTTCGGTTGACATGCATGAGCTCACTAGCAGGCTCAGTGAATCGGCGCGCAGGCATCGACCTGAAGAGCCTTGACCGGCGCGAATGGCGTGTCGCGAGCTCGCCAACGCTCTTGTGTCAACCGAGTGCTGTTTAGCGGTACTTCAAGGACGGGCGAGCGACCATGAATAAGGCGACACCACCATGAAGAAGAGGAAGATCGCGGCGCGAAGGAAGAAAAGGGAGGAGAACTCGATATCAGTACCTTTCCCGCCGAGGTTCTGCGAGATGGAATGAAGAGATGGACGAACGGTCGGCCCGACGCAACCAAGAGACGGGGTGCCATGATGGCCCTTCGAGGTCTTTTCCGCTAGTCAGCATCGGATGCGCGCGGATACCCACGATGGCCCGCCATTGAGAGAGCGGAAAGGCATCTCCAGGCGCGATTTGGGAAGACCTATGTGGATTACGCCGAGCGTGTGCGGCGATGGAACTAGGGTCATGTGTGGCACCACTTCGTTTCCTCTGAAATGATAAAGTAGCGGATGCCAGTCTCGGCTTACCTCAAGGCAGGCTTGTTCGTGGTCGCCGCGGCCGCCGCATTGTTCGCAGCGGCCGGCACGGTCGCCATCCCGGGCTTTTGGGCGTATCTCGCAATCTTCGCCATCGTCATGATCGTTTCGTTTGCGGCGCTCGATCCGGACCTCCTGCGCGAACGCTGGCGGCCGGGCGGCAAGAAGCCGCCGCTCTCGTTGAGGGTCTTTTCACTGGTTCTGTTCATGCATTGGATCGTTGCCGGGCTCGACCGTGGCCGTTTCCATTGGAGCAACCACGTGCCCGGCTGGCTGCAAGGCATTTGCCTGTTCACGGTCGCGGCCGGTTACGCCCTGGCACTATGGGCTATGCGCGTGAACCGGTTTTTCTCCTCAGTCATTCGCATCCAGACCGACCGCGGCCAGCACGTCGTCACCACAGGATCCTACGCCCCGTCATCCCGGATACACCGCCGGGATTCTGATCATAGCGGCAAGCGGACCCGCGCTCGGATCGTGGCTCGCGGCCGCGCTCGTTGTGATCTTCAGCCTGCCGTTTCTGCTCTATCGCGCTATCACGGAGGATCGAATTCTTCAGGTAGAGCTTGCGGGCTATTCGGATTACGCCGCGCGGGTCCGATGGCGGCTCGCCCCCGGCATTTGGTGAGAGGCAAACCTCGCTGGGGAAGCTGCTACGCCCGCGACAAGCGCGAGTATCCATGCGACGGGCGGGCGAACCACTGCGTTGGAGGTGTCCTCGTCTTGGCACATCTGATGGGTCCGGATCGACCGACCTGTCCCGGATGGATGGCCCCGAGGCCATCACTTGCCACGTAAAGCCTCTACGATCGCCGCCGAGAAAGCCGCGGAATGACGCGGGTGCGGCGAAGTGACAAGGTTGCGATCGACGACGACCGGCGCATCCTGCACCCAGGTTGCACCGGCGGCTTCGGCGTCGGGCTGCACGACGAGTTCGGGATAGGAGAGGCTGTCGTTGAACCCGGTCATGCGATGCCCGGCAACAACCTTCGAGCGGGCTGCCAGCAGCGACCCACGGCAGATGCAGGCGATGACTCCGCCCCGCGCGCTCACGTCTTGTACGAATTTGGTGACGCGAGGATCTTCGGCGAGCAAGGCAGGGCTTTTGGCGCCACCTGGTATGAGGACGCCCACATAGTCCTCGGGCCGGGCGTCCGCAATTGCGCGCTCGACGTCCAACAGGCCGGTCCGTGCGAAGTAGCTGTAAATCTCGATCGGCTGCTTACGCGAGGACACCACCTCGACTTGGTAGCCGGCCTCGTTGAGGGCGACCTTGGGAAAGAAGTACTCCTCCTCCTGAAACGCGTCAGCGACGAGGGCGGCAATCTTTGGGCGCTGATCGGTCACCGTAAATCTCCTTTTGCCGTTGTTCGTCAGCCTTGTCGCACCGCTCACGGATTCGGTGATGAGAGAGTTCCACGATCACGTCGACGCTGGCGCCTCTGGCGCCGCATTCCGCCTTGAACTCTGCTGGCGGCCCTTCAATTCGGCGAAATGCTGATCGAATAAACAATGCCGCATTCGCTAAGAACGAAGAGAGGGGCCTACTCTTTTTCCAAAAAAGCCCTCGCGACCTTCAAGACCGGGTATTGTTGCACGTCAGCCGAAGCGGTTTGGCCAACCAGCATTGCGTAATACGCCTCGGCCTTTGTCCGATCGCCGGATAAGTCTGCCGCACGCGCGGCTCCGTATAAGCTCCAGAATCTAAACGGCTCCGTCTTCAACGCAGCCTCAAACGCCTGCAGCGCCTGTGCAGGATCATTCGCATCCAGTAGCATTTCTCCCAGGCTCTGCCGGGCGGAGATGATATGCCCCGGCATAACTGGATCCCATTCCGTGGCATCCTCGTGATCAGCGGCGGCACGCAGCATGCGCAACGCTTCGTCGCGCCGGCCGTGTTTGTACGCGATCCACGCCGTGACGACTTGGTGATCGTTCTCAATTTTGGATACCCAATACTCTTGCCAGGTGCCTTCGCTATTGGCCTTGATGAGGTTGGCCCGCAGTTCCTGCAGGAGATTGAGATCCTTCTTTGCGGCGTCAGTATCGCCGCTTCTCGCTGCGCCAAGAGCACGGGCGAACACCAGAGCCGCTTCAGCGTGCGGAAAATCTTTCCACGCAAATGTCCCCTGCTGGGGCAGGCCAAGCGCCGCCGCCTCGTCCCAACGCCGGCGTTCGATCGCGTACCGCGCAGGCATCGCGGCCGCGGCAAAAGCATCGAGAATGTGCGAAATGATTTTGATGGTGGCGATTTGATCGACCACGCCTTTGGCAGCTACGGCCTGCCCGGTTTGCAAGTAGCTGTGGACAAGGAAATCCATCGCGTGCGGCTTGAAGAAGAGATCGTCGACGGCGGCGCCGGCCTGATTCGTAGCGATCGATTCGCGCCAAAGGCCCATGCGATTGAAGATGTGAGCGGGAAATTGCAGTGCATGCGGCGACGAAGGCGCTACCTTGGGTAATCGAAGCGCGGCCGTTAGCCCGCGCGATGCATATGGTGTGTTGTCGTAGGCGTGCAGCAGATAATGGATCACGCCGGGATGATCCGGTAGCTCGGCATAGAGTTTTTCGAGGATAGCAGCGCCGCGAAGTTCGTATGTGAAGGTTTGATCGATCGGGGTCCCTAGCGCCGACAGAGCATAGGCGTAGAATACCTCGGCCTCGCGATCCTCGGGGTATTTGCGATGGAGCTGCTTCAAAGCATTTGCATAGGACCGCACGCGCGCTGCGTAAGCGAGCGTGTCGGCGCCCTTGTAAAAGACTTCAACCGCAGCAACGTAATCGCGTTCGCGTGCGTCTTTCCCGCCGATGGCTTTGGCCTTTTCGACTGCCTGTTCTCCCTGTAACGCCTCGGGTCCCGGTCGCCCACCGTACAAACTGCCGATCGCGGTTGCGGCAATACCCCAATACGCCATGGCGCAGTCGGGGTCTTTCTGGGCGACGGCCGTGAAAGTCTTGGCTGCGTCGGGAAACGAAAAGGTGTGCAGCATCGCAAGCGCAAGGTCGAATTCGTCCTGGACGCTATCGTTGCAGGCGATGGGAAAATGCACCCTGCCGTAGTCCTGACGCGCGTTCGCGTGCGCAGTTGCCACCGCTAGGCAAAGACTGATCAGTAGCGCAAAGCGCCGCAGTTGTGGGGACGATTTGAGCATCCACATGAATGTGCTCATCGTTGGTCCTCCTTATCGTTTGTTCTTTGCGGGCGAGTCCGCCGTCGGTGGCCTCGACATTCACTGCGACTTCTGCCGCGGATCGTCCTTCGGGTTGATGTAAGTAAGTCCCCAGGGACCGTTGGTGCTGATTTGTATAACCGTCTCTTCTTCCATGAAGACATAGTGCGCCATACCTGGACGAAGGACGTGGAAACTGCCTGCGGGCAAGTGCTGCGCCTTGCGCGGATCGGCGGTCTCTCCCACCCCCACGCTGAAGGTCCCGGAGATCACCGTGACGACCTCATCGACCGGATGCCCATGCGGGAGCAACGCTATAGCCCGCGGGGAACCTGAGCCGAAGCACAAACAAGCCTTCCTTGCTCGGATCGCCGAACAGGACCGCCGCCTCCGCTCCGGGCGGGAGCATGGCTGGGGCCGGCCCCCACTTGATGTCTTGCGGTGAGACGCTCGTGTGCCCCTCCATCGTGTCGGCCGGAGTCGTGAAGGCAACACCAGCGACGGCTACAGCCGCGATCAGCGTTGGCAATGCGATCTTCATGGATAACCTCCTGTCTCGGTTTGATTACCTTTTCTTTGTTCTCATAGGGATGACGGCCGAAGTCGCGCCATTTCGACAGCGCGCGCGAATTAATCGTGGCCACGGATGAGCCCGTCGGCGGCGGTCATCCGAAGGTTGTCTCAGCGATACAGCGTTTGCGACGGGACGTTAGGCACCGCCCGTTTATGTGTCCAATGAATTTGATGTTTCATAATTGATGCGAGTCTCGTATAAGGCAGCCATGAACCTCCGCCATCTGCGCACTTTCATTGCCATCGTGGATGCTGGCGGCGTCGCGCGCGCGGCCGCCCGGCTGCACATAACGCAGCCGACCGCGTCGCGGCAGGTCGAAGCCTTGGAGAGCGAGTTCGGCGTTCCGTTGTTTGATCGCATCGGCCGGCGCGTGCGGCTCACCTCGGAAGGCGAAGACCTGTTGCTGCGCGGGCGCCGTCTCTTGGCCGAGGCTGATGCAATGGGCGAGCGGGCGCGGGCGCTCAAGGCGGGCGACACGGGCTTGTTGCGGATCGGTGCGACGTCGCAGGTAATCGAGAGCCTCTTAATAGATTTTTTAGCTGATTATTGTCCGCGTCATCCGGGCGTCGAGATTCGCCTCATCGAGGACGGTGGCGTTCGCTTACCGGATCGCCTTGAATGCGGCGACGTGAACCTTACCATCATGCCGGAAGGCGATGAACGGTTCCACGCGCGGTTGCTTTACCCTGTCCATGTCCTTGCGGTTCTGACGCCCGGTCACCGCCTGAGCCGCCGCGCAACCCTCGATGTAGAGGAACTCGCGAATGACCCCTTGCTACTGCTGGGCCGCGGATTTGCCTCGCGCGAGTGGTTCTATGCCGCTTGCCAGGTCGCTCGCGTCAGACCGCGCGTCTTCCTTGAAAGCGCCGCTCCCCAGACATTGATCGCTTTGACCGCGGCCGGTTATGGCGTCGCTGTGATTCCGTCCAGCGTGCGGATCCCGCGCGGGAACGTCCATGTTGTACCGCTGGTCCATCGCGGCGCTTCGATTGGGCGTTGGAGTGTCACCGCCTGGGATCCGCAACGCTCCCTCGCGCCATACGCCGTGCAATTCATCGAGGAGCTTACTGTCTATACGCGGCGACAGTATCCGAATCGCGATTTGACGCGACGCGCTCCATCGCTTCCACAATTGCACAAGCCTGTCCGCTGATGCTCCAGATGTGGGTCGTAAATTTGGCCGTCTGCGCGCCGACATCGAGCTTCGGCGCATATCCCGTCAGCGAACGATGCGGATGGATGCAGGATTAGTACGGTCTGCCATGCGGGAGTGAACACGACGTCCGGACGCCGGCTTCGACATGCGTAAATCGAGGAAGGGCATGGCGCGCCGCCGGTGCAACCAGCCTTTGGCTTTGGCGCGCAGCACGAGGTTGAGTACATATGACTAACGACAATTGTCTCCGTCGGTGCCGTCTATTGACCGCGGCAGGAAACATTGATTATTCGGCACAAACCCCTACCGGTCATGAGCACACCCGTCATCACTTTAATTGGGGGTCCGACAGCACTCATCGAGGTGGCTGGATTCCGCTTGATGACGGATCCGACTTTCGATGCCCCGGGCGAGTATAAACTGCCGCATGTAACGCTGAAAAAGACCTCCGGGCCGGCGCTCACGGCGGAGCAGATCGGACCACTCGACGCTGTTCTGCTGAGCCACGATCAGCATGCGGACAATTTCGACCGTTCCGGCAAAGCCTGTGCGATGCGCGCGCCGCGGTTATTTACTACCCTCGCGGGCGCACAACGGCTGGGCGGTCACGCTGAGGGGCTCGCTCCATTCCAGAGCAAAGAGCTAACGAAGCCGGACGGCACGGCGCTGCGGATTACGGCGACCCCGGCGCGGCACGGCCCGGCAGGTATCGAGCCTTTATCGGGCGATGTCATAGGGTTCATGCTGAGCTTCGCCGATGACACGCCGCGCATCTACATCACTGGTGACACGGTGTGGTACCACGGTGTGGCCGAGGTGGCGCGCCGTTTTGGCGCCGACGTCGTGCTCCTCTTTGCTGGCTCAGCCCGCACGCGCGGACCGTTCAATCTCACCATGAACACCAACGATGCGATCGAAACAGCGCATGCCTTTCCCGATGCCATTATCGTTCCGGTCCATTACGAAGGCTGGGCGCATTTCACTCAAAGCGGCGAGGACCTTGTCGAAGCCTTCACGGCACTCGGTCTGGGAGGCAGGCTAAAGCTCCTCGAATCCGGCGTTCCGACAACGATCGATGTTCGGCAAGCCGCCTTAACAAGACGGATGTCGTGAGGCACGGCGGACGTGTCCTCTTACGCTGCTGGACCGCGCCCATGATCTCCACAATTGCTACGTTACCGCTCGACGGGAACGCGCTTGATCGTGACCTGGGTACCTGGCACGGCACGGGCGCCTTCGGCGACGGCCTCCGCCATCTTCTCGATGTGCCATAGGCGCTGTAATAGAGGACGAGAATCTTGGACATCGAAGCATTGCCAGATTTGTGTTCCGTGCGAAATGGTCGGCGAGCGCGGCCGCGACCGGGTCGTGCATAACTGCCGGCATACTTGGCGCATTGCGCGCCGTCTTACAAGCGCGTTTCTCGCGAGAACATCAGGCCGCGCGGCTCGCGTAATGCGCTGAGCGAGGAGGTCATTTGCGCGCTTTTGCGCGACTTCCGGCAACACGGGCAGAAGGCTGTTGCGCAGGTGCGTCGGACGCAGCCGGCCGCGTATCTCAAGATCCGATGATCCCCATCGTCTTCCTGGTCGGAGACGATCCCGTCAGGCTTGGTCTCGTCGCGAGCCTCGCCCGGCCGAGCGGCAACCTGACGGGCATCAATCTGTTCACCGCCGAATTGACGGCAAAGCGGCTGGAGCTTCTGCATGAGCTGGTGCCTCGAGCTGCTCGGGTTGCTGTGCTTGTCAATCCCGCTGATGTTACGATTACGGAATCCACGTTGAGAGACGCAGAAGCGGCTGCTCGCGCCATGGGGCTGCAAATCAAGGTGCTCGACGCAAACACTAGCCACGATATCAACGCCGCTTTTGAAACCATGGCGCGCGAGAAACCCGATGCCCTTTTCGTCGCGACCTCTCCTTTCTTTATTGGGCAGCGCATCCAATTGGTCCAACTGGCGGCATTCCACCGGCTCCCCGCGACCTATTCGTTGCGTGAAATGGCCGAAAGCGGCGGGCTGATGAGTTATGGAGCCAACATTGGCGACACGTATCGCCAGGTCGGCGCCTATACCGGCCGCATCCTCAAGGGTGCCAAGCCCACGGACTTGCCGGTCGTGCAGGTGTCGAAGTTCGAGCTGGTCATAAATGCCCAGACCGCCAGGATGCTCGGCTCGTCGTGCCGCCGCAGCTGCTCGCCCGCGCCGACGAGGTGATTGAATGAGGCGACGCGACTTCATATCGCTGCTTGCCAGTGCAGCCGTGGGCTGGCCTCGCGGCACGCGTAGCCACAATCATTTTCACGTGTTTATGGCGTCTTGCCAAGAGAGTTCGATCAGATGCTTTACACCTCCGCCAGTGCCTCTAGATGTCTAGCCCGGAGAGATGGGTACAGATCGTACCTAAGACATGGGTGACAACCTCGAGCCAAAACGGGCGGCGCGTTTCACTCGGGCTGGCCCTAGTTCTGATCGCCCCATGTGATCCGGCCGTGATATATAGACCGCGTTTGCCATGTCTGCAGCCCGGCAATCGATCATCGACACTCGCCGTCACCAGATGTTTCCGGTTCTGGAGTCGGCGGATATCGAGCGCGTGCGCCGCTTTGGCAAAGTTCGTTTCTATCGTGCGGGCGAGGCACTCGTGCAAGTCGGCCACGTCGGGCCAGGTCTCACGATCATCCTGACCGGACGGGTCGATATCACT
>Ga0310914_10004264_pt1 | contig 9990 bp, 9 predicted proteins | sample GREbulkMGAN108_FD_203450 | JGI IMG/M metagenome (GOLD analysis project Ga0310914, IMG submission 203450) | Lab enrichment of tropical soil microbial communities from Luquillo Experimental Forest, Puerto Rico - GRE.bulkMG.AN108 | ecosystem: Environmental > Terrestrial > Soil > Tropical forest >...
GGGGCGGCAGGCCCATTACGAGACGATCGGCCGCGTCCTCTTCGGCCTCGAACCGGACACGGCGATGTTCACTTTTTAGTTCAGGAGAAACACTCTCACCAAAACCCGGAAAACCCGGCTACACCGCGAGCCAGACCCGTACCCGTGACCTGCCGGGCCATACGCGCCCGCGCCTCGGCCCGCGGTCGTGGCGCCCAAGGAGATTGCGATCCGCGCCGACCTGCCGCGCACATGCAGCGGAAGATCATGCGCCGCCTGCTGCGCACCCGCGAGCTCGGCCTGCCGGAAGGCGACCTCTCGACGCTGGAGGACGCGCCATCAACAGGGTGACGAATGGGAACGCCCGCTTGCGACCTTATTGCCGACCCCTCGTGTGCGCCGATAGCAACGCTAGCTCTTGCCCCCATTACGGCCATTGCCCACAGTCAGTCGTGTGGTCTCAGCGGGGGCGGAAAGCGCGAACGCCCTCCACCGCGGGTGGCCTTGTTAGTCGATCGGCCAGCGGCAGGCTAACGCGTCGGTTGCACTCGGAGGTGAGCCCCAGGGTACGCAGGACGAGGGCGTGCGGCTGGTTTTGATCTGGATCAATGTTAAAGCGTCTGATTTAGTAATTATTTTTCGCTGCGAGATGAACGATGTGGAGCCCAAGCCGCCGTAAGCCCGAGCCCGGAAGTCCTGAGAAGGATAAGGGATGCACACGATGGTAAGGCGGGGTTCTATGATGCCGTGCTCGTCGAAGGAACGGTCCGGTCAGGAGGCGAGATCAGTCTTCTCGACCGGTAATCGGATAGCCTGAAGTACCAGATTCGGAGAATTCACAATGGAAGGCAAATCAGCTTCTCTTTACACTCGTTTGGGCGGGTATGACGCAATCGCCGCAGTCATCGACGACCTGCTGCCAAGGTTGCGTTCAGACGAACTGCTCAGGCGATTTTGGACGAGCCCCCGTAGTGTCGATACCCTTAACCGCGAGCGGCAACTGGCGGTTGATTACATCGCCGCAGCCGCAGGCGGGCCGACTTTCTACCTGGGCAGAGACATGAGGGTGTCCCATAAAGGGATGGGCATTACAAAAGCCGACTATGCGGCTTTCATGCGTTGTCTAGCCGTCACGCTCGACACATTTGAAGTGCCCGAGCCGGAACACAGTGAAGTCGTGGCGTTCGCCACCAGCTTGGAACCGGAAATCGTGGAGGCATAGTCATTCAAAACTCCAAGGAGGGTGTGAAGGACCATCTATTTAGCTCCCGCTTAGACTGGGATCCAGGTTTAACGCTGCGGCTGAGGCGTTCCAAACGTGCTTTGGTGCCCCCGCCACTAGGCTGTAATCATGCAGAGGAGGTGAAATCATGGCGCTTTCAGATTTTCCGCGTATGGGTTTCGATCCATTCGCCGAGATGCGACGCATGCAGAGCGAAATGAACCGGTTGTTTTCGGGAACCGGCTTTGGGACGGCGCGGGATTTCCCGCCCATCAACATTTGGCTGGGCGACAACAGCGTCGTTGTGACTGCCGAACTGCCGGGCGTGACCCGCGACGATGTGACGCTAAACCTGCAAGATGACGTATTGACACTGGAAGGTAAGCGAGAACCGCACCAACCGGAAGACGGCAATTGGCAACGCCGTGAGCGCAGCTACGGCAGCTTCTCGCGGGCGGTCCAGCTGCCCTTCCGGATTGATCCAGACAGGGTCCAAGCGCGGTTCAATAACGGCCTCCTCGAGGTCGAGCTGGAGCGATTAGAAGCCGACCGCCCGAAAAAGATCGAGATCCGCGCTCCTTGAATCCAACGGAAGGAAAGAAATCATGGCCCAGGAAGTCAGAACGACCGATCAACGGACACCAGCTAGGACGGGAACCCCAGACCGGACGCACGATCGACCGGTATTCGTCCCGCCGGCCGACATCTATGAGACGCGAGACAATATCGTTGTGGTGGCCGAAATGCCGGGTGTTGCTCCCGACGGGGTGGATATCACGCTCGAACGCCGTGTGCTAACTATCCGCGGGCGTAATGCCGGGAATGAGCCCACCGGTTACCAACGCGTCTATAGCGAATATGCGGATGGCGATTACGAGCGGGTTTTCACGCTTTCGGAAAATATCGACCGCGATCGAATTGAGGCGACGCTCAAGGACGGTGTCTTGCACCTCGTTCTGCCGAAATCGGAAACTGCAAAGCCAAGAAAAATCGAGCTCAAAGCCTCGTAATCTCGCATAAGGGCGGGAGACAGCTCTCATCGCGCGTCAGCGCGCCGCTGTCAAGCGACTGAGAGACAGTCGACACGCTGAGCTTTAGCGGCCGCGGCGGCCGGAATGTCGCTGACCGCGTCGCGGCCGCTCGCGCCGAGCGCTTACGCACCGCGGCATATTTCGCGCCCGCGAGAGCGGTGACTTCCGGACTCGCCCTTCCGCGACAACGCCTCGCGCACACTGCAGCACATAAGCCGGCATTAAAACCAACTTTTCGACGGCATCGGCGCATCCTTCCCGTTCCCGCTCGCTCCGGCAGAGGTCGGCTAACCGAACGGACAGGGGCCGTTCAGCCTACTCGGCGGGAGCGGGGCGAAGTGCCCCATATGTACGGACCGACTGCCCTTCGCAAGTGAGGCGGTGCTGTCGGAAGTCGCTGATACGTATCCGGCCTAGTGATCGGCTCGCGGGCCGTGGCCTTGGATGGGAGCACGCACCCACCTTTGATCTCATGGGCGCTACCTAACCATTGGTGCGCGTATCGACGAACGACCAGAATCCACCCACTGCTGCCCATTTCCGCACGATACAGGATAGGTCGACCCAACTCGGCCCGCCCGTCAGCGAGATCTGGAAAGGAGCAGATAACGACAGGTGGTATGGTACACCGCACCGACCGCCACCCGCATGCTGATGAAGACCGGCGAGGAGGTCGCACCCAAATACGACCTGTCGCGGTTGCGCTTTTTAGCCGGTGTCGGCGAGCTGCTGCCTTTGGCGCATTGACGCTGAGACGCGTTTGGAGTTCGCTACCGCGGACGCGGACCACGACCGGTACCGCTAGTTGGGTGGTAGTAACGATTCTCTCCATGCGCGTCGGTGAACGCATGCAACGTGCGGCCCGCGGCAACCAGCGCGACCGCCTAGCCGGCAACAGGAAGGCCGGGAGCATCTATCACAGTGCCGGTGGGGGTCGAGGCCGACGTAGGCAACGCGAACATGAAGGAATTGTAGACGGTGTCCCAGTAGACCTCCAAGCTGATGGGACCCTGGTACCCATCGGATAGCGGGCCCGAGCGGAAGTTCTGGCAGATTGCGCTCGCCGATATCGAGCGGCAGCTTGGAGCCGGTCCAAACGGTCTCAGCTCCGCCGAGGCCGCGGCGCGCCAGCTCCGCTATGGCTCCAACACCTTGGAGGAGCGGCGGCGTCTGTCCCTGCCGTTCAAATTCCTCAGCCGGTTTCGTAACCCTCTCGTGATCATTTTGCTGGCGGCGGCGGTGATTTCCGCGCTCACCGGCGATCTGACCAGCCTGATCATCATTTCGACAATCGTGCTGATGAGCGCCGCACTCGACACCGTGCAGGAATTTCGCGCCGAGGAGGCCGCCGAGCATCTCAAAGTCTCGGTGGCGCTTAAGGAGCAGGTCTTGCGCGACAGTCAAGAAGTTACAGTGCTCGGGCAGGAACTCGTCCCCGGCGATGTCGTGCTGCTTGCAGCGGGAGATCTGGTCCCGGCCGATGGGCGTCTACTCGAGGCCAGGGATTTTTTCGTCAACGAGTCACTGCTGACGGGCGAGTCCTATCCGGCGGAAAAACACCCGCGCGACGAAGGCGTCGACAGCCCGGAAGTCGCCAGCGCCACTAACGCCGCCTTCATGGGGAGCTCGGTGATGAACGGCTCCGCCCGGCTGATCGTCTGCGCCACCGGCCTTGCAACCCAGCTCGGCCAGATCAGCAGCACGCTGCGGCGGGCGCCGCCGCCCTCTGCCTTGGATCGGGGCACCTACAGCTTCGGCATGTTGATCGTTCGTTTTACCGAGATCCTCGTGCTGTTCGTCTTGCTGATCAATTTGCTGTTCCACCGGCCCTGGCTGGAGAGCTTTCTGTTCGCCGTGGCTCTCGCTGTCGGGCTCACGCCCGAGCTCTTGCCGATGATCGTCTCGGTGACGCTCGCGCGCGGGGCCATCCGCATGGCAAAGGCACAGGTGATCGTCAAACGGCTCGGCGCGATCCACGATCTCGGCAGTATGAGCGTGCTGTGCACGGACAAGACCGGGACGCTGACCGAAGCCAGGATCAGGCTCGCACAGCAGGTCGCGCTCTCGGGCCTCGACAGCGAGCGCGTGCTCGACCTGGCTTGGCTCAACAGCCATTTCCAGGCCGGTTTGAAGAACCCGCTCGACACCGCGATCCTCCAATCCGGCCGGCCGCGCGGTGCAGGCTGGAGCAAGATCGACGAGGTGCCGTTCGATTTTCAGCGCCGCCGTGTTTCGGTGCTCGTCGAGCAGGAGGGTCGACGCCTGCTGATCACCAAGGGCGCCCCCGAAGATGTCATCAATCTCGCCACCCGGTATGAAGAGCCCGGTAAGCCCGAGCCTCTGCCGCTCGACGGAGCGGCCCGGACCCGCGCGGCGAACGTCTTCGAGAGGCTCAGCGCCGACGGATTTCGCGCCCTCGGCGTCGCCTGGCGCGAGCTCGAGCCCGACCGTACGGGGGCGACCGTGGCCGACGAGCAGGATTTGGTTTTTACCGGCTTTGTCGTCTTCTTCGATCCGCCAAAAGAGAGCGCCGGGGCGGCCATCGCCGCGCTCGGGGCCAAGGGTGTCGGCGTCAAGATCCTCAGCGGCGACAATGAGCGCGTGACGCGGCATGTCTGCGCCGAACTTGGCATTCCGGTCTCCGGGTTGCTGACCGGCACCGAGATCGAAGCGCTCAGCGACGAAGCCCTCGCCGCGCGTTTGGAAGAGACGAACCTGTTCTGCCGGGTCACGCCCGGTCAAAAGAACCGCGTCATTCTCGGGTTAAGGCACCGCGGCCATGTCGTCGGCTTTCTCGGCGACGGCATCAACGACGCGCCATCGCTCCACTCCTCGGATGTCGGCATTTCTGTCGACAGCGCGGTCGATGTCGCCAAGGACGCAGCCGACATCATCTTGCTGCGGCGCGATCTCGGCGTCCTGGAACGCGGCGTCGCCGAGGGGCGCCGGGCTTTTGGCAACATCATGAAATTCATCATGATGGCGATGAGCTCGAATTTCGGGAACATGTTCTCGATGGCCGGGGCGACATTGCTCTTGCCATTCCTGCCGATGCTGCCGGTGCAGATATTGCTCAACAACCTGCTCTACGCCGTCTCGGAGATGCCGATCCCGCTCGACGAGGTCGACGGCGAGATCACCGAAAAGCCCGAGCATTGGGACATGCGGTTCATCCGCAACTTCACGGTGGTTCTGGGGCCGGTGAGTTCGGTTTTCGACTTTCTGACCTTCGGTCTGTTGCTGCTGGTGTTTCATGCGGGAGAAGCGCTGTTCCAGACCGGCTGGTTCATCGAATCGCTGGCCAGCCAGGTGCTGGTCATCTTCGTGCTGCGCACAAGGCGTAATCCGCTGAAGAGCCGCCCGCATCCTCTCCTCGCAGCGACCTCTGTTGCGGTGGTCGTGCTTGCGGTTGTGCTACCGTTCACGCCACTGGGAGTGTGGTTCGGCTTTGTTCCTCCCTCTGCCGCCTTCCTGTTGGCGATTGCCGGGCTGACCGTGAGCTACTTGCTGCTCGCCCAGGCCGCGAAATCGGCGTTTTACCGCCTGTGGCCGCCGGAGGGGGTCGCGACCCCGCCGCACCTGCGATCCCACCTGCCGCTGATCGCACGATCATAAGCTCGGGGACTCGCGGTCGCTGGTACGTCGCTCTGTGCTGCCAGCGCGCGGCTCCAATGACCTTCGTTTGATAGTGTGCTGAAGCTTCGAAACGTGCGAGCAGGCTGAAATTCCAGTCGATGTGAGTATCTTTTCGGAGAGACCGTAAAGCGTGCGGGCGAGTCCCGCCGGGTCACCCGAATCGTGGCGCTCGTCACCCATGGCGGCCATTCGGGAGCAGTTCTTCGATCCGCGTGGGTGCCCGAGGCGCGGGGCTTTCTTGACCAGAACGATTCATGAACCCATATAGCGGGGCTCGTTTGTCTCCGGAGCCTCGCCGATGCCGAAATCGTTGCCGACCGCGTTCGCGTTCCTGTTGTCGCCTGCTTCTCGATTACGGAATCGCGCGACCTCAATGGCTTGATCCTGATCCGTTTTTGCCTCGCGCGCGCGACGCGCGCACGCGCGAGCCGCCTCACGCGGAGGCGAGCGAGCCTGTGCGGTAGAATTAGCCTCGGGGGGCCTCGGGGCCATCGCCAATCAACCATTGCAACCAGTGCAAGAATTTCCGCTGCTGATTTGCTGTAGACTGCCGCGGCGGCAACGTATCATTCAACTGTGGATTGCTAACCCGCCTGTTCGGTCAAGGGGTGATCCACGGCGGTCGCAGCTGGCGAACTCAGCGGTCTAGGGTGCATGCGGTTGGTTGACCTGGATCAATGCGGACGAGCATCCGCCCGCGGGACAAAACATCGCGGAAAAGCTGGTGTCCTGTAAGCGCCTGCTGATCTGAGCCGAGGGAGTCAACCGATGTCGATCGCAGACCCGTCGTCATGAACGAGAGCCATTCGATAAAGCCGCACCTGACCCGCGAGCACTTGCTGGGATTGCTGCATGGAATGATCCGCGTTCGTCGTTTTGAGGAAAAATGCGCCGAGCTTTACCAGCAGGAGAAGATCCGCGGGTTCATGCATCTCTACATCGGCGAGGAGGCGATCGCCGCCGGCGTGATGCAGGCGCTGGCGCCGGCCGACGCGGTGGTCACGACCTATCGCGAGCATGGCCACGCGCTGGCTCGCGGTGTGTCGATAGATGCGGTCATGGCGGAAATGTACGGCAAGGCCGAGGGCTGCAGCCACGGGCGCGGCGGATCGATGCATCTGTTCGACGCTGCCACCCGCTTCTATGGCGGCAACGCTATTGTCGGCGGCGGGCTGCCGCTTGCCGTCGGCTTGGCGTTGGCCGAGAAGATGCAGCAGCGCGACGGCATTGCCGCCTGTTTCTTCGGCGAAGGGGCCGTCGCCGAGGGCGAGTTTCACGAGTGCCTCAATATGGCCGAGCTATGGCGGCTGCCGGTGCTGTTCATTTGTGAGAACAACCTCTACGCCATGGGCACCCGGCTCGAGCGCTCGGAATCGCAGCCCGACATCCACATCAAGGCGCAGAGCTACAATGTTCCTGCCGAAGTCGTCGACGGCATGGATGTCGTCGCGGTCGAAGCCGCGACACGGCGCGTCTGTGCGGCGATCCGCGGCGGTGGCGGGCCGGCACTCCTCGAATGCCGGACCTATCGTTTCCGCGCGCATTCGATGTTCGACCCGCAGCTTTATCGCGATCGGGCCGAGATCGAGGACTGGAAGCATCGTGATCCGATCGACCGCCTCGCCTCTTGGATGCGCGAGACGGGAGTATTGCACGACACCGACGTCACCGCGATCGAGGCGCAGGTCGATGCGGAGATCACGCGGGCCGTCGGCTTTGCGGAGAGCGGCCGTTGGGAGCCGGTCGCCGAGCTGGCCCGCGACGTCTATGCCGGGGAGGGCGCGCCATGACCGACAATGTGCGCGAGATCACCTACCGCGACGCGGTGCGCGAGGCGATCCGAGAGGCGCTTCGCGCTGATCCGAACGTCTTTCTGATGGGCGAGGATGTTGGGCGCTACGGCGGCTGCTACGCGGTCACCAAGGGGCTCCTCGACGAATTTGGTCCCGAGCGCATCCGCGACACACCGCTTTCCGAATCGGCCTTTGTCGGCGCCGGGATCGGCGCGGCGCTGGGCGGGATGCGGCCGATCGTCGAAATCATGACGGTCAATTTCAGCCTCTTGGCACTCGACCAGATCGTCAACAACGCGGCAACGATCCGCCACATGTCGGGCGGGCAATTCCAAGTACCGGTCGTGATCCGCATGGCCACCGGCGCGGGCCGCCAGCTGGCGGCACAGCACTCGCACAGCCTCGAAGGCTGGTATGCCCACATCCCCGGGCTCAAGGTCATCACCCCGGCGACCTTGGAAGACGCGCGGTTCATGCTCGTTGCCGCACTCGCCGATCCCAACCCTGTACTGATCTTCGAGCACGTCATGCTCTACAACCGGAGCGGCGTCCTCTCGTCCGATGGACCAGTCGATATTTGCAGCGCCGTCGTGCGGCGCCCGGGCAAGGATGTGACGCTCGTCACCTATGGCGGGACACTGTTCAAGACGCTCGACGCGGCAGAAAGCCTGGCAAAGGACGGGGTCGAGGCGGAGGTCATCGACCTGCGTGTCCTACGGCCGCTCGATGCCGATGCTGTGCTCGCCTCTGTCCGCAAGACGCGCCGCGCCGTGATCGTCGACGAAGGCTGGCGCAGCGGCAGCGTCTCGGCCGAAATCAGCGCGCGGATCATGGAGGGGGCGTTCTGGGAGCTCGACGCGCCGGTCGGTCGCGTGTGCAGCGCCGAGGTGCCGATCCCGTATCCCCATCATCTCGAGGAGGCGGCGCTGCCGCAGCCCGAGGCGATCATTGCCGCGGCGAAAGCGACATTGGGCGGCTGATGGGCGAGTTCCGCATGCCGTCGCTCGGTGCCGACATGGAAGCCGGGACATTGGTCGAATGGCTGAAGCGGCCGGGCGATCGAGTCAAGCGCGGCGATATCGTTGCTGTCGTCGAGACCCAGAAAGGCGCCATCGAAATCGACATCTTCGAGGACGGCGTGATCGAGCGCTGGCTCGTCGAGCCGGGCACCACGGTTCCGGTCGGGACACCGCTCGCGCTAATCGCCGGCGCCCAGCCCGCCGTTGTGGCGAAGGTCCTGGAGGTTCCGGCCGCACCGACGGCACCGGCGCCTGCAGCGCCACCGCGTGTCGAACCTCCGCTTGCGGCGGGACGCGCGAGGACATCCCCCGCCGCGCGCCGATTGGCAAGCGAACGTGGGATCGCGCTTGCCGGCCTCAGCGGCAGCGGGCCGGGCGGCGCGATCCTCTTTGCCGATGTCGAGCGTGCCGCAGCCGGGGCGGGGCCCGGTCCAGCCCTGCCAAAACGCCTCGACCTCAAAGAAATGCGCCGTGCAATTGCCGCGGCGATGGCGCGCTCGAAGCGCGAGATCCCGCATTACTATTTGAGCACGACCGTCGACCTCACCCGAAGTCTCGGTTGGCTCGAGGCTGCCAACGCAACCCGCTCACCGGCGCAACGGCTGTTGCTCGCGGCATTGCTGCTCAAGGCGGTCGCGTGTGCGCTCGGCGCTGCGCCTGAATTCAACGGGTTCTTTACCGCCGAAGGGTTTCAGCCGGGGTCCGGCATCCATATCGGTACAGCGATCGCGATCCGCGGCGGCGGTCTCATCGCGCCGGCTATTCGCGACGCGGACAAGCTTTCGCTCGAGGATCTAATGGCGCGGTTGCGCGACCTCGTCACCCGTGCTCGCAGCGGGGCGCTGCGCAGCTCCGAGCTGTCGGATCCGACGATCACGGTCACCAATCTCGGCGAGCGCGGCGTCGAGGCGGTATTCGGCGTCATCTACCCGCCCCAGGTCGCGCTCGTCGGTTTTGGCATGCCGGTCGAGCGGCCCTGGGCTATTGGCAGTGAAATCGCTGTTCGGCGCGTGCTGACGGCGACGCTTGCGGCCGACCATCGCGCCAGCGACGGCCATCGCGGCGCACTGTTCCTCGCCGATATTGACCACCGACTGCAGAGCCCGGAGACATTATGACACGCGACGACATCACCGCCGTCCTGATCGATGAGCTCGGCCAGATCGCGCCTGAGACCGACGCGAGCCGGCTCGATCCAAACGCCGAACTGCGCGAGGAGCTCGATATCGACTCGATGGATTTCCTCAATCTGGTTACCGCTCTCAGCGAGCGGCTCGAGATTGATATCCCCGAAATCGACTACCCCAAAC